>Ga0335081_10015488_pt1 | contig 12331 bp, 8 predicted proteins | sample Lox_Sample_35_FD_206713 | JGI IMG/M metagenome (GOLD analysis project Ga0335081, IMG submission 206713) | Soil microbial communities from Loxahatchee National Wildlife Refuge, Florida, United States - Lox_Sample_3.5 | ecosystem: Environmental > Terrestrial > Soil > Wetlands | place: USA: Florida... | reverse complement strand
TCGCGCCAGCCGAGCACCTGCTGCCCTTCCTGCGCGACGACCTCCTCCACGAGCCGCATGCAGGCCTGCCGGCTTCCCTCGTGCGCCGGCAGGAAGAACGTCCCCACGCCGTACTGTCCAGGAGCCGGGAGCTTGAAGCCCAGATCGCCCGCCACCTTCTCGAACAAGGGGTGCGGGATCTGCGAGAGGAAGCCTGCTCCGTCGCCCGTGTTCTTTTCGGAGCCCTGCGCACCGCGGTGCTCGAGGTTCACGAGCACCTGGAGCGCCTTCTCGACGATGTCGTGCGATCTTCGGCCCTTGATGTCCACGACGAAGCCAAAACCGCACGCGTCGTGCTCATACTGGGGGTCGTAAAGCCCCTGCCGAGGGGGCGAGGCATGGCTGTTCATCGAACCCTGCGCTTTCGTGAGATGACCGCTCGGCAGTCTGCAGTCGCAGACTCTGAGGAAGAGCCTGGGATGGAGAATCCGACCTGCTCGATCTCGTTCGGCCTTCCGGACACTTCGATCTGCTGCCCTCGCTTCGCGACCAGACACCTGGCTCGATCCCGCCAGGGATCTGGCATGCGATCGAACATAGAAGGGTCAGTTTCGATCATGCAAGTGCGGCGCGTCAAGCTCGGCCGGGTATCGTTTGGGACAAAAGCACCGCGAAATCAGCCGCCAGGAGGGGAGCAAAAAACGGATTAGCATGGGAACGGCTTGCCAGCTTGCTCCCCCCACTCGCCGCAAGCGCCCGCCTGCAGGCCCGCCTGGTCGGGAAGCTGACAGGAGGGGGCGCGTCAGGGTGCCGGCCTACCGTGTGATCCATGAGCTGGTTCCTTCTCGGCCTCGCCCTGGGAGCGGCAGCTGCCTGGGTCGCCCGGGGTCGCGAGCTGCGCGCGGCCCTCGCCTCCGCCGACATGAAACGGGCAAGCGACCAAGCCCTGCTGGAGCGCTCCCTGCGCGAGCTGGCCGCCGCGGCCTTGGACGAGCAGCGCCTCCGGACCGAGGGGGAGCTGCACCGGCACCGGGCTGCGGTCTCCCTGGTCGTCGCCCCCGTGCGCGAATCGATGGACCGGCTCGACAGCCGCCTCTCCGAGCTCGAGCGCGCGCGGGTCGGAGCCTACGCGGAGCTCCGCGAGCAGGTGCGCGCCCTCTCCGAGGCCCAGGCACAGCTGCGCAGGGAGGCAACTCATCTGGCGCAGGCGCTGCGCGCGCCCACCGTGCGCGGGCGCTGGGGCGAGCTGCAGCTCAGGCGCGTCGTGGAAATGGCCGGCATGGTGGACCGTTGCGACTTCGTCGAGCAGGCCACCATCGACGTCGAGGGCGAGCGCCTCCGTCCCGATCTCGTCGTGAAGCTACCCGGCGGCAAGCAGATCGCCATCGATGCCAAGGCACCGCTCGCCGCCTATCTCGAGGCGGTGGAAGCACCGACCGAGGAGATCCGCCGTGCCAGGCTCCGCGACCACGCGCGATGCGTCCGCGAGCACGTGCTCGCCCTTTCGAGAAAGGCCTACTGGGAAGGCCTCGCCCCCGCCCCCGAGTTCGTGGTGCTCTTCCTGCCCGGCGAGAGCTTCTTCTCGGCGGCGCTCGAGGAAGACCCCGCGCTCATCGAGGCAGGCGCCGCCAAGAACGTCGTCCTGGCCACCCCCACCACGCTCATCGCGCTGCTGCGAACGGTCGCCCACGGCTGGCAGCAACAGGCGATCGCCGAGAATGCCCGCGCCGTCTGCGCGCTCGGACGCGAGTTGCACGAGCGGCTCGGCACTCTCGGGACACATTTCGCGAAGCTCGGCCGAGAGCTCGCGTCCGCAGTCGACGCCTACAACCGCGCAATCGGCGCGCTGGAATCGCGCGTCCTCGTATCGGCGCGCCGCTTCCGCGAGCTGGGCGCGGCGAAACAGGGGGTCGACCTCGAGCCGCTCGAACCGCTGCAAAAGGTGCCAGGTGTCGCGCAATCACCCGATCTCGCGGCCACACCCGCTCCCGAGCTCCTCGACGAGAACTGAGCGGCACCGGTCGGCGACCGAGCGCGCAGAATGTGCCGCAGTCAACCAGGTCCACCTGACGACGCAGGTGAAAGGCCCGACCGCGCGGAGAGCTGCCATGGAAGCACCCGTTCGAGCTAGCTCCTTCAGCGTCGATCGGCCCGCAACCACCTTGCGCTTCGCTGGCGCACACCTCGACGCAGGGAGCGTGGATGACCACCCAAGAACTCGCCTCCCCGCAGCAAGGAACGAGCTCTCCTTCGACCTCCGACGTGCCGCCCCGGCCCTGGGAACGAGCGGAAGGAACGCGGCGACCGGCCACCCTGATCCCGGTCGAACATGAGCAAGAGCCTCGTGAGAGGCGGCGACGTCTTCGGGATCTCGACGGGCGAACGCAGCAAGCGGTCCATCTTGGTCGCCACCCGGTTCGACGACGACGATGGCAAAGCTTGGCTCGATGGCCGCGATCCGGGCGCTGCGATCTCCCTGTCCGTGGGCTGCTCCGTCAATCCGCGACCCTCGCTGGCACGCGCCACCGTGGCGGGTTCCAGTCGGTGGATGCCCCGATTCCTGAGTGAATCGAACGCTGCTCCGACGGAGGCGGTTCGCCTCGTCGATGGCGCCGGGCTCGAGTAGTTCGCGAACCTCCGCAGCCCGGTCACCCCCCCCGCCGCGACGCCCGTCGAGAGCCACGAGGGCAAGACCCCCGGCTCTCGGCGCTCACCCGAGCGCGCGAGACTCCTCGGGCGCCGGACACCGGCATCGCTCGGGGGCAAACCACCGCGACGCTGCTCTACCACGCTCCATGCGCCGCGAGGAGCTGTGTCGCCTGAAGACTGGGGAACCAGACCAACTTCTTGACGCGGGAGGCGGTGTTGATGCCACCCGACGCCGATATCGAGGGAATTGAGCCAGAATTGATGCTCAGGCCGAGGTGCTCGCCGCCCAGGTGCAGGGGGATGTAGCGCGCCGTTTCCCCCTTGCCACTGACTTTGAGGTGTGCGCGATGACGCACCACCAGTGAACTGACGTCGATCACCCCAGGCCTCGCCGGAAGTGGGTTGGAAAGCGCCATGGAAGCGGGAGCTGGCGTCGCTATCAGTGAAGGCAACAGCCCGCCAACCCCTCGAGTTTGCAGGCCCGTGATCTCGCTGCCGCAGGTCTTGGCATTCTCGCGGCTGGCCCCCTGGTAGCTACCGAACCGCGCTGAAGATCGTGTGTCATCCACCACCACGGTGCGCGGCTTGGCCAGCACGTCGAGGCAGGCGCGATGCCGCTCTCGAGCTTCACGCTCAACATGAACATGGTCTTCGAGCGCTTCCTCGGGCGCTACCTGCACAGTCCCGAAGACGTTCGCATGAGCATACAGGACGTCCGCTTCGACGTGTTCAGCTACCTCGAGAACGCTGGAGGCTGGAACCAACCAACGATTCGCCCGGACTTCGTCTTCCACCGTCGGAAGCAGGTCGTCGCGGTCGCGGACGCGAAGTACAAGAACCGCCTCGACAACCCGCCGTCGTTCGGCCGAGCTGTACCAGCTCACGACCCAAGGGCCTGGCGCACTCGATGCCCGAGCCGCGCGAGGTGCTGCTCCTTCGTCCGCTCGCGCGCCGCGAGTTCGAGCGGGCCACGACGCTGCTCTTCGCTCCCGCGGCAGCGGCGCAGCAGGTTCGCATCCGGCTCGTGGGCGTGCCCGTCGACGACCTGCTCGACGGCACGCTCAAGCGGTGGTGGCCGCTCGAGTGTGAGCCGTACGGCCACTGTGGCTCCCTCGGATCGTCTCGGGCGTCGGCCAGATCGGAGTGCGGTGATGGCACGAGCCGATCTGCTCAAGCGGCTCTTCTCGGCGGCTACCTGTTAACCGGCACCTCTCGACCCGGGTGCACTTGTTGACCGCTCTCTGCCGCTCTCGACCCGCGGGCGTCTTCAGAGAGCGCGATCAGGCGCCGACAGCGCCCTTGTCGCGCGCCCGGGCGTTCTCAGGATCGGCGTCCACGATCGCGCCCACGGGCGGTCCTCGCGCGGAACACGCGCGAACACTGGCGCTTTCAAGGCGAAGCCCCGCGAGTCGCCTCGCGGGGCTCCTGTTTGCCGCGCCTCCACCTCCGGTTGGTGGTGGAGGAAGAATGGCTCCCCAAGCGTGACCTGAACGCGAACCGTGGACCTGCGCCCGCCGAGGTCGCCATCCTGCGGGAATTGCTGGCGAGTTTGGCACGGCGCGCTCGTGGAAGTTCTTAGAGTCATGCCGTTTTCACCACAGGCGCCCGGCTACGGCCGCAAGTCGATCATGACGTCGAGCTTCTCCTGCTCCGTGAGGCGCCCCGAGTCGTCTCGATCTTCGATGGCCCCCTCGTCCAGGTCGCCCTGGGCCGAGAGCAGCTCGTCATCGTCGATCTGGCCGAGCTCCTTCCGCTTGGAGCCGGTCAGCACCTGGAACCACTGGTCACGCTGCATGACGGCGTGGAAGATCCGCTCCTCGTAGGTGCCCTTGAGGAGCTTGAACCGGACGTCGATGAAGCCTTCGCCCGACCTTCCCCAGCCAACCCGATCGACGCGGCCCTCCCGCTGCTCCATCTTGGCGGGGTTCCACTCCAGGTCGTAGTGGATCACGTAACGACACTGCTCCTGGAGGTCGATGCCTTCCTCACCGACGCGGCTCACGAGAAGCACGAATGGGTTGAACGGCCGGTTGAAGTTACGCCGGTGCGCCTCCCGGTACTTGCTGTTGGCGCCGTCGAAGCGCCCGACGATGCCGACGGACTGCTGCTCCTCCAAGAGGACCACGCATTCGCGCTCGGCCATCGCGAGTAGCTCCTCGCGCAGGTGATCCTCGTCTGGGGTGTCGTCGAGGTAGTCGTCGACGACGTGCATCAACACGGCCTTCACTGGCTCGATCACCTGGGAGTCGACCCACGACCGAACGCCCGCGTCCGACGGCTTCTCGACGTCGAGAACGCAGCGTGCCAGGAACAGCGACTGCTCGGCCCGTCTCAGGATGGTGTCTCGGTAGGCATCTACGATGTGCTTGCCGTGGTGCTTCGCCAGATCTTCCTGGCTGAACTCGGCCGGAACATCGCAGAAGCCGGGGCGGCACGCCGACATCGCGGACTTCGTCTTGGCGAGCCCGCTGCGCACCTGCTCTCGCACCAGCCCGGCGAGGGTCTCTCGCTTGCCCCACCCGCGGGATTCGAGAAGCTGCTCGAGGAAGTCCGCGAAGATCGGCTCCAGCCGAGCGTGGAGAACCTCGCGCAGGTGAGGCGCCGTGCCGCTGATGAGCTTGTTGAAGACGAGCACCTTGGACACCCACGAGGTGGGGTTCCGCTCGACCTTCGCGACCTCGGCGTGCGCTATCGCGGCAACCACATCGGAGAGCGCCTGGACCTTCGGGTGGACCCGGGGTTCCTTCCCCGAGTTCCAGGAGTGCACCAGCCTCTTCAGGCGACGTGCGCTCTCGAGATCGCGACCCAGGAGCGCCGAGTACTCCACCTGCGGGTATGACGACAGGCCCTGCCGGAGGTCGATCGTGATGAACGTCCGGGTGTCGGTGCCCTCGCGCGCCTGCTCAGCCGTCAGCTCGATGAGCTCGCGCAGCTCGAGGTAGAAGAGCGCATCAGCGCCGTCGAACGGCAGAAGCGCCGACCGCGCGAGCAACTGACGCAGGTCCTGGAACTTCTCGAACCTGCACGACTCGTAGATCCCGTTGGCCTTGTTCACCAGGAAGTAGCGCCGCTCGTTCTGCTGCTTCGTGTTCCTGATCAGGTAGCGGCGCAGGAGAGCCTGCAGGCCGGTTCCGGTGGACCCGGTGCCGAGGGCATCCTCGGTGCGCAACGCCTTCAGTCGGGCAACGGCGTCCTGCCGCAGGGGATCGCCCTCGCTCCGTTGGCGGAGAGAGAAGAAGTGCTCGAGGCCCCGGACGTAGAGGTCCAAACCCCGCTCAACGGCCTGAAGATCCTGCTTGTCTGCCCGCACCAGGCCGAGCAGCTGGACCATCTCGCGCGGCGTCAACTCGAACGGCGTCGCGGTGAGCGCGAGGATCCAGCGGAACCGCCCGTCGTCGATCCCCTGCTCGTAGTTCGTCATGTCGCCGTCGGGCGCGAAGATGTACGCCGGCTGGGCCCATCGGGCGTAGTGGTGCGCCTCGTCGACGATGATCAGATCCCAGAACGTCCGGTAGAGCCGCTTCAGGAAGGGACGAGCGCTCCGATTGCGCTCTGTCAGCATCTCCTGGTTCACGATGTAGATGCCCGGCCGGGCCTGGAGGCGGCCGTCGTCGCGCATGGCGATCTTGTCGTTCGCCGAGGCGCGGCGACTGATGGTCACCGGAAGGAGAATGCGCCGAAGCGGGTGCTTGGCCGGGACGTGCTCGTCAGTGAGGTACTGCAGGAAGCCCCGCCCCTTCTCCCTCGCCGGGCTCAGCTCCTCCTGCCACTTCTCCAGCAGCGACGACTTGCACAGGATGAGCACCCGCTTGAAGGGCTTTCGGGCCTCGCGGGCACGCTCGGCGAGGAGCGCCATGACGGCGAGCGCCTCGTACGTCTTGCCGAACCCGACCTCGTCAGCGAGCACGACGCCCCGACGGTCCTCAACGAGTAGGCTTCGCAGCGCTGCCGCTACTGCTCGCTCCTGAAGCTCGTGGTCCTTCCCGAGATGGAGCCGCTCCGTGAGGGCCGCGACGTCGCGGTCGGTGATCGCCATCAGTGTCCCCCCATGCGGCTCTCGATCGTCCGCAGCCGCTTGACCGTGCCTGTCACGTAGGGGGCGATGCGAGGATCCGATACGCCCTGGGCCCACGTAACCGCCGCGTCGACCGCGGCCCTCACGGCAAGCTCGTCGAGAATCGGCCCCAGGCGAGGCGACAGCTTGGGATTGGCATCGACCGCGTTCAGCACGAGCTCGATCTCGCGGCTTAGCCGGTCGACCAGGAACACCCTGCACTCAACGGTGGGGACCTTGGATTCCTCCTGGATCGCCTCGTTGCACCACCGTCCGAGGTCCTTGAAGGTTCGACGCAGCGTGTACTCCGAGTTCTGGAGGGCCTCCCGGCGGGTGCGCAGCCCCCTGAACCCGGCGTTCAGGTTCCGGAAGAACCGGTCCAGGTCGGCTTGGTGCGTGAGGACCGAGATCTCCTTCTCGCCCTTTTTCCGCTTGGTCCGGTGCTGCTCGAGGAACTTGAGCTGCTCCCGGTAGGTCATGGGCGCGCCGCAGCCGGCGTGCGCGATCTGCTCGTCGAGAGTGGCCATGAGTGGCCCCACCATCGCGAGGCCGCAGAAGTCCGCCGGGCAGTCGACGTTGATGGGAGCATGCGAGGTGGCCACCGTCTTGTCTTCGGCGTCGCGCAGCTCAACGCGAACACGAGAGGCTTGCAGGGACAGGAGGCCATCCTCGTCCATGGCGGCAAGGAGAGGCACGTCCAGCTCAGCGCGTTCATCCTGCCCAAGATCGACTGAGCCGATCGTCACCCAGGTCCCATTGAGCTCGATCAACACGTGCGCCTTGGTCGCACCGAGCGTCGCCCCCTTCCAAGAAAGGACGAGGCGCCTCTCCGCCACCCGAAGCGAGACGTCGCCCACCCCGAAAGCATTGGGGGCCGGCAATGGTCGCGGTTTGGGCGCGACGTGTCGCAGGAGGTCCCAGTCGGTCACCTCCCCGAAGAGAGAGTCGAGCTGCAAGGCAGCCCGAACCTGGGCGTGGCAGTTGCGCTTCCACGGCAGATGGGTCAGCACCGCGATTTCGGCGTTCCCCTCGGGAGGACGCGACAAGAGGGCCGCACTGGTGAAGTTGGGCGACCCGTGCACGGCAACGAGATAGGGCTCGCGACTCCCGCTACGGGCGCCCTCGATCACCAGCAGCTTCGCGTGCAGCGGCCGGGCCTCGTCGGAGGTGGCGAGACGGTGCCGAAGGTCGAGCTTCTCCTGCCAAGCGCGGAGCTTGTCGATCGGAAGCTGCGTCTCACCTTCCGATTGCTGGAAGTAGACCGTCACCGGCTTCTCGGCGGCCGGGTCGAACTTCAGGTCGGTGAACAGCCTCGCGAAGATGCCATGGTCATCGGGCTCGACGCCGGGGGCTTCCGGTTCGGCCTTGTTGGGCTCGAAAAACGGACTGACGACCGTCGCCTGCGCGACGTGCCGGTGCGGCAGAAGTGCCAGCACCTGATCCCAGAGCGGCTTCTCGTAGTTGTGGAGGAAGACCTGCCTTTTCTCGCCATCACGGGGAACGCCCTTCAGCACTTCGCCGAGTGCCACGCGGCAGTCGCCGAGGGTCGCAGCCGCGGTGCCGGTGACCTCCTGCGCCAGGGGGCCGCTCAGGTAGGCCAGGACCTGCTCGAACAGGGCCCGTGGTCCGCCTTCCGGCGAGATCTCGTGGACGGTCGCCAGCTCGAGGTTCCGCTCCAGCCCGCCCCTGGTCAGGTTGGCGCTGCCGATGGCCGCGAGCGCGCGGTCATCGGCAACGAGCAGCAGCAACTTCGAGTGGAACACCCGCGTGCTGAACTGGGCGTTGGCGCGGTGATACCGGACACTCGGCGACTCCCGGAGGATCGCGTTCCCGTCCCGGAGAACCAGGCACGCACTGACCTGGCGGTCGAACAGGTCGGGAACGAGGCCCTCCTCCAACCAGGCGCCGTCGAAGCTGAAGGTGAGCAGCAAGGAAGCCCGCAGCCCCTGGCCGGGAGCGAATCCGCCGAAGGCATCGCGCAGAAGCAAACGTTCACCGGCCATTGGAGACATCCTTCTGCGTCAGGCCGAGGTCCCGGCAGAGGCTCCAGAGCTGCGGGAACCGCATGGCGTGCCAGCCGAAACCGAGCCGCCGGAGGTCGTCTTTCACGAGGCCCCCCGCTTCCAGGTAGCACCAGCGTTGCCTGTTCTTGTTCTTCGACACCTGCTCGTGGCGGTTGACCATCGCCTGAAGGAGATCGGCATAGCCCTGGACGAGGCTCACGCTTGGATCGATTGCGCCCAGCAGCGCCATCACCGGCGTGTCCGCGAGGTCCGCGGCTCGCGTCGCGTAGGTGTTCTCGGACATCACCCGCGCCAGGAGCGCACCCCCGAGCGCAGCAGACGCGGCGAAGTCCTCCGTCTCCAGGAGCGCCTGCTCAAGATCACGGACGGCTCCCGCCTTGCTCGCCATCTTACCGAGCGGGACCTTCCAGAGTGGCCCGTGCTCTTTCTCCGCCACGATGGACTCGGCGAGGCCACTCACCGACGCTCGGCCCGAGGACTCGATGGCATCGACGGCGTGAGCGAAGATGGCCGTCTGGGCGAGGCTCAGGAGCTCGAAGAGCGCCGCCTTCTGCGGCAGGGCGTTCTCGCTCTTGGGCTTCTCGCCGTAGAAGCGGAGGAGCGCGTCGCGATTCGCGAGTCCCAGCTCCTCGGCCTCGTCCTCGATCCCAGCGACGTCGTCCTCGGCGATGGAGTCCTCTCGTGCCTTGCGACGCTTGGGAACCTCGTAGACATCCCGGAGCAGGCCCCGCTCGAACAGCAGTCGCACCGACCTGTGCCGAGCCTCGGCCTCCTTCGTGCCGCCGAGGAGGAACCCCTTGAGGAAGATGTCGCGGTAGCGCACCTTGCCGAGGGCGGAGAAGCACAACCGCTTCCCCCAGTCCCGCAGCACGTCGCGGCTCCGCGTCTTGTCCGAGAGCGCGAAGTCCCAGAAGTCATCCGGAACGCGCTTCCTGAATTCGTCCGCGAGGTCCTTGCCGAGGTCCGTGAGCTGCAATGGCAGAAGCCCATCCGCCGCGAGCTCCGGGGCCTGCGTGGCGAAGCCCATGCTCTCCAAGGACGTCGAGTACAGGCGGAACGCCCCGGCGGATTCCTGGTTCTTCAGGATGCGAGCGGGAACGCGGAAGCGGTCATTCACGGCTGATTGAAGGATCTGGGTCTTGCTTCGCTGGCCCAGGATCGAGCAGGAGCGATCCTCCTGGTCGTGCCAGATGAACTCGCACAGGGCGAGCGTGCGCTCGAGCCGATGGAAGCGCTCCCGGCGGGACAGGCTGGCGGGCAGATTCTCCTCGTTCAGCCGCTTCACTGCCCAGGCGATGAACCCGTAGTAGCCGATGCGGCTCGTGAAGACGGTGAGACCGGGGAGGACCTCGTTCGCCAGGCGCTCTGCATGGCTCTGAAACCCGAGGGGGTCGCGCGACCCGGGCGGCAGGCGGTTTGGCTCCAGCCATCGTGGCAGCAACGCGTCGAGCTCGGCGTCGACCCCCGGCCTGCCCGCAGCCACGAAGCTGGAGTCCAGTCCGACGCGGATGCGGGTTCCCGGGGGCCACGTTTCCGGCCAGAACCGCAGGCCATGCGACCGAAGGAATCCCTGCATCTCGTCGAGCCGAGCCTGCGGCAGCCGATCGAACCCCCTACCGTAGAGAACGCGGCAGAGATCCTCGCGCGTCCGTGACAGGACTTTCTCCCTGCCACGGAGGAACGCGTGGAAGGAACCGACTCTCTCTCGGTCGACCTCCTCCCGGCACCCGTCGAGGTACTCGAGAGTGACGGTGCCATCGACGACTTTGCGCACGGTCGCGATGTACCAGCGCGTGGTCGTCTCGTCGTACCGAACCAGAGTTCCGGGCTTGAGATCCTCAGGCGCCATGACTGTACGCTCTCCGAAGAGGTGCCTCGGTGACCGCCCTTGCCGTTGAGACCGCAGGCGCTCCAAAGAGCTCGCGAACGACGAGCTCGAGCGCACCGCCGTCGGGTCGAGCCGGCACTGCCCCTACACCGCTGTACGCCCTCTGGATGGCCGCCGGGTCTGCCGGGTAGAAGCGCTGCTCTGTACCCGGGTAGATGATCCACACGCTCGTCGCGTCCGGAATGGCGTCGCGGTACGTGTGCATCTTGTAGAGGTCAGCACGCTTGAAGGTGGCCGAGTCGTCGTCTTCCTCGTCGAGGGACGCCAGCGACTCCAACCGGAACTTCGCGTCGAAGAGATGAAGACCTCGATTCGGCCCGCTCGGAATCCGGACGCAAACGTCGGGGCGAAGAGGCACCGACGTCGACAGGCGGCTCGGCCCGCGCGCGAACCGCGCGTTGTAGAGGACCTCGGCTCCATTCGCCCAACCGACTCGGAGTCCCCATCGGGCCACGATCTGGTCGTGCGTGACCGCCGGAGCGTCGGCCTCGGAAGGCGGCCCGATGCAACTCTCGACCGCGCGAACCACCGCGAAGAACGACCACAGTTCGTACAGCGTCGCAATGTCCTTCAGCGAGAGCAGGTCCTCGACAGCTTGGTACTCCAGGGGGATCCGGCTGATGAGGCGGAGGCGAACGAAATGCCGCAGGACTTCTCGGTACCCGTACCGCCGCTGGAGCACAGGGGAGCCGGCGGGGTATTGCACCATCGGACCCACCTCACGCCACATCGCGTGCGCACGAAGGGGCGCGAGGACGCGGGCCATCTCCGCGCAGTCCTGCAGGACGCGTTGACGGAGCCCGGGCTGGCTCCACGACTCAACCTGCTGTCGCGTCCCCTCGATGATGGTGTTGGCGAGTTCCAAGACCGCACGCACAAACCGGTTCTCGGGCGTGTCCACGCTGTGGTGCCGCTGTTCCTCCTCGATCCGCTCGGGCAGGTGTCCTTGAAGGGCAGCGGCGATTGCGCCGCCGTCTCCCTCGGGCATTTCCCTCCACTCCCAGGGGGAGGTCAGCGCGCGCAGGAGACCGCGTGTCCCGACCGCCCGTGCGCGCTCGACAGGAACGAGTCTCGTGCCTGCTACGAGGCGTTGATGCGGACGCGACAGCACTCGACGCAAGGCGAGGTCGAGTCGATCATCCGCGGGCGCGAACTCCGAAAGGGCGTATCTCAGGTAGACGAAAGCGTGATACGGGACGCTCAGCTCGGGGAGGCACACCCGTTCATAGGGCAGGCCACTGCCGACTCGACGGGAGAAGGGCAGCGCCGCCGCAACATCTGTGAGATCCCGAAGCATGTTGTCGAAGTGATCCGCATTCCACTTGCACGAGACGAGCTCGATCTCGCCGAAGCCTGGGAGGGTGTACTTGCCAACCGCGCTTCGGAAGGCCAGGAGAACAACGGTCGCGGAGATGCGTTCAGCATGTTCGGGAAAGGCGTCCTGCACGGCGTCAAGAGCATCAGCAGGGCCCTCGAGCAACCACTCCCGCTCTGTCTCGAGTATGCAGTGGCCGTCCTGCCAGACCGGCCACTCGTCGCTACCTCGAGCGTGGAGAAGGAGCTCGGCCATGCTCTACTCGATGAACGACGTGAATCCACGCCGTCGGAGTTGGTCGGCCATCCGGTAGAGCTTGGCGGCTGACCGCGGCAGAAACGCGGGCTCATTGCCGGAATCCGGCGCCGGCTTGAGGGTGTCCCTCTCCAGCGCCCAGCCCTCGTACGGCGCCTCGGGCTCGA
>Ga0335081_10015487_pt1 | contig 12331 bp, 7 predicted proteins | sample Lox_Sample_35_FD_206713 | JGI IMG/M metagenome (GOLD analysis project Ga0335081, IMG submission 206713) | Soil microbial communities from Loxahatchee National Wildlife Refuge, Florida, United States - Lox_Sample_3.5 | ecosystem: Environmental > Terrestrial > Soil > Wetlands | place: USA: Florida... | reverse complement strand
CATATCGCAAATACCCTGTTGCTGTTTACCGTTCTTCGACAGATGACCGCCGCGCATTGGCGAAGCGGATTCGTTGCGGCGCTTTTTGCGTTGCATCCATTGCATGTAGAATCGGTGGCTTGGGTGGCCGAACGCAAGGACGTCCTAAGTGCGTTCTTCTGGATGCTGACAATCTGGGCGTATGTCCGCTACTGCGCTCAGCCAAATCGCACGCGGTACTTGCTTGCCCTTGGTCTGTATGCCATGGGACTGATGGCAAAACCGATGGTGGTGACGCTGCCGTTTGTGTTGCTGTTGCTAGACTATTGGCCATTGGGTCGGATACGCTCAACGAAGTCGGCCACAGGTGAAATCCGTCAGAGCTCGTTCAGGAAATTGGTGAAAGAAAAGTTGCCGTTTTTTGCCCTTACTGCGGGCTCCTGTGTCGTGACGTATTTAGCGCAGCATCGCGCAGGCACGGTGCTGTCGTTCGTGAGGCTGCCGTTATCGATAAGAACCGCCAATGCATTGGCCGCTTACGTCGGCTACATAGGCAAGGCAATCTGGCCTAGGGATCTGGCAGTGTTCTATCCGCTGCCCACGAACCTGTGGGCGTCAGCTGTGATCGCAGCGGGGGTCGCACTGGCCGGGATAACGGCAGTGGTCATTTCGGCAGCGCGAAGCAGGCCTTGGCTTGCTACAGGCTGGTTTTGGTACTTGGGAACATTGGTGCCTGTCATTGGGTTGGTCCAAGTCGGAAACCAAGCGATGGCGGACCGATACACGTATATTCCTCTGATTGGGTTGTTCATCATGTTGTCGTGGACCCTTCCGGGCAACCTGTTTGAGCGCCGAGTCTCAAGGTTGGTCGCGTCCGTTGCGGTGGGATCAGTTATTGTCATGTGTGTGGTGCGATCACGGATTCAGGTCAGTTACTGGAAGGACACAGAAACACTGTTTTCTCATGCGCTGGACGTAACCCGGGACAACTGGCTGGCGCACTACAATCTGGGGGTCTCGCTACAGCAGGCGGGCAGGATGCAGGAGGCGATCGCCCACTGGGAGCAAGCCGTGCAGCTCCGCCCCAATTATGCCGAAGCGCAGAACAACCTTGGGAAAGCTTTGCTCCAAGATGGCAAACGCGCCGAAGCGATCAAACATCTGCGGCAGGCTGTACAAGTCAACCCGACGTTTTTCGAGGCACTGGCCAACTTGGGAGACGCCTTAATGAAGTCGGGAGAACCTCAGGAAGCCCTCGTGTATCTTGAGCGTGCAGCACGGATTAAACCCGACTCTGCTTTTGCGCAACACGAACTTGGCAATGCGTTGTTACAAGTGGGGAAGGTTCGGGAAGCGATCCCTCACTACGATGAAGCACTACGGATTGCCCCCGATTACATTGCGGCTCAGAACGACCTGGCATGGGTTTTAGCGACTTGCTCACGGTCGGAAGGCGGCGAGCCGGCCCGTGCCGTCGCGCTTGCGCAGCGCGCGTGCGATTCAACGGGCTTTCGCGCCGCACCGGTTCTCGACACGCTTGCTGCAGCGTACGCAGCCGACGGTCGATTCAAAGAAGCGATCACCACTGCTGAGAAAGCCATTGAAACCGCTGCCGCTGCCGGGCAACTCCAGTTGGAAAGCCAAATCAAAATTCACTTGAGATCCTACCGCGCGGGTCACATGTGGCAGGAGCCTGCAGCCGTTCTAGGACAGCCATAGTCGCGACCGGCGTTGCAGTCAGAAGCTGTTGCCGATTACCCTGCGTCGAGAGGGATGCCGAGTCGCCTGCATCCGTGCAGCAGCACTCCTGAAATCTAAGTTTACTTTAGGTGGAAGAGCGGCTAACTAATTGACCCATGACTGAAACTGTTCAGCCCGAGGTAACAGTTGTCATTCCGTGTTTGAACGAGGCGAAGACACTTCCGGGCTGCGTCGACAAGGCATTGGCGGCGTTTCGCAGTTCAGGCATTCGCGGTGAGGTGGTCGTCTCCGACAACGGTTCGACGGACGGCTCCATCGAGGTCGCTCAGCAACACGGGGCCCGTGTAGTACATGCCACGCTGAAAGGTTACGGGAGTGCCTTGCGTAAGGGCATCGAAGAGGCGCGTAGCGAGTTCGTAATTATTGGCGACGCAGACGGCACATACGATTTTGACGACGTTCCCCGTTTCGTTCAGAAGTGGCGCGAGGGCTACGAAATCGTGATGGGCAATCGGTTTCAGGGCGGCATCAGGCCCGGTGCGATGCGCTGGACCCACCAATACCTGGGTAATCCAATGATGACGGCGCTTCTCAATTTGATGTTTCACACCGGGATCCGAGACGCACACACCGGAATGCGCGGATTCACCAAAGACGTGTTTCGATGCATGGATCTGCGTACAACCGGTTGGGAATTCGCCTCGGAGTTTGTAATCAAGGCCACCAAGCTGGGAATTCGCATGACGGAAATCCCGATTGTGTTGGGGCCCGACCTCCGCGGTCGCCCGCCACATCTGCGCAGCATTCCTGGAGCTTGGCGGAACTTGCGGTTCATGTTCCTCTTTGCGCCGCAATGGCTGTTCCTCGGCCCTGGAATCGGGTTGGTCGCCGTGGGCTTGACATTGGTGTTCTGGCTGGTTGGCGGCAAACGATACGTCGGGCACGCGGCATTAAGCATCAACACCATGATTTTCGGAATGATTTTTGCCCTGCTGGGAGTCCAGATTATTTCAATCGGGGTGTTTGCCAAAGCCTTTAGCTATTCAGAGAACTTCGACCGCAACGAACGTTCGTTGGAGCGATGGCTTACGCGCGTGAGCTTAGAGCAGGGACTGCTGGCGGGCGCGGTATTGATGTTTATCGGTTTGACGGGAGATGTTTGGGCGTTCTGGCACTGGGCGATAAGACAGTTCGGAACACTGCAAGACGATCAGGTAAGGTTGGTGATCTTTTGGTCGCTATGGTTTTTTATCGGGGTACAAATCATTTTCTCCTCCTTCTTTCTAAGCATGTTGGGCATCAGCCGCCGTACATACATCGGCGATTCCGAATCTCGATAAATGCCCTACACTGCTTTTGATCGATTCGTGGCTTGGCGCAGGTTTTGCGCGGCCATCCCACATGTCCGCGCCGGTGCGCGGATTTGCGATATTGGCTGCGGCCTAGAGGCAGCATTTTTGAGTTATGCTCGCCCGCGGATCAATTTTGGCGTCGGGTTGGACTATCGAGTGTCTCCTCGGGAAAGCACCGGTGCAGCCATCGTTCGCGCTGACATCGCTCGTGGGCTGCCTCTTCGGAGCGCCAGTTTTGACCACGCGGTGATGCTCGCGGTTTTGGAGCATCTGCGCGCGCCGGTCGACGTGTTGCAGGAGGCGTTCCGAATCTTGATACCTGGTGGGTCATTGATCGTGACCTGGCCAAACCCCATAGTTGACTCCATACTTACTGTCACTAAGGGCATCGGCTTAACTAGCCCGGAGATGGAAAGCGACAAGCATGAACAGCGAGTTCCGTTACCCAGTCTCTTGGCCATGCTGAAAGCGATCGGGTTTCATGACTTCCTTCACCGCCGCTTTGAGTTTGGTTTGAACAACTTGCTCGTTGCCCGGAAGCCGCTGTCAAAGCGTTGAGCAATCGAACAGCGACTTGTCACCGAACAGCTCGTAGCCGTGCTAGTCTATTCTGCGCCTCGGGGTAATCGGGTTTGATTCGTACTGCTTGTTCATAATGTTGGATCGCCTCTTGGAGCTTGCCCGCACGTTCCAGACCGACGCCCATATTGTAGTGCGCCTGAGCGTAGTCGGGCTTGATCCGCAGCGCCTTCTCCCAGTGTGCCATCGCTTCCTGAACCCTGCCCAGTCGTACCAGAATAACTCCCAAGTTGTATTGGGCTTCGGCGTCATCGGGCCTGGTCCGCAACGCTCGCTCCATGTACCCGGCCGCCTCCGGCAGCCTGCCCGCTTGTCCCAAGGCGATCCCCAATTGGTAATTCGTTTCGGGATCATCAGGGTTGGCACGCAGGGCCTGCTCGAAATGGCCGATGGCCTCCTGCACCCTGCCCGATTGCCCGAGTACGACCCCTAGGTTGTAATGGGCTTCGGCATAATCAGGTTTGAGGCGCAACGCTAGCTCTAGGCGTTGGATCGCCTCCTGCGCTCTGCCGGATCGCGCCAAGGAAATCCCCCAATAATTGTATGTTTCCGCGTAAGAATCGACGCTCGCCAACAGATTAAACGCCACCGAGAAAGCGAGCAACAAACCCCAAGCCCAGCGCGACGCACGTCGCCAAGCCGGCCGGTCAACCAGTACCCTCTCCAATCCGAGAATGCCGATCACGGCCAGCAGCACCAACGCTGGCAAGAAGTCCACCTCGTAGCGGAAGTTCGCACCGCAAACGAGGCTTAGGGTCAATGCACAAATCCCAAACATCAAGGTCGTGGCTCCCACAAACCAACGTAGAGCGAGATCCGCCAGTTGCGGCCGATTCCGCCATGCCAGCGGCACTGCCAGAGCCAGCCACACCAGCGGAATGCTCGTAAGGATGCCAAAAGGATTCTTAACCTGCGTGTCGCCGGCTGGCAAGGGGGGTATGACGATCCCATGCACGAAAGGAAAGCGACTGCCCCATCGTGCCGGTTCCAGAAAAAAAACGCGGAAATTGAACCAGAGATAATGCAGACTAAAGAATTGCCGCGTAACCTGCCGTTCTCCGGCCAGCATATAGTGCGTGCCGAATTCGAGCGGATTGTTGAATCGCAAGGCGTTGTAAAGCATCAGTCCCAATCCAATGACTGTAATCGGAACGGCTCCCGCAAGTGACAATGCCACGATTGGCCGACGCTGCTGCCACGCTTGGATTGCCGGGACCAGCAGGATTATCGCGCCCAATAAGAGGTTCGGTCGCGCTCCGACTGCCAGACCGTACGCCAAGCTCGCCAGCACCAGCCATCCACGGCTTCGCTCCGGCTCGTGGAGTGCACACCAAATCGCTCCGAGTGCCAGCATCGTCAGCATATATGCACAACTAATCGGCACCTCATAAACGTCGGACTGCGACAAAAGCACCGGCACACCTGTCGCCAAACCGAGCGCAAGCGCGCAAGCCATCACCACCCCGACACTCACGTCAACGAAGTAACGTTGCCACAGAACACAGAGCAGGCCCACACTGGCCAGAAAGCCGATCATGCAAAAAGTTATCACCGCTTGCCAGTGAAACAGATACCGACCGGTCAACGCAACATATGGCCAGAACAGCACCAAGGCAGGTGTAATCCCAAAGTACAGGTACAGCCGGCCCTTGTAGTAGCTAAGGTCGATCATCCGGTAGGGCTCGGCCCAATAGATAGAATTGGCGTTTGGATCGTACGGGTCGGGAAGCTGGACGAGGCTGAGTGGCACTTCCTTCCTTAAGCTGAGTTGGCCAGCTCGAAACCCCCGAACCAATAAATTGTAGTAAGTGTCCGCTGCAGATGGAGCCAGTAACTCCAACGGACCGGGCTGAACCATGTACGCGTACACCCCGAGGACCAGCAGACAAACGACCGCCAAGCTCCCGCGCTGAAGCCATGGAGACTTTATTCCGGGCACCTCCACCTCTTTGCAGTTTGCTTGGCTGTCGCTCATCTTTGGCCTGAGGTTCCACCTTCCTGAGGTCTCGGGAGCGCCCGTCGAGCCAGTTGCAGCATGTTCCGCGCTTCGGCGTAGTCGGGCCTGATACGCAACGCCTGCTCGTAATGTTTGATCGCCTCCTTGATCTTGCCCGCACGCTCCAAGCCGACGCCCAGATTGTAGTGCGCCTCGGCGTAGTCGGGCTTGATCCGCAGCGCCTGCTCCCAATGTGCCATCGCTTCCTGAACCCGGCCCAGTCGTACCAGAATAACTCCCAAGTTGTATTGGGCTTCGGCGTTATCGGGCCTGGTCTGCAACGCTCGCTCCATGTACCCGGCCGCCTCCGGCAGCCTGCCCGCTTGTCCCAAGGCGATCCCCAACTGGTAGTTCGTTTCGGGATCGTCGGGCGCGATGCGCAAGGCTTGTTTGAAGTGGCTTATTGCCTCCGGCAGCCTGCCCGCTCGACCTAATACGATCCCCAGGTTGTAGTGCGCTTCAGCATAATCCGGTCGGAGGTGCAACGCGTACTCCAAATGTTCGATCGCCGCCTCCTCGTGTCCTGTCCTCTCCAGGATAACCCCCACGGTGTTGTGTGTTTCGGCACAACGCGCAAGGCCGCCGAGCACGTTGAACGTCACCGAAACACCAAGCAGTACGCCCCCACCCAAGCGGGCCGCATTCCGCCAGAACGGCCGGTCCGCCAGCGCGAGCTCCAATCCAAGGATGCCCACCACGGCCAGCAATAGCAATGTTGGCAGGAACTCCACCTCATAGCGGATGCTGGCACCATAGAAAAATCCAATGGTCAGTGCACTAGCTCCAAAAAGCATCACCAATGCCGCCAAAAACCTCCGTAGAATTGCCTGCGTCTCGCACGGCCGTCCACGCCACGCCAGCGGTGCGGCCAACGCCAGCCACATAAGCGGAATGTCCGTCAAGATGCCGAAAGGAGTCTCAACCAACCCATGATCTACCGGCGAGAGTGGTACGATTATCTTGCGGGCGAGGTGAAAATGCTCGATCCAGCATGCTGGCTTCAGAAAGTAGAGATACGAATTGAACCAGAAATAGTGCAAACTGAAGTACCGCCCAGTTGGCGGTCGGTCCGATACCAACTGATAAGTCTGTCCGAACTCGAGGGGATTGCCAAATCTGAGGAAGTTGTAAAGCATCAGCCCAAATCCGACGAGCATAATCGGGCCAATCGCGGCGAGCAGTTTAACCCAAATCCGCTGATGCTCACGCCACGCTTGGACTACCGGCACCAGCAGGATTACCGCTCCGAAGAGGAGGTTCGGCCGAGCTCCTATGGCCAAACCGTACGCCAAGCTCGCCAGCGCCAGCCAACGGTTTCTTCGCTCGGGCTCGTGCAACGCACACCAGATCGCTCCCAGCGCCAGCATCAGCAGCATATACCCACAACTGATCGCCACTTCGTAAACCTCGCACCGCGATAACAGCACTGGCACGATTGTCGCCAAACCGAGTGCCAACGTACAGGCCGCGACGACCAAGACACTCACTCGCTCAAAGTAGCGGCGCCACAATGCATGCAGCAATCCCGCACTGGCCAAGAAGCCAATGATGCAGAAGAACAGCACGGCCTGCCGATTGAAAAGGTATTCGCCCGTTAAGGCGGCAAACGGCCACAGTAGTATCAATGCAGGCGTCGCGCCGAAGTACAGATAGAGCCGGCCCTTGTAGTAGCTCATGTCCTGCATCTGGTAAGCCGCCGATCGATAGAGAGCATTGGCGGTCGAATCATAGGGATCTACCAGTCGCGTGAACCCGGCTGGCACCGGCTTGCTCAAACTGAGTTGGTGCGAACCAAATCCCCGAACCAGCAAATTGTAGTATGTATCGGCCGCACCCGGGCTCAACAACTCGAATGCTCCCGAGTGAGCCATGCCTGAATATATGCCCACGACGAGAATGCACACCGCGCCCAAGCTCCCCCTTCGAATCCATTGGGATGTTCCAGCGGATACTCCGAGCGCTTTCTTGCTATCAATCATCTTTTAGCGGTCGTGCTGCGGTGCGCTCGCCAATTTCTGTTGAGCCAATTGCATCCGGGCGCGTGCCTCTGTGAAGTCAGGTTTGAGCCGTATGGCTTGTCTAAACTCGGAAACAGCTTCTTGGAGCAAGCCTGTTTGAGCCAGGACGTTGCCGAGGATGTAATGTGCTTCCGTATAGCTGGGGTTTAGACGAAGAGCGGCCCGGATTTCTGGGATGGCCTCATTGGGTTTTCCGTGAGTGGCAAAGGCAAAGCCCAGGTTGAAATGTGCTTCCGCAGAATGGGGATTGATCCTCACCGCCTGTTCCAAGTGGCCGATTGCTTCTGCAGTGTTGCCCACTTTCATGAGGGCAAACGCGAGATTGTTGTGCGCCTCCAGATAATCGGGATCGACTCGCAGCGCCTGCTCAAACTGTTGGATGGCATTTTGAACCTGCCCGAGTTGTAGAAAGCCATTTCCGAGATTGTAGTGTGCCTCGGCATAATCGGGTTTGATTCGCAGCGCGATTTCGTATTCCTGCATGGCCCCCTGCACGTCACCAGATTCCCGCAGCAGGCGTCCGAGATTGTTGTGCGCCATCCAACAATCCGGATTCTTCGCGATCGTGTCCTGCCACACTGTTTCCTCATTCCGGTAGATGTGAGACTGTTTCCAAGTGGCCGCGCCCAGTGTGGTTACCGCAGCCGCGCCGGCCAGCACGGCAATTTGCTTGCTCTGCTTGCCAAAACGACGACAGATCATCCAGCCTGCAGCTATCGCCAGGCTAATCGGCCCGATAATAGCGAAATACTGCCAATAGTCAGCCACCAGAGTAAACCGCATGAAATATATGTTGAGAAACCCCAAAACGGGCGACAACATCACCACGAAATATCCAAACCCGAACAGTAAGGGTTTTCCCCGTTGTCGTCGATTGAGCCAACAAACAAGCAGGCCCACGACCACGAGCAGCGCAGGCAGGTAGGAAATGACACTCTTCGCACCGGTCTGCCACCGTTGGTAAACGAAACTCAGATTCAGCGGAAGAATCGCCTTGAACAAATAGAACCACACGGCCTGTCCCGCAATGGCGAAACGCGACCAAAAATCATCTTGACGCACAATGTCGGTGGCGATGGCTCGATGATACTGAAACCACACTGTTACCAAACCGAGCGCACCCGCTGCGGCAAAAAACGGAAGGCTGCGCAAGAAGTCCCGACGTTCCACCCGTCCCCGTCGCCACCAGGCCATTCCAAGCAACACAAACGGCAACGCCACCACGGACGTTTTGCTTAGCAGCGCCAACACAAAAGCCCCCAAGCTGAAGTAGTACCATCGAGGCAAACCCTCGTCCTCGAATCTTAGATACATCAGCAGGGTCACTGCATAGAAAAACATTGCCAGGGTGTTCTTCCGCTCCGCAATCCAGGCCACGGACTGCACATTCACAGGATGCACGGCAAAGATCGCCGCTGCCAACCAGGCCCCCGGTATCTTCAACCTTGTAAGCACCCGCCACAGCAGCAGCGTACTCAGGGCATGCAACAACACGTTGGTCAAGTGATAACCGAGGGGGTTGTTCCCCCAAAGCCGCCATTCCAGCCACCATGTTGTTGAGGTCAATGGATAGTAATCAGGGCCCGAGGCGGTGCACCACAACCGGTATAGTCCACCGGACGCCGCGATCATCGGGTTACTCACGATGAGGGAATTGTCATCCCAGATAAATCCCCCGTGGAGAGCAGGTGTATAGACGAACAATGTCATCGCCAATATGAGCACTGCTTTCGCGACCACTGATGGAAGGCAGTTCTGCTTCCTATCGTCAATCGTCGGCATATTGTTATTGGGGAGCGCTCTCTAATTTGTGGCTGTGAATGAAATGAATGCCTCGTTGTGCGTCTTTATTGCCGGGATCGAGGCGTAGGGCGGTTTCCCAATGCCGCATCGCTTCATCAAACCTGCCTCGTTGCGCCAGCGCAAAGCCGAGGTTCACATGCGCCGGTACGTAATCGGGATTCAGTCGCACCGCCTGTTCGTATTGGCCCGTCGCATCTTGTCCCCGGCCAGCCCGTAAATATGTATTTCCCAGATTGTAATGTCCTGTGGCAGAACGGGGATTAATTCGCACCACCTCCTCCAGATGTACGATCGCATCGCTCACTCTGCCGGCTTGCAGGAGGGCGAACGCCAGATTGTTTTGGACTTCTTGATGGTCCGGTTCGATCCGCACCGCTTGATCGTACTGTTCGATTGCGTCCTCGATCCTGCCTGCCTGCAGATAGGCATTTCCCAAATTGTAGTGGGCCACCCAAACATTCGGATTCTTCTCAACGGTATCTCGCCAGAGAGCTCCTGATTTCGCGTAAATGCCAGCCCTTGTCCAGGTAGCCGCTGCCAAGATAATGAACAAAGCCACACAAGCCAAATGGAGAATTGACCGGCCCCACTCGCCCGTTCGGTTGTACACAGCAACGCCGCCAGCGACGATCAGGGCAATCGGTCCAATCATCGCCTGGTATTGCCAAGGATCGGCCACCCATGAGAATTCATGGAAACTGATCCGGACAAATCCCAAAACCGGAAATAAGATCACTACGAAATATCCCAAGCCGAACAGCAGAGGCTTCCCCCAACTCTTACGCCTCCAGAAAAAAACCACCAAAAGCGCGAGAATGGCCATCAGGGGAATATACGAAGTCCAAGAGGAAGCGTCTCGATGTAAATTCGGATAAATCGCACACAGATTGCGCGGCAGGACAACCTTGTACAGATAAAACCAAAGCGCGCAACCGGCGGTGGCCGCCCGTGATACCAGGCTCCCCGGTTTCGTCGAAAGCCCTCCCATTGTAAAGGCGCGGTGGTGCTGGAACCAAACAGTTACAAGCCCCAGCGTCAGTGAAAGGACAAAAAACGGAACACTACGTAAGAAATCTTTCCAAGATATCCGGCCATGACGCCACCAGACGCAGGCCAGTAAAACAAGTGGCAGCATAAGAACTGCGCTCTTGCTCAGCAGGGCCAACGAGAATGCCACCAACGAAATGGCATACCACCGCGCAGCGCCGTTGTCGTCAAACCGCAAGTAGAAGAGGACCGCCAGCAGGTAGAAGAGCATCGAAAGCGTATTCTTTTGTTCACTGATCCAGGCCACGGTGGCCGCATTCACCGGGTGAACGGCAAAGATCGCCGCTGCCAGCCAAGCTGCCGGGATGTTCAGTTGTTGCAGGATAATCCAGAGCAACACGAAGTTGGCGATGTGCAATAAGACGTTCGTGATGTGAAATCCCGTCGCTCTGTCTCCCCACAGCCGCCATTCCAGCCACCACAAACTTGAAGTCAGCGGATAATAATCCGGAGCTTCGGTCGTGAACCAGAACCGGCGCAATCCGTCACTGGCTCTAATCATCGGGTTATCTGTGATAAGGACATCATCATCCCAGACGAACCCGCCACGCATGGCGGGGATGTAAGCGACAACCGTCAGCATGATGAGAGCAGCAGCGGTTAACGATGATTTACAGAAGCCTTTCATTTGATCGTGGCTATATAAATCACTTGCCTCGGTAAGAAATCAAGACGGGGCCGAGTTGTAATCTTAAGCTCTGAGAAATCCTACTCTACAGAAGACAAACGGGCCAGCCCCGAATCGGGACCGGCCCGTCTTAACAAACTTGGAAACCCAGGGCGAATGTCTCACGAACGACGGCGACGAACCGTCAACAGACCGATTAGCCCCATTCCGACCAGTAATATCGTGGAAGGCTCAGGAATAGCTGCGGTCAAGCTGAAGTTGTCGATTGCCAAGCCGTTGTCTGAACCAGAACTATCGGGATCAACCCAGCGCACATAAAAGGTTGCGCCGTTCGCGATATTAATGCCAGACAATGTGCCGCCGATGCCCGTGACGCTGTTCGCGTTCCCATCCAAAGCCCCAGTGGTTCCCGAAGTCGTGGGCGAAACGAAGTTGAACGAGCTTCCGGCAGCCGTGAAAGTGCTCCCGTCAAAACTATAGTATACAAACATTGTGTCGGGATTGCCGGTTGAAGTGTCATTCCCGGTTTTTCCTAAACGCCACTCCTCGCCCGTGTAGTTAATCGTCAAGTCACTAATCGTCAGCCCAGTATTGTTAACAAACCTGAATTCCGTCAGCCTGGTGAGACTCGCTGACGCAAGCGAACCCAAGGCGCGGTCGCTGGCAGAAGTGGCACCGAAATTGTAATTACCTCCGGTGTTGCCGCTGCCGGTACCGACTAAAAGCGGAGCAACTGACTGCAAGGCACCGTTTACCTGCCCATATGCATCCCCGGTCGCAGTCTGCTTCGTTCCATTTGTGCCGGCGTACCAGCCATCCCCCGTGATCAGCGATAAGCTGGTCCCTGCGGAACCCAATTGATCGAAATTCTGACTGTAGCTGGTTCCGGTTAGACTGTATTGAGCTGAGGCTTGTGACACCGCAAAAATCCCCGTGGCTACCACACTCGCAATGATAAGCTTTTTCATCGGTTCCCTCTCTCCATTTGTGGATACTCGCAGACCACCTCGCGGATGGCCTTGTTCACTTCTCCAAGGGCGCATACTATATAGTTCGCCATCGAATGCAAGGCTTTTATGGTAGTGGTACAGTTTGAATTTTCTTTTACGGAGCCCTGCTATGTCATACAGTAAACGAAGCGCAAAGATGGGTGATTTCAGGATTTTCTTATCCGTAATGATGAGCCATTGGGTTGGCCTAATGGCGGAAGCATGCTCATTCTTATACG
>Ga0335081_10015485_pt1 | contig 12332 bp, 9 predicted proteins | sample Lox_Sample_35_FD_206713 | JGI IMG/M metagenome (GOLD analysis project Ga0335081, IMG submission 206713) | Soil microbial communities from Loxahatchee National Wildlife Refuge, Florida, United States - Lox_Sample_3.5 | ecosystem: Environmental > Terrestrial > Soil > Wetlands | place: USA: Florida... | reverse complement strand
GCTAGATAGAACGGGGAAAAACCTACAGATACGGCTCAGGTTTTCCACAGGTACGTCTGATAATTATTTTGGTTGGCGCTCACAACTTAACATAATATGTTTTGCACAGGTTTCCCACAGCCCGGCTGGCAAGCACGAGATTCTGGTTCTGGGCTCGCTCCGGTTCAGAAGCACGGTCTCTGGATGGCAGACGAGGCAGTCTCCCAGCCTCGATTTCTTGGTTTCAAACTGACAATCGACATTGGGAACCCATTAGGGTATCCTGCCCTGCTTGAACTCCCGAGAGAGGACGTAGCGTGGCCAAGGCGAAGCGGCGATCTACGGTTGATGTCGTCGGCCTGGGGTTGAACGCCACGGACACGGTCCTGGTGGTGCGCGACTTCCCCGCCCTGGGCGGCAAAGAGCGTGTGCTCTCCACCCTGCGCCAAGCGGGAGGGCAGGTGGCAACGGCGCTGGTCACGTGCCAGCGCCTGGGCCTCGCGACGCTCTACATCGGCAAGGTGGGCGACGACGACGCCGGGCGATTCCAACTGGCCAGCCTCAAAAAGGAAGGCGTGGATGTACGCCACACGCGGGTGGTCCCCGGGACGCCCAATCAGTTTGGCACCATCGTCGTCGACCGAGCGACGGGCGAGCGCACGGTGTTCTGGGACCGTGACCCGCGCTTGGCGGTCCGGCCCTCCGAGCTTGATGCCCAGGCGATCACTTCCGCCCGTGCGCTACACATCGACGGGTGCGACGTCGAGGCGGGGATCCGTGCCGCCGGTTGGGCCCGGCGGGCGTCCGTTCCCGTGATCGCCGACCTCGACACCGTCTATAAGAAGGTGGAGACGCTGTTCCCCTACATCGACTACCTGATAGCCTCCACCAACTTCCTCCCGGCCGTGACGGGCACGGATGACCCGTTCCGCGTTCTCGAATACATGGCCCGCGAATACAAGATGCGAGCCACCGGCATGACGCTGGGCCGCGAGGGTGCACTGATGCTCTGCGAGGGGCGGTATTTCTATTCCCCCGGCTTCGTGGTGGAGACGGTGGATACCACGGGCGCAGGCGATGTTTTTCACGGAGCGTTCATCCATGGTTTGCTGGCCGGCTGGGATCTCGTTCGCATGCTCGACTTCGCCAATGCTATGGCTGGCCTCAATTGCTCAGCGCTCGGCGCAAGGGGCGGCATCGCCACTCAGGCCGAGGCCGAGAAGCTGATGGCTACGGGCAAGAGGCACGGGAAGAAACGATGAATGATGAATGATGTGATGAACAGAAGAAAAGACTGGCCGTTGTCCGTCGTCAGGGGGGCACTGTCTTTTTTTCTGTTCATCATTCATCGTTCATAATTCATGATTCTTGGAGGCGAGATGGACCCAAACTTCAAACTGAACAAGATTGGAGTGGTGATGCTGGGCATCCGCGACCTTGCCAGCTCGGTTGCGTTCTATCGCGATAAGCTGGGGCTAAGGTTAGCCTCTCAATTCGAGGGGTTCGCCTTCTTCGAGGGCGGCGGAGTGACGCTGGCCTTGAGCGAAGGTCTGGCTAGGGCACACGGCTCAAGCGGACCACTCGCCGGGGCCACCGAGGTCGTGTTCTCGGTGGACGACGTCCGGGCCGCCCATCAGGCGCTGGCGGAACGAGGCGTCAACTTCACTCACGAACCAAGGGTAGTCAGTGGACCGATGTGGGGGGCCAACTTCAACGATCCGGACGGGCACGGACTTTCAATCTTCGGGCCCTAGGGAAAGTAGCCAGTGGCTAGGCTGCGAGACTTTTCTTCCTGCCGGACCTAACGTGCTACTATCGCGAAGCCTCACCGCGCCGGACCGGAACCAAGCACCGGCGCCGGAGTCCACTATGACACGTATTAAGCCCGCTGCAGTCGCGCTGTCGATCCTTGGCGTGGCCGTGATCTCAACCGCCCGACCGGCGCTCGGCGCTGACCCAACCGGTAAGGTGGAGGTCAAGTGGGACCAAGTCGAGCGCGTATCCCGCACCACTCCCACCCTCCAGGTGGTGGTGAATCCGCCGCTGCGCCGTGGATCGACGATTCACGACCCGGTGTTCCGAGCTTTGCGGGACCTTGGGTGCGACTACGTCCGCTACGTGCCTTGGCTTCCCTACCCCAAGCTGGCGGTGGCGGAACTCGAGCCGCCGAAAGACGGCCAGACCTCCTGGGACTTCTCGCTGATCGATCCCATGACCGAGGACTTCATGATGGCGACGGAAGGCCACTCGGTCATCCTCAACTTCAGCACCATTCCGCAGTGGATGTTCAAGACCCAGAAGCCGGTGGCCTACCCCGCCGATCCTGATCAGGTGTTCTGGAACTACACCCAGGGGACCGAGCTGCGCGATCCCAGCATGAAGGAGCTTGCCGGCTATTACGCTCGCCTTGTGAGCTGGTACACCCAGGGGGGATTCACGGACGAAGCCGGCCGGCGTCACGAGTCGGGCCATCATTACCAGATTCCCTATTGGGAGGTCTGGAATGAAGTGGACTTTGAGCACTCGATGACGCCCGAGCAGTATACGGCCCGCTACGATGCGGTGGTGGCGGCCATTCGACAGGTGGCGCCGCAAATGAAGTTTGTCGGCTTGGCTTTGGCCGCGCCCAGCCAGGCGCCGGGGTTCTTCGAGTACTTCCTTAATGCCCGGCACCATCAGCCCGGGATTCCGCTGGATATGATCTCTTACCACTTCTATGCCACTCCCGGCGCCGATCAAAGTCCGGAAGTCCAGCAGTTCACCTTCTTCGAGCAGGCCGATCATTTCCTCGACGTGGTCCGCTACATTGACGCTATTCGCCAGCGCCTCTCTCCGGGCACTCGCACCACGATCGACGAGATCGGGTCCATCGCCGCCGACGACGGCGGGCAGGACCAGCCGGGCCACGTCACCAAGCCGATTCCCAACTCCTACTGGAACCTGTCGGGCGCGATGTATGCCTACGTTTTCGCCCAGCTCGCCCGGCAAGGCATCGACGTGGCCGGCGAGTCGCAACTCGTTGGATACCCCACCCAATTCCCCAGTGTTTCGATGGTGGACTGGAACACCGGTCAGCCCAACGCCCGCTACTGGGTGCTCAAGCTTCTTCACGACAACTTCGCGCCGGGCGACAAGCTGGTGAACACCCGCATCACCGCCCCCAACGTCTACGCACAGGGCTTCGTCACCGGCGACGGCCGGCGAAAGATCCTGCTGGTGAACCAACGCGACCGCAGGCTGGATATCTCATTGCCGGGGATCACAGGCGCTCGCGAGGATTACGTCGACCTGACCACCGCCTTCCAGCACGCGGCGTCGACACCGCTGCCCGGCGATGTTCTTACCCTGCAAGGATTGGCGGTGGCGGTGGTGACGTTGGCGAAGTAGGGCCTCTTGGTTCGTGGTCCTTGCGCTCAGAGTGTGGCTCGGAATAAACTCGGCAGCATCCAGGCAGGAATCAGGTTTGCAGCGACCCCGACTTTGGGTTAAGGCCCACCCTGGCGAGATTAAGGGGAAGCGCGACCTCCGGCAGATTGCGCTTCCTCTTCGATCTCAATGGAGCGCGGAGCCCTTTTCTGCGACGGTTCTGGTTGTCAACACGCAAGCCGCTGCGCTGGGCTACACGTGCAGTCGCCGTGAAATGAATCCCGCCCCCAGCATCAAGGCAGTCCCGAACAGGGCAAGTGTCGCCGGCTCAGGAACGTCGGAATTGGACGTGAACAAGATTTCCGCCGACCCGCCGGGCCCATGGTTGTCCAAGACAATTGTGTCGCTGGTGGAGCCGTCAGGGTCGAGGATATAGTCAACGGTTGGGTTTTGCCAAAAAGCACCAGGGAAATACCACGACCCCGTAGGCTCTGGTCCGGTCCCCTCAGCGAGAACCCAGGTGTAGGGGTTGCCCGCCGCGACGCCAGCCGAGCCAGTGATCTGTGTCCAACCACCATCAGCGATCCAATTGGCATTCAACACAATTCCGTCGGTGGTCCAGTAGCCGGCACCGAAGGGGTCAAAGGGAACCTCCCCGTCGCTGGCTACAAAAAGCAGAGGGTTAGACCCGACAATCGAATTGACGCATCCGCCTTCCTGCAACCCGAGGGCGGAGTCGCCCGAAGTCGGACCAAAGTCGGTCTCCGTGCAGAGAGTGCCTCCGACTTGTCCATAAGCAAGGGTAGCGATGGACGCCAAAACCAAAAGCGTCAAGAACCATCTTGTTGCTCGCGCCATTTTCCCTCCTTCTCGAGAGCTTCCTATCTATGCAGCCTCACTCTCGAATGTGACACCACGATTCATCGTTGCAGGAGATGCCGGACTTTTGTCAATGACCCAAAAGTGCTATTGGTACATGGCACAAAAGTGCCAGTTACCATCTTGGCGACTGCGGGTTAATGGTCCTCACCGTGTTAGCTAAACACTTTTTCCTCATCAAGGATGGGGGGCTTGCCCGATCGCGGCCTGGGCGGGGCTACTAAGATTCGTCTTATTAACTACCGTGATAGCCTACTATTGGCAACGATGGAAAAAATCGCTTCCACGCCGCGCGCTCCCTTGGCGGGCTGGCTGCCTCCGACGAAAACCCGGTAGCCGCCCGCTTGAATCTCGTGCTCTCCCTTATCCGTCACCAGGCTGAGGTCGCGCGGATCGAGGTGAAAGCTGACGTGCTTCGTCTCGCCGGCGGCCAGGTGAACGCGCTCGAATCCCTTGAGGGCCCGCAGCGGCGCGCCCGTTGATTGTGGATACTCAAGATATAACTCCGCCATCTCATCGCCTGGGACTTTGGCGGTGTTATGCACGTCGGCCTCCACCTGAAGTGGGTCGCCAGCCGTGACCTGCGGGGACGAGAGCCTGAGGTTGGTGTAGGCGAAGCTCGCATAGCTCAGGCCGTAGCCGAAACCGTAGAGAGGCTGGCCGCCAAAATAGCGATAGGTGCGGTTCTGCATCGAGTAGTCATCAAAGGGCGGGAGCTGATCGAGCGACGCGTAAAAGGTGACGGGCAACCTTCCGCCGGGGTTATTGACGCCGGCCAGCGTCTCGGCAATAGCGGTGCCGCCCTCCTCGCCTGGATACCACGCTTCGAGGATGGCTGCCGCATGTTGCTGCGCCCAGTTCACCGCCAGCGCGCTGCCATTCATCAACACCACCACCAGGGGCTTGCCAGTAGAAGCCAGCGCCTCCAGCAAATCCTGCTGGGCGCGCGGCAGGCCAATGTCGGTACGGTCGCCGCCGTTGAAGCCCTCCACGTGGATACCCATCTCCTCGCCCTCCAGATTGGGCGAGAGTCCCACGAAAACCAGTACCAGGTCGGATCGCCGGGCTGCGTCCAGAGCCTCCTGCCGCAGCACGCCGGCCGGAGGCTTCCAAACCAGAGTCAGGCCGGCCGCGAACAGCGGCGCACGGTGCGTGTACTCCAGGCGGAAGCGGTGCGGCACCGTATCCGAAAAGTGCATGGGAAAATCAGGAACGGCGGGGCCGCGATTCTTCTGGGGGGCGCTGATCATCAGCTTGTCGTCGAGGTAGACACGGAAAGTCTCCTCGCTGTCGCAAGGCCAGCAGTCCGGGTGTTGGATCCCAAGCGTGTAATCGCCCGGCCCGGGTGGGGTGAAAGTGCCGGTCCAGCGCACGGCGAAGGCCTTTGCCGGAACACCGGGCGCGGGTGCGGCCGCGTTCCAATCGAACTGGATCTGTGGGTCTATGCGCTTCAGGGCCGGAGCGCCGGAGAAACTGTCGGTGCGATAGTAGTCGCCCGTCAGGCCGCGACCGACGTCGCCCGTCGAGCCTTCGTCGAGGTGAAACACGGTGCTGGGAACTGGCACCGGCAATTCCGCCAGGTAGGGTGATCCCTGGGCGTAGAGTACCTCCGCCTTGCCGTGGAACTGCCGGCGAATTCCATCGAGCGGCAACACCGGGTGCGAGGGGGTTCCGTTATAGTTGCCTTCCAACGCCGCCAGCGACTCCGCATTGGGCCCCATCACGGCGATGGTTTTCACCGAAGGCTGCAAGGGTAGTGTGGCGCCTTCGTTCTTGAGCAGCACCATGGACTCGCGCGCCGCCTGGAGCGCCACCCGCCGATGCTCCGGCGAGTCGTTGGCTGAGGAAGGAATACTGTTGAAGGGGACCGCCCGCGGCGGATCGAACATGCCCAGCTTGATGCGGGCGGTAAACAGACGACGGAGCGCAGTATCGAGCTCACTCTCCTGGATCAGGCCGTCATGCGCGGCCTTCACCAGTTCGACATACTCATTGCCGCAGGTGGTGTCCGTCCCGGCGCGCACCGCATCCACCGCCGCGTGCTCGAGGTCGGGAGCGAAGTGGTGACCGGCGGTTATGTCCTCCACCGCTCCGCAATCGGAGGTAACGTAACCCTGGAAGCCCCAGTCGTCGCGCAGGGTCTTCTGGAGCAGGTAGGTGTTGGCGCAGGCAGGCTCGCCGTTGATCGCGTTATAGGCGCACATGGCGGAGTCGGCATGTCCCTCTACTACGGTGGCGCGGAACGCCGGGAGATAAGTATCCTCCAGGTCGCGCGGCGAAGGATTCACATTGAAGCCATGCCGCTTCAGTTCCGGCCCGCTGTGCACCGCGTAGTGCTTGGGCGTGGCCACCGTTTCGAGATATTTGGGGTCGTCGCCCTGAAGGCCCTTGACAAAGGCCACGCCCAGCTTGGCGGTGAGGAAGGGATCTTCGCCGTACGTTTCCTGCCCGCGTCCCCAGCGCGGATCGCGAAAGATGTTGATGTTGGGCGACCAGAACGTGAGCCCGAAGTAGATGCTGTGGTTCGAGTCTCGCTGCGCCTGGTTGTACTTGGCCCGCGCTTCGGTGGAGATCGCCCGGCCCTCTCGATGCACCAGATCGGCGTCCCAGGTGGCGGCCATCCCGATGGCTTGGGGGAATACGGTGGCATTCCCGGACCGCGCCACGCCGTGCAACGCTTCGTTCCACCAGTCGTACGACGGAACGTTCAACCGCGGAATGGCCGGCGCCGTGTGCTGCATCTGCAGCACCTTTTCTTCCAGGGTCATGCGCCCGATCAGATCCGCCGCCCGCTGCTCAACGGGCAGCGACGGGTTCTGATACGGCGGCACCGCTTCCCGACCCTCGCCCTGTGCCTTGCTCTGAGCTTGGCCCGGTTGAATGAACGCGCAGGCAACCATCACCACGATCAAACATCGAAACGCGACCTTTGCCTTCTTCCTGCTCTCCGTGATGTCCACAAGACCCCTCCGATCGATTTGCGACTGCCTCCACCAAACGGCATAGATGCCAACCAGCTCAGGTACCATGCCAAGCCTCTACCCGGCCTCCATTAAGACGAAGCCTGATCGTCTTGTCAACGCTGAATGTGAGGACGCAAAACTGGACCACTACTAACGGGAGAGTGGCAGGGCTAGGGCAGACGTGCACGCGGCGCCCGCTCCACGGGGTAAGGTCAAGGCAAAGCGGCGGATCGTGAAGCCTCTTCTAACGGGCCAGGAAACGGGAGGGCGAGGGCAGCCCTCCCTGAATCCACGGCTGAAACAAGCTAACGTCGCATTGGAGAAGGCCGCCGCCGTGACGTACCACTCGCCGTCGCACCGCGGCTCGTGGTGGCAGAACTGGAGGCGGGGCATGCATCGCCGTTGAGAACAATGTTGGTGGCGTTAAAGATCGCATTGTCCTTCACGGTGTTGCCGGAGGTTCCGGTCCCTTCGAGCACCCCGGCGCACGCCTCGTCGACGGTGTTCTCGACCACCCGGTTGTCGTTACCGCTCGAACCGCAACTGCCGTCGAGATGAACACCGGACTCGGCATTGCTCGTCGTCACCTCGTTACCGGTCACCCGATGGTCGTTACTGCAAACTTCGATACCATCATAAAGCTGCGTGCCGAAGACCCTGTTTTCCTCGATCTCGCCGTGGTCGGCGTCACCCAGAGTAGGGTCACTGTAAAACCCGATGCCGGTCTGCGTGCTGCCCACCTTATTCCGCACCACCCTCACGTCACTGGACGCATAAACCAGGATGCCCAAAGCGGTGTACGCGCTGAGGGTGATGTTGTCCACGACGTGGTTGCCGACGACGTCGCCCGTGGCGCCGTAGCTGATCTGGACGCCATTCTGCGGCTGGGCGGCCGGCCCCAGGCCCACAATGGTGTTGTCCCAAACGTGGACGCAGGTGCCCGCGTAGCTGGCGGTGACGCCGTTCTTCTGATAACCGTGAACGCTGCTGTTTCTCACCGTCACTTCTGACGACCCGCCGTTGCCGCTTTCGACGTAGACGCCCAGGCCGTTTGCGCAGGCGAAATTTGCCCCTGACAGCGCCTGGTTGCGAACCACCAAGCGATCCACCGTTCCGGACGAGTTCTGGTAGAGGATCCCCAAAAAGGCCGGCGTGCTGCAACCGCTGATTCCGTTATTGGAGCCGTCAACGGTGAGGTGACTGATGTCCACATCCGTGGCCGCGCTGACCGCCACTTGCGCGGCTATGGGTGCGCCGCTGTTGAGGAAGCTGGCGTTGGCCGTCATCCCGGCCGCCGGCGCGGTGATCACCGCCGCGTCACTGTTGCCGCTCGTCATGCCTCGGAGAGTCAGCGTCTGGCTGATCGACACTTGCTCGGGATAGGTGCCCGGACAAACCAGCACGGTACCCCCTGGCGCGACCGCATTCACCGCACTCTGAATGGTGGAATAGGCGCCCGCGACACAGGTCCCTACCACCACCGTCTTCTTACCCTTGGCGAACAGAAGATGGCCGAAGCCCAGCAAGGCGGCCACCGAGAAAACGACGAGTTGGGTCCGACTCCGACTCCGATTGCGCATGGAATAATCCTCCTTCTCAAAGTGTAGTTTGTCGACACGCTTGCTCTGTGCTCATCCATGTCTTCCATGTCTTCAATCGCGGACCCCTGTTCTCCTTTATACTCGTCCCTGTACCGTCCGTCAACGGTACGGGCTCGCGTCGGTGAGTACTACGTTTTCTGCGGCTATCCGATCTGACCTGACGCACCCATAGGAGCTGCCAAAGCAACGCGGGAATTGGTTGAATGAACCGCGGCTCGCTTTGGCTTCGCTGTTTCCTTTCGGTCTATGGCGCGGACCCGACCGTGGCCTCCTTTACCTTGATCAACACCACTCCGTGCTTGGGAACTTCCGCCGAGTACGATCGGTTGAAGGGGCCCAGGTCGTGGCGCGCCCACAGGTCCCGTACGCTAGCTGTCTCGCCTATAATTCCGATCTCCTTGAAGCTCACCTGCATCCGGGCGGCGTCCTCGCTGCGGTTGAATAGGCCCACGGCCCGGCTGCCGTCGGCGAGGAGTTTCATCCACAATTCGAATGGCCCTTCCTGGCGCAATCGACGACCCTCCGTGCCCAACGGATCCTGGTCCACTGCCACCACGTCCGGATTATTCAGGATGGCGAGGGTCTCCGGCGTCATCTTGCTGAGGTCGTTGCCGGCCAGCAGGGGCGCGGCAAGGATGCACCACAGGCTCATGTGGGTGAGGTACTCGTCGTGGGTCATGTGGCCGTTGCCAACCTCCAGCATGTCGGGATCGTTCCAGTGCCCGGGTCCGGCGAAAGGCCCGAGGCCGTTCTGGTCGAACCCAATCACCGACATGCGATCGTAACTGTCGCTGATGTCGTCTGTGGTGCGCCAGAGGTTGCCTCCCACCGACGCTCCCCACCGCCACACCGCCTCCAAGCCATACTGGCACAGGCTGAAAACCATCGGGCGGTCGGTGGCCATGAGGGCGGCGTGCATCTTCCGATAAACGCCCTGCATTTCGCTCGGCTTGTACACCTTCTCGGCGCTGCACCAGTCGTACTTCAGGTAATCGACTCCCCATTCGGCGTAGGTCTTGGCGTCCTGCGCCTCGTGCTGGAAGCTACCCTCGTAGCCGGCGCAGGTCTTGGGGCCGGGCGACGAATAGATGCCGAACTTCAGCCCCTTGCTGTGAACGTAGTCGGCCAGTGCCTTCATGTTCGGAAACTTCTCGTTGGGTTGGATCACCCCGGCGGCATCGCGCTTGCCCTGCCAGCAGTCATCGATGTTCACGTAAACATAGCCGGCGTCCTTCATGCCGTTGGCGACGATGGTGTCCGCCGACTCGCGGATCACCTTGTCGCTCACCTTGCAGGCGAAGTGGTTCCAGCTATTCCAACCCATGGGCGGCGTGGGCGCCAAGCTGGAGTTCTGCGCGGGCGCCGACGCCGGCACTCCGCCCACTATCAGGACGGCCGCGAAGGCCAGGCCGAGACAACGTGAAATGGTTCTCATGTTTTTCACCTCTAAGTTCTCAATTTTCAGTTTTCAGATCTCAGTTCTCAGTTCTCCAGAAGTGTGATTAAAACACAGAGGCAGAGACACAGAGAAAGAGTGAGAAGACGATATGAAGTGTCTTTTTCCTCCGATAGTTTCCCATTTTTCTCTGTGCCTCCGTGTCTCTGTGTTGGAAGCGCCTGCGCAATTATTTCACACCTGTCAGTTTGCAGTTGACTGAAAACTGAAAACTGAAAACTGAGAACTCAGAGCTGAAAACTACAAAGCTGGCCACAACTGTTCCCAGATCTTGAACTCAGTATGATACCCCGCCTCCTCGGCGCGCGTGAACTGGCGGCCGGAGGCCACGTCGAGCGTCTGCTGGAAGATCTTGCGGCCGACTTCCTTCGTCGTTTCCTTCCTTTCGAGAATGGTTCCGGCATCGATATCGATGTCGCCGTTCATGCGGGCAAGCGGCGAGTTGGACCCGATCTTCAGCACCGGACCCAGCGCACAGCCGATTCCCGTGCCCAGTCCGGTGGTGAAGAGCGCCACCTGGGCGCCGCTGAGGAAAAGTGCGGGCGTGGAGATCTGGTCGTAACCGGGCGTATAAAGCACGTAGAGGCCGCGTCGCTCGCCGAGCCATTCGCCATATTCCACCAGGTCTTCCACGCGCGACGTGCCAGCCTTTGCTTTCACGCCGCTCGACTTCAGATAAATGTTGTAGAGACCACCCTTGACGTTGCCGGGCGACGGGTTCTCGCGAAAGTCGTGGCCGAACTTCTGGACATAGGCTTCGTAGCGTCTCAGCGCTGCCATCAGCTTGCGGCCTACGGCCCGCGTGCGCGCCCGCCGCGCCAAGTCTACCATGGCCGCGCCTTGCAACTCCGGAATCTCGGGCAGGAGGACGGCCGCGCCCGCCTTCACGAACATGTCCGCGGCCACACCCACGGCCGGGTTGGCGGTCACCCCCGACCAGCGATCGGAGCCGCCGCACTTGGTTCCCACCGTCAGCTTGGAGATCGGCGCCGGTCGGCGCTGAAACCCGTTGGCATACTTAAGTAGCCTCGGGAGGATCTCAACCCCGCGCTCCACCGTGCGCCGGCTGCCCCCGGATTTCTGAATGATGAGGTTCACCACGCGCTGGTTGAAGTTGGGAACCTCGCTGCGAAAGATGGGCGCCGAGCACTCCACGCAGGTCTTGCCGCACCCGAGATCGAGATAGATCACGGAGCCAAGGTTCGGATGGCGCAGCGTATCGATCAGCAATTGGTTGAGCATGTCGACAGCGCGCCCGGACGGCATCCCGCAACCCGACTCGTGCGAGATGGCCACCACGCCGTCCACGTTGGGATACTTCTGGCGCGAGTAGACCTCGCGCATGGCGAGCCCCGCGATCGCGTGGGCCTCAGTGGACGAGCACATCCCCGCCGTCACGATGCCCACGTAGTTGCGCGTACCGACACCACCATCGGCGCGAACGTAGCCGTTGAAGGTGAGGCCGGCGAGCGCGGGATCGATGGGCACGGGCGCCGTGTTGTCGCGGTAGCGCGGCCTTAGCTTCGGCAGCCGATCCTCCAGATTGTCCTCACTAATGGGATCGCCTGGCTCGACGTCGCGCGACGCAAGGCCGATGGGGTCGCCCAGCGAAATGTAAGGTGCGCCCTTGGGAATCTTCCGAACGGCAAAGCTCAGGCCGCGCAGCACGCGGTCGGAGATCGCGATCACCTCTCCGCCGTAACGAAGCGGCGTGCCTTGGTCCACAGAGTCCGCCGTCACCACGGCCACGTTGTCTTTCTCCGGCCGGATCACGATGGCAACGTCTTCGAGATTACGAGGGTCCATAAGTTTTCAGTTCTCAGTTCTCAGGAGCTGCAAGAGAAATTAAACACAGAAATTAAACACAGAGGGGCAGAGGCACAGAGAGAGAGCGAGAAGATCACACGAGATGTCGTTTGTTTTCCGACGCTTCCCATTTTTCTCTGTGCCTCTGTGCCTCTGCGTTGGGAAGCGCTTTCGCAATTATTTCGCACCTTACCGGCTTCACTCGCCCCCAAACAACGCGTGTCGAGAAACCGCCTTTTTGTGCGGATATCTGCGCGTTTTTGCTCGAAAATGGCGAAATCT
>Ga0335081_10015484_pt1 | contig 12333 bp, 13 predicted proteins | sample Lox_Sample_35_FD_206713 | JGI IMG/M metagenome (GOLD analysis project Ga0335081, IMG submission 206713) | Soil microbial communities from Loxahatchee National Wildlife Refuge, Florida, United States - Lox_Sample_3.5 | ecosystem: Environmental > Terrestrial > Soil > Wetlands | place: USA... | reverse complement strand
TCGGCGCGCCGGCGCAGGCGAATACGCCCTGATGAGCGTTCGCACATCACGGGGACGAAATCGCCGACGTCGTGCGATCACATCGCTGAGCGCAGCTCTGCTCCATCCGGCGAACACCTGGTCGCCACCGTCACCATGGACGAACGCCCCGCCGCGGGCCGCGCGTTGCAATGGCAACAATCCATGTGCGGCGGGCGGCCATTGAAGTCCGTTCTCCGCCAGGGAGTGACGCCACTCAGCGCCGACGAGATCGACGTCTTCGACCTGCCGGATCACTTTCCAGTCGTCGAGCCTCAGATGCTCGACGACGTCGGCTTGCCATGCGGACTCCTCGCCCTCCGGCACATCGCGGAAGCGCATTGTCAGCGGGATCGGATCGTCAAAGCCTTCCCGCCTGGCGACGCGCGTCGCCAGCGCGAGCAGCACCGACGAGTCCCGCCCTCCGGAAAAGGCCACATAGCAGGGTGGTTTCGACACCGCTCCCAGCAACGCGCGCTCGAGGGCAGCGACCGGCTCGCCCATAGGATCGACGCCCTCGATGTCCGGCGCGCGCGCGTCGATTCCAGCGGTCCACCCTGTGATCAGCTCCAGCCGGGTGAGCCCCGAGGCATTGGCGGGATGGGACCATACCTCGTGATACCAGCTCTCGTCCATCGCGGAGGTGAGTCGCAACCTGAGGGTTACGGACGGATAAGATCCGGGCGAATCCGGTGGATCTCGACGTAATCCACACCATCTGCGTCGCCGTCCAGCCACGCATGGGCTTCGAACTGATCCTCGGACCGAACGCCTATCACGACGTCGCGCATCGTTCCTCGCCCCCGCAGCCAGGCCTGCCGCAGCAGTGAGCGCTCGAGGCAAGTGGCACGTGTCACGCGAGCAGCGAGCATCACCACCCGGCCTGACTTTCGGGACGCCCGGCGGGGCGGCCGCCTCACCGAGACGCTGATCCCGTCGCGCGCCAGCGCTCCCCGGAGCCGCCGTATCTCCCGTGTGGCCCACAGCCCTGCCCTCACGTCGTGCACCGGGGCAAACACGCTGCGCCGGAGCCGGACCAGTCTCGCGGGCCGTCCGTCGAGCACCACCGTCACGTCAGCAGTCCTTGCTCGTCGAGCATCGCGACGAACGCCTCGACATCGGCCCGGGCCTGGTCGTCGTCGACTCCAAAGTCCGATACCAGGCGCGCCTCCATCGTCGCCGGCGTGCTCCCGTCGACGAGCAGTTCCCACAACGCGGTTCCGCTCTGGTTGATCGAGAGGTACGCGTTCGAGCGCAGGTCCAGCACGACGATCTCGTCGCCCACCTGGCGCCAGGACAGGTCTTCGTCTCGGATCTTCAGGTTGCGATTCCCGCTCACTGGAGTCCGCCATTGTCGCACGTTCGGCCGCGTTGACGGTTCAGTGCCGATCGCGTTCCGGTGGACGCCGGATGCTTGTAGCCTCGTCTGGAACTACGGCGGCAGGCTGAGCACGCTTCCCGCGTAATCCGAAATCGGGACTGAGCATATGTCACCTGGAGCATGAGGCGGTCGCAAGTGACTGAGACACACGAGGCAACCGCTGCACCGTCGGTGTTGATCACAAATTGCGTCGCTCTGAACGGAGGTGACGCGGCCATTCTGTACGCCGTGATCGATCGATTGCGAGCCGCTCTCGGACCGGACCTCGAGATCACCGTCGTCGACGATCAACCCGAGGACGTGCGCCGGCGATACCCGGAGCTCAGCACGACGTCGCGCTTGGACACGACGATCCGCGGCACGCCGGCGGTGCCGATCCTCGGACGCGTCGTCGCCGAGGTCGAGCGCGGGCGTGTGTTGGCCGGAGCGTGGTGCATGGGGCGTCGCCTGAGCTGGCTTTCGCGCCTCTGGCTTAGCGCCCGCTCGCGCTCGGCGCTCGCAATCTTCCGGCAGAGCACGGCAGTCGTGAGCACCGGAGGTACGTATCTGGTCGAGCGCTACCCGATCGCCGGTCGCCTGCTCGAGCTTGAGACCGCGCTCGCCATGGGTCGACCGCTGGTCCTTTTCACGCAATCGCTGGGGCCGTTCACCCATCCAAGGCACAGGCGCGTGATGCGGAGGATCGCATCCCGCGCGCGGCTCGTGCTGCTTCGGGACGAGCGGTCGCGTCGAGAGCTGACTGCGTTGGGGGTATCCGCGGAGAATCTCCACGTTGTCGCCGATGCCGCATTTGCGCTTTCCGCGAGGCCTGGCAGCAGCCGGGAGGAGCGACTGCGCGTGGCCGTATCAGTCCGCAGCTGGCCGTTCGGCGACGGCGATGTCGCAACGACGAATGATCGCTATCGCAGCGCGATCGTTGCTCTGGTTGAGAGCCTGGTGCGCAAGCGGAACGCTGACGTCACATTCCTCTCAACGTGCCAGGGCGCTCCTGAATACTGGACCGATGACTCGTCGGTTGCGGTCGCGATCGCGGAGCAGGTTGATACCGCGCTGAGGAGCTCTGTCCACGTCGACCGCGACTTCCGGACGCCACAAGAGCTCCTGGACGCGGTGGGCAACTTCGATCTGGTTGTCGCTACCCGGATGCACATGGCGATCCTCGCTCTGGTCGCCGGCGTGCCGGTATTCGCGATCGCGTACGAGCCCAAGACCAGAGAGCTGTTCGAGCGTCTGGATATGGGCCGCTGGGTTCGAGACTTCGAGGAGCTCGATGCCATCGGCCTGCCCGCGGATGTCGACCGGTTCATCGACGAACTCCCGGCACTGACCGCGCCGTTGCAGGCGGCCGTCGAGTCCGAGCGTCGATCGGCGGTGGACACAGCGTCTCTCGTCGCGCGCGCGCTCGATGCGGAGCGCATCGCTGGCGAGCGCCGGCAACCCGTGCGACCGGCGCGGACCCCCGGGGCGCCCTAGCGCTGAGCAGTCAGCCCCGAAGACTCCCACAGCCAGAGCCCGGCTTCGTCCTGCTGAGTCGTCCGGAAATCCACTAGGCTGAAGCCGGCCTCGGTGAACTTGCGCTCGAGACCCTCACGGTCGTCGTGTGCCTGCCACCCCAGGCTTTCGCGCTTGGGTAATCCGCCCGCGAAGGTCGAACCGACATATGTGAACGAGACCAGTGCAAAGCGAGTACGGTGACGGACTCTCTCGATGAAGCTGTTGCCCGGCGGTAGATACTCGAGAAGTCCGAGCGCGAAGACCACATCGAAGCTCTTTTCGGGCGACTCCTCAAGCACGTTCAGCTTGATGGTGGTGGGCTGCTGCGGGTGCAGATCGAACGCGAAGTACTCGAACGGCTGCTCGAGCCGGGCGGCGAGCAGGGCACGCAAGCGCTCGTTTCCGGCACCATAGTCGGCGATTCGTATCGGTCGATCACCGTCGGGGCGCCAGCTAACACGGGCATCGACCCACAAAGACACAGCATCCTTGGCGCGCACTTGCCAGGTTTCATAGTGCTGCCTGTCCGTGTTGAACGGAGCCTCGAGACGACGGCGACGCAAGCGGCGGAGTACGCTCAGCCTCCCGTTCATCCGCGCTCCTCGCTCGCGCGACGCCGAGGTCTCCGAGCTCTCCCGTCATACATAGGCTGACGATGGTATCGCCGGCGGCGCCGCATCCCTTCCTCGACAACCTGGTCATACAACTTCTCCAGCTCCACCGTGCGCGCCGTGATGTCGTAGTGCTTGTGCACTCGTCGCCTGGCGGCTGCGCCCAGTCTTGTCGCCAGCTCGGCATCCCGCACCACCGCGGTCAGATGCAGTGCGAGTCCGGCGACGTCACCCTCAGGCGCGAGCAAGCCCGTCTCGCCGTGCACCACCGCCTCGGGGATTCCGGCCGACACGTAGCTCACGACGGGCACACCAGCGGCACCGGCCTCGAGAACGACGATCGGCAGGCCTTCTTGATCCCCATTCGCCGCCGTTTGGGACGGAAGGCAAACCGCGATGCTGGCCGCCATCGCTTGAGCGACATACTCAGAGCCGCGCGCACCCACGAACCTCGCATCGACTCGTAAGCTCTGCGCCAATCGTTCAAGTTCTCCCCGGAGGGGGCCCTCACCGATCACAAGCAGCGGGGGTGCACAGTCGATGCTCGTCAGAGCGCGGAGGAGATCGGCACACCCTTTCTTGGGCACCAGCCGTCCGACAAACAGGATGTGTCGACCGGGATTCCGGGCCACGCCGCCCGGGGTCAACGGGATGCCGATCGGAAGTACCGCAATCTTGACCTCCGGCGCTCCCGCCTCGGCTAGCTTCCGGCCGATCGATTGCGACACCGCGATCAGCCGCGCGGCCTCGCGGAAAAGGCTGGAGTAGTCGACGCCCAACGTAGCCGCGGGCACGGTCGCATCGTACCCATGAAACGTCACGATCAGCGGTCGGCGCGCCCAGCGCGCGGCGCGCACCACGCCGGCTCCGTCGGGTCCGAAATGGGCGTGCACGAGTGATGTCGAGCGAAGATGGCGGTCCAGCCGTACACTGCTTCCGGCACGCCAGTAGATGCCGCGATCGAGACGATCGGCCAGCCCCCCGTCGCCCTCGAGCGTGAAGTCCGGTGTGACCGCAAGTCCGCCGGGGCAGGTTCTGACTCCCGAGAGCACGGGCCTCCACCGGGCGAGCGCATGTGTCTGATTCAGGATGAACGTCTCAGAACCGGGCAGCAGCTCTTCGCGCCAGACGCATACTCGCCTGGTGCCTTCACTCGTTACCTTGGTCCCGTTTCCACTCTGCATGCTCATCTGCGGTAGCTACCCAATCGTGCTCGCGGCCTGAAAGAGATTGAGATCGATGGCGTCGAGGATTTCCGGACTCGCGGACGCATCGAACTTCAACGCAAGCGGAGTGCCCGCACAAACCGCGGACTCGATACCGCTCTCATTGATCACGACCGGATGCGGATTTGCTTGGCTGGCCCGCCGTAGCCATGAGATCGACTCGCGCTTGATTCGCATGCTAGGGCAGCTCGCCAATAGCGTGTGGGGGACGGTCGATGAATCCGGCCGGCCGGTCATGCCCGATGGACGCGCGGGCCGCGGGCTCATCGCTCGTCTGATGCCTGCCAGCCTGGGAGCTGTGTCGCATTAGTGTGTGACACAGGATCACATGGGGGATCGTCGCGTCAGTCATGCGTCTGCGGGCATCCTGCCACGGCACTGCCCACCGCAACGCCGCCGAACGCCTCGGCGACCTCCGCGGGAAGGGCGCCATACCATCGGTTCTTCCTACTCCGCAGCAGGAGCATCGCGCGTTCCGGTACAACACGTCTGATCGGGGCGACCACGCGCGCTTCCATCCGCGCTCGACGCCGGCGCTTGAGCAGCAACTCGCGGTGACGGACGGTCGGCATGGCTTCGAGGGGGAGCTCGTCGTACACCGCGGCGAGGTTGCGCGCCATCTGCGTGACGTTGCGCGTCATCTGTCCCGGGTGCAGCCGGTACACGGCATGACGGCCCGAGAACCACGCCGGTTCGTAGCCAGCAGCCATGATGCGCAGCCACAAGTCGTAGTCTTCGCAGGACGTCCGCGCTTCATTGAACTGTCCCACGGCGTCGAGGACATTCCGCGGGACAATCGTCGAGACGTAGACGAAATTGATTCTTATCAGCGCCGCCAGGAACTCCTGGTTACCCTCAGGTGGGGGGACCGGCGGGTCGAATGGAGCCATGGCCGAGCTCTGGCGCAGCCTCGCATTCGCCTCGTCCAGAACGTATGCGTCCGTGTACGCGAAGCCTGGATTCACACGCGCCGTCAGTGCTTCCAGGCCGCATTTGAGGAAGTCCGGGAGAAGGAGATCGTCGCTGTCGAGAAACGCGATGTACGTTCCACGGCTGGCCCCGATGCCGGCGTTGCGTGCCGCGGGCAGGCCGCGATTCGCCTGCGAAACCAGACGCACGCGCGAATCGGCGATCCGATCGACTGCGTCCGCCGTCCCGTCGGTTGAGCCGTCGTCCACGACAATGACTTCGACGTCCCTCATCGACTGGGCCAGCGCCGAGCCGACCGAAGCCGCAATGGTCCTCGCCGCGTTGAAGGCGGGGATCACGACTGATGCTGCGGGCGCAATCATGCCGCGCACCTTCTAGACACGCCCCCGGTCACCTCGTGTCAGAAGGCCGATGACCTCAGCCAGCGCGCCCGGTGCCACGATCCCCAGGATCGCCAAATAGACGCCGGCTCCGACGAGAATCTGAAGCGCCAGACACGGTGCAGGACCCAGGGACGGCGTGAGAAGCACCCCGAGAGCCGCCACGAGCAGACCCATGAAGGCGGCCGTCGCAAACGGGGCCGCGCTCGCACGCACGAACGCCGCGGTCCCGATTCCCGTGGCGAGCCGCGCCGGAGCAAGCGAAAGGGGCAGAAGCACGTAGGCCCTGGCAGCGTAAGCAATCGCGACACCCTCGGCGCCCCACGGCAAGCCGATCAGTATGGCGGCGATCACGCTCACGCTGCTGAGATTGCCCCACGTCGACAGCAGCTTCGTCTGGCCCACCGCCTGGGTCAGCAGACCGGACATCGCTGCGACGATCTGAGGCGCCGCGGCGATTGCCAGTATCGCCACGAGGGGTATCGCACCCCGCCACCGCGGCCCAAACGCGACGAGAACAAAGTTGTGGGCCGTGCCGGCGAGACCCAGTACGAGAGGGAAGAACAGCACGCCGCTCGCCCGGGACACCCGCAGGACCGCCGAGCGCAGACGCGCCGGGTCGTCCTGCATTGCTGAGAAGACCGGTAGCAGGACGCGGCCTAGCACACCTGTGACCTGGCTGACAGGCATCAGCATCAGCATGTACCCCCGGTTGTAGAAACCAAGCTCGCGCGCCCCGACGAACCTCCCGATGAGCAGGTTGTCAGCATTTCGTGCCCAGTAGTTGACGACGTTGAACCCGGTCACGTGCTTTCCGAACGAGAACAGCTTGTGTGCGCTCTCGCGAGTCGGCTTTGCGCGAGGCACCCAACCCGCAGCCAGGAACGAGATTACGGTGCCCGAGGCCATCGCGAACAACGGTCCGACGACCAAGCTCTTCGCTCCCATACCCAGAACTGCTGCGGAGACGCTGACCGCGAGGCCAAGCACCGTTGTGCTCAGGTCTATGGCCGCCACTACATGGAACTTCATGCGTCGCTCGAGCAGCGCAACCGGGACCATTGTGTTCGAGAGCGTGAACCCGACACTCGCCAAGGCGAGCAGGCCGGCCACGCGGGGCTGATGCATCAGGGCACTCAGTGGCTCACTGGCGACGAGCATGACCAACGTCAGTCCGATGCCTACCCCAGCGTTGATGCAGAACGCCGTGGAGGCATCGGCCTCCCTGATCGTCTTCGACTGGACGAGAGCGGCCCCGATGCCCATATCGTTGAAGAGGAAGGCGAAGCCGGTAAAGGTCCAGACGATGGCGACGAGGCCGTAGGCACTCGGCAAGAGCAGGCGCGCCAGAACCAGCGAAGCAACGAACTGGACGACTTGACCGCCAAGCCGTGCGGATGTGACCCACGCGACCCCCCGAGCCGTCCGCCCCGCCAGTGGAGCGGAGGTTTCGAGCGGGTCTGCCGACACATCGCGCGGCGGCTTGGTTGAGGATACCATCGCCATCGGGGTTACCAATACACCTCACCTGCAGTCGGCACGATCCGTGCCTCAGGCCTCAGGTCGTTGGCCGCTGCTCCGCAGGTCCTGCGTGGCCTTCCCGTACAAGATGTGGATCGCCGGGCGGACGAGTGCTTCGACAAGAAGTTCCGGGCACCGGGCAGATTCGGGAGTCGCGAGCCGCGCTTCACGAGGGCAGACCGCTCTCGATTCTCGAGTTGAGAGCGGTTCGACGGCGATCAACTTCGTCGAGAGCGGACGAATCGACCCGTTGTTGGAACTTCCGGGCAAAATCCTTTCCTGACCGCATCAGAAGGTCGACGTCGGAGCGCCGCAGGATCTTAGGGTGGGAGGGATCTGCTCCGATCCACTTCTCGTAACGGCGGTTGTCCTGCGAGACGGCAAGGTCCGACTCGCCGCACATGATGGTCTGGAAGAATGCCTCGTCTGGAATGATGGTTCGCTTGAAGTGCGAGACGAGCTCGCGCTCCTCGGCAAGACGCCGTAGGACCCGCTCCGCGGCACGGCGCGAGAGGGTCAGCCACTGGGAACCATGTCTGCATGGTCTCGTGTGACCGAACGGAGGGCGAAAACGACGCACGCCGATTCGCCATCGCGTTCCTGCCGGCATTGGCCAGATCATGATGAGAGGTTGTCGCTTCGATATCCATAACGCGAGCCTGGCCAGCGTGTCGCGGACTGCAGGGTGAAGCGGTATCCGCAACCGCGGCAGTGGCGCGTAGGCAAAGTAGTAGCGGCGGCTGAGCCAGTCCTCCCGGGTCCCATCGCAGGCACGGCCCAACGCTTTCGGCACGACCTGACGGACGTCGATGTACGCGTCAACCTGCGAGGACAGCAGGCCCGCTTCGATCTCGCTCACGGGTCTCAGTGGATAGTCGTGCCCGGACAGCAACACGATCCACTCGCAACCGGTCAGTTCGAGCGCGCTGTGGATCGTTAGGAGTGTTGCTTCGACCAAGGAAAAGCCACCCCATTCCACCGCCACCCAGTTGGTGACAATGTGCACATTGCCGAGCGCGTCGAGCGTTCTGGTCTCGAGCGGCTCCTTCGACCCATCCCAGTGAACGATCACGGAGCAGGCTGGGCTCTCGGTGCGCAGGACGCGAATCAGTCGGAAAAGCTGCGCCGAGTCTGAGTGGGCCAGGATCGCATATGCGACCGCACCGCTCCGGACCGAACCGTCCCCTGCAGTTTCAGGGAGCATTGGGCGCGATGATACCCGCCTGCGATGCCGGTCAAGAGCGCCCCCCGAACAACCCGACACGCGACTCTGGCGCAGCGGGTGCTATCTGTAACCTCTCGTTGGAGTTCAGGCGGCTCGATCAGACGCCGAGCCGCCAGGGTCTCAATACTCTCATGCCCACCGCGAGTGATCCACCTACGACGTCGGAGATCGCGGGCCGCTCCATCGCCGCCGTCCGCGAAGCGGCCTTGTTCGGGCTCGGGCTGGGGATGGGGGCAGCGAACACGGTCCGTCACCGAGCGCGCGGCTACGTAAACCCGCGCCCGTTCCCGGCCACCGACGTGCAACGAACGATCGCGCACGCGATCTGCGTGGTCGACCATCTCGAGGCGCGCGGCCGTGTCAGCTGGCACGACAAGCGGGTGCTCGAAATAGGCCCCGGCTCCGATCTCGCGACTGGAGCCGTGATGATGCATCGGGGCGCGGTGTCCTATTGCGCGGTTGATCTCTTCGACAACCGGGAACAAGCCGATCCGACGCTCTATCGAGAGCTGGCGAGCGCGCTCGGATCGCCCACCAATGCAGCGGCTCTGGGCTTCTGTCAGACGGCGTTTCCGGAGCTTCCCGACGTGACTGGCGAGTGGGACCTGATTGTGAGCAACGCCACACTCGAGCACATCGAGCAGATTCCCGCGCTGTTCCGCAGGCTTGCCCAGCTTGCCGCTCCGGGAGCGCAGATGGTCCACCACGTGGATGCGCAGACGCACATGCGCTGGATTAGGGAGCACGACCCTTGGAACATCTTGCGCTACCCGAGCGCTCTGTACGACCGTGCGTTGCGGTTTCCCGGTGCCCCGAACCGGCTTCTCGCGGGCGATTACGTGCGGGCAGCGCAGGCAAACGGCTGGTCCGAAGCCTCGGTTTGGGGAGATGCCCAGGCGGATGAGGACTACCTCTCACGCACACGCCTGGCCCAGCGGTTTCGCTCTGCCGGTCCGGATCTGCGCCTGCTGACATTCACGCTGGTGGCGAGTCGTCAAGCGCGCGCGCCGGACTCGCACACTTCATGATTGGTCGCAGCTGGCGGTCCGAGGTGTTCCAGGACTGGGTCGCCAACGAAGGCGCAGCGAAGTCGAAGCTGATCATGATCGCGTTCCGTCAGACGCACCGCTGGCTCCGCGGTCCGCGTCGTGTCTGGCATCCGGTCGCCTCTGCCGCGTACACGGTCCTCGTCAACTGGATTCTCGGCGTCGAGCTCCCACCGGAGACCCAAATCGGCCCAGGGCTGTGTTTGATGCACCCCCAGGCGATTGTCATCAACAAAGAGGTGGTGATCGGCGCCCGATGCATGGTCCGTGCGTCGACCACTTTGGGCAACAAGCTCGACACACACCGCCGGGACCTGGGCAGCCCCGTCATCGGTGACGGCGTCGAGTTCGGCGTCGGCGCGATCGTTATCGGACCCGTGACCGTCGGCTCCGGAGCGCGAGTTGGCGCGGGCGCGGTGGTCGTCCGGGACGTGCCGCCAGGTGCGGTGGTGGCCGGCAACCCGGCTCGTGCGATCTCTCAACGCGGGTAGCGGCCAGCGATCGGGGCCGTCCAAACGAGCGAACGCGGAGACGTGTCGCCGCCTGCTCCAGGACGTGTGAAGGGAGAAGCCGCCGCGACCGGCGGCGGCCACGCTACCTGCCGTTGGCGAAATGCTGACGGAGGATCTCGGCGAGGAACTCGCCGATCATCTCGCCGTAAAGCTGCTGCGCAGCCGGCGACGGGTGATACTGGACGGTCGTGCTCGCAAGCCTGGCCGAAACTCGAGCAACCGGCTGGTTGGCGCTCTGCGCCAGCACGCGGGCCGGAAGGTCCAGCACGCCGACCACGTTCGGCGCAGACCGGGCAGCGGCCAGCACCCCGTCGATGGCGTGCTGAACCGAAGGAGGAACGGGATACGCATAGGTGAATGGGACGACAGCAACCTTCGCCTTGGGCACGGCGCGCGCGAGATAAGCAAACAGTGCTGCGGCGGCGGAGCGAACCTGCTCCTCGCTGTAGACATCGTCGTTGATCGACCCGCCGACGACGATGAGATCGGGCGTGGCCCGTCCGGCTCGGAGGTTCAGCCGCGCACGTGCCAGGTAGTCGGGGAACTTCGCGGCCGGATTGCTCTTGCGATAGCCCGTTCCGCCCAGAGCGTCGACGGTTACGTTGCTCGCGCCCGCCCGCTCGGCGGCGACATGGACGAAATCATCGAACCCCTGATCCCGGGCGCCCGAGCCCAACACGTATGAGTCGCCGAGCCAATAGACACTCGGGCGATCGAGGTGCGAGCGCGCCGGCAGAGACACGCTGTCTGACGCCTCGTCGGTCCCGATCCCGGCTAGCCACGTCCCACGAGCGAGCTGGAACGTGATCGTCCGCGATCGCGCGCCGCCGGCTACGGAGAAGTCGACGTCCAGCACGTGATAGGCGTATGAGCTGCCGGCCGAGCGGGAAGCACTCCCGCCGACCACGGAGCCGTTCACGAGCACGCGCCACCGTCCGCCGGTACTCAAAACCAACAATCCCAGCCTGTCTCCTGTGAACTTGAAGGACACTTGATACTCGTTGTTCGCGAAGTCCCAGGGGTGATCGACACCTGGGCCGGTGTAGGAGTGTCCACCCTGCGATCCGACGTAGGCAAAGCCGAGCCCGGTCATCTGGACGTATCGAGGCTCGTCGACCGGCGCGCCGTTCGACGGACTCAGCCGCGCGTCGAATACCTCATCACCGCTGCGCGAGACAATCGTGACGTTCCACCAAGCTCTGAGCGGGATGTGTCGGTCGACGCCGATCTTCGGAGCGGGTGCGACAGCGGCCGAAGGTGCCGCGACCGTTGGGTGCGATTCTCCACACCCAGAACCGATAGAGACGAGAAGCGCTGCCAGCAGGACAGCGGCTCCGGCGGGTGACGCGGTGAAGAGTTTTCTTCCGCGAGGGAGGATCTGGGCGATCTTAGCGTAAGTCCTGCGAACTGAAGTCAAGCCCTGACAAGGACGGCCCACCGCATGTGGGTAGGGTTCGGGTGCGGTCCTTTCAAGCCCGAAACTCCAACGCCGCGCGGTATGCTCGGAACGTGGCGTCATGCCGGATGCCTCGCAGACGTTAAGGCCATATGAGCAGCGGACCGGTCTGCACGACTCGGAGACCGGAGACCAGCCTCTCCGGTCTCACGACCCACGCCCCGAGCGATCGGCCTGCTGGACATGCTCCGCCGGTCGGGCACGATCCCCGTCCGAACCGTCCGCGACGGACCAGGGAGCGCTCGATCGAGTGCGTTCCGCTTCGGCCGATAGAGATGGTCGTTGTACCCGCGGCCGTACTCGATGTGCACGACGCCACGCAGGTTGAAGTTCTGCGGCAGTCGGGTAGACCAATAGCTCGCGGGTTCGTACGATTCCGTCATACAAACCGACGTTGTAGCGCTGCGAACGGCTCTTGCCGCATACGCGCCGCTTCAGAGTCGATCTCCCAATTCGTGCCTGCGATAATCAAGCTAGTGACACATCACACATACAACACCGCCACGAAAGCGGCCAGCAGCGCGTGGTAGCGC
>Ga0335081_10015483_pt1 | contig 12333 bp, 10 predicted proteins | sample Lox_Sample_35_FD_206713 | JGI IMG/M metagenome (GOLD analysis project Ga0335081, IMG submission 206713) | Soil microbial communities from Loxahatchee National Wildlife Refuge, Florida, United States - Lox_Sample_3.5 | ecosystem: Environmental > Terrestrial > Soil > Wetlands | place: USA... | reverse complement strand
TGCCGATCTTTTCCCAGCGGCCTTGCCAGAAAATCTCGCTCCCGATTGCGCAGGCGGCGTCTTCGATCACTTGCAGCGAATGGTGCCGGGCTATTTCGAGGATGGCAGCCAGATCGCAAGGCATACCCGCCTGGTGAACGCAGAGAATGGCCCGGGTGCGTTCGGTGATGGCCGCGGCCAGGAGCCTCGGATCCAGGTTGAACGTGCGGCGGTCGATATCCACGAAAACAGGTGTAGCGCCGCAATACCGGATGCTGTTAGCTGTGGCAATGAAGGAATGGCTGACGGTAACGACCTCATCGCCCGGCTGGACGCCCGCAGCCAGCAACGCGAGGTGCAATGCGGAGGTGCAACTGGAGACAGCACAGGCGTAGGGTGCGCCGGCCAGTTCAGCAAACTCCCTTTCGAACGCTGCGACTTCAGGGCCCTGCGTCACCCAGCCGGATAGAATAGTCCGGCTGGCTGCCTCCGCCTCCCGCTCGTCCATGAGCGGCCGCATGATGGGAATCGGTCTTTCAGGCATTGACCGCTTCCCGGGCCTTCTGTTCGGCTTGCCACCAGGTGACCAGCCGCCGCAGGCCGTCTTCGAGCGTCACGTTCGCTTGGAAGCCCAGGCCTCTGGAGGCCTTGCTGACGTCGGCAAGACGCCGTGGCACGGCATTCACTTTGCGTTCCGGACCGAATTCCGGCCGCGCACTGGAGCCCATCACGCGGAGTAGGGTGTCCGCAAGCTCCGCGAGGCTGGTCTCCACTCCGCTCGCCACGTTGAACACCCCATTGGTGATCTCGGACTTGGCAGCGAGAACGTTCGCCCGTGCGACGTCCTCCACATAAACGAAGTCCATCGTCTGCCTGCCGTCTCCGAAGATCAGCGGAGACCCGCCCCGAGCAATGCGCTCCATCCAGCGGATCAGCACCTCGGTGTAGGCCCCGAATATGTCCATGCGAGGGCCGTAGACGTTGAAGTAGCGCAAAGCCACGTATTGGGTTCTGTACATCTCCTGGAAACTGCTCAGCAGACCTTCGTTGAATGCTTTAGCGGCCCCATATAAGGTGCGATTGTTGTAGGGATGATGGCCTTCGGCGGTGGGAAACTCATCGGCGAGGCCGTAGACCGAGGCAGACGACGCAGCCACGATTCTGCTGGTGTTCGCCCGCTGTGCGGCTTCCAGCACATTGAAAGTGCCGTCGACCAGCACTTCCATTGCGAACCGCGGTTCCTCCGCGCACTGCGTGATTCGGATGGCAGCCTGGTGGAACACCAGGTCAATGCCGGGCATCAGCTCGGCGAGCAGTTTCCGATCCCGAATATCGCCGCGCACCAGAGTCACCTTACCGCCCGCCATGGCGGTCTGGAGGTTTTCAACTCGCCCGCGAACGAAATTGTCCAGCACTACGATTTCGGATACCTGCTCGGCCAGGAGAAGATCCGCGATGTGCGATCCGACGAAGCCCGCGCCGCCGGTAATCAGGATGCGTTTATTCTTCAGCTGCATCTTTCTGCTCGATCTGGTGTCCTTCCCGCCAACGCAGGAAGCGGGCGGGCACGCCTGCCACGATTGCGAAAGGGGGCACGTCCCCAGTCACCACGGAGCCGGCGCCGACTATACTCCCTTTGCCGATCGTCACGCCTGGGAGAATGGTGCTGTTCGTGCCGATGTCCGCCCAGGGTTCAACCCGCACCGGCTTGATCTCGAGATCGCTCTGGATCACGGGCACATCGACCGGAATCCCCGTGTGCATAGAGCCTAAGATCTTGGCGCCTGGTCCCCAACCCACGAAATCACCCAGAATGGTATCGCGGGCATCGAAGTAACTCTGAGGCCCAATCCAAACCATGTCGCCGATGACAAAACGTCCGTCATGCCTCCCCTGAAGGTAGGAGTGTGCGCCGATAAAGACCCCGCTTCCGATTTCAAAAGTCTCCAGGTGTTTGAAGCCGACGCCACTGCCAATGGTGACCCCGTTCCCTAAGCGGCGCACCAACGCCCGCCAGATGACCCGGCGCATCAGGAAGTCCAGTTCGCCGTCCCCGCCGCCAAACCGGTTATAGAGTTCGACGAGCGCATCCCGGCTGTATGCCTGCTTGAGATGTTCACTCAATCCTATTTCATAAGGCGGATCGGCCCGTACTGTTTTTCTGCCATGAACTGCACGCACAACCTGGGAAGGCGCCTCAGGCTTGCTGGACATTGCAGGACTCCCGGGCTGTGGAGACGATACTTTCAATCTGGGCATGCGTCAATTCGGGGTACATCGGCAGGCTCAATTCTTCCTGCGCCATTTGTTCGGCGACGGGAAAATCGCCTTTCTTATAACCAAGATTGCTCCAGGCATCCAGTAAGTGGATGGGAACCGGATAATGAACTCCACTTTGAATATCCCGATCCGCAAGGACTTTTCGCACAGTATCGCGATGTGGCGTGCGCACTGCGTAGACATGGTAAACGTGACGTGACCCGGGTCTGGCCGTGGGCCTCTGAATGACGGTGTCGCTTAAGAGGTGGTCATAGAGCCGGGCATGGGATCGGCGCGCCTCGGTCCAAGCTTCCAAATGGCGCAATTTGACGCGGAGAATGGCGCCCTGGAAACCCTCCATACGATAGTTGTAGCCTTTCAGCACGTGATTGTAGCGTTTTTCCTGGCCCCAGTCGCGCAGCATGCGAATGATCTTGGCGTAGTCCGCGTTGCTCGTGATGACTGCACCGCCTTCGCCATAGGCGCCAAGGTTCTTCCCAGGATAGAAACTGAAGCAGCCAAGCTCGCCGATGCTTCCTACGCGGCGACCTTTATATTCGGCGGCGTGCGCTTGGGCGGCATCCTCGATCACGATCAGATTGCGGCGTGCGGCGATTTCCATGATCGGATCCATGTCCGCCGGGTGCCCATAAAGGTGCACCGGCACGATCGCCTTGGTCCGCTCCGTGATCGCCGCCTCGATTTGCGCCGGATCCATCGTGTACGTGACGCCATCGATGTCGACAAAAACCGGCCGGGCGCCGACATACTCGATAGCCGCCACCGTGGCCACAAACGTGAACGGCACCGTAATCACCTCATCGCCGGGACCAATTCTCGCTGCCAACATTGCCAGATGCAGTGCGCTGGTTCCACTGTTCACGCCGATCGCATAGGAGGCGTGGCAGAAAGCTGCGTATTCCTCTTCAAAAGCGGCGACGTCCTGGCCCAGTATGAACTGACTGGTCTCTAAGGTGCGCTTTATGGCTGCATCGATTTCGGCTTGGATGGCATGATATTGCGCCTTCAGATCCACGTAGGGAATCACGCCGTTGCTCTCCCCTCCAGTTGCATTGGCCGTCCCTGCTGCATCATGGATTCCGCGGCAGCCTCCAGGATGCGCACAACCCGCCAGCCGGCTACGCCATCGCTGAGCGGGCGCTTGCCGCTCTGGATGCAGTCCAGCAGATGACTGATCTCCACCTTCAGCGCTTCCGTCATGTCTAACTGTGGAGCCCACATATCTCCAGCACGATAGCCGACTTTGAGTTGATAGATGCCTTCCGATTCATTCGTAAACGTGATGCCCCTGTCGTAGACTTTCACTTTTTCACTGGGCTCGACATCATCGTAAACGATCATCTTAGAACTGCCACCGATGAGAGTGCGGCGAACCTTGACCGGTGCAAGCCAGTTCACGTGGAGGTGGGCGATCAATTGATTGTCAAAGAACATGGTCAGATAGGCGACATCCTCGCGGCCGCCGGGGATGTGACTCACACCGGTCGCCGACACCGCCACGGGCTGACGCTGAAGGACGAATTCCATGATGGCAAGATCGTGCACCGCCAAGTCCCAGATGACATTAACGTCATGCTGGAACAGGCCGAGGTTAACCCGTACTGAGTCGTAATAAAAGATTTCCCCCAGCGAGCCGGCCGAGATCAATTCCTTGATTTTGCGGACTGCGCCCGTGTAGATGAAAGTGTGATCTACCATCAGCAACACATGCTGGCGCTCCGCTTCCTCAATCAGGCGTAGCGCTTCCTCCGAGCTGCTGGCAATAGGTTTTTCGATCAGCACGTGCTTGCCGGCTCGGATGGCTGCCATTCCCATTTCAAAATGCGTGCATACCGGGGTGGCGATTGCCACTGCGTCGATGTGTGGATCAGCCATCAGATCGCGCCAGCCAGTCAGGGTCGCCACTGCTGGGTACCGGCCCTGCATCTGAGCCAGGCGCTCCGGCCGCTCATCACATAACGACACAAGCTGCCAGCCTTCCATCTCGGCGAAATTACGGACCAGATTTGGTCCCCAGTAACCGTACCCGATAACTCCGACCTTGACCATCAATTTTCCTTATCAGCACCTGCGAGCATCCAGCACGGACAGGACAACTTGCTGGTACGAATGAAGATACCAATGTATCCAATCCATTCGAAGACAAGTGTGGCACGGAATGGGAGGTCGATGTCAGCCCCCTTCTCGCGTCGCCGGATTCTTCCCCTGCGCCCGGCGGACATCGCCTATTATCTTAGCGGGCACGCCCGCCACGATCGCATAGTCCGGAACGTCTTTGCTTACCACAGCCCCCGCACCAACCAGACAGCCTTCCCCGATGGTGACGCCCGCGAGGATGGTGGCATTGCTGCCGATGGAGGCTCGCTTCCTGACACGTGTCGGGATCACTTTCCAATCCGCCTCCGTCTGCAGGGAATCGTCCTGGTTCAACGCCTGCGGGTATAGGTCGTTGATGAACATGACCCCGTGGCCGACGAAGACGCCGTCTTCAATTTCAACGCCCGAGCAGATGAAGGTATGGCTGGAGATCTTGCAGTAGGCCCCAATACGAGCCCCGCGCTGAATCTCGACGAAGGGACCGATTCGGGTGGCTTTGCCAATCGTACAGCCATAAAGGTTCACCAGCTCCGGCTGGTGAATGGCGACATCGGGTGCGAGTACAACGTCGGGCGCTATCATCCTGGAATTCTCGCACAACGGCCGCCTTCCCTCATGGGTTTGTCTGTCGACGGGTACAGTACATGATCCGGCTATGCAATCTCAGGGCTGTTATGATCGGAGGCTGACGATGCGGACTGCATACACGAATCCGGGCGTCCAGTTCGCGCATGGTGGCATCTGATTGCCGGAACAAACTACAAAGAAGCCTTCGGCCATAGCAAGATCAGGAGCAGTTACCCTGTCCTCGCGAGTGATGGGGGCTCTGCACTCGGGGAAGCTGCGCCCCGCAATGCTGCTGTTCCTCCTCCTGGCCGCTTTCGAGACTGGTGTCTCTGTTGCGTGGTGTCGCATTGACCACCGGCCACCGCGTTGGGACGAATCGCATTACCTCTACATCAGCGAGTACTCATATCAACAACTAAAATCTTTTCACATCATCCGCGCCCTGGATCTCCACGGCGTTACCGGGACCAAAACGGGCCTGGTTCCTTTCTTTACGGCGTTGTCATACTTCATTGTTGGCCATTCACCGGCCGTGGCAGCGTTCCTGGTAAACTCCGTCAGCTTCCTCTTGTTGGCGTTCGCTCTCATCAGTCTTTCCAGCATGTTACTGAACACGCCGGTGCCCGGCTTTATCGGCACTCTCATGTTCCAGTCTGTACCCATCGTGATGATTTGGAGTGGCTATTACCAGGTGGATCTACCTCTCACGGCGGTGGTTGCATTCACCGTGATGCTCTGCGTTTGCATCGATAGGAGCGATTTCGCTGCCACGCCCCAGGCTTATCTGTTGGCCGTCAGCGTGGCCGTGGGCATGGGGGTCAAACACCTTTACGTCGGTTTTGTCGCACTTCCGCTGGCGTACCTCCTGCTACGGGCCTTGTTGTCCGGAAGGGCTGGCTGGGAGGCGAACCTGAAATCACGTTGGCCGGTCTTCGCGGCCGTGTGCGCCGGTGTTTTTGCTGGCGCGGCTTACCATTTGTTGAACCTGCATGTGTTGATGGAGCAAATCTATAGGTCCCGAAATATTGCGGCCACCGGCGCGACCAGCGCGGCCCCTCGGCTCTGGTCCATCTTCACCACTCAAATCTGGAACACGATGCCAGGAGGAACCGCGCTGAACGCACCGCTCTTACTAGCCGGGGCCATTCTGACATGTGCTATTGCCGGCCGGCGCGTAACCTACTTGGTCCTGTGGCTGGTTGGCGGATGGGCAGCGGTGGACTTGGGCGCGAGCTTTCCCCTGTCTTACTACCTGCTGCCCCTGATGCCCGCCGTCACTCTGATTTCGGCTGCGGTTTTGTGCTTCGACCAGGTTGTCCCGTGGCAACGAAGGAGTCTGCGCTTTGTGAGTTGGGCCGTTGCAATATGCTTTTCGGTGTTCTTGATGCGCATATATCTGCAACAGCGTCTGGGGACGGCCGACCCCATTCGGCTGGGACACGGAGCGGGAGTATTGTTCGAGCCTTACAGCCGAGTGAAAGCAAGTCCATTTGCGGGACGCGACTATTGGGACAGCGGGGTTGTGGATGGGAATACGGCTACTCTCCCGTACCCGCAAGACTGGAAGATAGGCGAAATCATCCAAACGCTGAGCGGCATTGTGCAAAGAAAGCCGCCTTCGATCACCACGAACGCGAGGTTGCTCCTGGATCTCGAATGGATGAGCGGCGAACTCTTCCGGTACGAGCTCCTGCAGGCCGGCTTGAGCAACAGGCTACATCTCACAGAGCCGGATTTCGCAGCCCCGGCAGAGCCCGCGGCATGGCTACAGAACGCGGATCTGCTGATCATCAAATCCGGGCGGATCTTCAAAGCGGACTTCTACGCGATGGAGTGGGCCAATCGAAGCCAGAAAACGACGGAGGCGTTGCTCGCCGGCGGTGGACTACTGCTAAAGCAACATGGATTTGTGCTGGTGCGCTCCTTCTCTCTACCCGATCACAGTGATGTCGGAATCTGGGTAAAGCAATGAGACGGTAATGTCGGAACGGCCCTGTTCGGAATCATCAATGTGGAGTAGAATCCTGCGCAGCCTCAGCCCTGCGCGTTGGACTGGGGGCGGCCTCTTTGTGATTTTGGTGTGGATACTACTCTACCTACCGCGGATCTTTGTGCTCGGTTTCTACGGCGATGACTGGTTTTGCTTTGTCGATGCTTCTCAGGGGACGATGCCGTTCTCGCCGGCAAGGTTCCTAAATTTCGTCGGGTTCTTTACGTCGTACGCGCCAAGACCTGTTCTCGGACTCATCGCATTTCTGTTTAGTTCCATCTTTGGCACCTCCGCCTGGGGATTCCAGCTGGGAGCCGCCGTGCTTGTTTTGGCGGCAGCGCTTTCGCTGCGAAGGTGGCTCAGCCTCCTGCTCGCGGATGTTCAGGAATCGCGATCCTTTTGCGCAGATGGCGCGACAATATTTTGGTTGGCTATGCCCTGGATGCTGGGCGTCACGGCATGGCCTGTTCTGAGCCAGACACTCGTTGCCCAGATCTTTTTCACGGAAGCCTGCCGAATACTGCTAACGAGGAAAGTCGCGACCATCTCATCCAGAGTGCTATTCGCGGTCCTCCTAGTGGCGTCCGGGCTGACGTACGAGGCATTTTACTTTCAAATATTCATAATTCTTGGATTTTACGCTATCTCTTTCAAGAGTCGGTTTCGCTGGCGCTACCAATTGTTGCCCGCGTTCGGACTTGCATGCTCTGCTCAGCTGATAGTGATTCTTGTTAATCGATATTCTGCACGGGTGAACCCGGCTTTTTCCAAACACTGGAATGCAGAATGGTTCAGGACAGCAGAATCCAGCCTGCTGGGCTTACCGAGAATCCTCAAACCAACCATAGCCGAGAGCTTTCCGTTCGTATGCGCCGCCTGCGTCGTGCTCACGGCCGCGTGTACGGCGCTTCTTGCCGTGGGTATGCGGCGCGAGAGCTCTCGGCCCTTGGCGCTGCGTATTGTCGGAATTTTCCTTTTGGGTGTTGGGGCCACATGCGTGTCCGCCGTGACGTTTGCACTGGCAGGATACAGTTTCCAGTCTGACGGCGTGTCGTCCCGTACGCTTTTCAGCGCGTCGTGGGGCTTTACCATCGTGTACTTTGGGTTAATTTCATGTTTTGCAATTAAGGCAACGATGGTATCCAAAATGATGGTATCCAAGTGGTGCCTGGCCCTGTCCGGGGCTGCTGTTGTCGTCGGCATGGGATACGCGCAGCGGTATCGGGTCGATGAATGGGCGCATGCGTGGCATGAACAGCAGAAGATCCTCGCCCACGTGCCGGCGTCACAGATTAAGGAACTGCCCCGGAACTCAGCGGTTTTTTTCGTGGGGCCGGGTTACTACAGGGGGGTGCCGATTTTCGGGGCAGTTCACGATATCACATCGGCCGTGTTCTCACTCCCGCCGCTAGCTGGTGCCAGGAGACCGCACAATTGGCGGACGCCGATTTATCCTGCGACGGAGCTGTATGCCTGGAAATGGAATGGCGAGAACATAACAATATCGCAGCCAGGCAGCTGGTCGTTCACATATGCGACGCCGACGAAGCACCTGTATGTCTGGAAGTATCCCGAGGAACGGCTCGAGGAGGTTAGCGCGGGCTTCGTATGGCCTCCGCCTGATCGCACCTCTACACCCTAGGAGCAGACCGGCGGCCAGGCACGCGACGCACAGGTCGCACGTCGCCGCTCAGCGCGATACAATTCAAACTAAAATGTGAGTATTCGAACATGCACAGGGGTGAGCCTTTGCCTTGTAGTCCCCTGCTACAACGAGGCGGAAGCGTTGCCGGCGTTTTTCCGAACGGCTGTGCCGCAAATCGATCTGGCCACTCGGGGATCGTGGCAAATCGTCTGTGTTGACGACGGCAGCTCCGACCAGACCTTTTCGATGATTGCCCGCGAGCATCTGGCTGACTCTCGCGTGGCGGGCATCCGGTTGAGCCGGAACTTCGGTCACCAGGCGGCGCTCTCGGTGGGGCTTGCCTTCGCGAAAGGTGACTATATCGGTATCGCTGATTGCGATCTCCAGGATCCGATAGAAGTGCTGGTCGAGATGTATCAGAAGGCCCAGGATGAAGATCTGGACGTGTGCTACGGGGTGAGGGCCCGCCGCCAGGGGCCAATCACGCTCCGGCTTGCCTACGCGTTGTACTACAGATTGATTCGCCGAATGGCTGAGCATCATTGGCCAAAAGACGCCGGTGATTTCTGCGTGATAACCGCCAGGTGCCAGCAAGTACTCCTTTCCTTGCCGGAGCATTCGCGTATGCTGCGCGGCCTCCGGTCCTGGGTCGGGTTCCGGCAGGCCGGAATCTCTTATAGCCGCCCCGCGCGTCTGCATGGGAAAAGCAAGTACAGCGTTGGGAAGCTCTGCGCCCTGGCTTTGCAGGGCCTCATCGCGTTCAGTAGCATACCTCTTCGGCTGGCCAGTTTCGCGGGTCTGGTGATGGGTGGCCTCTCCATGCTTTTCGGTGTACTGGTCATACTGAATCGCTTTTTCCCGCGCTTCACCTTATTCGGCTATTGGGTGGGTGCCAATCCAGGTGTGACAACGCTGGTATGCTTCTTGGCTCTTGCGTTCAGCATCCTGTTCGTTTCCATCGGGATCATCGGCGAGTACGTCGTGGTGCTTCTGCAAGAGGTGAAACGCCGGCCGACGGCCATCGTTGCATCGCTGGTGGGAGGCATTCAAAAGAACGACCTGGCAGATAACGTCACCTGTGTTACGGGAACTGAACTGCCTCGCCAAACCTCGCACGAAGCCGGCTCAACCCCCGGCTAGCCTTCTGTGGAGAACTCATTGACCGAGCCTACTCCTCGCCGCATCGTTTATTCGTCCTCGCCAATGCCGGTCAGTATGACGGACTGCTGGTACAACATTGCGAACCTCGAGCATTTTTGGATTCGCCGCCGGTTTGACGTGCTGAGACGGCTGGCTGACCCTTTCATTCGTGCAGCCGGCTGTGTCGGAGAGATAGGCTGTGGCAACGGCCTGCTGCAGCGAGATATCGAGGACCACTACGGAATCAAGGTGACTGGGTTCGATCTCAATGAATTTGCGTTACAGCAAAATGTGAGTCGGCTTAGCCGACTTCATTGTTACGATATCCATCAGCGCTCGGCGGAGTTCGAGGCTCAATTTGACGCTCTACTCTTGTTTGACGTATTAGAGCATATTGACGATGAAGCTGCTTTTCTGCAATCCGTGAAGTTTCATCTGGCACCTTCCGGCCTGCTTTTGATCAATGTGCCCGCGCATCGGTTTCTTTACTCTCGATACGATCGAGCTGCTGGACATGTCCGCCGCTACGGGATACGTCATCTGACACACGTGGCCCAAACCAACGGCCTGCGAGTCCGCGCCTGGACTTACTGGGGGCTGCCCCTGGTCCCGCTTCTGTTGGCACGAAAGGTTCTGGTCGGGTTCCAACGGGAAGAAAAGGCGATTATTTCTTTAGGCTTTGATTCAGGAGGCAAGGCGAGTAACGCCGCACTGGCGTTGCTGTCGCGCTTCGAGCCCCTTCCCCAGAGGATTCTAGGCACTTCGCTGATGGCGATATTAGAGCGCGCGGCTTGAACCGGCTTCACCATTTCATTTCAGATCATGGCGAGCAGAGCGTGAAGATTCTAATTTGGGGGAGCAGGCTTCATCGGAAGGCACCTAGCCGGCCGGTTGTCGCAGCGCCAGAACTGATCAATTGTGGTATTGGACAATCTGTACCGAGGAAGCAGCCGGGACCTGAGTCAGGCGAGTCGTCCCGTAGCACTGGTTACCAGCGGAATCACTGGCGGTTGAAGTACTGTGAGCACGCCCACTTCGCCGAATAAAGCGACAGGCGCACGCTGTGTCGAAACCGGAGTTGTTTTGAGAAGTGGTGCAGCACCTTGAGCGCGTCCCGCCATAAGTGAAGACGGCATAACTCTTCAATGGTCCCTTGCGCCACAACACATAGAAACTGTTCCCGGTCGATCTTGGCGAGAGCCTCTTCGGCGCTTACCAAAAGCTTCTCGCCGGACAAGCTTGGGTCGCGAAAGGACACCAACGCCATTTGAACCTCAAACATCTGCTGCCATTTCTGGCCGAGGGTCAACCCACGCGGTGAGAAGCGATATCGCAAGAGAGGAACCGGAACGTTCGCCAAGCGAAACGTCTTTCCGGCTCGCAGCCACAGATCATAATCCTGAGCATTCCTGAACTCAGAACGATAGCCGCCTAGGCTCAGGATCTCCTTGCGCCGCATGATTACCGCAGGGTGATAGATACAGTTTCCCGACGGCAGTGCTCGCACAATGTCCTCGTGTTCCGTAGGAAACGCAACGAGCCTGTCTAGTTGCGGTGTCCGTCCCATATGGTAAACATAACTGCCAGCAACTACCGTATCGGGATGGCTCTGCATGTAACCTACAAGCGTCCGGAGGCGATGGGGCAGGGCCTCGTCATCGTGATCCATCCTGACGACAAATTCCGTCCGGGCTTCGGCCAGACCCTCGTTCAGGGCTTCTGTCAAGCCCATGTTCTTGTCGTGAAAAATTCCCCGAATTCTGTGATCTTTTCGTGCGTACTCGCGGATGACGCGGGCGGTTTGATCAGTGGAGCAATCATCAATGAGGATCAGTTCAAATTCAGGCTCGTCCTGTCTCAGAATCGACTCGATCGCAACACGGAGTTCGCGTCCACCATTAAAAACCGGCAAGAGAACGGAGCATTTCATTCAACTAATCTCGACCAGAGGAGAGGGACAAGCTGCTGGTGAAGATCTCCTTATACGCCTGCCGGGACCGCAGGATGTCAAACGACGCCTCCATTCTCCGGCGCCCCTCCCGGCCGAGTTTCTCGCGAAGAAGAGACTGATCGAGAAGAGTGGATATGGCTTCGGCGAGCCGTTCGGCTTCGTCAGCGGCAATGTTGATCAAGAAGCCACAGGTATCGTCCAGTGCCTCTCGAACGGCGCCGACGTCTGAAGCAACGACCGGCTTGGCTGAAGCCAGGGCTTCCAGCAAAATCAGCGGAATGCCTTCGTCTTTCGATGGAATGACCACAACATCGGAATCCGCCAGCACGCTCGCCAGATCGGGGACGTATCCAAGAAACACGAATAGGCGCTCGATGCCGAACCGCCGCAGCCGGCGCCGGAGCGGCCGTTCTTCAGGCCCGTCGCCCGCCACAAGAAATTGAAAGTCCGGCCGGCCCCGTCGCTTCAACAGGGCAAGCGCAATATCGGCCAGCAGTAATGGGCGCTTGACCGGGTCCAGCCGGGCTGCAAACAGGATGTGCCCGGGCCCGGTGCGCGGTGGAGCCGGCAGGAAGTGCTGGAGATCGATACCGTTGCGAATCAGCCGGATGCTGGTTTCTTCGCCGCCGAGCCGGCGAAGCCGCTCCCGAGCCGCCTCTGAGATGACGATGCGCGTCTCGATGT
>Ga0335081_10015481_pt1 | contig 12334 bp, 8 predicted proteins | sample Lox_Sample_35_FD_206713 | JGI IMG/M metagenome (GOLD analysis project Ga0335081, IMG submission 206713) | Soil microbial communities from Loxahatchee National Wildlife Refuge, Florida, United States - Lox_Sample_3.5 | ecosystem: Environmental > Terrestrial > Soil > Wetlands | place: USA: Florida... | reverse complement strand
AGGCAAAATGCAAGCGGTTGGTAACTGGCGTTCTCCGGATCGAAAACCCAACAGAATTGTACAAGAAACAACAATTCCCAACCGATTTTCATCGATTGGGATTTATCTTTAGTCTTAGTAGTGGGGGTAGGATCCCGCCTTCGGCGGGACTTCGTGAATAGCACTCAGCTTGAACTTGAATCTATCTGGTACTACGAGAAATGAAAATGCCCGGACAAGCCGGGCATTTTCATTTTTGTAGCGGTGGTAGGATGTCGCCTGCGGCGCCACACAGAAAACGTGCTTGAAACGATTGAAGTCCTGATTCCCCATAAAAACAACTGCGCCCGGCCTTTCGGTCGGGCTCGTTGTTTTTTGTAGCGGGGGTAGGACTTGAACCTACAACCTTCGGGTTATGAGCCCGACGAGCTACCAATTGCTCCACCCCGCGATCATTACGCCATAAATATACTCACAAATCTGCGGTCAGTCAAGGAGGAAATTCCCCTTGCTGCTCCCAATTATCATTATCTTTGTCATCAGATGAACCTTTACGAAGAAATAGGTTCCCTCTTTTCCGAAGATGGGATCATATCAAGGTCGAGCGGATTGGAATTCCGACCTCAGCAGCTGGCGATGGCTCAGGCGATCGGACGCTCACTTGAATCGTCGCGTCACTTAATCATCGAAGCACCAACGGGCGTCGGAAAGAGTCTAGCTTACCTCGTACCCGCAATCGCCTTTGCAATCGCGAACAAACGCAAGGCGATCATCTCGACCTACACGAAAAACCTCCAGGAACAACTGATTCAAAAGGATATCCCCCTTCTCAGAGAACTTATGAGAAAGGACTTTACAGCCGTTCTTCTCAAAGGAAGAAGGAACTATCTTTGCACAAGCCGTCTCAGAAACGCTCTCGATCATCAAAAGTCCTTTTTTGAACGCAAAGCCATTCACGAGCTTGAGAAAATTCAATCCTGGGCCGAAACAACTCCTGACGGGGATGTGGAACACCTTCCGTTCACACCACTGCCGGAAATCTGGCAGCAGGTCTGCTCGGAGCAAGGGATGTGCAGCCCGAAGCAGTGCGGGTCCGACTGTTTCTATCAGCAGGCAAAGGAGCGAACACGTAGTGCGGATCTTGTTGTGGTCAACCACGCCTTATTCTTCAGCCTGTTTGCTTTACAGGACGCAGAAGAACACTTCCTTTACGAAAACGATTTCGTCATTTTCGACGAATCTCATATGATCGAACAGGTGGCTGGTCTCGGAATGGGCAAAAGTATTTCCCGTGCACAGGTGCTCTTTGCAATCCATCGGTTGTACAACCCTCGATCAAAGAAAGGAATACTGGCCAAGCCGCGGAGGAAAGAAATCATCGAACTCTGCACCGAAGCTGAAGGTGCCGCCGTCTCATTTTTCGAAAACATTCGTGCAAGATTGACGTCATCGGGCGTCAACTCCAAGACCTTGCGCATTCGCTCTCCTCATTTCACGTCGAACACTCTTGCAACGCCGCTGCAGCGACTACAGTCAGCATTGAGGAATCTGGAAGAACATGAAGAATTGGCGATCCAGAAGGAAGAACTTGGGGGTGTGAAGAGACTTCTCTGGGAAGCAGAAACCCTGATCGAAGAATTTATCAACCAACCTGACGACTCTCTTACCTATTGGATCGAGCAATCAGAAGGCAGGAATGCCAACATCAATCTAAATGTCGCACCTACCAGCATTGCCGACAGCATCGGTCCGAAGCTCTTCAGACGTGATTCTCCGGTCGTTATGACGAGCGCAACACTTTCCGTCAGTGGATCGCTCTCATATTTTCAGCGGCGGATCGGGGCTCACGATGCTGAAGCTGTCATCCTGGATACTCCGTTTGATTTCCGGAGACAGATGCGAATGGTTCTCGCGCGGGACATTTCCTCTCCCGATCAACCAACGTACGAACAACATCTTTCGCGTTGGATTGTTGAGGCGGTCAAGCGCAGCAAAGGAAAAGCGCTCGTCCTGTTTACGAGCGCAGCGCTCCTGAAGAAGATGAAGGAAGCTACCTTGAGCGCCATTTCGGAGGAAGGATACTCTGTCCTGGCCCAGGAACGCGGTATGCAGCGTCACGCACTTTTGGAAGAGTTCAAGCGCGATATCCATTCCGTGCTTTTTGGATTGGACAGCTTCTGGATGGGGATCGATGTGCCCGGAGAAGCACTCGAGCACGTCATCATTACTCGACTTCCGTTTGCAGTACCGGATCATCCTTTGACTGAGGCTAAAATGGAATTGATTGCGCAGAACGGGGGAAATCCATTTATGGAGTACACGCTTCCGGAAGCGATCTTGAAACTACGACAAGGTGTAGGGAGACTGATTAGAAACAGGACGGACAGGGGAATGATCACGATCCTGGATTCCAGAATTCTGTCCAAACAATATGGAAGAGCATTTCTGCAATCCCTGCCTCACTGCCCGATTGAAGTGATTTCAGCGAATGGTGAAAGTGAGGAAATCCTGCCTGAGTGATCTTGTCAAGATTTCATAGTCCGATCCTCGATATCCTGACAAGGTTACAGGAGGTAACCACGACCAGGTACGAAGATGACCACGTTTATCACATCTACCATCGTGGTGCGCATAAAGCAAGGATTTTCTTGAAGGACGACGATTACCGACGGCTATTGACCATTTTTGAACGATACGCGAAAGGTTACATCGTTACCATTTTGGCGTATTGCCTCATGCCCAACCATTACCCTCTCGTGGTCCGGCAGGATCCTCAAGGCTCTATTTCGGGATTCTTGAAGACAACGTTCAATGCTTGTTCATGCTATTAACCTCTTGCGCAAGCATAGCGGAACGCTCTTTCAGAGAAACGCGAAGGGAATACTTGTTAATACAGATGAACACGCGATGCAACTCGTTCGCTCTATTCACTTAAATCCTGTGATGGCTAAGATGGCGAGGCACCCAGAGAGCTGGGAGTTTTCAGACTATCGTGAATGGGTCGATACGAGGAAGGGAGCACTGTTCGATCCTGCGTATAGACAGGGTTACTTCAGGAATGGCGGGGACTACAAGAGATTCGTAGAGCAGTAGGAAGAAGAGAAAGACACGGAAGATCTTGCCAGACTCATGATCGACCAGGTAACCTTGCCATACTACGCAACCGTGTCACGATAGACAAGGTTTCAAGACATTGTCCAGGTTTGACCGTGCGACTCCAAAGCGATACGCTCGGGAGTCGCCGCCATCGCTTGCTTGAATCGCTCGATCGGTTCGTGTGTGGGCTCGTCGCTCTGAACAAACGTTCCCCAATGCATCGGCAGGACAAATCGAGCACGTATGTCATTAGCCATCTGCACGGCTTGCTCCGGGTTGCAGTGGTTGTGAATCCACGGGTCATATGCACCGATCGGCATCATCGCAAGATCGACGGAAGCGCCTCGTTCGCCTATTGACTTGAAGTACTCCTGAAGCGCCGTGTCACCGCCAAAGAAAATGTGCTTGCCATTCTTCTTCAGGAGATACGCATTATAACTCCTGCCGAACCAATTTCCTCGTGATCGGTCCTCTTCCCACGGCCACCGCCACCCGAAGTGCTTCGCGCGGACTGCCTCAATGTCGACACCGGCCAATGCGATCTTCTCCCCCCAATCCAGCTCGTGCACTTCTTTGAAAGACAGTCCGTCGATTACATCGACGTTGTTTTTGGAAATCACAACCGGAATATCCCGGCTGAATTGTTCCAACGATGGCAAATCCAGATGATCCATGTGAGCGTGGGAAAGCAAGATCAAGTCAACGGGCGGAAGCTCGCTTATTGTTAAGGCGGGTTCAACAAGACGCTTGGGGCCAATCGACGTCAGGCCGAGGATGTTAAGGCCAATTCTGGATGAGAACACTGGATCCGTTATGATCCTCGTTCCATAGAAGTTGATCAATACCGTGGAATGCCCAATCCAGGCTGCTGTAATTTTATCGTCCCTCCACGCTGATGGGTTGGGTTTGAAGTTCGGCGCCGTAGTTTCTCCGCCACCGAAAATCAGATCCCACCGCGATCGCTTCAGCTGCTTCTCCTGGCCGATGAGTGTGCCCGGCACCACGATTCCGAGAATCGACAGAAATTTCCGACGTGTATTCACCCTATGATGCTCTCCTCAACGCTTTCCACATAAGTTCAACCAGAGCTTCGATTCCAAGATTTGTGACGGCAGAAATTGGCACAACTCGAATTCCACGACCTATCTTCACACTCTTCGCGCGTTTACTGATCTCTTTGTCCGCGATGTCCATCTTCGAAATCGCAACGATCCGAGGTTTGTCATCCAGCGATTCGCTGTACTCGTGCAGCTCTTTGAGAAGTATACCGTAGTCTTCCCTGATATCCTGGCTGGTTGCCTCGATCAAGAAGACCAGGACCCTTGTCCTCTCGATGTGGCGAAGAAATTGGATGCCCAATCCTTTCCCGAGGTGTGCGCCTTCAATAAGTCCGGGGATATCAGCGACGGTGAATGTCTTTCCTTCGGCGACCCGTACGATGCCAAGATTGGGGATGAGTGTTGTAAAGGGGTACTCCGCAATTTTCGGTCTTGCCGCGGATATCACAGAAATGAGCGTCGACTTCCCGGCATTCGGAAACCCGACCAACCCCACGTCCGCCAAGAGCTTCAACTCCAGTATCAACTCTCGCTCTTCACCTTTGGTTCCTTCTTCTGCAATCCTAGGAGCTTGATTGGTTGAGGTGGCAAACTCCGCATTCCCCTTTCCCCCTTTACCGCCACGGGCTATCAGAACTCTTTCTCCGTGTTTTGTGAGATCCGCCAGTATTTCATTCAGCGCTGCATTGCGAACAATCGTTCCGCACGGAACATCGAGAACAACGTCTTCACCGAACTTTCCAAACTGATTCTTCCCGCGGCCATTTTCTCCGCGCTGGGCCTTATAGTTGCGTCGATACCGATAGTCCAGTAACGTATTGAGCTGCCGGTCGGCTCGGACGAAGACGCTTCCGCCGTTTCCTCCATTTCCTCCATCGGGGCCTCCCTTCGGAATGAACTTTTCCCGCCGGAAGCTGACAACACCGTTTCCACCGTCACCGGCTTTTACGGTGATTCTTGCTTCGTCAATGAATTGCATCATGGGGCAACGTACGTGAGGAAGGGTTATTGATGCTTGCTCTCATCCCGCTTAAAGCGCTCGTAGGTCTTTTCCGTCAGCACAATCGCGACTTTCGACTGGGGGCTGACATCTCTCGCAAGGAACAGATCGTCCAGGATGAGCGAAGCTTCCTCCCACGTGCCTGCCTGCTCTAATGCATCAAGGGTGGCCTGAAATTCATCCCGATCCTTGTGAAAGATTGACTTGAGGATTTTCTTCTGCTCGGATGGCGACAGCAGCGACTCAATTGTCTGAAGACTCACGGTCACCATTTCCGAGGATTTTGTCACGACGCGCTCAAACTGCTGCTCTTGCTCCGAAGTTCCGGACGTCTGTTGAACCACGGTGACCGGCTTTCGCGGAGCAGCGGGTTCCGTTTCATCCTGAGATGGCCTCTCAATCGAGACTTTCAAAGGCTGCTGGCTCACAACAGGTCGATCCTTGACCTCCACTTCAGCGACTACACGTCCGACGGGATGCTCCGAAGTGATCGAACGAACATCTTCAATGAGGTCCGCAAGGTGAGCAATGTCGATTTCCACCAACTTATTGTGATCGCGTTCGTATTCGAGCCGCAGCTTGATTTCCCCGAGCTCCTTGTCTTCGAAAAAGACGATTGCGCCGGTCTTGCTTCGTGTTCGTCCTGAATTGCATCGACGAAGCGAATGATCGCCCTCGTCATATTCGCAAGTTCACGACTTGAATGCCGTGAAATCACCTCAACATCTATCTTCTTCAGCAGCGTCTTGAACTCTTCATAGGAAATCTCGGTCAGACCGTGCTCGGCGAAGTACCGTCTGAGGAGAATCGAGTAATATTCATAGTCTGCGGAATAATTGAGTTTCCGTTCAATGCTCGACGTCGACATATGCCGCTGGTTCTCGAAAAGAAATTCAACCAGCGTGAATTGCGGCCTGCAGAGGAAATTGAAGGTAAAATGAACTGCCTGATCGAGCAGTGTCTCGAATTCGTCCTGGTTGAACTGGTAATTGGCCATCAAGAGCAGGTCTTCCTGATGCTGCAAGCTGATTACTTCGGGAATCGAGTAAGGGAATTTCTTGGACCTGGATTCAAGCCGTCGCTCATCCTCCAGCGAGCGTTCGACCTCTGCCTTGAAATACGATTTGATCGCGGGATGAATCCTCGAGTTAAGGATGTCCATGAGCGTGATCGAGTCCGACTCGCCGATCGTGCGCGCTCGAACCACGTTTCTGATCTGTTCTATTTCAGTCTCAAAGATGTATCCCATACGCGGCGAATCTCACTTGCCTAGTATCGCCTGCACTCTGTCGATTTCCCGACGTGCGGCGGTTTTGAATTCGGCATCGGTATCTTTGCTCTCGATGATCTTCTTGTACATCGTCATGGCAAGATCGAACTTGGACATCTTCTCATAGGATTGACCGGCCATGTAATACGATGTCGAGGTCCAATCCACTTTCCCTCTGTTCCCAACGAGATACGGGACTTTCAGGAACTCCAGGATTGCCTGTTGATAGCTTCCCTTGTAGTAATATGCTTCGCCGATGTAGTACCGAAGCTCCGCTTCGATGTTCGCATTTCCCATCTCCAACAGGTTTTGAAGCTGGAGAATCGATTGATCGTAATAGCCCAGGTCCTGATACAAAACTGCAACGTCGATCTTTTTGTCGATAATGTCGTCAGCGTCCGGATATCGCTCGATGTATTTGCGATCCATCTCCATCGCCGCGTCGTACAACTTCTGCTGTTTGTAGGTCACGGCGAGATTGTTCATCGCGTACTTCACCAGATCGGGCGACTGCGAGGCGCTGTCAACGATAGTTTTGTAGTAATGGGCCGCGGAATCCCATTGCTCCAGGTTGTAATAGACGTTGCCCAAACTGAGCTCTACCTGCGGCACAATTGTATTCTTCGGGTAATATGTCTGGACAGAATCGTACAGCGCGATAGCTTCCTGGGGTTTTTCAGCCAGCTCCAGCGATTTTCCCGTCCAAAACAACGCTTCCGGGACAACCGGTGCATCTTTGTACCTTCGCGTCACATCTTCAAAGCGGGCCAGTGCCTTTTCCGAATCGCCCTTCCGGAGAAAGTACTTCCCGCGTTCGTACTGAAATTCGGCCGCGTATTCGTTGGCCTCGGAATGGTCTTTCAGGAAGGCGGCCGACCGTTTCTCGGCCTCTTTCAAATTGTCCAGCCTGAAATAGCAAATGATAATCTGTGCCTGCAGGTATTGCTGAAGACTGTCGTCCTTCGTTTGTTGCGCAACGTCGTTGTACCGTGTGATGGCATCGACATACTGTCCGCTTTTGAACAACAACCCTGCAGCTTCCAACGCAAGCTTGGTCGCTTCGTCCGAAGATGCGGGAGTGTGCGCGATCGATTCCTGCAAGTACTTGGCTGCGAGGTCCGTGTTGTTCTCATTCCGCGCAATCGTGGCAAGAGCATAATACACCTGGCCGAGCCTGACAGAGTCAGTCGCCCTCGTAACATACTGGGAATAGTACCGCTTGGCATCCAGATTATTGCCCAGTTTCTCATAGGAGAATCCGATTTTGTAGAGCAGTTCCGGCGGAACATCGTCGTAGGCAAAGTAGTTGCTTTCGAGATGCCGGATTTGTCTGGTATAGAAGTCAGCTGCCTTCGCGTAGTTCGCAGCGATAAAACAGGCGTCGCCCCGCTTCAGATCGAGATCAGTGGTGAACCGGGTATAGTAATATTTCTTCTCAAGGAGATCATAGAGACTGTTGGCGCGATCCGCTTGACCAATTTTCGCGTCGTACTGCGCGAGAAGCCACGCAGCCTCGGCACAATGTCTCTGACCCGGATATTCATTGAGGAACAAATTGAGTACGACGGCCGCTGAATCCTGATCCGCAAGTCCCATCAGAGCTTTGCCCAAATGGAACAGAGCGTCCGGAGCACTTTCACTCTGAGGGTTCTGGTCGACGATCAACTTGAAGGTAAGTGTCGCATCCTCCTCATCCTTGGCAGCCTCGTACGCATCACCCAGCGCAAGCAGCGCGCGATCTTTGTAGCGACCGAACGGGGTGCCAGTGAGAAAACCGTTACCGAGATTTCTCAAAGCCAATGGTGTCTTTGTCATCTGAAGCTTCAGATTCAACTGGGCCAACGCCGCGTCGTCTGCATATTCTCTCTCAGGATACTTCAACAATAACGAATCATAGGCAGCGATCGCATCCGAAGCATCTGTCTTCGCTCCTTCATCATCCCTGGAGAGGAGATCCTTGAGGTTCAGATATTCAAAGGATCGCGCCAGATTGTACCAGGCGTCCGGACGCCGATCTTTGTCGAGTCCTTCCTGAAGCGCAAACCGGTATTGGGCTGCCGCCTGTCGATATTCCATGAGTTCGTGGAAATATATTTCCGCAAGCCTGTAGGCAAGATCTCCCTTCGATTGCTGCGCGATGACGTCTCCCACGAGTAACGCCAGCTTTTCCAGTCCCGTTTCCTTGTTCTTCAGCTCGAACAACTTGATGTACCGGGCTTCAGAGTCTGCACGTTCAATAAGATTACTGCACGGGAACCTCTTTTCAAGACTTTCGAAGGTCTGAACAGCTTCATCGAGCTGCCCCGAAAAATGGTAAGCGATTCCGAGTCCGAAAAGGGCATTATCAGCATACACGCTCTCCGGGAATTTATCCAGGATTTCACCGTACAAATCGATCGCTCTACGATAGTCTTTCAGCTCTTTGGTGCACACCTCTGCAGACTCAAAAAGTATTCGGGGAAGGTTGGAATCTTTAGGAAACTTGTGCCAGTATTCGCCTGCAAGCCGGACGGCTTCTGGAAAATCTCTCGTAACCGTTGCGCCTTTGATGCCGCCGATCAGTATGAGCCTCTGATCGAGGTTCAAGGTCGTATCGCTTGCAGCCTCGCCATAGTACTGGGCCATTTTTTTAACATCGCCGGTCCGTTCGGCCATTTGTCCTGCTCTGAACCACGCTTCGCCGCTTCGTGGAGCGCCGACATTTCCAGCCCGTTCGAAATATCGCAGAGACTCCTCAAACTCTCGATCGAGGCCGCTTGCTTCTCCAAGCTCCATCAACGCATCCTGATAGACTGTTGGCGGAGTTCCCGCGGAATCAGCAACCAATTTGTGCCAGGTTGTAACGGCATCGGCGAGATCTCCCGACTCCTTGTCCAACGAGCCCAACAGCAATAACGATTCATAGTAGCTCGGGGACGTGGCAAAATTGGCAATGACTTCACCAAGCGCCGTTTCCGCTTCCTTGAAACGCTCAAGCTTGAAGAGCGCCTTTGCTTCAAGCAACAATGCTTGAGGGCGAAGGATCGGATCCTTCGTTGCCTCGATCACCTTCTTACACTCCGCACGAGCTCCCTCAAAGTCCTTGTCCCCCATCAGAAGCTCGGCGTACTGGAGGTGTCCCGGAAGGACCACGCTCGGATCGGAGTATTCCTGTGTCAAGACACGCAGGACCCTCTTTGCATCCTCCCGATCCGACGATTTTTGATAGTATTCGGCGGCCTTCATTAATGCTGCCGGAGCCTGCTTGCTCTTTGGATTAAACGTCTTGACGCGCTCGAATGCGAGGGCTGCTTCGTGGTAATTGTTCAGCGCGAGGTAGACTTCCGCAACATTCATCCAAGCTTCCGGTGCTTTGATATTGTCCGGATAACTGAGAGCAAAATTCTGGAAGGAGTATCGGGCATCGTCGTACTTCTTCAACTTGAACTGTATCAAGCCGACATAATAGCGAGCCTCGATACTTTGAGGAGAATTTGGGTAGAGATTCGTGAACTGTTTGAACTGCTCAAGAGCCAAGTCGTACAGCTTATCATTGTAGAGACTGACAGCGAGCTTGAAATCTGAATTTTCCTTGGAATCTTGCGCAGGGAGAACGGAGGGAAGAAGAACAAACAGGACAAGAATGACCAAAAAACCCTTTTTCATGGCGAAAAGGTACCACATTAAGGCCCTATTATCAAGGATACCCGATCGTGGGTAGTGTCCTAATTTGAACTAGAGCACCGTGGCGTCCGGGGTTACCTTCTGACACTGAGCAGGTTTCTTTCGGGACGTACATCCCAATAGCACAAATCGGGATATTAATCGTTCGTGGTTGGCGTCTTTACTTGACACGCAAAGTCACGGTTCCGGAAGTCTGCCACCAAGAAGCTGCTGCTGCATCCTGATCATCGGGTGACGTACAACAAAAAGCGACTCCTTATCGAGAGTCGCTTTTCATTGTGCGACGATATGTCGTCAGGAGGCTGGGGTGTGCTCCTACTTCTCCACCAAATTCGCCCTCAAGTATTCCCTGTTCAGTCTCGCAATGTGTGTGACTTTAATCTCCTTGGGACACTCGGCTTCGCATGCGTAGTTGTTCGAGCAGTTACCGAAACCCTCCTTGTCCATCTGGTCGACCATTGCCATAACACGCTGCGTGCGCTCAGCCTTGCCTTGAGGCAGGAGCGCGAGCTGGGATATCTTGGCGGCCACGAAGAGCATTGCAGAAGAATTCGGGCACGCTGCAACGCACGCCCCACACCCGATACACGCAGCCGCATCCATCGCTTCTTCTGCGACCGGCTTCGGAACGAGAACGGCGTTCCCATCCGGAACACCGCCTGTCTTTGCCGAGGTGTACCCACCGGCCTGGATGATCCTGTCGAACGCCGTCCGGTCCACAACAAGGTCTTTGATGATCGGAAATGCGTTTGCCCTCCACGGCTCGACTGTGATCGTGTCACCATCTTTAAACATGCGCATGTGAAGCTGGCAGGTGGCAATCCCGCGACCGGGGCCGTGCGCCCGTCCGTTGATCATCAAGCCGCAGCTTCCGCAAATGCCTTCACGGCAGTCGTGATCGAACGCAATCGGATCCTCGCCCTTCTTGACGAGATCGGTGTTCACGACGTCGAGCATTTCGAGGAAGGACATGTGCGTTGAGACATTCTTCGCTTCGTACGTCACGAGTCTCCCGGTGTCATTCGGATTCCGCTGACGCCAGACTTTGAGAGTGAGGTTCATTACTTGTAGCTCCTTTGGGATGGAATGGCATATTCAAATTTCAGAGGTTCTTTGTTCAGAATGGGTTTCTTGTTCGGGCCTGCGTACTGCCAGGCGGCGACGTACGAGAACGCTTTGTCGTTGCGCTTTGCTTCACCTTCCTCAGTCTGATACTCCTCGCGGAAGTGTCCACCACACGACTCAGCTCGGTGAAGAGCATCAAGGGCCATAAGCTCGCTCAATTCAAAATAGTCTGCAACGCGCCCTGCTTTTTCGAGTTCCGCATTGAGCTCATTCCCGCTGCCCACGACGTTCACGTCCTCCCAAAACTCCTTGCGCAGCTTCGGAATCATGGCAAGCGCCTTCTTGAGTCCTTCTTTGTTCCTGGCCATCCCGACGTGATCCCACAGAATTTTGCCGAGAGCTATATGGAACTCATCCACCGTCCTCTTTCCTTTGATCGAGAGCAGCTTCTTCACTGTCTCGGTGATCTTAGTCTCGGATTCCTGGAAGGCCGCGTGCTTTGTATCGACCGGCTTGAACTTGGTCCCACCCAGGTAGTTGCCCATCGTGTATGGCAGAATAAAGTAACCGTCCGCCAACCCTTGCATCAAGGCGCTTGCTCCAAGCCGGTTCGCGCCGTGATCGGAGAAATTAGCTTCGCCGATGACGAACAAACCCGGGATGCTCGACATGAGATCGTAGTCTACCCACAAGCCACCCATGGTATAGTGGACCGCCGGATAGATTCTCATCGGGGTTTCGTATGGGTCTTCAGCCGTGATGAGCTTGTACATATCGAACAGGTTGCCATAGCGATCCGCAATCACATTCTTGCCAAGTCGCTTGATCGCATCCGAGAAATCAAGATAAACGGCAAGCTTTGTCTCTCCCACTCCAAGACCATTATCGCATATCTCTTTGGCCCGACGGGAAGCGACATCGCGCGGAACAAGATTTCCAAAAGATGGATAGAGACGCTCGAGGTAATAATCGCGCTCCTGTTCCGGTATGTCGTTTGGCCTGCGGGTATCCCCCTTCTTCTTCGGAACCCAGATGCGGCCGTCGTTGCGGAGGCTTTCGCTCATCAACGTGAGCTTGGATTGGTAGCTCCCGGTAAGAGGGATGCACGTCGGATGAATCTGTGTGAAGCACGGATTTCCGAACAACGCGCCCTTCTTGTGTGCACGCCAGATCGCCGTGGCATTGCTCGCCTTCGCATTCGTC
>Ga0335081_10015480_pt1 | contig 12335 bp, 9 predicted proteins | sample Lox_Sample_35_FD_206713 | JGI IMG/M metagenome (GOLD analysis project Ga0335081, IMG submission 206713) | Soil microbial communities from Loxahatchee National Wildlife Refuge, Florida, United States - Lox_Sample_3.5 | ecosystem: Environmental > Terrestrial > Soil > Wetlands | place: USA: Florida... | reverse complement strand
AGGTTTGCGAAGTAAAGATCGTATACCGGTCTGAGCACAGTGTAGGAGTACTTGAATGTCTCGGGACCCGTGAGTTCCACTCCGACAACGTCCAGACCATTGTGCAGGAGCGTGCCGCGCCGGTGAATACGGCGCTCAAATGGCGCAGCTTCGACGGCACGATGTCCGAAGCAGTCTTTTTCAGCAAGACTTTCGGCAAAGTAGACACAGCCGGACCAGTTCTCGGCCCCGGCGTACACTCCGGCCTCGAGCAGGGCAACGGATATCCCTGTGCCTGCGAGCACGCCCGCTGCGGTCACACCGGCAGGACCAGCGCCGATGATGATGACGTCGAATTTATATTGTTTCATGACAGCTCCTTTGAGAGATGAAGCGGTGTAACGTTTGAAGTTGAAATTCAGGGCTGGAAGGCTTTGTATCAGACCTCTCTGAAAAGATTATAGCAAAATCAGAATGTGCCGGCTAGATTCCGGTCCTACATCTCTGCTGAATGCCGGACAGAAGAAATAACTGGAAAGATCATATTGTAAATTTAGCTGCGTGATCCAAGTCATGGCCAGAAGCGGGTTGCCGTACAGAGAGTTTGTAATCGGATCTCAAATTGTTTTTTCTATAAGAGGATTGCATATAATGGGAAAAAACTTAAGTTTAATCGGAATTGCCCCGTCCATAGTCTTACCCTCTTTTTTCGCTCTCCAGTATAAAAGATCCTTGCCGTGCTTCATATTGAATTTGACAGGAATATAACCGCAAATTCCGCTTGTGCCGCAGGCCATCCTCTGAGCTTGTAGGACCGGCTGAAAGATCCCCCTCCAAAGGAAGATTATCTGCGATGACATAACGAAAAGAAAGCCAGCGAAGCAGTGGTCACTCGTCGGCTCATCGCGAGAAAAACGTGGATGTAAAAGAATTGATAACTGTACATTTGCCTCGAATCGCTGTCCTTCCCCTCAAATTTTAAGTTTACGTTGACAAGCCCTTGCGGGTTTGTTAGTCTGCCCTACAGAATTGCATCAAGCCCTGCACATCTCTCATAATATTGATTGTTGGGCGCTCTTTAATCGTGAGTGGTGATGGCGATAGGCGGTATGATTTTCTGCCTCAAGACGCCGACGTTGCTTAATCCCATGGGGCAATACATCTATAGAGGGGAACACCGCTGTCGACTTTTTGTGGCCAAGGTGTAAAGGGAAGAGGATTATCATGGAAGGCTACCGGTTTCAACAGTTCGCGTACTTGATTATTCCGCTCATTGCGGGAATTGAGTTTTTCCGATGCGCACGGTCGGTACGAAAGAAGGCGGGGAAGGAATCGGCACGGGCGGTCACCATGGACGCCTGTGGTTACGCGTTTATAGGGTTTATTCCGGCTGTCTTTCTATTTACCATCTTGAGCCTCGAATACCGTCGGTTTCCGCTCCTCGTTCAGGTGCTCCACCGTTTCGACCGCTACGGGGTCATGTTCTTTTTCCTCGGATCGTGGTGGCAGGTTTTTCTGATCACCGCGCTCAGGGCGAGACGAACTGCCGATAACGGTGGGTCGCTGCTTTTTTCTGTGTGGATGCCGTATCTGGTGCTCGGAGCTTTCATTTCTGCACTTATTCTCTGGGCGGCTCCCTTTAACCTTATGTGGGTTTCCATCTTCTGGTTCGTCGCCAGTTTCGGCCTCCTTGCGGCCATCCGGGTATCGGCGGACAAGATATGCAAGGTATTTATGATTCTCGCCATTTTCGTATTGGTTGGAGAGAACATCCTCTTTGTCATTCTTGATGCCATCGTATAATCGCCGGCCATGTTCGCGTGTGTCCGGAACCCGCTGACCGGTATGTCCCCCCTTCCCGATTCCCAACACTGCCTTGGACCGCTCCTCGCAGGTTCAGAAATAAGCCTGGGAGGGCGCATGAACCGGTCCATCGTGTGCCCTACCGCTTTCCATCCACAATAAATTTGACAATGCTCTAATTGTTTGATAATATTGGATATATCATTTGATTTCGGAACCGATCCCCTTGACCCGAGCAGATACCTTCACTGAGATGAGGAGATTAAAATCTCTTGAAAAGCCTTTGGGCGGTCAAATTATTCGTTTGCATGCCTGTATTGTTGCAATAACATACATGTGTGGACGATGGTAATCCCATACATCCGCCTTCTCTCATACTTTTTATGAAATTCCCATTGCCGCAGGCCATACTGGACGCATTAACTCCAAACAGAATCTTTGCCAAGCTGAGCATAACCAGCAAAATGCTCCTGGGATATACGATGCTCGTGGCACTCACGGTTGTTGTGGTGGTGTATGTACTGATTAACCTCCAGCGGCTCAACAGCATGAATAAAGACGTAATAAAAATCGATATCCGTGTCCAAGAGTCAGCCGACAAGATGCTCGATGCACTTCTCGCTCAAGACACCTACGAGAAACGGTACCTGATACTCCGGAGAGAAGATATCCGAAATCTATTCTGGAAGCGGGGGGAAGAGTTAGATGCATGGATTGCCGGTCTCAGAGCTCTCCCAGAACAAGAAGATTTCCCGCTCAAAAAAATAGAGAAACTCCACAAGCAGTACAGCGATCTGTTCATGAACGAGATGAAGTTGATCAATAGAGGCAACAGCACCGAGGCGGCGGTCATCTCAAACGGTGAACTCAGGGACAGATTCGAAACTTTGCTGGACGTTCTCAGGTCGATGTCTGCCGGGGCAAAACAGTCTCAGGACCGCCAAATGAAGAGCATGAGTCAGCTCAGCAGTTCTGCATTTGCTACTACCGCACTCCTGTGTGTTCTCAGTATCGTCCTCGGGGTGCTGGCTGGCATGGTCGTGACGCACCATATCTCCTCATCCATAAACAAGCTCAGGGAGGCCACAACCCACATCGCTGAAGGAAACTTCAAATATGATCCCCGGATAAACACGGAAGACGAAATTGGGAACCTGTCCTCGGCGTTTCTTGCCATGGGCAAAAGGCTTATGAAACTTGAAGAGATGTATCTCGATGCCAGTCCTCTCACGCGCCTGCCCGGAGGTATCGCAATCGAAAATGCACTCAAGCGGCGGCTTGCATCCAGACAGCCCATTGCATTCTGCGTGATCGACCTTGATAATTTTAAGTCATTCAATGACCATTATGGCTATGCTTATGGAAATGAAGTGATTAAAGAGACGGCAAGAATCATAGAGGTCGCTGCGAAAGCAAAGGGCACGCCCGAAGATTTTGTCGGGCATGTGGGAGGAGACGACTTCGTAGTGATTACGATTCCGGAGCACATGCGCGAGATTAGCTCCGAGATCATAAGGCAGTTCGATGAACGTGCACCGCATTTCTACGACGAGGAAGATAGAAAAAATGGTTTTATTCTTGGTAAGAACAGGCAGGGCGAGGAGGTGTCATTCCCGCTCATGACAATCTCCATAGCGATTGTGACGAACGAGCAGCGTACATTGACGAATCCGTTGGAGGCGTCAGAGATCGCTGCCGAGCTCAAGGATTACGCCAAAACGATCACTCAGAGCGTCTTTGTGGTGGATAAGCGGAGGACGGCGTGAACGGACATGTTATGTTCACCCATTCGATTGCGAGACAGAAGGAGATGACAATCCTCAAGGGTCTTACGCCCCTGCTCCTGGTCCTCATGCTGGCCGGTTGCGCCTCACTCATGCAGAACCTCTCGGGAGGAGAAAGCGCGAAGAAATTTCAGGAGGCGAAGACAGCCTATGAGCAGGGGAAGTTCAAAGAGGCGTACAATGAGTACCGAGCCCTTGCCGCAAGCGCCACGGATCCCCGCTGGGCCGAAGAATCGAAATTTAACGCAGCGTATATCCTCGTAGACCACAAGAACCCCGACAAAGATTACGTTCTAGCTGCGCGGGAATTTGAGGAGTTCCTGATCCGATATCCAAGGAGCGCTCGCGCCGGCGAGGCAGGATCATGGCTCGAAATTCTAAGGCAATTCGAACGGTCGCGCACGAATGAACTACTACGCCAGGTGGATGACCTCACCAAGCGAGTGGACGATCTTGCAAAGGAGCTGCGGGAAACACAGGCGGAGAACGCAGAAGTGGCCAAGGAGCGGAGTACGCTCTTGATCGAACGGTTAAGGCTCCTGAAAAAAGTGGATGAACTACTGAACGATAAGGACGACCTGCTCAAAGAAAAAGCGGCGTTCATCAAGGAACGGGAAGGGCTGACGAAAAAGATCGATATGCTCAGCAGGGATAAGGATGCCCTGGTGCTCGCCAAGGAAAAGCTTGAGAAAAGCCTCCAAGACCTCACCATGGTCGATGTCAAGATGGAAAAGCAGCGGAAAAAGATCAAGAAGGAGTGAAAATAAGGACATACTCGACGGAGTGCTCCACCGGCAAGGCCCGTCACCGTGCTTCTTGTATTTGAATAGACAGATAGAGCAGGAAACGATGATTGCGTTGCAATAGTGTGGTGATGTTCATGAGATGCGAGGAAGGTTCACGAGGTCAGCAGGCTCCGGGGAGCCTGTGTTCTGCGGCTAATTGTAAAGCGGTTATGATCTCTCCTGCCTGCTCATTCTGAGACTCTTCATTTTCCTTTTCTGAGCGTCCCGCCGCTTCCGTTTCTTTTTTAGAGAGGGTTTCTCGTAAAAACGTCTGTTCTTCAGCTCCCTGAAAAGTCCGTCATGCTGCATCTTCCGCTTGAGAAGGCGTATAGCTTTTTCGATGTCCCTATCATATACCCTTATCTCCAATTATCCTGATTCCTTCCTCCTCGGTCGAATCCCCGTTGGCCGCCTCTTCCGCCGCCCCCGGACCTGCCCCGCTCTTTCTGGGGTCGTGCTTCGCTCACGGTGATCGATCTTTCCTGGACAGTCGTGCCGTTCAGGCTGGAGATTGCCTTGTCACCGTCCTCATCATTGGTCATTTCCACAAAGCCGAATCCCTTGGACCGTCCTGTCGATGGATCCGTTATGATCTTGGCCGAGAGGACCTCTCCGATGGGGGCGAATATCTCCTTCAGTCCCTCTTCGGTCATTTTATACGACAGATTGCCTACATACAGCTTCTTTGCCATGTTCCGCCTCCTGTGAAAGGTTGAATGCCTGCTTCATGTCCTGCGCTCTTCGAACATGAAGTTCTCATCCGGGCTAATTGCCGGGGATTAGAGCTTTACGACGTTGACTGCCTGGAGGCCTTTCGGCCCTTTTGTTGTCTCGAAACTCACCGAATCTCCTTCTGCAAGGCTCCTGAAACCGTCGCCTTGGATTGCCGAGAAATGGACGAAAACATCGCTCCCCTCATCGGACGTAATAAATCCGTAACCTTTTGCATCGTTGAACCACTTTACCGAACCGTTAGACATCTGCTCCTCCTTAAGTGAAATGAAAAGTCCCTTATACGCAAAAAAAAGACTGCAAACCTACAATGTAGTTTTTGCAGTCAGACAGTTAACAAAAACTCACAAGATCCTATGTACCGTAAAAATAATAACCCTAGTTTAAGGATAAGTCAATCTCTTTTTTTCCGCAATTTTAGCTGCCTCACGCTGCCGCGGCTCATGGCCTCGGCCTTCTTTTTCTGCTCTGCTGGTTCTCCGGTCTCCGCCTCTTGGCGAAGATTCGTATGGGCGTGCCGCGGAACCCGAATGACTGCCGCAGATTGTTCTCGATATAGCGGAGGTAAGAGAAGTGGACGCCATCCGGGTAATTGACGAATACGACGAATGTCGGAGGTTTGACGTCCACCTGGGTGATATAATAGTATTTTACCCGCTTTCCCCGGTAGAGCGGCGGTTCGTGACCAGCGGCGAGCCTCTCGAAGATCCTGTTAAGGTCGGCTGTGGGAACGCGTTTCTCTCGTTCAGCGACTATCTTATCAATCTCTTCAAAGACCTTGGTGACCCGCTGGCGGGTGACGGCCGAAATGGTGAGGACTGAAGCGTAATCAGCGAACTTGAGCCTCTGTTGAACGTCCTGCATGAACCGCTTGAACGCATGCTCTCTGTCAGGAACAAGGTCCCACTTGTTAAGCCCGATGATGATGCCCTTGCCCGCCTCATGCGCGAGGCCCACGATCCGTTCGTCCTGCTCGGTGATCCCCTCCGAGGCGTCGATCAGCACGAGAGCGACATCCGTACGAGATATGCTTTTCATAGCGCGCATCACGCTGTATTTTTCAACTCCTTGGCTGATCCTGCCGCGGCTTCGGATGCCGGCGGTGTCCACGAGCACATATTTTCTACCATAGTACTGGTAGACACTGTCGACGGCGTCCCTCGTCGTGCCTGCGACGGGGCTTACTATCATCCGGTCCTCGCCGATTAGCGCATTTACGAAGGACGACTTCCCGACATTCGGCCTGCCGATGATCGCGATTCGCGGCACGGCACCCGCCTCTTTATCCTGTGGTTGTTCGTCTGTCTCTGGCAGCATGCGGGAGAGCTCGTCCATGAGCTCGGAAAATCCCGGGCCGTGCTGTGCGGACACGGGAAAGAGGACGTCGATTCCGAGTCGGTAGAAGTCCGGGAGGAACGCTTCGTGCCGGACTCCGTCAACCTTGTTGACGGCGTAGATCACCGGTTTGCCGGAAGCCCTGAGTCGCTGGGACACCTCGATGTCCGAGGGAATCAGCCCCTGTTGCCCGTCCATGAGGAAGATGATATAGTCGGCTTCCTCCACGGCGAGCGTGGTTTGCTCCCTCATCTTGGTGTACATGGGATCATCGGTATCGGGCTCGAACCCGCCGGTGTCCACGAGCAGAAAGCGCTTTCCTTCCCATTCCGCCTCTGCGTAATTGCGGTCACGAGTCACGCCCGGCATGTCCTCAACAATGGCAAGGTTTCTGCCGATGATCCGGTTGAACAGGGTTGACTTGCCGACGTTCGGCCGGCCGACTATGGCGACAACTGGTTTCGACATGGTTTTTACAGCAGTCTCTTGATGCTAATATCCTAAATAGCAGCGGTCTTAAAGTTCAAATGTTCAAACTGTTCAAAAATTGAGTTATTCAATATTTTTTCGGAATTAGGTTTTGATTTTCGGTGTTGACGTCACGCACTATATCATTTTTAAGCGCGTCAGTTCAAGAAAAAACCTTGCGAAGCCTCGTCATTTGTGTTATTTTTTATTTTCATACCATTCCAAGAGGCCACCATGCGAAGATATACTATTCTGGCTGTGTGCATCATGCTTTTGTACGCTTCTCACGCTGCGGCGGAGTTTTACCGGTGGGTGGACAGTGACGGCAAGGAATTTTTTACCAACAACCCTGCGAAGATACCCCAAGAGTACCGGAGCAGATCACTGCCGGTTAAGATCGATGAAGCCCGGGTAAGCGTGAGGGACAATCCGCTTGTCGCGACTAAGATGCCGGTGTCTGTCAAGGAGCATAAGGACAAGTACGGTAGAGGAGAAGAGTATTGGCATGATAAGGCTTTGAACCTGCGACTGAAGCTCCACCATCTTCAGGATGAGCATGATCTGGTTCTGAAACAGCTGGAAGGCCAGGATCAGAAGCCTAAGAAGAACGGCAGTAAGAAGAATAGGTCCTATTCAAGCGTCGAAAAAAAGAAGATGAAGCTTGAAAAAGATATTGCTAAAACCAGAAAGATGCTTGAAGTCGATCTCCCGGAAGAGGTGCACAAGGCGGAAGCATATGAGGGGTGGATCAGAGAGTAGCGCGGAGCTCACTGCTCGCATACAGAGTTACGGCAGCCCAAATGCGGCCGCAGCCATCCAGCGCATCTCGGAAATCGCTGTGATAGGGGGCTAAGGATTCGCGGACCGAAAGTTTAAAAAGATCATTATCGCGGAGAGCCTCTTGCATGCTCTTGACGGTCACGGTATGATCTTCGGTCAGGACAGTAACCCCCTGTATGGTACCCGCTAGTCAGTGGAGATTCTGAATGTCCAGGGGGGCCAGCAAGACAGACCTTATAATGGCTGACATCACGTTGCCACTGATGGACGGGGAAAGCTTTGCTCCATGATCTCTTATCGTCATTGAGCAATTTGTCAAGGGACGTATCAAGCATTGACACAGTTAATGATGCGACATTTTCCATCATTTTTGCAACGGTGGCAATCCAGAGTATCTAGGTTCCTGCTTCCGCTGGAATGCCCTCAAACAAGGTGCCTTATGCCAGGATTCCCACAGCCTGCTGTGGAGAGGTTCATTGCTATTCACAATGTTTTGGAGGCATCAGTTGGACGAACGGTACGATTTCAGGAAAGTTGAAGAGCGCTGGCAACGCTACTGGGAAGAGCAAAAGACGTTCAAGGTAACCGAAGACGCATCGAAGCCGAAATACTACTGCCTCGAGATGTTTCCCTACCCCTCGGGCAGGATCCATATGGGCCATGTGCGGAATTACGCCATCGGAGACGTGATTTCGCGCTATAAGCGGATGAACGGGTTCAACGTGCTCCACCCCATGGGATGGGACTCCTTCGGCCTGCCGGCCGAGAACGCAGCCATCAAACACGGCATCCATCCTTCGAAGTGGACGCTGGAGAACATCGCCTTCATGCGGGACAAGCAGCTCAAGCGTATGGGCCTCTCTTACGACTGGGACCGCGAGGTGACCACCTGCCTCGAAGACTACTATCGTTGGAACCAATGGTTCTTCATCAAGATGTACGAGCGGGGACTGGCATACAAGAAACTCTCGTACGTGAACTGGTGCCCGTCCTGCGGCACCGTGCTTGCGAACGAGCAGGTGGAGGGCGGGCTCTGCTGGCGCTGTGGTTCGGTCGTTACACATAAAGAACTTGAGCAGTGGTTCTTCAAGATAACGGCCTACGCCGAGGAACTGCTCTCTTACTGCGACAAGCTTACTGGCTGGCCAGAGCGCGTGCTCACGATGCAGCGGAACTGGATCGGGAAATCCATCGGTGTGGAGGTAGACTTCATTGTCGAAGGAACGGGCGAGAAGCTCACCATCTTCACTACGCGCCAGGATACGCTCTATGGCGTAACTTTCATGAGCATCGCGCCCGAACATCCCATGCTCGAGTCTCTCATCAAGGGCAAGAAACAAGCCGACGAGGTGCGCGCCTTCTGTCAGCGGGTGATGCGCGAGGACAAAGCTTCCCGTACCGACGAGAAACAGGAGAAGGAGGGCGTCTTTACCGGCTCCTATGCCATTAATCCCTTGAACAATGAAAAAGTGCCGGTTTGGGTCGGTAACTTCGTGCTTATGGAATACGGTACCGGAGCGATCATGTCCGTGCCTGCCCACGACCAGCGCGATTTTGAGTTCGCCAAGAAGTACGGATTGCCGATCCGTGTCGTGATCCAGAATCCTGGAAAGGGAGTCGTGGCCGAGACGATGCAACATGCCTATGTCGAGGACGGCGTCATGGCGAACTCCGGCAGATTCGACGGCCTCTCGAACACTGTGTCAAAGGAAAAGATCGCCGATTATGTCGAACAGAGCAAGCTTGGCAAGCGCACAGTGAATTGGCGGCTTCGCGACTGGGGCATCTCGCGCCAGCGCTATTGGGGGACGCCGATTCCGATTATCTACTGCGAAAAGTGCGGCGCTGTTCCGGTTCCGGAGAGCCAGCTACCCGTAAAACTGCCGATGGACGTTGAGTTCACTGGCAAGGGACTATCGCCTCTGGTGGAGTCCAAGTCCTTCCGGGAAACGACCTGCCCGCAGTGCGGAGGAACAGCTCGGCGCGAGACGGACACCATGGACACCTTTGTAGACTCGTCATGGTATTTCCTTCGCTACTGTTCGTCGAAATATGATAAGGCGCCCTTCGACAAAAAAGCAGCGGCCTACTGGATGGGCGTGGACCAGTACATCGGAGGCATCGAGCACGCCGTGTTGCACTTGCTCTATGCACGGTTCTTTACGAAGGTGATACGGGACCTCGGACTCTTCGATGGCGACGAGCCGTTCGAGAATCTCCTGACACAGGGCATGGTGATCAAGGACGGTGCAAAGATGAGCAAGTCCAAGGGCAACGTGGTAGATCCGGACTTCATCCTCTCAAATTACGGCGCGGACACGGCCCGGCTCTTCTCTCTTTTTGCCGCACCGCCGGAGCGCGACCTCGACTGGAGCGACCAGGGCGTGGACGGTGCGTATCGCTTTCTGCATCGTGTCTGGGCGATCGTGTACAAGTTGAGCGGAGATATTAAGGACAGAAACCCTGCCGGGCCTCAGTTCCGGGGTGATAAACTCTACCGTAAAACTCATCTCACAATAAAAAAAGTGACTGAAGACATCGAGCGCGAGTTCCATTTCAATACCGCGATCGCGGCGCTGATGGAGATGGTGAACGAGATGTACGATTATACGTCGAGCGGGTTTAGCCCCAACAGGCAAGGACCTGTGCTACGGTCGGCCATCGACGCGCTCACGCTGCTTATTTCTCCTTTTGCGCCGCATTTCGCAGAAGAGCTGTGGGCCGCACTCGGCGGGAAGGGCACGATCGCGCATGCCGCTTGGCCCCAGTACGACCCCGATGCGATCGTAGCAACGGAGATCACGATCGTGGTTCAGGTGAACGGGAAGGTCCGGAGCAAGCTGACAGTGCCGGCCGGGACATCGGGCAAGGACATCGAAGCTGCAGCGCTTGCGGACTCGAAGGTCAAGGAGTTTATGAACGGCAAACCTCCGAAGAAGGTGATCGTGGTTCAGGGTAAGCTGGTGAATGTGGTGGTGTAAAGGACGAACTTCAAATCATGAGCTCCAATTCCAAATAACGTCGAAAGTCCAAACTCTAATAACTAAGCACGTTTGAGTTTCGATATCGAGAATTGATTATTATTTGGGATTCGGATATTGGGATTTGAGATTTATAAAGGATTATCATGCAAAAGAAAATCAAAAATATCATAGTGGCTGTTACGTTGGTTGTGATTGCGACAGCGCCTGCCTGCGGTTACCATTTGTCCGGGACCGGCGGCATCGTACCTCAAGGAGTAAAGACGCTCTCTGTCCCGGTATTTTTTAATGCTACGAACGAACCCTATGTGGATGTGGATGTAACGCAGGCTGTGGTCGAGGAATTTCTCACCGACGGCAGGCTGAAAGTCGTGAGCCTCGAAGACGCGGATCTTGCACTCCGGGGGAAAGTCACCACATACGAGGTGATACCTCTCTCTTATAACCCGCAGTCCTATGTGCAGCAATACCGTGTACGAATGGTCGTAGAGGCGGTCCTCGAAGACCTCAGGTCAAAGAAGATCCTTTGGAGGGAGCGCGGGATCGAGGCCAACTTCATCTCCGAATATTCCGTCTCATACGACCCTACAGGGAAAGCCGAAATCACGTTGACAAAGAACGCGAAGGATGTGGCCATCAAAAACGCGAGTATGGACATTGCCCAGACGCTGCGCAGCAGGGTGCTTGAAGGGTTCTGAAAAACGGTATAGTTCAAATGTCAAATAGAGTTCAATCGGAGGAGTGTCAAATTGTTTTTGATTGACATTGACGTTTGAATGTTAATATTTACCTGAGATCCGGATTTTAGCATTTGGAGTTTATTTGGGATTGTATGCTCAAGTATCATGATCTCATAGTCGGCCTCAAGCAGGAGAAATTACTTCCCCTCTATTTATTTTACGGCGAAGACGAGTTTCTCATCCAGGAGGCGCTCGATATCATTATCAAGAAGGTCGTGGAGCCCGGCACGAGGGACTTCAACTTTAACACTCTCTACTGCCGCGACACCTCGGCCTCGGAAATCGTGAATCTTGCCCAGACCCTCCCGTTCATGTCTGAGAAACGGCTCGTGATTGCCAGGGATTTTGACGCGCTCAAGGCCGCCGACCTTCAGGAGCTTCTTCCCTATCTCAACGACCCTTCACCAAGCAGCTGCCTCGTGATGATCTCGAACCAGGGAAGGTATGAAAAAAAATCCATCACGTCTGCAGTAGAGGCTCACGGCGCGGTAACGAGATTCTTTCCGCTTCTGGACCGCGAGGTCGTGACGTGGATCGAGGGATGGACGAAAGCGCGGGGTCTGTCCCTGCCACGAGACGCGGCACAGTATCTCTGGCAAACGATCGGCAACGATCTGCAAACAATTAGCAACGAGCTTGAAAAGATAGAGATCTATATCAAAGCGAAGAAGGCTATTGCCTTGGACGATGTGAAGGCGGTGGTGGGAGACTTCAGGGAGTATTCGTCCTTTGACCTCGCTGCGGCCCTCGGGTCAAAGGACCGGGCAAAGGCGTTCCTGATTCTCTCCCGGCTGCTTCAGGAAGGGGAACAGCCCGTGGGTCTGCTCGGTGCGATCGCTTGGAACTTCCGGCGTCTCATGCGCGCCAAGTCTATGGAGGCGTCAGGCGACGGGTTTGATGAGATAAAAAGGAAACTAAACGTGATCTTCCATCAATCCGCCTCGTTTC
>Ga0335081_10015478_pt1 | contig 12338 bp, 9 predicted proteins | sample Lox_Sample_35_FD_206713 | JGI IMG/M metagenome (GOLD analysis project Ga0335081, IMG submission 206713) | Soil microbial communities from Loxahatchee National Wildlife Refuge, Florida, United States - Lox_Sample_3.5 | ecosystem: Environmental > Terrestrial > Soil > Wetlands | place: USA: Florida... | reverse complement strand
GTCCGACAGCGGTTACGCCGCGACCAATTCCGGGGCTTTCTCCGTCGGGCAGGGCCTCTCCTGGAAGATCTCGCCGAGCGCGACGTTCACGGAGAAGGCGACCGGCCTCTGGAAGATGAACCACCTGTCCGACTCCTTCTACCACTTCGAGACGAGCCTCGCGGCCTCGATCACGAAGGCGTCCGAGCTCAAGATCACGTATCTCGTCGACTTCAAGAACCGGCCCAATCCGGATACGCTGAAGAAGACCGACACGGCGCTCATCGCGGCGTTCGTCTACAAGTTCTGAGGCGCTCCCGGGCCGACGAAACCAGGATCCATTCGCGGCCGTGGCGGGCCTCGTCCGCCTGTTCTAGACTTTGGGCCGAGCGTTTTGAGGGCGCTTTCAAAGATGTCCAACCTCTACGGTGCTCCGATTTCCATCGAAAACGCGAAGAAGGCCGCCGCCGCCGCGCTCGCCGAGGCGCGCCGGAACGACTGGACCATGGCGGTCGCGATCACGGACCCCGCCGGCTTCCTCGTCTACTTCGAGAAGATCGACGGAACGCAGACGGCGAGCTCCGTCGTCGCCGTCGACAAGGCGCGCTCGGCCGCGCTGTTCAAGCGCCCGACGAAGGCGTTTCAGGACATGCTCGCGGCCGGCGGCGAAGGCCTGCGTGTGCTGAGCCTGACGGGCGCCGTGCCGATCGAGGGCGGCCAGCCTCTCGTCGTGGACGGGAAGGTCGTCGGCGCGATCGGCGTCTCGGGAGGCACGAGCGCGCAGGACAACCAGTGTGCCACGCCGGGGGCGAACGCGCTGAAGTAGCGAGTCGTTCAGGCCTCCGGCGTGACGCTCACGCCGGAAGCTCGCGCTCCTTCCAGAGCATGTACACGGCCGGGTAGACGAGGAGCTCGAGCGCGAACGAGGTCACGAGGCCGCCGACCATCGGGGCCGCGATGCGCTTCATGAGGTCGGCGCCCGCCCCCGCCGACCACATGATCGGAATCAGGCCGAAGAATGCCGCGCAGACGGTCATGGCCTTCGGCCTCACCCGCTTGACCGCACCGTGGATGATGGCCTCGATCAGGTCGGCGCGGTTCCTCAAGAACCCCTTCGCCTTCGCCTCGTCGTGTGCGAGGTCGAGGAAGAGGAGCATGAAGATCCCGGTCTCGGCATCGAGTCCCATGAGGGCGATGACTCCCACCCAGACGGCGATGGAGAGGTTGTAGCCGAGGAGCCAGAGGAACCAGACGGCGCCGATCAGCGAGAACGGAACGGCCAGGAGGACGATCATCGTCTTCATCGCCGACTTCGTGTTCGCGTACATGAGGAGCCAGATGAGGAGGAGGGTGACCGGGATGACGACCTTGAGCCGCTCCTTGACCCTGATCATGTTCTCGTACTGTCCGCTCCAGAGAAGCGTGTATCCCGGCGGCAGCGTCACGCTTCGGGCGACGGCGTTCTTCGCCTCCTCCACGTAGCCGCCGACGTCTTCCTTCGCCGTATCGAAATCCACGTAGACGTAGCCCGAAAGGAGGCCGTTCTCGTTGCGGATCATGGCGGGACCCTGCACCTGGCGGACGGTCGCGAGCTGCACGAGCGGCACCTGGGCGCCCGACATCGTCGGGACGAGGACGCGGGACAGGCGGTCGAGGTCCTCGCGCAGCTCGCGCGGGTACCGGACGTTGACCGAGTAGCGCTCACGCCCCTTGATGACGGTCGTCACGGTCTCGCCGCCGATGGCGCTCATCACGACGGCGTTCGCGTCGTCGACGGTCAGGCCGTAGCGGGCCAGAGCCTCCCGGTTCAGGTCGAAGTCGACGAAGTACCCGCCCGCGACCCTCTCGGCAAAAACGGACCGCGTGGCCGGAACGGTTTTGACCGCTGCCTCGATCTCGGACCCGATCCGCTCGATCTCGTTGAGATCGGCGCCGAAGACCTTGATGCCGACCGGTGTCCGGATGCCCGTCGAGAGCATGTCGATCCTGTTCTTGATCGGCATGGTCCAGGCGTTCGTCGTGCCGGGAATCCGGAGAGCCGCATCCATCTCGTCGACCAGGTCTTCGTGTGAGATCCGGTCCCGCCAGACGTGGCGCAAGGTACCGGCGAGCCACCCCGGCGCCCAAGGCGAATACCAGCGCTCCTTTTTCCGCCACTCGGCCTCGGGCTTCAGGATGACCGTCGTCTCCATCATCGAGAAGGGAGCCGGGTCCGTCGAGGTATCGGCCCGTCCCGCCTTGCCGAACACCCGGTCCACCTCGGGAAAGGACTTCAGGATGCGGTCCTGCACCTGAAGGAGGCGCTCGGCCTCGGTCACCGAGATTCCCGGAAGGGTCGTCGGCATGTAGAGGATCGATCCCTCGTACAGCGGAGGCATGAACTCCGACCCGAGCCCGAAGAAGATCGGGACCGTCGCGGCCATGGCCAGAAGGGCGATCGCGATCGTCGTCTTCGGGTGACGGAGGACGGTACGGCAAGGGCGCTCGTAGAGGCGGTGGAGGAGAACGCTGATCGGGTGCTTCTCCTCGGCGTAGTACTTCCCGACGACCAGCTGGTTGACGATCCACGCCAGCCACTTCGGCCGGAACGCGAAATCGTCCATCCGGACGAAGAGCATCCGCACGGCGGGATTGAGCGTGAGGGCCAGGAAAGCGGCGATGGCCATCGCGAAGTTCTTCGAGAACGCGAGAGGCTTGAAGAGGCGACCCTCCTGGTCCACGAGCGTGAAGACGGGCAGGAACGCGACGGCGATGACGAGGAGCGAGAAGAAGACGGAAGGGCCGACCTCCATCAGGGCCTGCAGGCGCACCCGGTGGAAGTCCCCGGGGCGCCCTCCGTCGTTCCACTGCTGCAGCTTCTTGTACGCGTTCTCCACCTCCACGATCGCCCCGTCGACAAGGACGCCGATGGAGATCGCGATCCCTCCGAGCGACATGATGTTGATGTTCAGACCCATCGCCTGGAACGGAATGAAGGCGAGCAGAACGGAGACGGGGATCGTCAGGACCGGCACGATCGCCGAGGGGACGTGCCAAAGGAACACGAAGATGACGATCGAGACGAAGATGATTTCCTCCGTCAGCTTGCTCTTCAATGTGTCGACCGCCCTCTCGATGAGGTCCGAGCGGTCGTACGTCGTGACGACCTTGACGCCGGCGGGGAGGGAGGGCTCGATGTCCTTCAGCTTCGACTTGACGCGCTCGATCACCTGGAGCGCGTTCTCGCCGCTGCGCATCACCACGATGCCGCCGACCACGTCTCCCTTGCCGTCGAGATCCGAGACGCCGCGCCGAATCTCGGGCCCGAGCGAGACGCGCCCGACGTCCGAGACGGTCAGCGGTGTGCCCTTCTCGTTCGTCTTGAGGACGATTCTCCCGATGTCCTCCACCGTCTTGAGATAGCCGCGGCCCCGAACCATGTACTCGCGCCCCGAGAACTCGATGAGCCGGCCGCCGATCTCGTCGTTGCTCTTCCGGATCGCCTCGACGACCGTCTCGAGCGGCAGGCCGTAGGCGGCGAGCGTGTTCGGGTCGACCGTGACCTGGTATTGCTTCTGGAAGCCTCCGATCGACGCGACTTCCGCCACGCCCGGCACCGATTGCAGCGTGTACCTCAGGAACCAGTCCTGGTACGAGCGGATGTCCTCGGACGAGTTCTTGCCGCTCTCGTCAACGAGCGCGTACTGGTAGACCCACCCGACGCTCGTCGCGTCGGGCCCGAGTTCCGTCTGTACGCCGGCGGGAAGGCGCGCCTGGATCTTCGAAAGGTATTCGAGGACGCGCGAGCGCGCCCAGTAGATGTCGGTCCCGTCCTCGAAGATCACGTAGACGTACGAGAACCCGAAGTCCGAGAAGCCCCGGATCGTCTTGACCTTCGGAGCTCCGAGGAGAGAGGTCACGATCGGGTAGGTGACCTGGTCCTCGAGGATGTCCGGGCTCCGGTCCCAGCGCGAGTAGATGATGACCTGCGTGTCGGAGAGGTCGGGGATGGCGTCGAGCGGCGTCCTTCGAATGACGCCGATCGCGAGGACGATGACGATCGCGTACAGGGCGAGGACCAGGTACCTGTTCTCGGCGGAGAACCGGATGATCCTCTTGATGATCCCGGTGTCGTCTGAGCTCGGTGCGTTCACGTCCCCCCTCTCACTTCTTGGCCGCGGGAGGGGCCGACGGTGTGGAGGAGGTCATGGCGGAGATGGCCGCCCTCAGGCGTGATTCCGAGTCGAGGAGGAAGTTCGCGCCGCGCGCGACGACGTCGCCGGGCTGAAGGCCCGATCTGACCTCGAAGAGTCCGTTGCCGCGATCGCCCACCGTGATCTCCCGGGGCAGGAGCTTCCCGTCCCCGAGGTCGAGAAACACGATGCTCCGAGCTCCGCTCTCGAGGACTGCGTCGTCCGGGACCTGGAGGACCTCCCGCGTGGGGCCGTGGAGGGTGACGTCGGCGAACATCTCCGGCTTCAGCTCGCCCTTGGGGTTGTCGAGCTCGACTCGCACCTTCACGGTCCGCGTCTTCTCGTCGACCGCGGGATAGATGTACGTCACCGTCCCGTTCCAGACGCGTCCGGGCCAGTACGAGAGCGTCATCGTCGCGCGCTGCCCGACCGACAGGCGCGGCAACTCGTACTCGTAGACGTCCGCGAGGACCCAGACGTGCGTGAGGTCGAGGATGTCGAAGAGCGTGTCGGCCGGCATCACTTTCATGCCGTGGAACGCGGTCCGTCCCGTGACGTAGCCGGAGATCGGCGCGTAGACGGGCACGGCGCGGATCGGCTCCCCGCGCTTCTCGATCTGCTCGATGTCGGCCGGGGCGACCTCCCACAGGACGAGCCGCTGGCGCGCCGCGGCGAGCAGGTCCTGGCCGCCCTGCGCGACCGAGGAGACCCCCGACGCCCCGAGCGATTTCGACGCCTTGAGAGCGAGAAGGTACTCCTGCTGCGTCGCGTAGAGCTCGGGGCTGTAGAGGTACGCGAGAGCCTCACCCTTCTTGACGAACTTGCCCGTGAAGTCGGCCGTGACGTGCTCGACGAACGCCTCGTAGCGCGTGTGGACGTGGTGGACCCGCGTCTCGTCCGCGGCGACCCGACCCGTCGTCCGGATCGAGGTCTCGAACGGACCCCGCCGTGCGGCGACGGTCTTCAGGCCGAGGAGCTGCCTCTTCGCCGCGTCGATCGTGAGCGGCGCGAGGGCCTCCCGGCCTGCGGCGGCCGGGGTGGAAACGGGCGTACGGTCCGGCCCGATCGGCACCAGCTTCATGCCGCAGATCGGGCAATCCCCGGGCTTGTCGCGGACGATCTGGGGATGCATCGCGCACGTGTACTTCGTCGCGACGGCGGTTTCGGCTCCCTCGTGCGTGCATCCGGTGAGAAGAGCGCCGACCGGCACGAGCGCGGCACCGAGGGTGGCGACGAGAAGGACTCGGGTGAGACGGATTGCTTTCATGTCGGTCCTGCCTACATCCTGGAGGCGGCGGCGTCGGAGGAGGTGGTGGGTGAAGAGGCCGCAGCGGCGGGCCCCGCGCGGTCGAGGGAGAGCTCCCGAAGGTCGGCCTCGGCGCGGATGAAGCCGGCGAGGCGCGACACGGCGGCGCGGCGGTCGATGAAGTACGTGCCGAGCGCCTCCAGCACGGTGACGAACGGAACCGAGCCGGTCCGATAGCTCGCGAGCGCCGCATCGACGGACAGCTTGTCCTGCACGAGCACGCCTTCGGTGTCGAGCTTCGCCTCCGCGGCGATCTGCTCGACGCGAATCAGCCTCTCCCGCGTCCGCGCCTCGATCTGGCGGCGAAGAGAGGCTTTCGCCGCCGACGCCGCTTCTCCGAGCGCCTCCGCTTCGGCGATCAGCGGCTTCTGTTTCTTCCCCGCCCAGAGCGGGACCGACACGCCGACGCCGACGGACCACATGAGGGGAAGCCCTCCCCGGTTCATGTAGGCTGCTGAGGCCACGAAGTCGGGCCTGAGATTGCGCCTTGCGAGGTCCGCCGCCGTCTTCGCGCGGTCCACGGCGAGCGACGCCTCTTTCAGCTCGGGTGTGGCCGTCAAAGCCTCTTCGAGGAACTCGTGCCCCTCGGGGCTGCCGGGGAGAGTGCCCGGAATCAGCTCGACGGTCGTGGGAAGCGGGCTCGACGCCGAGCGAAACAGAAGCTGGTTCAGGGCGCTCGCCGCGCTCTGCTCGGCAGCCTCGTCACGGCGGCGCTGCTGGAGGAGGCGCGTCCTTTCGCCCTGGGCGCGAACGACGTCCTGCTGCGTTCCCATCCCCGCCGAATAGCGAGCACGGATGTTCTCCTCGATGTCGCGCCAGGTCGCGAGCTGCTCGTCGACGAGCTTGAGATCCTCGCGGGCCTCGAGAAGATCGGCGTACGTTCGCCGCACGGCGGCTTCGAGCGTGAGGGCCACGCGCTCGGGCCGCGTGCCATCACGCCCGGCGTCGAGGCCGGCGACCTTCTCGGCGAGCGCGAGCTTCCCCGGAAACGGGAACGCCTGCTGCGCCATGAAGGAGAGCCGCGTCATCGGTTCGACGCCGAGCGAGAAGCTCGGGCCGTCGTTCTCGTACGTGACGTTCAGCATCGGGTCGGGCAGCGCGCCCGCGGGAGAGACCCGTGCGCGGGCGGCCGCGGCCTCCTGCTTCGCCGCGGCGAGGTCCGGGTTCCGCGCGAGCGCCTCGGCCACGAGCGCGTCGACCTCGGCCGAAGCCGCCGCCGAAGGCACAGCGCCCTCGACGAGCTCGACCGCCCTGGCGCCCGCCGATCCGAGGCACGACAGGAACAGAGCGCCGGCCGCCGCCGCTCGGGACCCTCTGAGAAATATCTTCTTCTTTCTTCCTTCTTTTCTCGAACACATCGATCACCTCGTCGAAAAGCCTCACGGAGCCGTCCTTTCGGACGGCAGGAAAACAGCTCGACGAGTGATCAGACGAGGAGGGCGGCGAAGAGAAGGAAGAGAGGAGCCGAGCGGGCGCGGGGCGCGACGGGGCGTGCCGGACCCGAGAGCGCCGGGGAAAGAGGGGGATCCGGCAGATCGTGGGTCCTGACGGCTGGCGCCGCGAGCACAGGCGAGGCGGCCGACTGGAGCGACGGAGCCGCTTCTTCGGGTGTCGACAGGCGGCAGCATCCTGCGGAGGAGTCCTCGGGAGCCTCCCCCGCCGTGCAGCAGCACGACGGAGCGCCCGACATCGGGCAGACCGGTGCCCTTCCCGAGGGCCGCGGGAGCGCCAGAGCCGACACCGACACGAACAACGCCGCGAGGGCCGCCGTCACGCGTCGAAGGGGAAGCGGCCGTACGGACGAGCTCTGCATCGCAACGTACGATAACGCAGGGCGCCGCGAGATATTCCTGAAGCAGATGCTTCAGAGGGCTCGCGACGGGGCCCGGCTGAGATCGAAGCCCGCGCTGGGTGAAAATGGCGCCATGGGAACGTTCACGGCGCCGCCTTCACCCGCTGCGCGCCCCGCACCGCCGTCGCGCTTCGACGCGGGTCGTCCGACACCTCCGATGGGCCCGCCGGGCCGCGCGGTCCTCTTCGGGCTCTTCGCCCTCGCAGCCGTGGCGTGGCTCCTGATGCGGGCGCCGACCCGGGTCGTCGCGGACTCGCTGCCCCGCATCGCCGCGGACGGAACCCCCGCCGGCGACGCGTCCGCCGGGCGATGCGGCGGCGCGAAGGGCTGCCTCATCGTCTACGTCGCGCCGTGGTGCGGCCCGTGCAAGGCGTCGCTCCCGGGCGACCGTGCTCTCGCCGACTTCGTGAAGGACCGCGGCATCGAGACGACGTTCGTCGTGGGCATGGACGCGATGCCGAGGTGCGCGGAGATGGCCCGGTCGATCGGGCGCGAGGTTCTGGTCGACGCTTCCGGCGCGTGGGCCCGGAAGATGAACATTCACGCCGTGCCCCACTTCCTCGTGTCGGGGCCCGATGGCCGCGTGAAGAAGCGGCAGGCCGGCGCGCTGATCGCGAGCCCGGACGTGGTCGCGCGGCAGCTCGGGCTTTGAGCGTTCTCCCACGCGTCCGCGCAGGGCGGCATGCTCTTCTTGCTGCCGGTCTCGCGCTCTTCGCCGCATCCGTGAGCGCGTTCCTCGGGCAGCGCGTTTTCGGGGGGGCGCCCCACGTGGCCGACGGGATCTCGTACGCGTTTCAGGGAAAGATCTTCGCGGCAGGCCGGCTGTGGCTCGATCCCCCGCCCGTTCCGGAAGCGTTCAAGGCGCAGAACGTCCTCCTCGACGCGACCCGGTGGTGCGGCATCTACCCGCCCGGCTTCCCGCTGCTCCTCGCCGCCGGCTTTCTCGTCGGCGCCCCGTCCCTCGTCAACCCGGTCCTTCTCGGCCTCGCCGTCCTCGGCGTCTATCAGCTCGGAAAGATCCTCTTCGACGAGACCACCGGGCTTCTCGGCGCGCTTCTCCTCTCGGTCTCGCCGTTCGCGCTGCTGATGGGCGCCGACTTCATGGGACACGTGGCGGGGCTGTGCGTCTTCACCTGGTGTCTCGCATTCCTGGCCGAAAGCGTCCAGGGGCCGCGCCCTCTCCCGCTCCTCGCCGCGGGCTTTCTCGGAGCGTTCGGGGTCGTCGTCCGCCCGCAGGCGGCCGTGTTCTTCCTCGTTCCCGCGCTCCTCGGAGCGCTCATCGCTCGCCGGAAGGAGCTCTTCCGTTTGGCGGGATTCCTCGCGCTGGGCGGCGCGGCGCCCCTCGCGTTCCTCTTCGCCTACAACTTCGCCCTTTCGGGTCACCCCTTCCGGATGGCGTACCTGGTCTGGGATCCGCACCTCTCCTTCACATACGGCTTCCCGTCGTCGCAGCTCTTCTCGGCGCACTTTCCCTGGTTCTTCCACGACCTGGACGCCGCCGTCTGGGGCTTCCCCTGGGGAGACCTCCTCCCGCTCGTCTTCCTTCTCGTTCCGGCGCCGGGGCGCGCGCGGGACGCTTGGCTCGCGGCGTGCCTTCTCGGTCTCGTCGTCGGGTTCAGCTTCTACCGCTTCTACGAGATCAACCATTCGGGTCCGCGATACGCGTTCGAGGCGCTCGGCGTCCTCGCGCTCCTCGTCGCCCGGGCGCTCCGTACCGCGGGCCGTCTCGCGGCGTCTTTCCTGGAGCGCCTCCGCCTCGGCCGCCTCAGAGTGGCGGGCCAGGCCGCGGCGGTCGGCTTTTTCGCCCTGTTCCCGCTCGCGACGCTCCTGCCCGAGCAGGCGCGGGCCCTCTCTCACGCCTACCACGCGCACACGCCGGAGCCGCTTCGCCGGCTCGAGGCAGCCGGCGTCGGACCCTCGGCCCTCGTCCTCGTCGCGGGGAACACCGTGGAGTGGACATACGGCTCATTCCTCCTCGAGGACGTCCCCGACCCGCGCCGCGCGCCACGCGTGTTCGTGCGCGACCTGCCCGAAAAACGGGCCGAGCTTCTCGCCGCGTACCCGCGCGACGAAGTCTGGCGCGTGGAGGTCACGCTGCGGCCTCTGCCGCACCCGAATCTGTGGATCGACAACACCTGGGACGTCGACGGGATCGTCTGGAGCCGACTCCGCTGAGACGCCGTCCTTGAAAGAATTGTCGGGAGCACCCGGAGAAGAGCAGACTTCCGGCTCGGGACGAGGGAAGCCGAACGTGCCATCCGGACGATCCGCCATCCGCTTCGACCGCGTCCTTCTCGAGGACATCGCGAAGGCCGCGTCGGCGGCGTATCCGTACGAGGGCTGCGGCGCGCTCCTGGGCGAGGTCGGCCACGCGCGCGTCATGCTTCCGCTCCCGAACACCGAGAAGGACACGCCGCGGGTGAGATTCGAGGTTTCGCCCGAGGACTACCTGCGCGTGGAACGGGAGGCCGACGCGCGGGGCTTCCGCCTCCTCGGTTTCTGGCACAGCCACCCGGACCACCCCGCGCTTCCCTCCCCCACGGACCTCTCCTGCGCCTGGGTCGGGCTCCTCACCGTCATCGTCTCCGTGCAGACGGGCCGGGCGCGCGAGATCGGAGCGTTCGAGATCCTCGCTCCCGAGCTGCCGTTCGAGCGTGTCGGGATCGAATGCCCGCTCTTTGCGGGCGAGCCCGTCACGGTGCTTTCGGGAGAGGGAGAGGCGTGATGGCCGTTCCCGTCCGGGTCCCGACGCCCCACAGCGGCGAACTCAGCCGCGAGGAGCTTCAGCGCTACGCGCGCCACCTCATCATGCCGGAGGTCGGCCTCGAGGGACAGAAGAAGCTGAAGGCCGCGCGCGTCCTGTGCGTGGGAGCGGGCGGCCTCGGCTCGCCGCTCGCGCTCTATCTCGCGGCGGCGGGCGTCGGCACGCTCGGCCTCGTGGATTTCGACGTCGTGGACTCTTCGAACCTGCAGCGCCAGATCCTGTATGGCACGAGGGACGTCGGGCGGCCGAAGCTCCAGTCGGCGGCCGAGCGTCTCCGGGACCTCAACCCGAACGTGCAGATCGTTCCGCACGAGGTGCGCCTGTCGTCAGACAACGCGCTCGACGTCCTCGGCGGCTACGACGTCATCGCCGACGGCACCGACAACTTCCCGACCCGCTACCTCGTCAACGACGCCTGCGTCCTTCTCGGGAAGCCGAACGCCTACGCCTCGATCTTCCGCTTCGAGGGGCAGGCGTCGGTCTTCTGGGCGGCGAAGGGCCCGTGCTACCGCTGCCTCTATCAGGATCCGCCTCCGCCGGGGCTCGTCCCTTCGTGCGCCGAGGGCGGCGTCCTCGGCATCCTGCCGGGCCTCCTCGGCGTCATCCAGGCGACGGAGACGATCAAGCTCGTTCTCGGGGCCGGCGAATTGCTCGTCGGACGGCTTCTCCTCGTGGATGCGCTCGGCATGAGCTTCCGCCAGCTCAACGTGCGCAAGAATCCCGATTGCGCCGTCTGCGGGCCGAACCCCACGGTGACGCGGCTCGTCGACTACGAGGAGTTCTGCCGCGTCCCCCGGGCGAAGGATGAGGAGAAGCGAGAGATGGGCGTCCTCGCGATCACCGTGCAGGAGCTGAAGGCGAAGATGGACAAGGGCGATCCCTTCGTCCTCGTGGATGTGCGCGAGCCGCAGGAGTACGCGATTTCTCAGCTTCCCGGCTCGGTCGGGATCCCGCTCGGAACTCTTCCCATGAACGTGAACAGGCTCTCCACCGCCGACGACATCGTGGTCTACTGCCGCACCGGCGTGAGGAGCGCGCGGGCTGTGCAATTCCTGATGTCCACCGGCTTCCGCAGGGTCTGGAACCTGGCCGGCGGGATCGACCGCTGGGCCGTGGAAATCGATCCGACCGTGCCGCGGTACTGAAGAGAGATCCCCCCTGCGCGGCTTCAGGCTTCACGCTCCGGCCCCCGTCGAGACGCGGCCCCTCGTGCTCGAGAACGTCCCGGATCCCGTGCCGGGCCCGGGTCAGGTCCTCGTGAAGGTCTCGACCTGCGGAATCTGCCGGACGGATCTCCACGTCGTCGAGGGCGAGCTCGCGGTCACGAGGCCGCTCGTGATCCCCGGCCATCAGGTCGCGGGAACGGTCGCTGCCGCCGGGACGGGCGCCGCGTCGCTCCTCGGCCGGCGCGTCGGGATCGCGTGGCTCCACCGGACCTGCGGCTCCTGCCGCTTCTGCACGAGCAGCCGCGAGAACCTGTGCGACGCCCCCGCGTTCACGGGATGGACCGTCGACGGCGGCTTCGCCACGTCGATCCTGGCCGAGGCGGACTTCGTCTACGAGCTTCCCGGCGGGTTCTCCGACGTCGACGCGGCGCCGCTCCTCTGCGCCGGCATCATCGGCTACCGAGCCCTCCGCCTGACGGGCCTCGCGCTCCGCCCGTCCGGCTTCCGCGGCGCGCGCCTCGGCCTCTACGGCTTCGGCGCCGCGGGACACATCGCGATCCAGATCGCCCGCGCGCGAGGCGCCGACGTCTACGTCATGACGCGTGACCGCGAGCGCCACCAGGCCCTCGCCGAGGAGCTCGGGGCCGCGTGGGTCGGCGGCGCGCGCGACGTCCCGCCGTCGAAGCTCGACGCCGCGATCATCTTCGCCCCCGCCGGCGACCTGATTCCCGCGGGTCTCGCGGCGCTCGACAAGGGAGGGACCCTCGTCCTCGGGGGAATCCACATGAGCGACACGCCGCCGGTCCCGTACGAGCTCCTCTACCAGGAGCGCGTCGTCCGCAGTGTCGCGAACAACACGCGCGACGACGGGCGGGCGTTCCTGGCCGAGGCCGCGCGCATCCCCGTTACGACGCACATCCGGACGTTCGCCTTCGAGGAGGCGAACGACGCCCTGATCGCGCTGAAGACGGACGCCATCCGGGGCGCCGGCGTCCTGGTCGTCGACAATGCGCGAGGCTGAGGCCCGGCGGCGGCTGGCAGAGGAGAGAACATGGAAAAGGTGAACGGCATCGGCGGGGTCTTTTTCGTCGCGAAGAAC
>Ga0335081_10015477_pt1 | contig 12338 bp, 9 predicted proteins | sample Lox_Sample_35_FD_206713 | JGI IMG/M metagenome (GOLD analysis project Ga0335081, IMG submission 206713) | Soil microbial communities from Loxahatchee National Wildlife Refuge, Florida, United States - Lox_Sample_3.5 | ecosystem: Environmental > Terrestrial > Soil > Wetlands | place: USA: Florida... | reverse complement strand
TCGGGCCGAACTGCTCATCATTCTCTTCGCGGGCTCCCGCATCCAGAATGATCTGCAGCACGCATCAAATCTAGACGGCCATCACCGTACGCTTACGCTGCTAACGGATGTGATGTTGCGTTATCGGAAACGCGTCAGCATCTGCATGTTCCAGTGGCCAAGGTTAGCGCCGCGGCAGCCCCGGGCGTTGGTTCGGTCAACCCGCGGAAGCCTTTTCAGGCGCCGACGGGGATCTCTTCGATTGGGCTGCTAGCGTCCCGGCAGGTGCGGCAGGTCCGCGTTGTTCTCGCCGCAGATGAACTCCATCGGCTCCCAGCCCGGCCGCAAGTGCATCTCCTGGTGGTTCCCGAATGGCTTGGTGTACGCGCCGGGATCGTCGATGGTCATGTCGATCACCATGGTTCCGTAGTTCACGCGCCGGTAGCGTTCCGTGACGTGCAGCTTGTCGCTCGTGGGCCGGCCCAGTTGGTCGAGCCACATCTTGCCGTTGAAACCACGCGTGTCCACCACAAACGTATCGCCTTCCCACTTGCCGGTGGAGTAGCCGAACCATGCGGGGTTGGCGTCCGGGCTCATTTCGCGCCCGTCGGTGAAAATCTGACGCCAGTAATTGAAGGCTTCGTAAATGATCACGATGGAGTTGGGCGAGTAGACCACTTTCCACGGATATTGCACCGAGTCGATCTTGGGCACACCTTGCGGCAGGCAGTGGGCGTCGGGGTCCTCACGCGAATGCGAGCCGTCCTTGCGCTCGTCAAAAAGCTTCTTCGCCCAGGGTTGGTAGGGCACATCCTCAGGCTTCATTTCGAGGGCGAAATCGCGGATATAGCGATTGTCGTCCGGCGACCACGAGCCGGAAAGATCCGGCATACCATCCGGCCGGCGCGGTGCGGGCGCTTTGAGATCGATCTCGCCGGAGTTTGTGCGGGGTGCTTTCAGCGGCGGCACCCTGACCCATTGTCCGAACGCTGGGAGACCCGGCAGGCACAACGCAACAATTGCGACGCGGAGTTTCCTTCCCATAGGCGGGCCTCACCTCCACACGGAGAACGGAATGCCGTCCATAGTATCAACTCCGAAGGCGCCAGCGAGCTTGACGTTGGAGTCGAAGCGCTCGAGCGTTGGCCGCGAGCAACCACCTACTCAAGCTTGCGGCCCGTAGCGCAGATCCAGTTCTTGCCCGGTACGAGGGGGAGTGGCTCGCCCCGGTAGGCGTAGTTGCATCTTCGTAATCGTGCGTTTCCCTTTCTTGAAACGCCTGATTTGTTATTGCCTCCCAAAGCCCGGTCCCCTCACTTCCACTCTGAGATGTTGGCCTGACTGCTATTCCGAGCCCGTGGACACGCCGCTTTGTTCACGCTAAACTGCTAAATTCGCAAGTACTTAAAAAAACGGCGGTTTTTGTAAGGAACCGCTAACCTTTACCGGAAGCTGTGCGTCTTTTCTTCACAGTTTTACGGAGTTTTCCTCACCTCTCATGGGGTTGGAAGGAACTTGAGAATGTCATCGTTCTTTAGCAGCGCGCCACTTCCGAACACGGGTCCCAATTCCGGAGCCGCACCGGCGCCGGCCCGTGTCCCGGGTCCGACAATCGTTCCGCGGCCGGCTGGGCCGAGGCGGGGCCGGAGCATATCGGGGATTCTCCTGGTAGTTGTGCTGGTTGCGGCCGCCGGAGCGTGGTATTGGAATTCGCGTACCCCCGCGCAAGACAAGACAGGAACCGCGTTGATTCCAATCCCGACCCTGATGGTTGGAATGGGAGAGTTGCAGCAGACCATTCGGATTGCCGGAACGGTCGCGGCCGAGCGCTATGCCTCGATCATGGCTCCGCGCATTCAGGGCAACCGCGGCAATTACAATCGGGGCGGCCAGGGCGGAAACGGCGGCAACGGCGCCAACAACGACTTCAACCTGCTGATCACGAAGCTCGCAGAGCCGGGGTCATGGGTGGAGATCGGGCAGGTTGTAGCAGAATTCGACACCGAAGCCCAGCGCACGCGGCTTGACGATTACAAGGATTCGGTAGTGCAGCTCGACGCCAACATCAACCGGCTCAAAGCGAATCTGGCGGCGTCGAAGGAATCGCTCGCGCAGCAAGTGCGCAGCGCTAAAGCCGATTGGGACAAAGCCGTGCTCGATCTGCAGACCGCGCCGATCCGGTCGGCGATCGATGCCGAAAAGTACAAGATCGCGGTCGAGGAAACCAAGGAAGCGTACGGCGAGCTGGTGAAGCAGGCGCAGCTTCAGGAAGTTTCGCAGACGGCGCAGATCAAGGCTTCGGAATTCGATCGGGACCAATCGCGAATCGAGTTGCAGCGCGCGGAAACCAACATCGAACGGATGACGATGAAATCGTCCATCCGCGGCATTGCGGTGCTGCAGACGCTGTTCCGGCAGGGACAGATGGCGCAGGTGCGGGTGGGCGACCAGGTCAACCCGGGCCAGACGTTTCTGTCGATAGTCGATCCGACCTCGATGGTAATCAACGCGACCGTGAACCAGGTGGATGCCGAGACGATCCGGCTTGGCCAGAAAGCCCGCATCCGGCTCGATGCGTATCCGGATATCGAGCTGCCGGGGACGGTGGCGGGAATCGGGGCGATGTCGAAGACCAGCAATGTCCGCGGGTCCTACGTCAGCGAAATTCCAGTTCGGATCAAGATTGACCAGGCGAAGGTGGATCCCCGCATCATTCCCGACCTGACGGCCAGCGCCGAAATTGTGATCGCGTCGGAGAAGGACACGGTCACGATGTCTCGAGCCGCGGTTTTCGAGGACGACGGCAAACCGTTCGTGTTCCTGCAAAGCCCAACGGGCTGGCTGCGCAAGCCGATCGACCTGGGCTTGAAGAGCAACACGGCGGTGGCAGTCCGCTCCGGGTTGAAGAAAGGTGACGTGGTGGCCCTGCAGCGTCCGCTGTAGGTTTCCGGCGCCAGAGTTTCATTGCGATATTAGAGACGGTGTAGCAGTATGCCATCCAAAGATCTAAAACCGAAACAGCGGTTGGGGCAGGTGAATTATCGCCGCCGCAAAATCATTAATTGGACGTTGGCGGTGGTCGTGACCGGCGGTGCTGTCTATGGGGGTTATCGTTACACCAATACGACTACGGTGGACATTCCCGTGGTGCGCGCAAGGCGAGCCGATTTTGTGATCAGCGTGCGGACGCGCGGCGAATTGGCGAGTTCGCATTCGATTGTGCTGGCCGCGCCGCAGATCCCGAATTTGCGGCTGGTGAAACTGGTTCCTTCCGGCAAGGTCGTGCACAAAGGCGACATTGTGGCGGCCTTTGATGCCGCGCAGGTGGAGAACGCGATCATCCAGCGGACCACAAACGTTTCCTCCGCCGACAGCCAGATTGTGCAGCTCAAGGCCACTCAGAAGATGGACGATGAAGCCGATTCCATGAACCGCATGGTCAGCACATACGATGTCGAGCGGGCGCGGCTGGACGCGAGCAAGGCCGAGGTGCTGTCCAAAATCGATGGCGAGAAGAATCGCATCACCGTGACGGTGACCGAGGGTCAACTCAGCCGGCTGGATGCGATCATTGCGGCGCACCAGGCCGGCCACGTCGCGGACCTGACGCGTTACGACCAAAGCAAAGACAAGGCAGTTCGCGATCTCAAGCAAGTGCAGGAGTATCTGACCAAGATGGAGATCCGGGCCCCGGCGGACGGCATGGTGAACATCCTGCCGAATTTCCGGGTGAACGGGCAATTTGGGCAAACGCCGCCACCTTTCAAAGAGGGCGACGACGTGTGGACCGGCGCGCCCATTGCCGAAATGCCGGATCTCAACCAGATGTATGTGGATCTGAAGATGGACGAGGTCGACCGCGGCAAACTCAAACTCGGCCAGCCGGTGCGAGTTCGGATCGACGCGATTCCGGACCGGGAATTCACGGCGGAGCTGAACTGGATCAGCCCGATTGCGGCGCTGGTCTTCAAGGGCGCGGCCGGAAATGGACGGCCCGGCATCGCGGCGGAGAAGACCTTTCCCGCGCGCGCGCAATTGAAGACGCTCGACGCGCGGCTCAGGCCGGGAATGAGCGCCACCGCGGAGGTGACCATTGAGCGGCAACCCGGGGCGTTGCTGATCCCGGCGCGCGCCAGCTTCACCGAAAACGGCAAGCCGGCCGTCTATCTGCAAGACGGGCAACGGTTCGAGGTGCGATACATCCAGATCGGAAAGCGGAACGATGAGGACCTGGTGGTGACTTCGGGACTGAAGGAAGGCGACCTGGTGACGCTGGAAGATCCGGTGGAAGCGGCCAAGAAGGCGAAGAAGCTCTAATGAAGAGAGCGCTCTTTCGAATCGCCGGATTGGCGGCGGTGGCGGCGGCGGGTTGGGGCGGATACCGGTTCGTCAAGCAGATTCCGGAACGGCAGGAGACCTTCCCCACCACCAAGGTGCAGCGCAGCGACGTAGTCATCCGGGCGTATTCGCGCGGCGAATTGCGGGCGGTGCGCACCGCCACCATCTCGGCGCCTAATCTGGGCGGCACGGTGCAAGTGACGGCGATTGCGCCCAGCGGCGCGCTGTCGCACGAAAAGGATCTGATCGTCGAGTTCGACGATTCCGAGCGGCGCGCGGCGCTCGAACAGGCGCAGTTGCAGGTCCAGCAGAATGACGAGCTGATCAAGAAGCAGAAGGCCGATATCGCGATCCAGAAAAGCCAGGATGACGTGAACCTGCTGATGGCCAAGTATGGGGTGCGCTCGGCCGAACTCGACGTTCAGAAAGCGCCGGTGCTGGCGCCGATCGACGCCAAGAAAAACGAATTGAATCTCGAGCAGCAGAAGAAGGCGCTGGCGCAGCTTCAGAGCGATATCCAGGCGCGCTACGAGCAAGGCGAAGCGCAGCTGGCGGTGCTGCAGGAGCAGCGCAACCGCGCGCTCATCAATGTGCGGCAGGAACAACAACGGATCCAGCAGACCAAGCAGCTTTCGCCGATCGAGGGGTTGGTGGCGATCCGCCAGAACCGCACCGGCAATGTGAATTTCGGGCAGACACCGCCGGACATTCGCGACGGCGACAACCTGCAGCCCGGCATTCCCGTGGCCGACGTGCTGGATTTGTCCGAACTCGAAGTGGTGGCCAAGATCGGCGAACTCGATCGCGCAAACCTGCAGGAAGGGCAGGAGGCCAATCTGAAGCTGGACGCGGTGCCGGACCAGACCTTCCGCGGAAAAATTAAATCGATGAGCGGGACCGCCATCACCGACGTGTTTTCGGGCGACCCGGCCAAGAAGTTTGAAGTCGTGTTTTCGATCGATATGCGGCAGCTTCTGAGCGCGTTGGGAATGAAGCCGGCCGATATCGCGCATGTGATGGCGATGGCCAGCGAGAACGCGAAGAAGAACATCCGCAACACGGCCGGATCGTTTTTCACGCGGCTGCGCGGCGGCCCGGACGACGGTGGCGCGGGTCCGGGCGGTGGGGACGCGGCCGGCTTTGGAGGCGGACCCGGTCTCGGCGTGGGAGGCCCGGCGGGCGGATTTGGTGGCGGCCGGGGTGGATTCGGCGGCGGGCGCGGCGGATTTGACGGCGGCGGCGCGGGCGGCCGTGGCGGCGGATTCGGCCAAGCTTTCGCCGGGCTGTCTGACGAGCAGCGCCAGCAAGCCCAGCAGATGGTCCGCGAGGCATTTCAGAATCAGGGCGGGCAGATGAGTCCGGAAGACCGGCAAAAGATGATCGCCGGGATCGTCGAGCGAGTGAAGTCGGGCAAGGCCGCTCCGGCGGGAGCGCCGGCGGCCGGACAGGGGTCGGGCCGAAACGAGATCGAAGCGCTGCTGCGGCGCGCCGGCACTTCTCAATTCAGCGACCAGGATCGCGAGAAAGCCGAACTGCCCAAACCGCCCGAAGAAGACTCGCAAGTCCAGGTGCTGCTACGGCCGGGATTGCTCACCGACGTGGAAATCCAAATCGAGAGAATCCCGAACGCGCTGCACGTTCCGGCGCAGGCCGTGTTCCAAAAGGGTGGACGGCCGACCGTGTTCGTTCAGAACAAGGAAGGCAAATTCGAGGCGCGCGAAGTACATCTCGTGAAGCAGAGCGAATCGCTGATGGTGCTGGCTTCGGGAGTCGCGCCGGGCGATATCGTGGCGCTGGCGGACCCGACGGCCAGCAAGTCGGACAAAAAGGGCGGCGATAAAAAATCGCAGGGCAACGCCGTGGGTTCGCTTCCGGGAGGCAAGTAGCGTGGGTTTCTCGAATATCCTGCCGGAACTAAAGATGGGGCTGGCGAGCCTGTTCGCGCACAAGCTGCGCAGCCTGCTCACCATGCTCGGCATGATCTTCGGTGTGGGCGCGGTGGTGGCGATGCTGTCGATCACGGCCGGGGCGCAGAAGGAGATGATGAGCTTCATTGACCAGCTCGGGGTGAACAACATCATCATCGAAGCGCGCGAGGCGGTGGACCAGAACGAGCTGCAAACCGTGCGCGCCATATCGCCGGGGCTGACGTTTCGGGATTTCCGGGCAATTTCGGAAAACGTTTCCGGGCTGGTAGCGATCACGCCGCGCAAGCGCTTCAAGCCCCAGCGCGTGCTGCCGAAGACCGCGCAGGAGCCGCCGCAATTGATCGGCGTGCTCCCGAATTTCGTCGAGATCAACAGCCTCAAGCTAGTGGCGGGACGCTTTTTCAACGAGGGAGAAAACCAGGAATCGGCTCCCGTGTGCGTTCTGGGCGAATCGGCCAAAGTGAACTTGTTGGGCTATGACGATGCCATCGGGAAATACGTGAAGGTGAACGACACGTGGCTGCAGGTGATCGGGGTTCTGACGCCGCAGGCCGGTGGGGACGCGGACGTGGAAGGCGCGCAGGCAACCAACCGGAACAACCTCGTGATTGCCCCCCTCAACACGGTGATGCGCCGTTTCGAGGACAACACCAGCTTTCTCAAAGACGAGATCGACGGCATTTACATGAAGGTGCAGCCGAGTGTGGATTCGATCGAGACCTCGAACGTGGTGCGCGCCATCCTCACTGCGACTCACAAAGACGCCGGCGATTTTACGGTGATTGTTCCGGCCGGGCTGCTCGAGGAGCGGAAACGCACGCAGTCGATTTTTAATATCGTCATGATCTGCATCGCCGGCATTTCGCTGTTAGTCGGCGGCATCGGGATCATGAATATCATGCTGGCCACAGTCCTGGAGCGGACGCGCGAAATCGGCATTCGCCGGGCGATCGGCGCGCGGCAGAGCGACATCGTGCGGCAGTTCCTCACCGAGGCTGTGATGATCTCGATCATGGGCGGCCTGATCGGCATTCTGTTTGGCTTCACGCTCTCGCGGATTATCGCCTCGGCGGCCGGCTGGTCGACCGTGGTGACCACATCTTCCATCGCGGTGGCGTTCGGAGTCTCCGTTTTCATCGGCCTGCTTTTCGGCATTTACCCCGCTGTGCAGGCAGCGAAACTCGACCCTATCGAAGCGATTCGTTACGAATAAGAACCTATGTTTTTCCGAGTCTTAGTCTTAGGAACCCTGGCGACAGTTGGCGGTTTTGCGCAGATGGCGTCTTTCCCCAGGCCGAATTATTTCCGGGAGACGTTTCAGAAAGCGCGCACAAAGGTGGAACTCCGCGACCCGGTGCGCCTGAAGGATTTTGTCGTCGACGGCAAGCTCGAGCTGTCGCTGAAAGACTATCTGGCGCTGGTAATGGCGAACAACACGGATATCCAGCTCCAGTTGCTGAGCGTCGAGGTTCCGAAGAACGCGATTCAGACGGCTTTCGGGGCGTGGGACCCGAAGGTAACCGCCAGCTTCTCGACCACGCGGTCGACGACCCTGCCGACCAACATCACCAATGCCCAGAATATCGACCAGGTAACCAAGTCTCTGATTCAGCCGTATAGTCTCGCCTATACCCAGACGCTGTCCAACGGATTTCAGTACACGGCGCAGTACTCCGGGGCCAAGCGCTCTTACGAGAATTCGCCCGTGAACTACAATCCCCTGCTGACATCGGCCATGCAGATCACGGTGACGCAGCCGCTGATCCAAAACCGCGGCGCTTATGTAAACCGGATTCCGCTGATGCAGGCACAGGTCGGGTATAAGATGTCGCAATTCCAGGAGACGCAGCAACTCTTAAACCTGGTCAACACGGCGGAGACGGCGTATTGGAACGTGATTGCCGCGCGCGAGAACCTGAAAGTCGCCGAAGCCGGGCGCACCAACGCGGACGAGTTCCTGAAATACATGCAGAAGCAGCTCGATCTGGGGGCGCTGTCTCCGTTGGACATTTACAACCCACAGCAGTCGCTGGCGGCCGCCGATCTGCAAGTTTCGCAGGCCAAGTTCGCGCTGGCGCAATCCGAGGATATCTTGCGGCACCAGTTGGGGGTCGATCTCGATCCGGAAGTTCGCAAGCTGCCGGTTGCGTTAACCGAGACGGTGGATCTCAGTGCGTCCGATGTGGTTGGCGTCGATGCCGAACAAGCTGTTCAGAAGGCCTTGATGATTCACCCCATCATCCAGCAGGGGATGGAGAAGCTGGACTATGACGATATGGGGATACAGTCCGCGAAGAACGGACTTCTGCCGAATCTCGCACTTTCGCTCTACTATACGTCCAATGGAACGGGCGGACTTCTTTGCTCGAGCGCCCGGTTTGGGGGGCAGGAATGTCCGACGCCGCTGATTCCGGGCGGCGTGGGCGACGCACTGAGCCAGATGTTCGGTTTTGGGTATCCGACTTACTTCGCGAGCCTGAATCTCACACTGCCGATTCGTAACCGCGCGGCGTCGGCGGCCATGGCCAACGCCGTGGTTCAGAAGAAGACCGACTCATTGAATCTGCGCAACCAGCAGCAGGCGATCCGGCTGAATATTCTGAGTGCAGTCAGCAAGCTCGAAGGCGCCGAGGAGCAGTTGAAGCTGGCCAAGATCCAGTTGGATTTCGCGCAGAAGAACCTGGACGCCGAGAACACCAAGTTCCAACTCGGCACCGAGATCAACCAGAACGTGATCAACGCGCAGCAGGTGCTGGTGCAAGCCCAATCGGCCGTGGTGACCAACCAGATCGCGGTGCGGCTCAACCGGTTGAACCTGCTGACGCAAACGGGCGAGTTGCTGGATGAACGCGGTATCGTGGTGAGATAGCCCGGCGGATCGCCGCGGCCTTTCATGCGCACTCTGGTCTTTGCGCTACTGCTGGCGGCGGTTCTCAGCTTCCTGTGCACCGCGGTTCAGGCGCGCGTTCGCAAGATGCTCGAGCGGCGGCGGGCCGCGGTATGGATTCTCCCGTTTCTCCTCACGGCCGTGTTCGCTGGCGCCGCGCTGCTGGTGGACGCCGGGAGCGTGCCGCTCGTCTTGTTGGTCTTGGCGTACACGGCGGCGCCGGTGTGGTGCGCGTGGGGGGCGCGGCGGAATCCGGCCGCGCGGCCGTCGATCCTGGATTTCACGGCCATTTTGCTGCTCTGGCTTCCGCTCGAGTTCGCGGCCGGCGCCCGGCTGGTGCCGCGGCCGGCACAAGGATTTCTGCACAGCGTGGCGTACGGGATCGCGATTCTGCTCGGCCTCGTGCTGTTCCTGGCCTTCCGGGGGTTCGAAGGATTGAAATACAATCTGCCTCGGAGTGCGCGGGACGCGTGGCTGCCGCTGGCGGGTTTTGCGATCTCCGCGCCGGTGCTGATCGTTCTCGGGGTCGCGATCGGATTTATCCCGCTTCCGCACTGGCCGGTGCAGCGCGCCGGCGTCATGGCGGTCGCGGCGCCGGTGATTTTCGTTGGAACCGCGTTGCCGGAAGAGATCCTGTTCCGGTCACTGATCCAGAATCTGCTGATGCAGCGCTTCGGGTCAGGATGGCGCACGCTGCTCGCGGCCAGCATCATCTTCGGGTGCGCGCATCTGGACAACGGGCCGCAGGCTCTGCCAAACTGGCGCTATGCAATTGTGGCGACGGTCGCGGGCGTGGCCTATGGGGCGGTGTTTCAGCGCGCTTCGACGGTGCTTTCGTCTGCAGGGCTCCACATGCTGGTCGATTGGACCAAGCACTACTTCTTCTAGGCAGGAAAAAAGCGTCTGTCCCCTTTTTCTGGCGCTGATTGTGGGGATGCCGATGATGGCTGCGCAACTTCAGGTGGATCACGTAACCGTCGCGGGGCGAGACCTCAAGGCGCTGCGGCACGCGCTTGAATCGGTGGGGATTCCGGACGAGTATGGCGGACCGCATGCCAATCATGCCACCGAAATGGCGCTTACCAGCTTTCCGGATGGGTCATATTTAGAACTGATCGCCATCCAGCCGCAAGCCGATCCGAAAGCCGTTGCCGTGAATCAGTGGCACAAGTGCCTGGAGACGAATGGCGGACCGTGCGGGTGGGCAGTTCGCCCGGCCGATATCGCGGCGGAGGCGGCTCGCTTGCGGAGCGCCGGAGTTGCGGTGACGGACGTCATGAAGAGCGGCCGCAAGCGTCCCGACGGCGTTCAGCTCGAATGGGAGACCGCGCAAGTGGGAACGGGGAACGGAAATTTCTTTCCATTTCTGATCCACGATTTCACCCTGCGCGACCGGCGCGCTTACCCGAGCGGCAAACCGACGGTGAGCCAATATCGCGGCATCGTCAAAGTGGTTCTCGGCGTGAACGATCTGGAAGCCAGCATCCGGCAATACCAGCACGCCTACGGGTTGGCGGCGCCGCGTCAACAGGACGACCACGCCTTCGGCGCAAAGCTCGCCTGGTTCGAGGGTACGCCGGTGGTTCTGGCGGCTCCGGACGGGCCAAAATCGTGGCTGGCCGAGCGGCTCCAGCGTCTCGGCGAAACTCCGTGCGCTTTTGTGCTGAGCGCGGCTTCAGGAACAGCGGCGGCCAAGCCCGCGGCCAACTGGTTCGGCAAGCCGATCTCGTGGATCGCCCCGGAGACGCTCGGCTGGCGGCTGGGCGTCGAATAGCCGCGTAATTTCGCAGACATTGCGCAATCGCGTGCTAAATCAGCCGTGATGGCTGCCGATCGGCTGCGTGGATTCGTCATTGGCTGCGCCCTGTTCTGCGAGATCGCGCCCTCAAGTTCGGCACAGTCGCTAATCCCTAAGCCGACCAAACAGCAAAGATTGAATGAGTATTTGCGCGCTCTGGTCAGCCCGATTGCGGTCATCGGGAGCGCGGCCGGCGCCGGAATTGGTCAATGGCGGGACAGCCCCCCGGAATGGGCGCAAGGCGGCTCCGGGTACGGCGTGCGCTATGCGAGCTCGTTCGCGGAGCATTTCGTGCAGCAAACGATCCTTTCGGGGACGGCCGCGTGCCTCGGGGAGGACACCCGATATATTCCTTCGGAACAGCGAGGGTTCAAGCGGCGGCTCAAATATGCCCTCGCGAGCACGGTGATGGCGCGGGCGAATGACGGCTCGCGCCAGTTGTCATTCGCCAAAATCGGAGCCTTTGCAGGAGGAGCCTTCGTGTCACGCGCGTGGCAGCCGCCGAGCACGAGTGCGGCGCCCGATGCGATCGTGAACCTGGCGGCATCGGTGGGCGTCGCGGCCGGCTTCAATGTAGTGCGTGAATTTGTGCCGCGCGTTTTACGCAAACTGGAGTGAACGGCGGAGGCGGATTGCAATCGGCTGCAGGCTGCCAGCCTGCCCTACTGGCCGCCGAAATTGAAGTGCAGGAAAACTTCGCTCGGCACCGGTTTGTCGTTCAGGCGTGCCGGGGTGAATGGCCAAGACCCGGCCGCATAAGCCGCCAGCCGGATCAGTTCTTCATCTTTTGGCGAGAGCAACTGTACGCGCGTCACGTGACCGGACTCGTCCACGGATGCCTTGAGGTCCATGCCGCCCTGTTGCAAAATCGGCCGCGTCTCGGCCGGAAGCACGAGGGTAATGTCTCGAGCTGGCTTCGCAGCCACGAAGCCTTCCTGACTTTCCGGCTTCTGGCGAAGCCGCAGGACTCCCAGCACCCGTTTCAAACCACCCGATTTTGCCGGTTGAAGGGTTGCAGTACCGACGACCGGCTTCTCGCGGAACGAAACGGGCACGCCGGGATTCGGCGTGAGCGTGGGAAGCGCGGGAGCACCCGGCAACTGAGGAACGCGGTCGTGGGAGATGTCGGCGGTTTGCACGAAAGGCTTGAGCGGCTTTCGAGCTACAGCCCGCTTCGAACTCCGGGACTCGCGATCGACGGCAGGCGCCGTGGCGACGGGTTCGGCTACGGCCGGCGTCGACGGCACAATTTCTTGCTGTTGGCGGTCCGCGTCGCTGTGCGGCACAAATGGCGAAGGACGTTCGACTGAGCTCGCAGTAGCGGCATCGGCGACCTTGGTCACCTGCTCCGAAGCGGCTACGGCGGGCGTTTCCGACTGCTTGGGCACGACATGGGTTTCCTTGCGTT
>Ga0335081_10015476_pt1 | contig 12338 bp, 9 predicted proteins | sample Lox_Sample_35_FD_206713 | JGI IMG/M metagenome (GOLD analysis project Ga0335081, IMG submission 206713) | Soil microbial communities from Loxahatchee National Wildlife Refuge, Florida, United States - Lox_Sample_3.5 | ecosystem: Environmental > Terrestrial > Soil > Wetlands | place: USA: Florida... | reverse complement strand
CGCCGGAACCTACTCTGTTTCGAACCTCGTCAACGGCACTGCCGTTAACGGCTATAGCACCTTGACCATCAACCAAGGCAGCTTCTTCTCAACCAACTACGGAATGTACATGGTGGATCCAACCATCAACATTCTGGATCCCAACGCCGCGACCGGCGGAGGAGGAGCTCTTCTGGTCAACCTGGACACCACGCTCCCGACCACCACGGGAGTCCTGATTCCGCAAACCGATACCACCGACTCCTTCAGCAGCGCCGACGGCGTCTACGCTTTCGGGTCGCAGGAGTTCCTCGCCAGCTTCCCTGAGTTCGACCAGGTCGGCCAGTCGATGGTCACCAGCTCAACCCAGGCCTTCGCCGGAACCGGGGACATAAGCGACCCGTATGGATGGTTCACTGACACGCTTGGGACGGGAGCCGAGTACACCAGCGAGCCGTACGCTGGTACCGTGGCGCCGGACGGAACGAACGCTGAGCGCTACACGATTAGCCCGCTTGCTGTCGGCCCAGTGGGCAGCAACCCTGCCGCAACCAACTTCGACATCGCCATTTACCAGGGCGATGCCAATACGTTGCTCTGGGTCAATAACAATGCGGACGGCGGCAGCCTGGGCTTTGGCACCATGGAGGCGCAGACCGGCCCGAGGGCATTCCTGAAGGGCAAACCCGGGGCGAAAGCTGCGGCAAAAACCTCGGCGAAAGGGAAACGCTAACCGATCAACGAAGCGGGCACAGCCGGAGCGATCCGGCTGTACCCCTTAACTCAGGACTCAAGACCTTCCCAATGGCGCACTCCGGGTGCGCCACTTTTTTGTCGCTCAAACAACCCTTTTCGGAGCACGTGGAAGAGCGGCCCTTCCGGGGCGCGTCTCGCGGAATTTTTGTTAGCCGGGGCTTTAGCCCCCGTGAACCGCAAGGGCCTAAAAGGCCGTTATGGAGCGTGCGCGCAGGACGCGGCGCTGAAGCGCCGCTCTTCCACGGTGGCCCCTAAGTCCGTTACCAAGCCGCCGTCGAGCTTCGCTCGACCGGACGGCCGAGGGCGGCCGTCCCCACATGGCCCGTGACGCGACAACGTCTACCCCGCCACGATCATTGTGACCGTGGCGGCGCTGGCCGCGTCTTCTTCGGCCTGCAGGATGCGATACCAGGCGAACATCACGAGCAGCGCCAGCCGGCTTTCGCCAGCCACTGCGCCCGCCGGCAGCTCCACGGTCTTCTCGCGCACGTGCAACAGCAGCACGGGCTGTCCGCCGTCGGTGGTCACGCTCCACACCGGACGCCACCATCCCTTGCACTCGAAGCGGAAGGTCTGGCCGTCGGCGAAGGTCAGCGTGCCGCGCGCACTCCACGACGACTTGAACCTGGCTATGGCCTCGCCGGAGGTGGTGTCCACAATTTCGGCGCCGGTGCCGAGGAAGCCCCCGCGGCGGAACGTCCAGCGGCCATGTTCGGTTTCAGCCTCATATTCCGCGCCCCAGAACCTCGGACGCGCCAGCGTGCCGACGACTTCGCCATTGCATCTGAGTTCGTGATTGCGGCTGCGTGGGATCTTTGACCAGGTGAGCCCGCTCGAAACTGCGGAAGAGAGGGGAATCATAAACACCTCCGAAAAGGCATTTCGATCCAATTCCATGGTAGCAGAGGAGTGTTAAAAGCAGGTTAAGGAGTTTCTACCGAGCAATCATTCGGTTGCAGGAGTTGGGCCCAGCCCTCGCTTATAATCCACTACCGCACCAGCGGCAACATCGAGGTGAGCGGCGTTTCGCGAGGAGAATCCCCTATGACAGAGGCAAGCGGCAACGAAACCGCCATTCGCGGACTGATCGACACGCTGGTGGCGGGCTGGAACGCGGCGGACGCAGGCAAACTGGCGAGCGTGTTCACCGCGGACGCTGATTTCACGATCTCCGGTCGGCGCACGCGCGGACGCGAACTGATCGCGCGCGGTCACGATGAAATTCTCAGAACGATCTATCGCGGGACGAAGAATTCGGCCGAGGTCGAGAGCATCCGCTTTTTGCGGCCCGACGGCGCCGTCGTTGACGCTACGTTCATGCTTCGAAACCAGGACGGCAGTTTGCCGTTCGGAATCGCGCACACGTCGGCCGGGATTATCGCCACAGAGGAAGGCGGCGTGTGGTCCATCGCGGTCTTGCGCAACATGGTTCCGTTGGCGCGACCGGCAGCCGGGCCGGTCGAGAGTGCAACGCAAGAAACCGCGCGCGGCAGCTGAATCCGCCGGTGCCTGTGTCCTTGTCCTTTTCGGAACCTCCCACCATCGAGGCGTGCGCTCTGCTGCTACAATTCCCTGTCCCAGACAACCTTAGAGTAAGAAACTTTGCATTTCACATTCGCGTATTGTCTTGTGTGGATTTCTTAGCGGCCCGATCATCGCAAGCCGCATTCGCATTCTGAGGAAGCAGCTTTTCCGGGGAGTCTCAGGTGGAAGATGTCCAGGTGGTCGCGATGCTGGTCCGGCGCTGTATTGCCGGCGACTCTGCCGCCTGGGAGGAAATTGTGCAGAACTACAACCGCCGGATTTACAACCTCTGCTACCGCTTCGCCGGATCGAGCGACGACGCCGAAGACCTCACCCAGGAAGTTTTCATCAAGATGTACCGCACGCTTTCGAGCTACGACCACACCAAGGGCGCGTTTGTGACCTGGATTACGACCATGACGCGGAACCTGCTGGTTGACCACTTTCGCAAGACAAAGCAGGATCGCATGACGGACTCGATGGACTCGACCGCGTCCGAACATGAGGACGCCCAGCCGCTCAGTGAGCAAATTCGGGACCAATCTCCGGCCCCGGACACCCATGTGCGCCGCCGGGAGGTCTCGGAAACGGTGCACCAGGCTTTGGGCAAACTTTCTCCAGAACTCCGGGAAGCAGTGATTCTAAGGGACTTACATGATATGGACTACAGGGAAATTGCCACCGTTTTGAGGGTTCCGGAGGGCACTGTGAAATCTCGAATAAATCGTGGGCGGGCGGAACTTGCGCGCCTCCTACAACGTACCTATAGGCAGGTGATGTGATGCCAGAACACACCAGTAACGGAATGCAGTGCAACGAGTTCGATCTGTCGCTCACCGACGCGCTGGATGGCGTGCTGAGCGGGACCGAACTCGACCGTTTCCAGGCCCACGCCCGGATATGCCCGGCGTGCGGTCCGCTGCTCGCGGAAGTTCAGGCGGGCCGCAGTTGGCTGAAGGATCTCCCGGAGGTGGAGCCTCCCGCCAACCTGGTCGCCAACATCCTGGCATCTACGACGGGCGTTGACACCCAGCGCCTGCGGGCTCCGGCACGCGCCTCTCAGCCGCGCACGACGTGGCTGGAGCACGTGCAAGCAGCGTTCCTCGAGCCAGTCTGGGCCGCGGTCCGGCAGCCGAGATTTGCCATGTCGTTCGCGATGGCGTTCTTTGCGTTGTCGGTGGGCTTGACGGTTGCCGGGGTGAAGCCGCGTGATGTCGCGACCTTCATAGCGGGCCTGCGGCCGAACCAGATCCGGCACACGTATTACGCCACCCAGGCACGCGTCGTGCGCTACTACGACAACGTTCGGCTGGTCTATGAGGTTCAGGCCGCCGTGCGGGGAATCAAGCGGAATCTGGCTCCCGCAGAGCCCGGACCAGCAAAACAGAAAGACCACAGAAACGACACGTCACAACAGCCCGAGCAGAATCGGGAGCGCAATTACAGCCAGCCCGAAAACCGTCTCATTCTGGCCAGCGCTCCTGTGGGTCCATTCGTCTTTGATCGATCAAGTCTCGATCCGTCAAATCCGGATCTGCCTGTAGTGCCGGTGACCACGTACAGGAGGTTCGTATGAACTGCGCCACGCACAGCGATACCGCTGCAGTGGCCTTCTGCCGCACCTGCGGCAAGCCACTTTGCAACAACTGCACCCGCGACGTCCGCGGCGTAATCTACTGCGAGACCTGCCTGGCAGCGCGCATGGAAGGCGCGGCGCCGGCGGCTGGATTCATGCCTGCGCAGCCGGGGTTCACGCCGGTGACGCAAGCGCCGTTTACGCCAGTGGGAACACCCAGCCCGGTGTCGCAGGTCAGCTCCGGGCCGAACCCGGCTGTAGCCGGCATTCTCGCCGGATTCTTCCCGATTGGTGTTGGCGCAGTGTACTGCTCGCAGTACGCGAAGGGGCTGGCCTATTTAGTCATCATGGCCTTGCTCGGCTACGGAATGGATCACGCCGGCGGTCTTAGCGGACTTTTTATCGCCGGGTTCTTTTTCTTCTGGATCTTCCAGATCATTGACGCCGTGCGCAGCGCCAAGGCGATTCAGGCGGGGCAGCCGGCTCCTGATCCGATCGGCATCGGGAGCGCGCTTGGCACTGACAAGGTTGATGTCTCGAAGGTTCCCATCGGCGCGGTCATTCTGATTGGGCTCGGCGTGCTCTTCCTGCTGCACACAATGGGCTTCTGGGAGTTGGGCTTCGCGCGCTTCTGGCCATTGCTTATCGTCGCCGTGGGCATGTGGATGTTCTACCGCCTTTGGGAGCGCAACGGCCGGGTTTGCGCCTGCACCCGGTGCCGCACGCGCGGCCTGATGGGGCCAGCCATGGTGATGCTGACCGGCGTTTTACTTCTGCTCAGCACCACCGACGTCGCCGGTCTGGACCGCACCTGGCCCGCGTGGATCTTGGCTGTCGGTGTAATTCAGCTCGTGAGGAGTACGGCATCGTCGCAGGGGCACATTGACTCGCTGACGCCTGCGCCGCCTTCCGCTCCCCCTCCGCAGCCGCCCGCGTCGAGTGATGCGAGTGGGGAGGTGAAAAATGTCTAGCCCGATTCAACCGAACCCCGTTCCGCCTCCAGTTTCGCCGCGTCGCCACCGCTCGTTTGCCGGCCCGCTGGTGCTGATTGTTGTGGGCCTGGTCTTTCTGCTGGGCAACCTGCACATGCTGTCCTGGGCCCACATTGGGACGTGGTTCGCGCATTACTGGCCCGCGCTGCTGATTCTGTGGGGCGTGGTCAAACTTATCGAGCACATGCAGGCGCAGCGCGAGGGCATGCGCGCTCCGGGAATTGGCGCCGGCGGCATCTTCCTCGTGATCATGATCGTGGTGTGCGGTCTGATCGCGAATCAGATGGAGCGCGTCAACTGGGAGGGCTTGCGCGACGAGATGAATTTTGACGACAACGGTTTCGCCAACATGTTCGGCGAAACCTACAACTTCAGCGATCATCTCGATCAGGACTTCCCCGCGGGAGCGAGCCTCAAAGTCATTGACAATCACGGAGCGGTCAGCGTGCACGCCTCCGAAGACAACAAGATCGCGGTTGTGGTCCGCAAGCGGGTGGGCGCCGAGAGTCAGAGCGACGCCGATAAATACAACGGCGAAACCAAACCTGCCATCACCGCCATCGGCGGCCTGGTCACGCTCGACGCCAAAGTTGAAGCCGCCGGCGATCATCCCGTGGAGACCGATCTCGATATTTCCGTGCCTAGGAAAGTGCCGGTGTACATCATCTCCCGACGCGGCGATGTGAACCTGGCAGACCGCGAGGGCAACGTTGATATCTCGGCTCAGCACGGCGACACCTCAGTCGAAGACGTCAAAGGCAACGTGAAGGTGAGCCAGGAGAAGGGCTCGGTCAAAGTTGAGCAGGTCGCCGGAGACGTGCATGTCGAAGGCCGCATGAACGAGGTCGCGGTTAATGACATCAAGGGCGCAGCCCAGCTCGACGGCGAGTTTCAGGAAAGCGTGAAGCTGGCTCACATTGGAAAGAGCGTAACCTTCAAGTCTTCGCGCACCGACATGGAGTTTTCGCGGATTGACGGTTCGCTCGATCTCGATTCCGACGATCTGCACGCCGACGCGATTACCGGCCCGCTGCATCTGACGACGCGTTCGAAAAACATCCGGCTTGACGGGGTTTCCGGCGACGCGCGCCTGCAGGACGCCGACGGTGCAGTCGAGGTGATCATGCGCACGCTGGGCAACGTGCAGATCGACAACCGCAACGGCGATATCCAGCTAAGCCTGCCTGAAAAAGCGGGCTTCCGTCTGGACGCGCGCACGCGCGATGGCGAGATTCAGTCCGACTTCCCCGGGCTAAGCGTCAATAACAACGAGCATGAGGCCAAGGCCAGCGGCAGCGTGGGCAATGGCGCCGCCCACGTTGTGCTCAACAACGAGCATGACGGGATCGAGATTCGCAAGGCTCCCGCGAATGGCGGACCGAAGGAAGGCGTACCCGGCGGAGTTACCGGCGGAGTGCAGGGTGGAGTGCCGGGAGAAAAACAGGGGAAGCCCACCAAGTCTCTGCCGGCGCCGAAGGAGAAGGTCGAGCCGAGCGAGAACTGAGCGGCCAAGGTTCGAGGTTTCAAGGTTTCAAAATCGCCCAGTCAGATCGGCTTTGAAACCTTCGAAACTCTGAAACCTGGTGTCGAGTCAGTTCCGTGCTAGTTTTTCCTGCGCAAGGTTCTCTACCTTCGCCAGCACTTCGTCTTCAGTCAGCGAAGTAGAATCGACCAGGATCGCATCCGGCGCGGGCACCAGCGGAGATGCCGCCCGGGTACGGTCGCGCTGGTCACGCTGTCGCAATTCTGCCGCTACGTCCGCGGCGACTTCACTCCTGATCTTCTGCTGCTGCAGGCGTCTCTTTTCGCGCACGACCGGGTCCGCATCAAGAAAGATTTTCAGGTCCGCATCGGGAAACACCTTCGTTCCGATGTCGCGCCCTTCCATCACGACTCCGCCGTTGACGCCCATTTCCCGCTGCCGAGCCACCATCCACTCCCTCACCTTGGGATGCACCGAAATTCGTGACGCCGCTTCAGTCACATCCCGCTCGCGGATGCGGGCTGACACGTCGTGGCCGTCGAGCAGCGTGCGGTTGCCGCCCACGACTGGCTCAAGCTGAATGCGCGAGCTTTCGGCGAGCTTGACGAGCGCTGCTTCGTCGTCAAAGGAAGTGTCTGTTTCGATTGCTTTCAAGCCCAGGGCGCGATACATGGCGCCACTCTCGAGGTTCACATAATCCAGCCTACGCGCCAGCCGCGAAGCAATGGTGCTCTTGCCGGCCCCCGCCGGGCCATCAATGGCGATGATCAGCTTGCGGGAAGAATGAGGCTTGGCCGAATGGTCGCTCATCGTCGAAGTTAAAGATTGTACACGTAAGGCTAGCGTTGTCGGCGAATGAGGCAGGTGCGGACAGGCGTTGTCACGAGAGGTTAGAGACTCACAACTCCTCGTTTTACGTCCTCTTCCGCCTGGGCCACGTTTTCCGGCCTCCCCAGATCACGCCAGTAGTATTCGTCGGCGCGGAACGCAAGGATTCTCTCTGCCTGCGCCGCTAGTCGGAGATAGGTCTTGATGATGGAGAACACGCCCTGTTCTGTCATCATGGAAAGAAGGCGCGAAGAGATTACGTGCACGCCGGCAAACGCCAGTTCATGCGGCTGCTGGCAAGGCCGGGCCAATTCCGTGTTCTGATTGCTGCCCGCCCGTCGCCCACACAGCAGGCCCTGCTGGTCGAACAGCAGATAGCGTGACGTCTCACGATGCTGCACAGCCAAGGTTGCCAGGGCTTGGTGTTCGCGATGAAACCGCACCATGCGTGCAAAATCAATCGTGCTGATCACGTCCACATTGTGCAGAAGGAACGGCTCGTCGCCATGGCTCGAATCATCTGGAAAAAACCACGCCGCCTCCTTCAACCCGCCGCCGGTGTCAAGCAGAACTTCTTCCCGCGAAATCTCAATGTGCATGCCGAAGTTCTCATTCGCTTTCAGATAGTCAACAACCGCGTCGGCGAAGTGATGCACATTGACGATCACTTCGCGGATGCCAAAACTGCCCAAGCGAGCGAGCGTGATCTCGAGCAGCGTATGTCCGGCCACTTCCACCAAGGCTTTGGGACGATTGTCAGTGAAGGGCCGCAGCCGCGTGCCCAGCCCCGCGGCCAGGATCATGGCTTTCATTTCCGGATCGGCTCCGGCCGGATGGTCTCCGCCTCGATCTTCTGTTCTCCGACGGTGTCGGCCACCTTGTCCGGCTCAAGTTTCTCCAGTTCGCGATGCCGCACCACGACCTCGACATTGTTGCCTCGCAGATGCCTGGCGAGTTGCTCGGCGAGGTAGACGGAGCGATGCTGGCCACCGGTGCAGCCGAATGACACCATCAGGTTCTTGAATCCGCGGCGCTGGTAGTTGCTCACGCTGGCGTCGACCAGCGACATGACGCTGGCCAGGAACTGGTGCACGCTCTCCTGCTGATTGAGGTAGTCAATCACCGGCGCGTCTTTGCCAGTCAGCGCTTTGAATTGCTCCTGGCGCCCCGGATTGGGCAGGCTGCGACCGTCGAAGATGAATCCGCCGCCATTGCCGGTTTCGTCTTTGGGAAGGCCGCGGTGGAAGGAGAAGCTCCAGATCCGCACGATCAGTGAGTCCGCCTCGGAGGCGAGGCCTTGCAGTTTCTCCGAGGCCAGCATGCCGTGAAAGGCGTCCATGAGCGCAGGCAGCGCGACCGGCAGCGTCACGTTGTGCAGCAGCCAGCGCAGGTTCTTCATGGCATAGGGCACACTCTGCAGGAAATGCGTCTTGCGCTCGTAGAATCCGCGGAAACCGTAAGCTCCCAGCGCCTGCATGATGCGGATGTAAACGTAAGCGTAGTAGTACTCAAGGAACGCTTCGCGTTTCAGATCAATAAAGGCGGCCAGGACGTCGAGATAGTGATCGAGCAATTGCTGGCGCAGTTCCGGGGGAAGATCGGCCTTGGCGTCGAAAAGAAGAGACGCGACGTCATATTGCAGCGCGCCCTTGCGCCCGCCCTGGTAGTCCAAAAAGAAAGGCTGTCCGTCGCGCAGCATGATGTTGCGCGACTGAAAGTCGCGGTAGAGAAAATAGTCGCGGTCAGCGGCCAACAGCAGTTTGGTCAGGCGGCTGAAATCGTGCTCCAAGGCTTGCTCGTTGAAGGAAATCCCGGCCAGGCGCAGAAAGTAATACTTAAAATAGTTCAAGTCCCACGCAATGGACTGGCGGTCGAAACTTCCCCGGGGATAGCAGACTTTGTAATTCAAGTCGCGACCGGCTTCTACCTGAAAGCGGGGCAGCACGGCGATGGCGCGCCGGTAAGCCTCCACAGCCGCAGGAGCGATGCTCTCGCCGTCGCGATTGTTCGAGAGAAATTCAAACAACGATGCGTTGCCGAGGTCTTCCTCGAGATATGCGCCGTGATCCAGGTCTTCGGCGTAGATCTCGGGTACGGCGAGACTATGGCGGCGAAAATGCCGCGAGAATTCGAGGAAGGCGGCGTTCTCCTCCCGCACGCCGTAGAGAATGCCGACGGCCGTGCCCTTCTCGCCCGCCAGCCGAATGATCTGGCGTCCAGAACCGCCGAGTTGTCCCTGCAGCGGCTGCACCCGCACGACGGGCGAGTGGAAATGCTGTTCGAAAAGGCGTTCGAGCACGTCCATGAAAGGGAAATCCTTTAACCTTCCCCGGTTCCCACCAAAGATAACATCGAAGGGCGGTCACGGAGCGGGAACCTGAGGTTTTCCGGTCGGTTGCGGCTGAACATCGTGAAATGCAGGGGAGTTCCGAGCGGCACCGCGTCCACCGATTGGCCGCACCCGCAGCCGGGAGGCGTCACACGGAGCAATTAATCGGCGCTCCACGTGAGCCCGCACTTCCCGCATGTAGTGGGTTTGCGGCCGGCAAGACAAGCAAGCATGCCCACCGGAAAAAGACAAATGGCCACCACGATGACCCACGTCGGGTATCGGCCGGCGTGGGTGACTGTGTTGCACTGTGGGCAGAAGACTAAGCCCATTTTCACTCCTGATCAGCGGGTTCGTGGCTCAGGCAGAAACTTGGTCAGGCCCAGAGGATGCGACCGCCGAGCGTACTGTTTCAAATCGGTTGAGGATCAAGCCTGCCACGTAGTTCCGCAACTTCCGCAAGTCGTCGGCTTGCGACCGGCGAGCAGGGCGAGTAATCCCAGAGGAAAGAGGCAAATCGCCACGATAATGACCCAAGCTGGATATCCAGCTCGCTCCGTCAATTTCCCGCATTTCTGACACGTGATGCTAGCCATGAATTCTTTCTCCTCTAAAAAGTTAATATTCGTGTAACCCACACGCTAAATAACGCAGCAACCACAATACTTTCTCCAACTTGTGAGGCTCTCGCCACCCCGTTCGCATTCAGCATCGAGGCCAACACCAGTGAACGACCGCATATCTGAAGAAACAAGTAAAGCGCCAGGACAATTCCGGCAGGATTGGAGCTCCAGGCTGCACCCAGGTGCAGTTGCAGGATCGCAATCAGCGCGTGCATTACTCCGCATCCCGGACATGGAATTCCCAGCAGCCGCTGCATGAGGCAGAAGTGCGGAACCCGGGTTAGCAGGGGTGAAATTATCAGCGCCAACACGCTGGAAAACAATAGCGCAACGTGAGTCTGAACTTCGCGCGGAACCCTGAACTTTACCAGTAACCACTGAGGGCAGATGTTGATTTCCATGATTTGCCGTTGTCACATCTCCGCGCGCATGAATCTGGTTTTTGTGCTGCGTCAGCGTCAATTTTCTGAACGCTGGAGATCACCAGCCTATTTTGGAGTTTGAATTTCCCCGCCACTAGGTAACCGAAGTCATCGTTATCGCCGCGGGAGGTCGTGGCGGGACTCGACCCTGAGCCGTTTACGTAAGCGCAGCAGGAGCCGCGCGGGCGAAATCCCGAGGGGGGGCGAGGGGCCCTGCGTGAAATCTGGTGGCGGCGGTTGGACTCGAACCAACGACCTACGGATTATGAGTTCTGAACCGCCTGTTGCAGACAAAGAAGATAAAGTGCTTAGCTCGGCAAAATCCCGCGAAGTCCTGCAAAATCCCCAACCCCCGCGCAACCAAGAACAGGATATTAGCGTCAAGGATAAGCCCGAGGGGAGTACCCCCTCTACCTAGGTAGTGAGGGCTATGGCTAACAAGTGTCATTTTCGGAAGAAGAATGGCGCGCCAAAATTCAGACGATGGCCAAGGTTTGCGCCTCTTTCAATTGGTTGGCTGCGGACCTAGAAGTAAGAGAAATCAGGAAAAGCCGGCCCAGAGTGTCCACGCCGGCTGCAGAAACAGGCACTCGCGCTGTATTTAGGTCATCGCTTCGGAGGAGTTCTGAGTGTTAGAATTCGGCTGATTTTCGGGCCCGCTCTGAAATGGCGGTTCCCCTTCGGGGGCATGTATGAACAAAGCGAAATTCGTTGGCGGAATCATAACGCTGCTGGCCAGCCTGGCGTGGACGCAGCAGACGATGTCGAAATTTGATCGGGATCGGGCACTCGATATCCTAAGAACGGTCGTCGACGATGTCCGGAAACACTACTACGACCCCAAGTTCCACGGGGTGGACTGGGACGCGAAGGTCGCCGAGGCTAAGGCGAAGATTGAGAAGGAAACGTCGTTCAACATGGCTATGTCGCACATTGCGGCGGCGCTGGACACACTCAACGATTCCCATACAGTCTTTCTGCCGCCGTTGCATACCTACCGACATGATTACGGGCTGCAGTATCAGATCATCGGCGAACGCTGCTTTATAACGCACGTCCGGCCCGGCAGTGATGCGGAGAAGAAGGGAATAAAGCCAGGGGATGAGATTCTCACGATTAATGGCTTCGATGTGAACCGCGATGACATTTTGAAAATTCAGTACGTCTTCTGGGTCCTACGCCCGCAGGCAACGCTGCATCTGACGCTCGCAGATCCGGGCGGGAGCCAACGTTCAGTCGACGTGGCGGCCAAGGTTCACGAGGGTGGGCGTGTGAAGAATCTAGCCGACTACGGGGGCGAGATCTGGGACCTACGGCAGCAGTACGAGGCTTACGAGTGGTTGACCCGTATTCGATATGTCGAGTATGGCGATCCGTTGATCGTCATCAAGCTCCCCGAATTCAAATACCTTACCGCCCTTGAGGTCGCCGGCATGATGGGAAAGGCACGAAAGCACCAGGGACTGATCCTGGACCTACGGGGCAACCCCGGGGGAGTCCTGGAGACGCTGAAATACATGATTGGAGGCGTATTCGATAAAGAAGTGAAGATTGACGATCGGGTTGGCAGGAAGGGGAGGAAACTGGAAATGGCGAACCCGCTGCATAATCCCTACACGGGAAAACTGGTGGTGCTTGTCGACGCGGAATCGGCTTCGGCGGCAGAGCTGTTTGCGCGCGTAATCCAGCTTGAGAAGCGCGGAGTGGTCATGGGCGACCGAACTGCGGGCGCCGTGATGGAAGGGAAAGAATACCCCGAACAGTCAGGCACCGATACCGCGGCTTTTTATGGAGTGTCGGTCACCGAGGCGGACTTGATCATGAGC
>Ga0335081_10015474_pt1 | contig 12338 bp, 12 predicted proteins | sample Lox_Sample_35_FD_206713 | JGI IMG/M metagenome (GOLD analysis project Ga0335081, IMG submission 206713) | Soil microbial communities from Loxahatchee National Wildlife Refuge, Florida, United States - Lox_Sample_3.5 | ecosystem: Environmental > Terrestrial > Soil > Wetlands | place: USA... | reverse complement strand
AAGAAGCCACCCCCCGTCTCCCCAAAGCAAGATATTTATCAATTCGAAAAATGGGATTATGAAGATTATCTTTTGAAGATTATCATTCGCCATCCGGGAAAGCAATATCCACCTTGAGAATTTTGAGAAGAGCAGAAGATTTGGGTTAGTCAAAATGGCTTAATCATAATTCTAAATACTCCATTTCTTCAATAACTTGGCCCCAATTCGGTAGAGCTTCCAACGGAGACACAACTAACCGTTAGTTCCCAGGAAACAGATAATCCTTGACACGGACCATAATAGTGTATTAAATGAACGTACAAAAAGTGAAATAATGCACAATAACTCATCGAAAAAGGGGGACAATCGATATGGAAGCAGAGAAATTGGCAAACCCGGCACCACTTGGTTTAATGGGATTCGGAGCGACAACCGTGCTGCTCAACATCCACAATGCGGGCTTTTTCCCGATCGGATCGTTGATACTGGCAATGGGAATATTCTACGGTGGAATTGCCCAGATCATTGCCGGGATTCTTGAATTTAAGAAGGGCAACACATTTGGGCTTACCGCGTTCGTTTCTTTCGGCTCTTTCTGGCTGACCTTGGCCTTCATCATCATCTTCAAGGATCTTCCTGGGAATTCGCCAGCCTTCATGGGATGGTATCTTTTTGTGTGGGGGGTCTTCACCTTTTTCATGTGGATAGGAACTTTTGGAAAGAACAGGGTCCTGCAATTCATCTTTCTTTCCCTATTCATTCTCTTTTGGCTCCTCTCCATACGCGATTGGGCAGGTAGTGCGGCGATTGGAACCATCGCGGGGTTCGAAGGAATCATCTGTGGTTGCTCTGCCATCTACCTTGCGATGGCGGAAGTCATCAATGAATCTTTTGGGAGGAAGATTCTTCCAATCGGGGAACCCAAGGGCTCTAAATAAGCGCCGGGAATTCTGTTTCGGATCTCTTTTGCACCCTGAGAAAGCCTCTGTTGTGGAAAGGGGGTAGACTGACCGTAAACGTCTACCCTTGTATCCTTCGGTAAAGGGCACTTTCAGAAAGACTATCGTTTCACCCCAATGACTTCTTAAGTATCAAGGAGACGGCTGAACCAAGGTCATCTGGAGGCTGTAGGGCGTCGGTTCGAAGGCACGAAGCTCCATACGGGACGCCAGGCCATTGACAAAGGGCCCGTTCAAGACAACTTCCCTTATCACTTTCCCCCGTTTATTCCGGCGCAGGATTCGCCAGCCGGTGTCCATCGATCCGGTGATCACTGTCCGAAAATCGTTGGTAGCTTCCCACTGGCAGATCATCGTCCCGTCGGTTTTCTTTTCCCATGTTGCCAGTTGAGCCTGTGGAGGAAGAAAGACGAGAGCGACATCCTCCATCAGTCCTCTGGCAAAAGCCGGTGAATCGAAGGGCGCCACTGCCTTCCGTACGGCAATTCCGTCTTCCCGGCGTTCTGCATCGAACAGGATGAATCCTTCAGGAGTCAACAAGAGGCTCTCAAATTTCCGTTCCGATGGATCGCCTTTGGTGATTCCAAACAGTGAGGATGAGCCTCCACTGATCGTGGCTTCAAGTCGATGGACGGACTCCCAGGGCTTTGCCGGGAAGAGGGCATAGCAGCCTGGGAGGTCTTCCGGTAACCCCGGCTTCAGGGTGATCTCGGATGTGTGGACACATCCTATCAAGAGGATGAGAAATCCCGGAAGACAAAGATCAAGACCTTTCTTTAGGATCATGGCTTCTCGAAGACCTCCGATGGGAAGGCAGAATTGATCTCCACGTTCTTGAATTCAATGGAGGTCCGGGAGCCTCCGGGTTCCTCTATTTCCACCCGGTCAAGGACCCCGGGTCTCTCAGACAAGACGATCTCAATCCGGTTGATGAACTTGTTGACTCCCTCCCCTGGGATCAAAGTGATACGGGCAGGAGGTCCGGGAGAGTAGAGATACTTGAAGACTTTGCTCTCATCAAAACGGCCCTGAAGCCATTGACTGATTTCGGCAAATACCATCCGTCTTGACTCAACAGCTTGCGCTATTTCCGGCTTCCATACACCGCCGAAGAAATTGTAAATCTGGATCGTGCCTCCTTTCTGCAGCACCACGCTTCGCAGCGGGTGGAGGTACTCCCATCTCAGAGAATCGGGGGCATGGAAAAAGAACTTTCCTTCAGAGAGAAGAGGCTTCGTGAGGATCTGAAGGTATCGCTTCTGAAGGAATTCTGCCTTCACGGATCGGACGTTCCTGAAAACCTCTTTGAGTGAGGTCGAATCCTGGGCAGGGGCTGTCTTGGCAAAAAAAAGACCCGTGGCTACCAAGATGGTTAAGTACCAGAATCTTTGTATTCTATTCCTTCCGCCAAAGGGCGTCTGGAAATTTGTTGAAGAAGTCATGTTTCTAAGATGATTCCTCCATTGACCGAGATGACCTGGCCGGTCACGTAAGAGGCTTCGTCAGAACACAGGAACCGAACGACTTTGGCTACTTCTTCAGGAAGCCCCACGCGACCCATGGGGATGATCTGTTTTATGATTTCCTTTGGAAGGTTCTGGATCATCTCGGTTTCAATCAGTCCGGGCGCCACCACGTTGACCCGGATGCCAAGCCGGGCCACTTCCGAGGCCAAGGACCGGCAGGCCCCTTCGAGACCCGCCTTGGCCGCTGAGTAATTTGTCTGACCCCGTTGACCGAGCCGTGCGGAGACGGACGAAATTGTAACGATGCAGCCTTGCTTCCTGCTGACCATCTTCGTAAGGACAGGCTTCGTCACATAGTAGAATCCCTGCAAGGAGGTGTTAAGCACTTTCATCCATTCCTCGAAAGACATGAGAACAAAGAGACTGTCCGCGGTCGCTCCTGCATTGTTTACGAGAATATCAACGGCCTCATAGCGTGTCAGAAGAGTCTCGATGCTTCGCTCGGTCTCCTGTCGATTGGCGACGTCGAAACAGACCGTTTCTCCTGTTCCTCCGGCCTTCCGAATAGACTCCAATGTTTCCTCGGCCGCTTTCTCGTCGGAGCGATAATTCACCGCGACGTGAGCCCCGCTTTTGGCCAGCTCGAGGCAGATCGCGCGTCCGATTCCCCGGCTCCCGCCGGTCACCAAGGCAATCTGTTTAGACATCGTAGACCTCCATTCTCCTTTTCTTTTTCCTACGGGTTGATCTTCTGCGAGGTCATGAGCTTCGATAAGGCCTCCCCTTCTGATTCCATCGCCTGGATGGTCGTGCTACAATAGAGAGCCAAATCGGAGCTCACTTTGCCTTGAAATACGGCGTAGTCCGCAACATGGTAAAGCTCGTTAACCTGGATGAAGAGCCTAGTCATGACGGGGATGCTGGAATAAGAGAATTCGGCTTCTTTGATGCCAACGAGCAGTCCGATCCGAGGTTTGGTTCCCTCGCCTCGGCGCCATGTGCTCAGCGCAGCGACAGCCTGGGCGACAAGCTCAATACATATCAGAGAACTCACCCTCCCGTTTGCGGTGAGCGGCCACTCCTCCGTGACGGTCGTCTCAGCCTGCAAACCGCTCTGAGTCGGATTCTTTACCCATTCTAGCAATCTCATGCGGAGGCGCTGCGGGATCAAAGATTCAGCTGGGAAGAGTTGGTTCTGTTCCATGTCCTTACTCTGCACCGTTGTTTTTCTCTTTCGTGTCTGGAGTCAAACACAGGGCCTTCCTGTACCGAGCCTCCAGATCCCGGGCAAACTCTCGTTCCTCCCCCGCCCTCGGAGGGGCCAATGGCTCCCATAATTCAATCTTAAGGGTCGAGACCCCGCAGGATGGGAAATACCATTTCTCTTCCTTGGGAAGAAACGGTGGATCGTTCTTTACCAACAGGGGCTGGACCGGTACGTTCGATAGCCTGGCGAGCATGAAAGGGCCAGCATTGAACCTGCCCAGACCCCCTTTGGGGGATCGTGTGGCTTCAGGAAAGATCATGAACTTATAACCCATGTGAATCTTCTCGACGGCCTCCTCCAGGGACTGGAACGGGCCCCTTTTCTCGAAATCAGGAGAGAGGACATAACCCGCCGACTTAAAGACCGGACCCAGAGGAAGTTTTCTGGCGAGAGATTGCTTGACCATGACAGACATACGCGGGACATCGCGGATCAGGAAAAGCACATCGAAGAGGCCGGGATGGTTGGAGACGATCACACACGGTCCGTCGAGGGGCTTCCCCTTCAACTCCCCAGCCTTGAGCAGTCCGCACCGCCTCAGGAAGAAGAGCCAGAGACTTACGAGAATACGAATCGTCCACTGCGTCCGGTAGGGCTGGGAGACAAGGATTCTATTGAGGATCCAGAGGATGGGAAGAACGATCAAAAGTTCAAAGAGGATGCCAAGAAGAAACACGCCGAAAAGGACCCCCATGAGAAGACCTTTCCAGCCTCGTAAAAATTTCTCAGACATGCGGATCGTCCCCTTGAAGGTCTTCCGTGAGGAAGGCAATGCCCCAGGAGCCCGGACCCATGTGGGCAGCAGAAGTAAGGGATAGGGGTTGCATGAAGACTTGCAATGCAGGAAGCCTGCGCTCTATCTCCGTTTTGATCTCTCTCTCAAGCCATTCGCGGTTGTCTGAAGACTCGAGAAGGAGAGTCGCCTTTTGATCCTTGAGGAGACTTTGTTCAAGATGACGGAAAGCGAATTCGACCTGGTCTGTGCGGCTCCTCACCGCCGATATCTTCCGTACTCCCTCTGGATAGGGGCTGATGATCGGTTTGATATGCAGCACATCGCCCAAAAAGGCGCTGGTCTTTGACATTCGGCCGCCGGCAGCCAAAAATTGCAGCCTGTCAAGAAAGATATATTCCTGTACCTTCTGAATCGCACCCCGGGCAAAAGCGATGATGTCCAAAGGGTCGCTGACGATCAGCGAGCGTTCGGCCACAGCCCTGGCGACGAGACCGAGTTTGCCGGAGGCGCCCCCCGTGTCGATCACGGTCATCCGGTCTTCAGGATCATTCTCAGCCTTCCATTGGATGGCGACATCGTAATTCCCGGTGTAAAAGGAGCCCACGCAGAGATAGAGGACGCGGTCATGGAATTTCATGACGTTGTTATAACATTCGTGTCGCTCCACCACGGAGGCTTGGCTTGTGGAAACCCTGGCCCCGGCTTTCATGGCTGCAAAGAGCTCAGAAGGATCGACGTAGGTTTCAGGGAGGAAACGATTTCCAACGGCGATGTAGCTGTTCAGGAGCGTAATTCCAAGGCTCTGCGCCAGATCCCTGGTCATGGAACCGGCAGCATCCGTCATGATATGGATAGTCTGTTTTTTTCTGGTTTCGCTGAACCGAAAGGTCTGCTGAGCGAGGTCGTCTTCGGCCCAGCTCACGATAGCTCCGATGGCGGCGAGGTCCTGTCTTGCCCTTTCTCTATCCGTGGCGTGGAGATGTACTTTGAGGTACTTGCCTTCGGGGATGGCAACGACGGACTCTCCCACATCCCTGACGTGCTTTACCACATTATTTTCTTCATTCTTGATTTTCAATAGGACATCAAAACAGTACCCCGGGTATTTCCGATCCTGCGGGGTTCCCGAAGGGTTGAAAAAATCCTTCATCTCGTCAGAGAAAAGGATGGACTTGACCGTGCGGCCAGCCAAATGATTCAGCAGAGGATCGAAGAAGACGAGCATGCCAAGGGCTCCTGCATCAACGACCCCTGCTTTCTTGAGCTCTGGCAATCGCTCTCGGGTATTCCGCAAGGTCTCTCCCATATCGTGAATGACCGATTCAGCCCATTCCCCCGATTCTTCAGGAGGGGTCCTCTTTAGGGAGGCGACCAGGGTATCGAACAGAGAAATCATGGTTCCTTGTTGAGGGTTGGGAACCGCTTGGTACGCAAGATGACGGCCGGCCTCGGCCGATGGAAGCAGGGACGACAAATCCCTGCACGTGAGGAATGCGGCAAGGAAGCCGGCAGCGATGTTTCCGGAGTTGCCTCTGGCCGAGCGGAGGATTTCTTGGCTCAATGAATCTGGATCTTCATGGATATTTCTGCAAGGGGCCAGAGTCATGACGAGGTTGCGGCCGGTGTCGCCGTCCGGCACCGGGTAAACATTGATCCTGTCAATGATATCGGCCCAGGCCACAATCCTCTCATAGCCTAAAGCCAAAGCGTTCATGAGGGCAGGATACCTCATATCGAACCCTTCAATTCCTTTCTTCCTGATGATGGAACCCTCCTTCATCGCACGACGGGGACTGAAAGAAAGGCTCAAAGATGTACCACTGGAAAGGGTGCTGGCGCACAACCTCTTCCAGAGCGCTAGCGTACGCCTGTGCGCTTGCCTGGAGGGCGATGCCCCGTTCAGAACGGGAAGAGGCCCTTACCTCCCTTGGAGGAGACATGATGATCAGGTGCTTTCCCTTGTAAACTCGAACGCTGAACATAGTGAAGACAGGAGCTTTTGAGACGAGGGCCAGATAATGGGGCCCTGCGGGTAGGCTGACCTCACGGCCAAAGAGCCTCACGGGTAGACGCGAGCGCTGATCGGTCCAGACTAAGTCCCCGGCGACAGAAACGAACCCACCCTCTTTTATGAATTTGATGGCCTCGGCCCCCCCGAAGAGAAAATCCTCCCTTGCCGCAGCTACCTGAATCCGGATTCCGCGCGCCTCGATGGCATTGCGCTGATCGCGGGCCACCTGTTTTGCTTCTTTTTCTCCCATGATCAGGAGGAGCTTAAGCTTGCGTTTTCGAAACGCTTGGGCTGCGATCTCAAAACTGCCCAGATGGGACATCAGGATAATTCCTCCGCTCCCTCCTCTCGCCGTTTCCACTAATCTTTCTCCCCCTTGGGTGGAGGTGATTACTCCTTTTTCCCTCCCGATTTCAATCCGCTCCACGAAAGTGGTTGCGTACGAGTGAAACTGACGCCAGGTACAGTAGAGGTAGTACCACGACCTTCGGTTGGGAAAGATGGCTTGGTAGAGATCGATGCTGGATCTCCTTCTGGAAGGACGAAACAGGAAATAACCTGTGGCGACCCACCAGGCGAAAAATCGGATGGGCCAAGAGCCCAGCAGAAGAGAAACCCTGATCAGCGCCTGATGAATGAAAGCCTTCATCCCTCTCCCCTAGTTCGTCCTCGCCTCTTGTCTCAATACCCTTTTCAGGATCTTGCCTGCTGAATTCCGAGGAATCGCATCGCGAAGAAGGATGGCTTGGGGCGTTCGATAGTCGGGCATATTCTCCCTGCAGTAGTTGAGGAACTCCTCTTTCCCCCCCTGCAACCCTTCTCGCAGGACGATCACTGCCAGAATGGCTTGCCCCTTGATCCGGTCAGGGACGCCGATCACCGCAGCGTCTTTGATCTTGGGGTGCTTCTCCGCCAGGGTGGAGAGTGTGATGAAAACCTTCTCTCCCGGTTCGCGACTGAAGATCTGTACCCCATAGTCTCTGTCCAGAAGGGCGACGAGGACCATCAGATCAACTGAGTCCAGCCCCAGGCCTCCGTCGAAAAAGAAGGTGTCATCTGCCAGTTCATCCGGCTTCACATCCTTGAGGTCGAGTTCCTCTACAATCTTCTTCTTGAGTTCCGGCAGAAGTTCTTACATCGCTTCTTTACTCACCGGACCGTTTTTCGGCGGCTTGCAATACACCGTGGACAATCGTATGGCCATGGCAGGTCATATGAAAATCGAGCTTTGCCTCAGGCGCGGGGGGCATGGCTCCCACTGAAATCAGTAGTTCCTCACCGGGTAGAACCAGGCGTCTGAACCTAACGCCGGAGAATCCGGAAACCTCAAGAAAACGTCCTTGCTCGCGGCCCTGTTTTTTCACCGTTTCAGCGGCCAAGGCGAGGAGGGCCACGCCAGGAGCCAGAGGGTATTTGTCAAAGTGGCCCGAGAACCACTCCGAGGAAGGTTCAAGTTGCACGCTGGCTTCCCAACGGCCCTCGGGAGTCATCCGAAGCGCCTCCAGTGGCAACCATCTATCCCGGAATATCCGCATTTCGCCTCGAATTCCTGACCACATAGTCTACGACGTCCTGGACGGTTCTTATCATTTTGACCTCTTTTTCGATGATGGGGAGGCCGATCTCAGACTGCATCGCAGCGAACCAATCCAGGGCATCGATGCTGTCCATTCCGAGATCTTTAAACAGGTGAGCCTCAGGGCGTATCTTCTCTTGTGGGATTTCAAACTGTTTCATCAGATATTCAGATACCCTTTTGAATACTTCGTTTTCTTGCATTCGTCACACCGCCGATGCTCCGGTTATGATTGCCGGGATTTTCTGAGGCGCCGACAAACCATCCGAAGACACCGCTGAGTCTCTCTTTTTGATTTGGGCCACCCAGCCGAAAGACCATCGCCTCAGGGCTGGAGCACGATAGGGTTTCTAGTGCTTTGGCTATCCACCGGAAAAAGCCGGGGGGTGATCAATCAAAAAAGGTTAACCGCCTTCAAGCGCGAGATTTGCCTTCTCATCCACGGAAATTTATTGGGATTATAATTCATTGGCCCCGTTTAGTAAATAGAGCCCTTTCGACTGCTTTGCGCAGCCCCCAGCTCAGGATGACGCCGGCATACTTAAAACAATCCCGGCCGGCCAAATACATCCCGAACATCCATACCAGATGAGAGAACGCATAGAAGGCCGTGCCCAATAGGAGAAGGACCGGGGCATGGAAATAAGCCGACAAGATCCCAAACAGGGCGACCATGGGCCATCCCAGTGCGAAACTGAAGAAGACCAAACCTACGCCCAAAAAAAATCTGGGAGAGGAGGAAGTCCTGCAAGCCTCCAGCGTCACTCGGTTCTCCATCGCTCTCCTGACATAAGCGGTGGAGGCTAACTTTCGGGCCAAGAACCGCAAGAGTCCGCCACGGTCTCGGCCTGCTTCGGACTCATCCCAGAGTGGGGCGGATAAACGGGGTTCTGTCATGTTCGTGCTTTCCATTGTCTGATAGGCTACGACTCCTGTTAGCTCTTCGAGTCCAGTGAACGTGTATCCTCGTTCCTTGACCTGGGTCACAAGTTCATCCACTAAACAGACCAAATCGGCCGGGATTCGTCCCGTGTCGTGAAGGGCGATGATGCTTCCGCTCCGTATCTTCCTGAGGACCCTCTTGATCACCTTCTCAGTACCCGCCGTTGTGTCGAAAGGCCTGACGTCCCAGCCAACCACAGACAGCCCGTGTTTCTTCAACGCTTTCCTGAGGTGGGGATTGGTCAAGCCCATCGGGGGGCGGAAAAAGGCTGGAACCTTACCGATAACGGCCTCAATCGCTTCCTGGGCCATTCTAATCTCTCGATCAAGGGCCCCAGAGAATAGGAAATTCGTCCACCAGGCATGTCTAAACGAATGATTCCCCACGACATGACCTTCCTGGTCGATCCGCTTGATCATTTCTGGATAATCCGTGATTTTTGTCCCGACAGGAAAGAAGGTGGCTTTCATTTTGTGGCGCCCCAGAACCTCTAAAAGGCCCGACGTGGCCGCCGGGTCTGGACCGTCGTCAAAAGTCAGAGCGACACGTTTTGCTGTCGAGTCACCTCGGCAAGTGGCCCTGACAAAGAAATTAAGCCTCAGTACGGACACACCCAGAATGAAAATGATCAAATATGCAGCCACTAAGAGCCCAAGAACGAACCAACGAATCGGGCTAGCGAGGCCCAAACCGACACCCCAAACGGTAAGGACGAACAGGATAGTAATGGTGTGGAAACGGCTCATCGGCTTATCGTCAGTTCACGCGTGGACGTCTCGTTTGGCCATAGGTTCTTGCCAAGGTTTAGACTTTAACTATATCTTTCAGCACGATTGCTGTCAACGGAGCATGGTTATGAGAGTACACTGTTGCTGGCTTCCACAAATTGTGCTATTTTGAGTGCCGAAAATTTCCGATGGATCTCATCAGAGAAATCCGTGAAAAGAACCGAGGCAGGTTATGTAGAGTCGGTGTTGTTTTTTCGAGCGAAGTGACAACACTTCCTTCGAGGTGCGGATGGTCGTGTTTTTTCGTCGTTATAAACTGCGATGGTCATTCATCCTTCTGGTGCTCCTGGCGGTGACGGGGGCCTTCGTCATCGGTCTGCAACATCTCGTTTTCGATACGGATCTCGTGGCCTCCCTGCCACAGGGGGATTCCGTCTTAGCCGATGCCCGCCGGATTATCACCAACCACCCGATTCAAGACCGGGTGGCGATTGATGTCGGCCGTTCCGAAGCAGACGCAGACGGATTGGTCAACGCCGGCGTCCTCGTCGAGAGTAGGATGCGCGAAAGTGGTCTTTTCGCGCGCGTCGGCCTCGATCGGGAGCGGCAGCTGATTCCGGAACTCCTCTTTTCCATTACCGATCGCCTGCCCGTTCTGTTTTCGGCAGAGGAACTGGAAGGAAAAGTAAAGCCCCTGCTGGAGCCGCAGAAAGTACGCGCAATCCTTTCCGATCTTTTCGACCAGTTAGGTCATCTCGAAAGCATCGGCCAGACAGCCCTCATCGCCCAAGATCCACTGAATTTGAGAAATCTCATCTTCTCCCGGTTGTCTCACCTGGCACCTACTCAGAATGCTCAGATCTATAAAGGATATCTCGTGTCGGCTGACCAAAAGCACCTTCTCGTCATTGCAGAGCCGATGATTTCCGGCGTGGACACCACCTTTTCACGAAAGGTCACTGCCCTGATCGGTGGGATCAACCGGGAACTGAATCGAAACCGCGAAAAGCAGAAAGCCTTGACGCTGACCCCGGCCGGTGCCTACAGGGCTGCGCTGGATAATGAAATCAGCACGAAACAGGGCACGGAGCGAGCTGTCCTTTTCTCAACTATCGCCATTGTGATGCTTTTGCTGCTTGCTTTTCCGAGACCACTGATCGGACTGCTGGCGCTGCTGCCGTCCGTGGCAGGGACGATGCTGGCCCTTTTTGTCTATTCTCTCCTCCATCCTTCCATTACGATGATGGCGATTGGATTCGGAAGCGCCATCATCTCTTTTACGGTCGACTACGGCATCACGTATCTTTTGTTTCTGGACCGCCCCCACGAAACCCACGGACTGGAAACGACCAAAGAAGTCTGGCCCCTGGGACTTCTGGCCATGCTGACCACGGCGATTAGTTTTGCTTTTCTTGCCGTCACCCGCTTTGCCGCCCTCGCCCAGGTTGGAGAGTTTACCGCTTTGGGTGTGCTTTTTACCTATATCTTTGTGCATTTAATCTATCCCGTTATTTTTCCTACTGTCCCGGCGGCAAAAAAAGAACCCTTGCTCCCCTTGCAGCGCTTCGCCAACTGGATTGCGACCGCCGGGGGCAAAAAGAGGGCTTTTGCGGCGGCCGGCTTGGCCGTAGCCCTGCTTTTTTATGCAAACCCGGTATTTCACGGAGATCTTAACGCGATGAATTCGGTCAGCAAGGAAACTTTAGCAGCTGAAAAACTGTTGGCGGACGTTTGGGGAAACCTTTTCAACAGAATCTACTTGATGGTGGAAGGCCGGGACGTCGAAGAGCTACAGCGGAAAGGCGATTCACTGGTAGCCTTTCTGGACCAGGATGTCAGGACCGGCACGCTTGCTTCCGCCTTCGTGCCATCCATGGTCTTTCCCGGGGAACAAAGGGCAGAGAAAAATTTTTCTGCCTGGCGGGCCTTCTGGAAGCCGGAGAGGGTGGCGGCCCTGCGGAAAGCCTTGGCCCAGATTTCAATGGATCGAGGCTTTGCGCCCGATGCCTTCTCCCCCTTTCTAACCCTGGTAGAAACGAAAGGAATGGCAGACTTGGCAATTCCCCCATCCTTTTTTGGCCTGTTAGGGATATCAAAAAGCCGCGACCGCTCAACCTGGGTCCAGGTATCGAGCCTTACTCCGGGGCCGGCCTATCGGGGAGAACCCTTTTATAAAAGGTTGAGTCTGACAGGCTTGGTCAGAATATTTGATCCAATCCTGTTCAGTCAAAAACTCGCTGACGTGCTGCTGTCCAGCTTCATTAAAATGGCCATGATCGTGGGTGTCATGACCATCCTGGTCGCTTTCCTTTACCTGTTGGATTGGCAGTTGACGTTGATTGGCCTCCTCCCCACCCTGTTCGCGCTGATATGCACCATGGGGACCCTCAACCTGCTCGGAGAGCCACTGGGGATTCCCACTTTGATGGTCACTGTGGTGGTTATCGGCATGGGATCGGATTATGCTTTTTACTTGGTTCGTTCCTATCAACGTTACCTGGATGAAGATCACCCGTCGCTGGGTTTGATCCGGCTGTCGGTTTTTCTCAGTTTTGCCACAACCTTCATGGGTTTTGGTGCCCTGTCGGTGTCCGGCCATGCTTTGTTGAAAAACGCGGGCATCGCCTTAACGTTGGGCATCGGATATTCTTTTATTGGTGCCGTCGCCCT
>Ga0335081_10015473_pt1 | contig 12339 bp, 14 predicted proteins | sample Lox_Sample_35_FD_206713 | JGI IMG/M metagenome (GOLD analysis project Ga0335081, IMG submission 206713) | Soil microbial communities from Loxahatchee National Wildlife Refuge, Florida, United States - Lox_Sample_3.5 | ecosystem: Environmental > Terrestrial > Soil > Wetlands | place: USA... | reverse complement strand
GCCCACCCGCAGCGGACTCACTAAAATTTTTCGTCACCAATCTCACCCCCCCCCCCCCCCGCTCAGGTCGCCGCCCTCCCCCTTTTCCAGGAACAAGCCTAGCTGTGATAAACCGACCGATTGATTGACCCAGCGATCCTTTCGACCACGATTGTGGCCAATTGTGTGAGGCTTGATGATGGCCAGCTCGGCTCGAGGACTTGGCCGTCTCGCCCACAAATTTCTCCTCTCCAATTCCCGGTGGAGCCTCGCCTGTCCAGCAATCCAACATGGGCCAAGCCCAATCGTCTCCGTGCGTACCTTTTTAAGCGCGACTGTACGCAGAGCCACGGAGACTCCCCCCGACACCTCGAATTACCTCAAATCCTCCTTCATCGGCGGCGTAGGGAAAAAAGTCGATGTGAATAAAGTTTTGGTCGTTGGCTCCGGAGGCCTATCAATTGGCCAGGCGGGCGAATTTGACTACTCAGGTACCTCGTCCCGCGCCATTAGAGGTTAATTGGTGTAGGGAGTCAGGCTATCAAAGCACTGAAGGAGTCGGGTGTGAAATCGGTAATTTACATGTGATTGTGCGAACTATGTGCTGACTTCGGTCTGGTGGTTAGATCCTGATAAATCCGAATATTGCGACAATTCAGACGTCGCATCATTTGGCTGATGAAGTATACTATCTCCCCGTCACTGCAGAGTATATCTCTTACATTATCGAACGGGGTATTTTCCTCTCTTCAACCGAATGGTGGGCTGATAAGAGATCGACCCGATGGAATTCTGCTGGCGTTCGGAGGACAGACAGCTCTCAATGTGGGCATCCAACTGGATAAAATGGGTGTTCTGGAAAGAATGGGCGTCAAGGTCCTTGGCACACCCATCAAAACCCTCGAAACAAGTGAAGACCGTGACCTCTTTGCGCGTGCCCTCGAAGGTACTAACCCCGCTAGCCCCTGATCTGCGGAGGAGCGCCGCGCTAATTTCAGAAATAAGTATCCCCATCGCAACGTCCACCGCTGTGGGCACAGTCGACGACGCTCTCACAGCCGCCGACAAAATCGGCTACCCCGTCATCATCCGCTCTGCCTACTCCCTCGGCGGCCTTGGCTCCGGTTTCGCCAACGACGCCGAAGAACTACATTCCCTCGCCGCCCGCTCCCTTTCCCTGACCCCACAAATCCTCGTGGAAAAGTCGTTGAAGGGGTGGAAAGAGGTCGAATATGAGGTTGTTCGCGACAGCGCGAATAACTGTATTACGGTGTGTAACATGGAGAATTTTGACCCATTGGGGATCCATACGGGGGATTCGATTGTCGTCGCACCGAGTCAGACACTTAGCGACGAGGAGTATCACTTGTTGCGGACGGCGGCGATTAAGATTGTACGGCACTTGGGGGTTGTGGGGGAGTGTAACGTGCAGTATGCATTGCAGCCAGATGGATTGGATTATCGAGTTATTGAGGTGAATGCGCGGCTTTCTCGGTCTTCGGCTTTGGCTTCAAAGGCGACAGGGTATCCTTTGGCTTATACTGCCGCTAAGATTGCATTGGGACACACTCTCCCTGAGCTTCCGAATGCGGTGACGAAGACGACGACTGCGAACTTTGAACCCTCGTTGGATTATATTGTTACCAAGATCCCAAGGTGGGATTTGAGTAAATTCCAGCACGTCAATCGAGAAATTGGAAGTAGCATGAAATCCGTCGGCGAAGTAATGGCAATCGGTCGTACCTTCGAAGAATCCCTCCAAAAGGTCCCCCTCTCACAACCATCCCACCCGTCATAAACCCAGTTGTAACCTTTCTGAGTAGGCAATCAGGCAAATCGATCCCCGCTTCGAGGGTTTCCAATCCCTCCCCTTCGAGAAGCTAGATCACGCCCTCTCCGTCCCGACAGACCAACGTCTCTTCGCCATCGGTCACGCCATGCTCGACAAAGGCTATTCCCGCCAACAAATCCACGACCTCACAAAAATCGACAATTGGTTCCTCCATAAGCTCCAAAATATCGTCTCCCTCCGCCGCGAACTCGAAGATATCGGCTCTCTCTACGGCTTAACACGCGACGTCGTCATGCGCGCTAAAAAGGCCGGCTTCAGCGATAAACAGATCGCAAAGGCGGTGAACTCAACGGAGGATCAAGTGAGGGCACGACGAAAGGGGTTCGGAATTAAACCTTTTGTGAAGAGGATTGATACACTCGCGGCGGAATTTCCGGCACGGACAAATTATTTATACACGACGTATAATGCGAGCACGCATGATGTCGAGTTTAATGAGCATGGGACGATGGTTTTGGGGAGTGGTGTATACAGGATTGGGAGTTCGGTTGAGTTTGATTGGTGTGGAGTTTCCTGTACGCGGGCTCTCAGGCAGTTGGGCAAAAAGACGATTATGGTCAATTATAATCCCGAGACGGTTAGTACAGATTTCGATGAGTGTGATCGGTAGAACCCCACCCATCTGCCCACGTTTTCGTTTGTCTTCTTGAGTGAGTTGTTGATGGAAGGTTGTACTTTGAGGAACTCGGGTTTGAACGGGTTATGGATATTTATGAGATGGAAGGCGCCTCCGGCGTCATTGTCTCGGTTGGCGGCCAACTCCCTCAAAATATTGCCCTAAAACTCAAAACTGCCGGCGCAAAAGTCCTCGGAACGGCCCCTGAAATGATCGACTCTGCCGAAGACCGCTACAAATTCTCCAAGATCCTCGATTCCGTCGGCGTCGATCAACCTGCATGGAAAGAACTCTCCTCCGTCGACGGAGCACGGAAATTCGCCGAACAAGTTGGATATCCTGTCCTCGTCCGGCCATCGTACGTTCTTTCCGGTGCGGCGATGAGCGTTATCTACGATGAGAGTACGCTGCAACAACAACTTACGAATGCGGCGGCTGTCAGTCCTGACCACCCTGTTGTTATCACCAAATTTATCCGAGGCGCACGAGAGATTGATGTCGATGGCGTTGCATCAAATGGACAACTCCTCATTCATGCGGTCTCTGAACACATCGAAAACGCCGGTGTTCATTCAGGGGACGCGACGCTCGTTCTCCCGCCCGTAACATTGGAAGACGCGGTCGTCGAACGCGTCAAGGAAATCGCTCAAAAAGTCGCAAAGGCACTGCAAATCACAGGTCCATTTAACATGCAAATCATCAAAGCCGATAATCCCGAGGACCCATCTAATCCCCTGTTAAAGGTCATTGAATGTAATCTCCGCGCCTCCCGTTCCTTCCCCTTTGTCTCCAAAGTCCTCGGCACCAATTTCATTGATGTTGCCACCCGCGCCCTCGTCGGTAAAGAAGTCCCCGAACCTATGGATTTGATGAAAATCGAACGAGATTACACAGCCGTCAAGGTCGCGCAATTTTCCTGGACCCGGTTGGCAGGCGCAGACCCCTACCTGGGCGTTGAAATGGCTTCCACGGGCGAAGTCGCATGTTTCGGTCGCGATGTGCGTGAGGCGTATTGGACAGCCATTCAATCGACCCAAAACTTCCGCGTCCCGAAACCAGGCAATGGGATTCTCTTGGGCGGGGATGTTGCAAAACCGGAGATTTTTAAGGTTGCGACGGACTTGGCTGCCCTGGGGTACAAATTGTTTGCGGTTTCCGGACAGGTAAAGGCTGAGTTGGAGGGGACGGGGTTGAGTGTTGATGTGATTGAATTCCCGAAGACGGACAAGAGGAAGTTGAGGGAGGTGTTTCAAAAGTATAACATTGATGCGGTGATTAATCTTGCGAGTGAGAGGGGCAAGACCATGTTGGATGAGGATTACGTGATGAGAAGGAATTCCGTTGATTTTAACGTTCCTTTGATCAATGATTCGAAGGTGAGATCCCTCTCCTTTTCGGGCTTTTCGTCTCTTTGTAACTTGTGTTGACTAGTGGTTTAGTGCGCGGTATTGTTTGCTGAAGCGTTGAAGTTGAAAATCCCGCAATGGCAGCAAGGTGGGATACCAAGTGAAGTGAAGAGTTGGGGAGAGTGGACTCCGACAAGGAATCTTTGAGGGCGGATGTGTTGTATTTGATTGCATATCTCGCGAGTTTTTCTTATCTTCGATCCGCCAGCTTGGTGAAATAAAAAGTTTCTGTTTTTTGAGGAATTCATATTATCTATATATCCTGTTCATCAATTTGAACGTTGGGTCATGCAAAAGAAACAAATCCCCCCAATCTCAATTCAAAATGGAAGGCTCGCCGTGCGATGCTAAGCACTTTCTATGATCCAGCAAAACAATAAACAGCGACTATGACTTTGCAACCCACGTTTTCATGTGATCCAGAGCATGTTGCATAACCGCCTTAACATTCTCCGAGCGCTTAGGTTCCTCTGTCAACTCTTCATTAAAAATCCACCAATAGATATCCAACGCGAGTTTCCATCTGTCGCAATCGACCACCATAAGCATCTCCATCTTCCTCATGCAAACACTCAGAGGCATGGCATAGATAGTAGCACAAGTCTCTCCCCTAAACCCCTCCTTTTTCTGAATTTCCGACAGCATCTCAAGCATCTGATTTTCCTCGCCGGGTTTGGCAAACGGAACCGGGTGGAATCCCCAAAGCGGGACCGTACCACATTCCTCCCATCCCACCACCGCAACCAATTCGCCGTCCTTGTTGAAAAGGTAACTGGATAGGTTTTCGAAGAGCCTGGGGTTTTGCAAGAGGAAGCCTGCGGTGGGAGGTATTTCTTGTTGTTGGATGTGCTCGGCTAATTGCAGGTAAAGATAGGCACTGAACAAATCGCGTTCCGCACCCTGGGCAGCGGCCCATGACCAGTCTGTGAGGGCACGGTGTTGTGGGGGCATCCTGGACATGGCATATTCCCAGTATCGCACAGCCAACATCTTGTAATAAAGCCTAGCGTCGGTAAAGGGTCCAACTTCACTGCCTATAGCCATATATTTTTTGCCCAAGCTTTCGGGATAATCGTCTGACTTGATGGATCCTATCTGAGGCAATCGGACTTTGGACATTTCATAAGTGACACGAGCCAATTGTTGGTAAATCGCTTTTCGTGATTCCTCGTCGAGAGCATCCAATGTGTCTCTCGACATTGAAACCCCATCAACGAAATCCATGACGATAAATACGCAGCGTTGTCCCCGCACGGTAGTGGTGCCCCAACTGTGGACCCGAGGGACGGGGATGTTTGTCTGGTTGGCAAGGAATTCCATGGTGAACACAGCAGTTCGGTTCAACTGCTCCAGAATCGTTATGTCCCTGGCAAACACCCCGTGATCTTTGTCGAAATATGCAAAACGCAGGCGGAGGAGCCAGTGCCCGCGATCTTCAAAGACGACGGGGAAGCAAAAGGAGCCACGGTTTCCGATGGCAAACCGTGTCAGATCGATTTTGCAGGGCATCATATTGCGCGCCTCGGAAGCTGTTTTGGTAATTATTTTAAGGAAGGTTTGACTGACAGGCGCGATGCAGAATCGTACATCTTGGATGATTTCCTTGGGGTGTTTGCACTCGGCGAGGTCGTTGAGAGTTAACCAGACCTGACGGTTTGAGAAGCAAAGCGGCTCGTTTTTTGGGAACAGATCGGTTTTTGCGAAATCCACTGTTTTCGCGAACATTGTTGGTGGGAGTCGAAGAGATGGGCGTGTCCAAATTCGGGGGTAATGAACTGGGGGATCGCCAGCCGCGTTAGCACTCCGCACACACACACCACGCAGGCAAATTCGATAAACCATCACGCAAAGCATCCTCATCCACATCCCCATTGACTTTCGGAACCGCCATGCCCGTCAGTGATCTAGCAATCTACTCCGGCGCCCGAGCCGTGGGCTTCCTCGCCAATGCCTTGTTCGTCGGTCCCTCTCCCAAACGCCGCTTCAATCCCGTTTCTAATGCAGTGCAGGGGGCAATATTTACATCTCCGGCCTCTTCATCCCGCACTTGAACGTCATCCCCGCAGCAACAGACCGCGTCAACCTCTTCTGCGCCCACTTTGAATCCGGCAAGAAACTCTATGCCTCCCTTGGGCTAATCGCTTCCGTTGCCTACGGGACTGCAGCGTATTACGCCCCCACAGACCATTTGCAAATGGTTATGGGAGTTTGTTCGGGGCTGACGTTTGCTGTTGTACCTTATACGGTTGCCGTCATTTTGCCTACTGTCAAGGCGATTTTTGGGCTTAAGACGAGTGGGGATGTTGGGAAGCTTGATGCGGAGGGAGACAAGTTGATTGATAAGTGGGCGAAGTTGCATTTGTCTAGGATGCTGATTGCTCTTATTCCTTTGCTCATTGCCGCAAAGGAGATTGCCGAATAAACGCTATCCGCTCCATCTTTCCAGCTCAATGTTTATACGCAGTTAAATATTACTAGGTTTCGTGTTTGGGTTCGTGTAAATGGAATTTAATTGGGGGGAATGCCAAAAACCATTCCGAGTTAGCTGGTTCTGGATTTATGTGCTCCCGTTAGCCCCTCGATGATGGCACCGTGAGCCCGTCGATCTCCAGCAACAACACTAACCTTCTCAATACTTCTCAAATCATTCACAATATCCTTGCACTTGCCAAAGTATACTTCCTGCAAAGAATTGCGGATCTTGATTTCTTGGTCTTCGATCATACGGCCGAGATTCGTGATATGTGATGCCGGGGATTCAAGAGGGCAATCTTGTTCAATCTGAGATAGTCGCGGTTAGCCACCGAAAAACAACGAGTAAAGTAAAGGACTGTCTAGGAATGGAGGAAGGGGAGTGGAGTACTTGGCGGGTGAGGTTGCCAGAGAGATTCATTGAGCCTAGGGTTGGGGAGGATGTGGTCAAGTGGAGAATGACAGTGCTGGTGAGCTTGTAGTGTGCTGTGCGTGTGTGATCCACTGCTTCAAATACATGGATACTATCCCATCCGGCTCCTGGAGTAACTATGACACGTCAGCTTGCCCTCTAATCGAATCGGGACGTACCCTTCTTGAACAACACAACACCAGCAGTGCCATCGTCCAAATCCCACATATAAACACTCGAAACGCCCCCCTCATAGTACCTATCCCGAGTCAGCTCCAGTATGTAACCCTTCCTTCGCGGGCCACGTTAAGACGGTGCACGGGGAACTGTACAAATCACGATACGAATCAAACGCATCATTCGCCTTGACCTCCAACTCCCTCGTTCCCTCACTCAACAAAATAGGATCCTCAATAGCAGGTTCCCACTCCCCCGACCACGGACTCCGATATGAGTCCCCATCCCGATTATAATCGCAGAGCAAATATTCGCGACCGGTCTTGGCGCAGGTGCGGGTTGCGAGGGGCACGTCGACGCTGGAGAGGAGTTCTGTTGTTACGTCCTCTGGGAGGAGGGATTGGAGGAGGTCGAGGTTTTGGGAGACTTTTGATGGTGGCAGACGGCGGAGGAGGTCGAGAGAGGCCTCGAGGGCGTCTGTGGACATTGTGGAAGGCGCCGGCGGGAGGGCGAAGGTTTGGGGGACCTTGGGGTTTGTCGAGGGAACGGGGTTGGAGGTGCGGCGATCTGATCAAACAGGACAGACATCGTCAGGGGGAAAAAAAGGTCTATCACTATTCTTGTTTTGCATCGCATACGAAGCCTAAGAAAGAAAACACGCCTGCTACAGGCTCGCCGCGACACCACATATTCGTTTTCACCGCAAGGTTCCCTCCTTCACAATTTCAAAGCCATGGAATATCTCATTCCAGAGATATTCCAGAGCGTCGGCCTCGCACTAAAGACATCACCTACCAAGGTAGTGGTCGGTGGGCACATCCTACCCAGCATCCTTCGACGAGACCGACGGGAGTCGACAAATCCATCACGACAAAAGTTGAGACTGCAACGCAAAACATGAACACAGAACGATCCGCAAGCAAATAGCGGTTTTTGATTAGCGAATGTTATAAACTTCAGCGCAGACGTCGCCACGCGGGGACCGACCTTTCGAGTCTGAAGGAATATCATATCAACTAGATCCATATGTTTGTAATGGCAATTAAAATGTTCAGATATGCCCCGCAAAGTTGTTCTTTGCAATAAAACATTATCCAACATAGTTGCTAATATATCAAACCGCTTAATTGATACAGTCAGTCGAAATCTCAGCATAATATATCTTTTAAAAGTCCAAACTATTAGTATAATTTGATTAATTATGTAAAAAATAGTTTTATATTATTTTATTTAAACAATTTAGCTAAAACTTTATAGTTTATTTTTCTATACTAAATAAATATTAAAGCAATATTTAAATTTATATATAAAAAAACATCAGATTAAATCAAATTTAAACATCTAAACTCAATATCATAAGCTTTATATAATAAAAAGTCTTTTTATTTAAAGCTTTCTTAAACATATTTGAATTTATAAATGCTTAAATATTTTATTAAATAATATAAATATATTTTAAGTTATATTATTATTAATTCCTTTAAATCTTTTAAAATATTTAAATTCTTGATTTAAAAATACTTTTAAAACTTTTGCAAATATACTTTTATTATTTTAGACTGCTTTAAATGAAACAATTCATAGTATTAATCTTATCAAATTCAAAAACGGCTTTTTACAACATTATTGATAAAGTGAATTTGATTTGTGCTAAAATATTTAATCATACTAGACTTTAAATTTTTCTTCTTTTACATAAAACATATTTTAAAACTTTTGTGTTATGTTTCTAGGAATTAAAATAATGTATATGTAGACTTTATATATGTTTATAAGGTCAGATTTGAAAATAATGAAGATTGATCACCTCAATATGGAGGTATCAATTCGGACTATCACAGTATACTTTATAAACCCTGTGGGTTTTGGTTGTTAAATCTACAGATAGTAAACATGTATCACTGCTCCTTAAGCCTATAATATAATCAGCAGTGGAGATTACAGGGTACAATTTCATTGTTTAGGCCTGCTAAGGGGATGAGGAATCCTCCAAGTCTTCAGAATAATGAGTGTATAAATAGACCTATTCATTGAAATAAACCGCTCAGCGAATTCGTATCCAGTAGTATCACTCCCAATCCATCTCTTCAGCGTCTTTCGAATCACGCTGTAACGCCATGATATCCGCATAAGTATTGCTATTGCGCTGATGAATGCCGGTTGTATGCTCTTCCACACCCTCTATTACCTTCTGAAATCCGTTCCTAGCCTGCTGCCGAGCCCCAGTGGCTGAAGGGTCATCACCATTTCTGACAAGCACGACAGCACCAGTCTCCAAGTCTATTCGAATCTTCGAATCCCGTGGCTTATCATCGTCCCGTGGGGCATGTCGAGACCCCTTCAATCCTGGGAGGAAGTTCAGGCGGTCCCTTGGCGTCCCGGATAAATCCAACATACACGTGTCAGTCCCCTCTTTCGGCCGAATAAACGTCGTGTCCATAGGCACTGCTCCGTGAATCGCTTGTCGTATGAGAAACTCTGATGATAGCGGTTCCTGATTTGGTTTACTGCTTGCTAACGTCAGGACATTGTTTGCTCGTGCTTTGCTCGAGAGGTTATTATCGTTCGTTAATAAGGTTACTGGCAATTCTTTATTTTGTCTCATTAGGGATCTATAACGTTAGAGAGCTGCGTAAGAATTGGGTCCGCACAAGCAATACGCGAGAATCGAATCGTCTCCAACACTCTCCGCTCCCAATTTGTCCGGCCTCGTTTCGGCAATGACACTCCCATCCCCTGCCTCCAACGCTTCTTGCATCCATCTAATGGCCTCCCGTGCCAGGGTACCAACAGACTTCCCCTTCTGCCGATGAGTCGCTTTTTTCAGCCCGTCCACTACGCATCAACTTACGAGTGAGAGATGGGATGGGGATACGCTCATCAATGACTGTCCAGGGAATGGCGATGACATGTTGAAATTTGGAATGCCATGCTTGGACGGATTGGATGAGCGTCAGGTCACCGAGGAGGATGTTTGTGTCGACGACTATGAAGGCAGATGATGAGGGCGTCACCGACACACTTGCATCCATGGCGAGGGCATATCAAAGTAGGCACTCGGGGGGGGTTGCTGACTATCGGGCCGATATGTTTGCGCGAAGAAGGGATTGAGCGGCTGTAACGTCATCAATGCACGCCCCCGCCCGAAGGTGGCGGCAGTAAGCAACGACCGATCGCCAATCGCCACAGAACAAGGCCCGGGCTCCCCAGCTTGGCAGTCGTCATCCCCCCCTTACGTGCCCTAGCCACTCACCCGCTATATCAGCCCGTAATGCTCGAAGCCTTCACCTACCGAAAGTACAAGAAACACAAAATGGACAAAAAATTGCGTGAAGCCAACGCACGGGAGGCCCTCGACCCGCAGGACGAGGAGTTCATTCGACAGTCCATGGATAAGGGAACTACTGAGACAAGGTCGCCCCAGGGATCATCGGGGTCCTTCCTTAAGCGGTTGGGGCTGGTGAAGAAGTCGTCGTCGTCGGGGGGAGAAGCGATGACGCCGACGGAAGACGAGGTCGTCGCCGGTACCGATGCGGAGGGTAAGCCAATGTGTTTGAGTTGTGCTGATGGGGGGAAGGGGAAACAGGAACGGCGACTCCAGGGACGCAGGAAGCTGATCTTTCGGCTGTCCTCAATTCGTTGAACGTGGCTGTTGAAAAGGTTCCTCCCTTCTTGAAACCTGTGTTCATGTGCAGAAACGCGCGTTCTCATTTTCCGAGGAAACGCGCGCATTACTCAAAGAATTCACTCAAATCCTCAAAGACATTCAAGCAGGCGGTCCACACGCCTATGAAGACCTAACATCCTTCCTCCATAAATCAAACGCGAACCTCAACGCCATGTTCGAATCAATCCCCGATTTCATGAAGGCTCTCATTTCCTCTCTCCCATTCCCCATCTCCAGAAAACTCGATAAGAAGAGTGCGAAAGATGTCACAGCGGATTTGTTGAAGGATTTGATGAAACCGGGGGTTATCACAGGCCTCTTTTCGAGGATCATGACGGTTTTACGGACTAGATTTCCCGCTTTGATTGGTTCGAATGCTTTGTATCTCCTCCTTTCTTGTTCGGATTTGGAGTCTGATATTGGGCGGTAGATTGGCTTTGGGGGTTTTCGTATTGTTATTCGGGGTTTGGTATTGTTACAAACGCGGCCGCGAGGAGAGAATCAAACTAGGGAAAGAGGACCCGGAACCAGAAGTCCTTGTGGCAGGGGCTAAACAAAGGGAGGATGACTCCACGGATCATGGAGATCGTCCAAAGCAGACGACGTCAACGACACCGTCACCCAAATTTGTTGCTACCCCGGAACCAGTGCCGACGCCGGTGTTGATGCATGACGGTGTTCCAGTCGTTTGTGGGGCGGAGGAGGTTGTCACGACCTCGCCTGAGTTGGTTCATGAGGGTCTCCAGGTTGAGGGGGATGCTACCCCTCAGATTCAGAGTGATTCTATCCCTGATGCGAGGAAAAAGAGTAGGACAAGTTGGTTCAAGGGAAAAAATTGAATGGCGAGTTTTGTAGGAAGTATATGGAAGGGGGAAGAAATTTCTTAGGTAGCGCTGGTCCTATATCCTTAGTTGAAGTAGTAACCAAAAATCCCAAAGTTTTATATTCATTTTCTTGTTAAGGCTTAATCAACGGTAAGTGAATCTACGGAACGAACTGGCCCGGGAGAAGCTTCGTGCTCATTACTCCCATCAACCTCATCAACACTGACTGTGACGCAGATGGAACGTCATTATTCAATAAAATTTGTCTCGTCCTAAAATGCTTTGCCGACAATAATTAAATTTTGGCGTTCATCGATTCATCGAATGAATCACACTCTCTGTTCCCAACCCCGCCCTACGAGGCTACGACGCTCCGTTCCATCCCACACAACTCGTCCAAATCCGCCCTGTCTCTAGTGTTTCCTCGACGTTCAGCGTCTAGTCAGCAACAATGGGTGGCGGCGACCTCAACATGAAAAAGTCCTGGCACCCTCTCCTGCGCAAAAACCAGGAAACGGTCTGGCAAGCAGAAAACAAGGCCCGCGAAGAACGCAAAAGAATCGACCAAAAACGCAAGGAAATCGCCGAAGAAAGACAACTCCAAGAACTCCAACGTCTCCAAGAAGCCCAGGGTGGGAAGCCCCGGCAAGAGAGATTAGACTGGATGTACACCGCTCCAGCGAGTGGCTCGCAAGCCGTCAGTGAACAACTCGAGCAGTATTTATTGGGGAAGAAGAGTGTTCAGGATTTAATTATGGGGGATGAGAATGAAAAGTTGAAGAAGGGTGCGGATTCGTTTGGTGGCTTTCTGGCTGGGGGGAATGCGAATACGGTTGCGGATACGAAGAATAAAGTGTTGAATGATCCGTTGTTGGCGATTAAGAAGCAGGAACAGCGCAAGTATGAGGAGTTGATGAATAACCCGCTTTTGTTG
>Ga0335081_10015472_pt1 | contig 12339 bp, 7 predicted proteins | sample Lox_Sample_35_FD_206713 | JGI IMG/M metagenome (GOLD analysis project Ga0335081, IMG submission 206713) | Soil microbial communities from Loxahatchee National Wildlife Refuge, Florida, United States - Lox_Sample_3.5 | ecosystem: Environmental > Terrestrial > Soil > Wetlands | place: USA: Florida... | reverse complement strand
GCTGCTTTCCAGCTTCATCAACGGCATCAAGCACCTGCCGTGCGAGTTCACGCCGCGGTGACGCCGCCCGGCGACCGCGGTTCGCTGTCAGCCCGCGACGAGGTCGGGCGCTTGCTGCGCGGTGAGCTGGGCGGCCGGCTGAGGAACCGGCTAGCCGACGGGCGGAGAGACCGGCTAGCCGACGGGCTGAGGAACCGGCTAGCCGACGGGCTGAGGGACCGGCTAGCCGACGGGCTGAGGGACCGGCTGGGCGGTCGGCTGGGCGGCGGGCTCCCAGCTCGGCCGCAGCGGCATGCCCGCATTACCCTCGGCATCGAGCCTCGCGCACAGGACCTGGTGCAGCTGGACCTGGTTGCGCTCGAAGCCGAGCCGTGATCCGGCCATGTAAAGGCGCCATACCCGGGCAGTGCCCTCGCCGACCTCGGCGACCGCTTCCGCCCAGTGCTGGTCGAGGTTCTCGCACCAGCCGGCCAGGGTCATCGCGTAGTGCTCCCGGATGTTCTCCTCATGGCGCACCTCGAAACCAGTGTCATGCATGACGGAGACGAGGTGCCCCGGTCCCTCGAGCTCACCGTCGGGAAACACGTACCTGTTGATGAAGCCGCCCTGACGTATCGCGGGCTCGCGGTTGTCCGGCCTGGTGATGCAGTGATTGAGCAGCCGCCCGCCCGGCTTGAGCTTCCGGTAGAGGAAGGAAAAGTAGCTGGGCAGATTTGCCTTGCCGATGTGCTCGGTCAGTCCGATCGAGCTGACCGCGTCGAAACCGGACTCCGTCACGTCGCGGTAGTCGAGGTGGCGTACCTCAGCGAGATCGCGGAGGCCCGCGGCCTCGATCGCGCGGCGTGCCCACTCGGCCTGCTGGCGTGAGAGGGTCACCCCGAGCGCGCGGACCCCGTAAACACGCGCCGCGTGCATGACCATTCCGCCCCAGCCGCAGCCCACGTCGAGCAGCCGCATGCCCTCCCGCAGCCCCAGTTTCCGCGCGACCAGGTCGAATTTGTACGCCTGCGCCTCTTCGAGCGTCGCGTCGGCGCCTGGGTAGCAGGCGCAGGTGTAGGCCATCGACGGGCCGAGCACCCACTCGTAGAAGCGGTTCGACACGTCGTAGTGGTGCGAGATCGCACCGGCGTCGCGCCGCTTGGAGTGCCGCCGCCCGGCCAGCCACCACCGACGCGGCCGCACCTCCTGCGGGGGCGGCGGCACCCGTGGGAAGAGGCGCTTCACCCCGCCCAGTTCGTGCAGCAAGCGCAGCCGTTGCGGCCAGCCCAGGTCCGTAATCTGCGCCCTGGACATGCGGACCAGTGCGGTATACATGTCGCCGTCGACGTCGAGGTGCCCGGACACGTACGCGCGGGCAAGGCCGAGCGCACCTGGCGCCTGCGCCAGATAGGAGACGGCGACCGGGGAACGGACCGTTACCTTTATGCCGGCGCCCGGTTCGCCCGCGGCGCTCCCGTCGTACGCCTGGAACTCGACCGGCGCGCCGGGTCCGGCGACCCGTTCGAAGACGTCAGCCAGTGCCATGTTTCCAATCCTCCTCGCAGCCGTATCCGGCTACCGTTATCCAGTGCTGCGGGTAGCCATAGCTACCGCCCGCGCACGCACTTGTCGTAGAGCCCGAGTAGGCGCGCGCCCGGATCATAAGCACGCTTCAGTGCCCGGTACTCCTGTCCGTTGTACTGCCGCCAGAACTCGTCCTCGGTGTAGTAAGCCGTCGAATACAGTCCCTTGCGGCCGCCGAGCGCCGAGACTTCGTCCTCGATAAGCCGGTTGTGATAGCCATCGGGCTGACCGGGCTTGAGCGGAACAGTTCCCCAGAAGCCGAAGTTGACATAGACGTGGCCGGGCTCCAGCGGATAGAGGGGCCAGCTCGCACCGCACCGAAGCCGCAGCGGGCACAGCCACACGGGCCTCATGCGGACCTCACGGAAGAAGAAGTCAAGGAAACCGGCGCCTTTCTCGACCGGGATCTCGACATCCTGAATGACATCCTCCCTCGGGCTGACCTGGCGCGACTTGTTCATCTGGCTGGTGAGCCCGTGCCTGCGGTCGAAGGCGACGAGCCGCCGGTATATGTCTGAACGCCGGTATCTGCGCGGCCACAACCGGCGGATCGCCGGGTTCTGGACGCCGAACGGGCGCGAGCACCAGAACCAGTCGGTGTCCCATCGCCACAGGTAGTCGCGGACTGTAAGGAAGTCCTCGCGGTACCGCTGGACGGACCGATAGTAGATCTGCTGCCGGGTGTAGTCACTTAGCCACGGTGCGACCGTGCTGAAGGTCCCCAGAGTGAGGTACAGCTCATCGGGCCCGAAGGCGATCCCATCGATGAAATCGACCGGCACGCCGTCGATCGCCCGGTCCGCGGCGATCTGGCCGACCGCGCTCATGCAGTCGTCCAGGCTCCCAAACGGCCGATGGCGCAGATGCACATACGGTTTGACTGGCTCAAGCTCGATGGTGAGCGATAGCGCGTAGCCGAGCGTGCCATAAGAGTTCGGGAAGCCGCGGAACAGCCTCGCATGCTCGCCCTCTGGCGCGGCGGTCACGACCCGGCCATCGCCGGTCAGGATCTCCATCTCGATGACGGACTCGTGGGGAAGGCCGTTGCGGAGTGAGGTGGACTCGATGCCAAGGCCGGTGACCGCGCCGCCGAGGGTGATCGTCTTAAGCTGGGGCACGACGAGCGGCATCAAGCCGTAACGCAGGGTAGCGTCGGCCAAATGCTCGTACGTCGTCATCCCCCCGACGACCGCCGTCTGTGTCACCGGGTCCACGTGCAACACGTGATCGAACGCGGAGACGTCGAGGCCGTGCAGAGCTGGAGAAGCGTCGCGGAATCTGAACAGGTTGGACGTCGGCTTGGCCAGACGGACGGGTTCCCCAGCCGGAAGTTCCTGATACGCCTGCCGGAGCGCCGCCACGGCGGCGCGGTGCCGGTCGAGTTCCGGTGCGGGCACGCCAGCGAGCGTGGCGGGCACCGATTGCCTGGCAGGCGGGGATGCTGCGATAGCACCCTCCGCGTGGCCGGCCGCTCGCGCGTCTTCCGCCCTGCCGCCTGCCGCCCTGGCGTCTTCCGCCCTGCCGCCTGCCGCATTGGCGTCTTCCGCCCTGCCGCCTGCCGCATTGGCGGCTTCCGCCCTGCCGCCTGCCGCACTGCCACTCGAGGCGCGTGCCGCGCGGCTGCCGCTGCCGCCGTCCTGTGGGCCGCCGCCGGTGGCGCGCCCGCCGCCCGCACTCGCGGCGGCTTCCACACCGCGGCCGATGCTGCCGCCTTCCGCCGCACCGCCGGACCGGCGGCCGCCCGGCGAAGAGCCTGCGGTCCGCGCGCCGGTGACACCTGTCACGAGCCACTCCCTCCTCGCGGGGGCCACCTCCTGCGGCAGGCTGGCTGCAGGAGGCGCACATGGGAAAGCTTTAGGCCGAACTGGACGAACAGCTCATCGAGTTTAGCTTGAGCCCGCGGTTCTACCTCGTAGCGACGTCGCCGTTCGCCGAAATCTGGATCTCGAAGACCCAGGCCCGCGGCGGGTCACGGTGCCCCGCCAAAGCGCTTCGATGACCTCCGGCCGCCGGCCCGGCGCACCTCCGTTCCGGCCACGCCGAACCCTCAAACCGAGGTCGAACCGCTGGACTTTGCGGCGGCCGGCTAGGAGAGGATTGCGACGGCTTTGTCGGTTGAGGTGTGCTGCGCTGGCTGAAGTACCTGGCTGCTTAACAGCAGGGTTGACTTCGCGGAGAGCAAACCATCCTCGGATAGGGGGCGAAGCTCGACGCCCCGTGCGTCGGCGATGACCGCGGTTTTGTCCTCGACAGGCAACCAGCCATCCTCTTCGTCGTGCGGCTCGCTCGCCACAAGGACGCCAGCTGCCTCTTTGCGGTAACAGAGGGTCTCGCCCCACGTGGTGGCGACGACCCGGACGCCGTCAGTGGCCAGCATGTTCAGGCAAGCACCGGAATCCAGCTCCACGACGTCGCGCAGCAGGCTCACCAGCGACTCGTGCAGATCCAGGCCCGTGTCCAGGCGCTGCCACAGCAGCGCGGCCAGCAGCGCCGCGTCACACCCCGATTCCGGCTCACGACCGGAGCCGAGCAGGGGACGGACCTTGCCGACGTCCAGATGCCCATTAAGGCTGAACAGGCAGCGGCCGTTAGTGAAGGGCGCGTTGGCGTTCTCCTCGATGGGCATTCCCGGGCTGGCCGCACGGACCGCGCCAAGCACACAGCTCGAGGCCACCTCGCGGGCCAGCACGGTGAACACGCCGTCGTCCCAGATCGGGATCGTCGTGCGATAGCGTTCCGCGCTGGCGGCATCTTCGGCGGGAAACCAGCCCGCGCCAAAGCCGTCCTTGTTGACCAGCCCGACCCGCTGCCACCGCGGCACCCTCGCTTGCCGCGCAAGCGCATAGCCCGCCTCGAAGAACAACTCATGCAGGGCGCGTGCCTGCCCGATCCATCCGAAATGACGGCACATTGGCGATGATCCCTTCGGGCTTCCTTAGCTGCTCGCAATCTCTCAGCTCAGTGGGGCTGTGGCAGAATCAGGGGAACGTCTCACATAGTGAGATTGATCTTTCTAGCTGGCTCCGGAGGACTCAGTCGAAATCCCATGACCTCCGACGATGCTGACAAGTACTCCACCAGCGTGACCCGTATCTCGCAATCTGGGACGCTGACTCAATTGTGCAACAGCCCGCGGTGTGTCTCCAACAAAACGATGACGCCTATATTCCGTGGGTCTGCAGCCATAGTTCCAGCAGAGCGAGCTGCCATAGCGCGCTAGCACCCAGAGTGGTGCGGTAGTCGCTGGGTGCTTCCAGCAACCTCTCGACATATGACATTTGATACAGGCCGCGCGACTTCGCCGCAGGGCAGGTAAGCGCCTCGCGGACCATCTCAAGGTACGGACCACGCAGGTGGCGGATCGCCGGTACCGGGAAGTACCCCTTTGGCCGGTCGATGACCTCGTCGGGGACGAGGCCGCGGGCAGCACTCTTCAGCACGCCCTTGCCGTCCGAGGCAAGCTTGAGCTCTGGCGGGCAGGAGGCGGCCAGTTCGACCAGGTCGTGATCGAGGAATGGGGTACGCGCCTCCAGACCCCAGGCCATCGTCATGTTGTCGACACGCTTGACGGGGTCGTCCACCAGCATGACGGTGGTGTCGATCCGAAGTGCGGCATCCAGAGCGGTCACGGCTCCGGGAGCAGCGAAGTGCCGCCGGACGAACATCGAGCTGACATCGTCTGGCGTCATGTACTCGGGGCTGAGCACTCCGGCCAGCCCGTCATGCGGACGATCGAAGAACACGCTGGAATATGCCGCCGTCGCGTCCTCGCGCGGTACTCCGGCGAGCGGTGGATACCAGTCGTATCCCGCGAATACCTCGTCGGCCCCCTGCCCAGACTGGACCACCTTGACATGCTGCGACACCTCCTGGGACAGCAGGTAGAACGCGACCGCATCGTGACTCACCATCGGTTCGCTCATGGCTTCAATGGCGCCCCGCAGCGCCGGCAGCAGTCGCGAGTCGTCGATCCGGATCTTGTGGTGGTGGGTGCCGAAACGCTCGGCGACCAGGTCTGAGTAACCGAACTCGTCGCCGGACTCACCGCCTGCCTCGGCGAAGCCGATGCTGAAGGTCTGCAGGTCCGACTGCCCCGCCTCGGCCAGGAGCGCCACGATGAAGCTCGAATCCAGCCCGCCGGACAGCAACACGCCGACCGGCACATCGGCCACCATCCGCCGGTCCACCGCAGTCCGCACACCCGCGAGCACCGCCTCCGGCCACGCCGCCGGCGTGAGATGTTGACCGCGGGTGAAATCCGGGCGCCAGTACGCGTAGTCCTCGAAGGCACTCCCGTCAGGCTCGAAGGTCCGCACCGTGGCCGGCGGCAGCTTGTCGACCCCGCTGAGGATGGTGAGCGGCGACGGTACCACCGAGTGGAAGGTCATGTAGTGGTGCAGGGCTGCCGGGTTGATATCGGTACCGACACCGCGGCCTGCCACCAGCGCGGGCAACGTGGAAGCGAAGCGCAGCCGGGCGGCGTTACGCGTGGTATAGAGCGGCTTGATCCCCAACCGGTCGCGTCCGAGGATCACCCTCCCGGTATCACGCTCCGCCACCGCGAACGCGAACATTCCCTTGAAGTGATCGACGCACCGCTGCCCCCAGCGGTGGTAGGCCTTCACCAGCACCTCGGTATCGGAGGTGGAGAAGAAGTAGTAACCGTCCCCGCGCAGCGTCTCGCGAAGATCCTTGTAGTTGTAGAGGCAACCGTTGAAGACGCCGGTCAGGCCGAGTTCGGCATCGACCATGGGCTGCGACGCCCGCGCGGATAGATCGATGATCTTCAAGCGGCGGTGGCCGAGCGCGACCGGTCCCTGGGCCCAGATACCCGAGCCGTCGGGGCCGCGCGGCGCCATCGTCGCGGTCATCCGGACCACCGCGGCTACGTCGGCGGGCTCGCCGTCGAAGCGGAGCTCGCCGCTCAAACCGCACATCGGTGGCTCCTTGAGCGAAGGGGTTTCCGGGACATGCGGATCCTTTCGCGAGACGTCAATACATCAGCCACGTGTCCTTCGCCCCGCCTCCGCGCGACGAATTGACGATCCTGCTTCCGCCCGGCGCCACCCGGGTCAGCGCGATTGGGACGACCGTGGGCTGGCCGGCTAGGCACACAAAAGCGCGGAGATCGACAGCCCGCGGCTCCAAGCGCCCATCGGCGAGCGTCGGATGCGTCGACAACGAGACGGTCTCCTGGGCGATCCAGCGGGCCGGGTCGGCGAGGATGCGGGCGCGGACCACCCGCAGTTCCGCGGGCGTGGCATCCGGACCGATCACGACGCCCTCGCCACCGTAACCATCCACGGGCTTGGTCACCAATTCCCCCAGCCGGTCCAGTACCTGCGAGCGCGACTCGGCGTCACGGCACAGGTAGGTTGGCACATTGTCGAGCAAGGGCCGTTCGCCGAGATAGTACTCGATCAGTTTCGGCACGTAAGCGTACAGGCACTTGTCGTCGGCGACCCCGTTACCTGGCGCGTTGGCCAGGACCAGGCTGCCGTCACCAATCGCCTGCAGCAGGCCGGGGCCAAGTAGCTTCCCGTCCGCGCCCTTGGCGCCGAATAGCTCGTCCTCGTCGATCCGGCGATATATCACGTCCACCCTGGCGGGCTCGGCGCCGTCGATCCACACGCCGTCGTCCGCCACGCGCAACTCACCCGGGTGGACCAGGGGGATCTCCAGCTCGTTGGCCAGCAGCCGGTGCTCATAAAATGCCGAGTCCACCGGGCCCGCGGTGACCAGGGCGACGTGGGGCGAGGTCTCCGTCAGCGCAGACCGTAGCGCGCGCACCGCCATCCTGGGCCCCGGGGTGAGCCCCAGCGACATGGGGATGAGCTCGGGCAGAACCCGGGCCGCCAGCCAGTGGTTGGCAATGGCATACCCGATGCCGGACGGAACCCGCAGGTTGTCCTCGAGCACCGCCCACCGGCCGGCGCCGTCGCGGACCAGGTCGATGCCCGCGAGGCAGCACCGCACCGCCGACCGGGGCAACCGCCGCCCCGACTCCCGCAGACCGGGCGATGCGTCGATTGCCCAGGCAGGCAGCACGCCATCGTGGACCACGGCGCGGTCCCCGTAAGCGTCGCGCAGGAATGCCTCCAGCGCACGGACCCGCTGCGTCAGCCCTGCCTGCAGCAGACGCCAGTCTTCGGCGGCGACGACCCTGGGAATGAGGTCGATCGGAAAGAGCCGGTCCTCGTCCTCGCTACCGATGTTGAAGATCATTCCCATCCGCCGCTGGACCTCGTCGCGATATCTCTGCCGCTCGGACAGGCCGTCGATACCGATCTTGTCAAGCGCGGTCATGATCATTCCGTACGGTCCGCGGGCGCTGCCATCGAAGAGGATCGCCTCGTCGCCCTCAGCCGCGTAGCCCTCCAGCATCGCGCTGACCGTCGTCCGGGCGGGTCCCGCGCCCGGCATCCAATCGGTGTTGGTGCGGGTTTCCGCCACCAGCGTGTCGACGACCTCCTGGAGGCCGCCGCGGGCGCACACCGCGCGCTGCCGGGCCGCCGAACTGCCCCGGGCTAGCGCCGACTCCGTGAGCTCAGCGACAAGTTCCCAGTCCCCGGTCGACTCCAGCGTAGGCCGGAGATCTGTCAGCATCCGCCCGATGAGCTGGTGAGCTGGCACCGGGGTTACCGTCGCTGGATCGACAAGATTGCCCTCCAGGCCGGACCGAGCGGCCCGCCAGGTCGCGGCCTGGATCACCTCAGGGCGGACGGGCATCGGCGGGGTGCCCGCGATTGCCGCGTCGATCTCCCGTATCACCAGCGAGCGGAAGAGCCCGGCCAGCAGGACGACGTCCTCCAAACGCGGGCACGCGTCGCAGATGCGCAGCTCCACCGTGGATTGATGGGCTGACGGCCGGACATCGAAGTAGATCATGCCGGGGTCGCTTATGACTCCGGACCGGACGAGGTCGGCCACGGTCCGGTCGTAGTCCGCGGCTGACTCGAACGCGCCCAGGGCACCGGTGGTCGGCCAGCGTCGCCAGACCAGGTTGCGGTAACTGGCGTAGCCGGTGTCCATCCCCACCCAGAACGGCGAGCTCGCCGACAGCGCTAACAACGCTGGCAGCCAAGGTTCCACGCGGTGCGCGACAGCCACCGCCAGATCGCGATCTTTCACATCGACGTGCACCTGCGCGCCGCAGATCAATTGCTCGTGGACCAGCATGCGGTACTCGTCCAGCATGTTCTCGTAACGCGGATCCGACGTAACCTTGAGCGCGTCAGGGTCGGCGATGGGCACTGTGCCGGCGGCCACGATGCCCAGCCCGAGGGGTTCTGCCGCGGCGATGACGGCCCGCCGCAGCGCCGCAATGTCCTCGGCGAGGTCGACCAGGCGGACACAGGGACGGCTGTTAGCCTCCACCACGGACCGCTGGAGCTCCGCCCCGAACCTGTCAACGGGCAACTGCTCCACGAGACCGTCGGCTTGCGCGGTCAACCGCCGCGTTCTCAGGTCGACCGTGTGGAACTCCTCCTCCACCCCGGCGGCCACGAACTCCGGACGCTCTATCACCACCTGAGCGTAGAGCCGTTGTGTTTCGCCGATATTTCGCAGCTGTTTTCGGCGGATGATTACCGGACTGTGGCTCCTGGGCGAGTCAGCTGACCAGTGGCTCCTGGGCGAGTCAGCTGACCAGTAGCTCCTGGGCGAGTCAGCTGACCAGATCTGACCCAAGCGCGGCAGAGCATGAAGCGGTCGAGCATGGCCGAGCATGAAGGGGCCGCGTGGGGGCCAGAGCCGAAATTCTTACGAGGTACCGGCCGCGACCAGCTAATGGCAGCGCCCGCCAGCGGCCGAGCGGCCCGCCGATAACCTGGACACCGGCGCCACAAGATCACTGCAAGGCTGCGGGCGGAATCGCACGAGGCGCTCAGCGCGGCCGACGAGCTCGACAGGTGGGAACCGCAGTCCCGGGAGCGGGACGTTCAGCTTCCCGAGCGGACCGCGGCCAGCCATTATCAAGGTTCTTACCTTGATAGCTTCCGCTGCGCCCCAACGAGCCGGCCGGACTGGCATTGTCATAAAGGACCGCCCGCACCCGCCCCGCGAAGCGCAGCCCTCGTTTCGGGTCTCGCCTAGCCTGATGCCGACGGAGGAGCGCCTTCCCCATGACCATCATGCCGCTCCAGTCGAACCTGAAGCTGGGGGCTTACCCGACTGCGACCTCGTGCGCACGGCTGCACGCCAAGTCGGTGGCGTGGGAGTGGGGGCTGGTGGAACTGGCGGAGACCGTCGAACTGGTGGTATCGGAACTGACGACGAACGCCGTCAAGGCCGCCGCCGCCCACCAGGAGGCCGGCGCAATGCCGGGCCTTCCCTATGTGTGGGTCCGTCTCACACCGGGCCAGCGGCAAGTGCTGGTCGAGGTCTGGGACAGCAATCCTGAGCCGCCGGTGCGCGCCGATCCGGATCTCAACGCGGAGAGCGGCCGTGGCCTCATGCTGGTCGAAGCCGTCAGCGCGACGTGGGGGTACTACCACGTCAACGGCGGGGCCGCCGAGGAATCACACGAGGCGGGGCTGGAGCGCCAACCGACCGGAAAAGTCGTGTGGGCGCTGGTGGCCGCAAAGCCGGGTCGTGCCTCCCGCCGGCACGCTGGCCGGTTGCGCAACGCCCCGTCGTGACATCGCTCGCGGTCTGCGCCGACCGCAGCCCGACGACCGCCAGCCGATACCCGCCGCGTCGGTCAGGGCAGCGAAACTGCGGCCCTAAATCGCTGGGCGCCAGCCCGCCACGCGGCTCGAGTAGCCGGTGATCAACCTCCCCGGCCGCCGGAACCGCCCCAGCCATGGTGGCCCGCGCACTGCTCGGCCACCGACCAACCCCCATGGATTTTCAGCCCGAACTACTAAGGTTGGGCGCATGCGATTCGCGCTCGTCGATTCGGGCCTCGGCGTTCTCCCCGCCGCCATGCATTTGCGCAGGCTATATCCGGGCGCGGCACTTGTGCTTTCCATGGACCCCGAGGGCATGCCATGGGGCCCGCGTTCTCCGGACGACATCGCCGAGCGCGCGCTCGCCTGCGCCCAGGCGACGCTACCGTGGCAGCCGGACGTTTTGGTGCTCGCATGCAATACCGCGTCGGTGCGCGCGCTCGACGTGCTACGCGCCGAACTCGAACCATCCGTGCCGGTGGTCGGTACGGTGCCCGCGATCAAGCCAGCTGCCGCGGGCGGCGGGGCGGTCGCGATCTGGGCGACCGCCGCCACTACCGGGAGCCCGTACCAGCAGGAGCTAATTCGCAAGTTTGCCGATGGCGTGCTCGTCACCGAGGTGGCATGCCCCGGCCTCGCCGACGCGATTGAGTCCGCAGACATGGACGCGACTACTGACGCCATCGCCGCCGCGGCCGCCCTCACACCGGCCGCCGCGAAGGCGGTGGTACTCGGCTGCACCCAGTACGAGCTCGCGATGGACCGGATTCGCAGCGTCATGCCGAAGGTCCGCCTGCACGGCTCGGCACCAGCGGTCGCGGCCCAGGCGATCCGCCGGACGACCACCCGGCCGGCCCCTCCGGCCGACACACCAGCAGAAGACAGTCCGGCCGGCGGCGACCCTGGTGCGCCGGACGTCCACGTGCTGTTGAGCGGAGCCCCGGGTGAGCTTCCCGCCGCGGCGCTCCGCTACGCCGAGGGTCGCCTCCTGGCCGGCCTTCGCCTTCGCTCGACCTTGGCATAGGACGCGGCGACGTCCTCAGGCGTCATCGGCAGCCGCGCGGCGGACGGTGGAAGGCCACCACTGACGGCTTCCAGCAGGAGAAGCGCCATCGTGTAGCCGGGATTGGAGTCGAGCGCTCGCCGGATCGCGACGTTCGCGAGCGCCCCATCACCGGATTGCCACGCGGTGAAGGCGAGGAGTCGTTAGTGTTTGGTTACGGCGCAGGGGGATGCCTACGGGTCACCGGGCCGTGAGGGGTGCTTTATGAGTCCAGTAAGCCACCGGTGCACTCAGCGCCGATTACCTGGACAAATGCCAGAGCGGCCGTTACCGCTGGGTGCCAATTGACCGCGCATTTTCCGTACTCATGCTCTGAAAGCCTCGATGACGCCCTTCTACCTGGCAGCGGCACCTGACCGCAGTCGGCCACGCGCCAGCGCCCGGACTGCGGCGCCCGCCAACCGCGAGAACGCTCCGCTGCACAAGGGCCATCCGGCGAGCAGGAGCGGTTTTCAAGACCCGTAAGGAAACTTTCCTGACCTGCGGGAACGGCGCTGCGTCCCTGAACTTACGCACGTATTCCGCATGATCAAGGTCCCAGAGCATCTGTACTGAGCCCCTGGGTGGCACAGGATGGGCAACCTTCGCCATGTTCATCGCGGGCGGCTGCCTCGATCAGTGTGTTACTTCCAGCCGAAGTGATCCCGGGCTTCCGGTCACCAGTGGTGCGTCGCGGCGTGCATGTCAGTTCTGGCATGGTTGTGGCAGCTCACGGTTCCGGAGGCGTAGGTTGAACGTAGAAAGCTGCGTGTTAAGGCTCGGTTGTCATGCTTGACGTCCCGCGATCTATCGCTGACGTGGCCGGAGCGGATCGGTACGGACAGGCATACTTGCCGCGAAGAGCGTCACAGCCGGCCGAGTGCTCGCCGGACCGCTAGGGCACTGACCAGCCAAACCCTGGTGGCCCGTAGTAGTAGCTGTGATTGCCCCCCTTATCACCCCGGCTAATGGCCCGGTGACCTTGAATCGCGCCCGCCCTCTCGACTGATCATCCCGTCTGCCTTCGGCCCACCCAAGGGGGAGCGGGCCAGACCCACGGGGTCA
>Ga0335081_10015471_pt1 | contig 12339 bp, 4 predicted proteins | sample Lox_Sample_35_FD_206713 | JGI IMG/M metagenome (GOLD analysis project Ga0335081, IMG submission 206713) | Soil microbial communities from Loxahatchee National Wildlife Refuge, Florida, United States - Lox_Sample_3.5 | ecosystem: Environmental > Terrestrial > Soil > Wetlands | place: USA: Florida... | reverse complement strand
CGCGTGGGGTGCAGAAACCCGATCGCGCTTCCGGAACAACGCGATTTGCAGCAGGATCGTGTTATTGCACCCCACGGGCGTCAGCGGCGGGTCAGTCCCGGCCTCGTCGCGTTCGCGCGGAGTGGGGTCGTCACGGCCGGCCGAGGGCGGCCGTCGGCTGATCGCGTATGTAGACGGCGATTCCGGTGTCGAGGATGGAGGCCAGGAACGGCAGCGGAGAGCCGGCTGCCTCCTGAACTTCTTCCGGTGTCGCGAGGACGATGTCGACCCGCGGGAAGCAGTCGGCCGCGAGGGCTCGGGCGCGGCGGCGGTGCAGGCCGCGATTGCCCGGAAGATGGGCGATCACGAGCAGGTCGATGTCGCTTGCCGTGGTGGTCGTACCCTTGGCGAACGACCCGAAGACGAGGATCCTCTCGGGCGAGAACGCACGGACGAGGCGATCGACGGTGCGCCGGACCAGCCCCGGTAGCGCGGCCGCCGCGTCGTCAGGCCGCGTCATAGTCGATCAGCAGGAGCACGTCCCCGATGAGGTTCTTCGTCAGCGACTGAAAGTCGGAGGCGCCCTGCTGTTGGAGCTCGAATGTCCAGGTTCCGAGCGGCGTCCCCGGCGCGGTCGCGATCGTGCCGCCACAGATGTTCGGCTCGGTTGCCCCGGCCACCGGCGTGAGCGTGACCGGAGACGTCGGCAGCGGCGCCTGCGGGACGAGCACGAAGTTGCCCGGCTCCCAGGCGACCGCGAGCACGGTTATCCCGGTAACCGAGATCGTCTTACCGCGCGTCCACGGCGGGAATTTCGTCGGCGAGATGCCGAGCGTCAGTTTCTGCGTCGCGCCCGCGGTGAGGAACGCCGACCATGGTGTCACCGGGTAGGGATTCGCATCGGTCGCCGCCGGCGCGGCAAAGTCGTTCTGCGCGCTGAACACCTTCACTCCCGAGGTCGGCAAGTTGGCGAGGTTCGACGCTTCGACCTCCTTCTGGAGGTCGCTGCCGCCGTCGAGTGCGGTGTAGTAGAGGTGCATCACGACGTCGCCCACGGTCGAGAGATCGACCTCGTTGCTCGCCTGCGGCATCTCGAGATGCCAGGAGCTGATCGCCCCGGCGTTCTCGAACGGCAGGTAGCGCTGGTCCGCGATGTTGCTCGCGATCGCGGTGATGAACAGACCGGGATCGTCCTGGGCGTTGCCCATCGCGATCTTCTGCGAGTTCGCGGCGTACGTGTAGACGAAACGCGGGTCTGACCCCATCGGGCTCTCCTCGTAGCCCGAGGTGGTGTCGGTCTTGATCCGCACCTGGTTCGAAACGAGGGTCAGAGTCGCCTTGACGTTGTCGAACTTCCCGGGGTTCGGATAGACGACGGTGAGGCTCACCCGCGTGAGACGCCGGTTGTAGTGGCCGGGGTAATCGAGGTCGAAGAGCCTCTCCGGGAGCGTGAAGTCGCAGAAGCCGTTCACGAGCAGGCTCTGGAGCGCCGTCGGGTCGAGTTGGCCGAGCGAGACGTAGCGACTCATCTCGTAGCGACGCGCGTTCTGCTGGAGGTACGAGGACTGCATTCGGCGCAGGTCGTGATTCAGCGTCTCGCCTGCCAGGAGCCCCTTGTGGAGGCTGTCCCAGTAGCCGAATTGGATGAACGACGCGTTCAAGATCCCGAGCTCGAACTGGTAGCAGCGCTCCACCTGCTTGCAGAGCTGGTAGGCGAGCTGATAGCTCTGGAAGTAGGTGGCCGACAGGCTGCTCACCATCCAGTCGTAGAGGCTGTCGCTCGTGAACTTGTCCGTCAGGAAGTCGATCTGCTTCTGGATGTTGTCGATCTGCTCCTGGTGGAGGTCGACGTTTCGTTGGGCGATCTCGAGCGCGAACGTCGCGCCGTCGATTTGATCCTGCGCCTGGTTCATCTGGATCTGGGCCTCCGTCGCGGCCTCGTTCCAGTTGTCCTTGCGGTGCTGCCAGGAGCCGATCGTGTTCGAAAGGCCTGCTCCGATCTCGAGGATGTCCGACAGGATCGAAAGCGCGGTACCGGCCGCGTGGCCCGTGCGCGCCGCGTGCGTCCCGCCGTCGGTGGCAGTCACGAGCGGACTGCCACCGAACCCTGCGGCCCCGATCGTGAAGTCCGGTGCGATCGCCGCTGCCCCTCCGGTGACTGTCGTCGCGGCGGAGATCGCCTTGAGGATCGCCGACGCCGTGTGCATCGAGACTCCCACGTACTCGGCGACGTTCGCGGGGTCCTGTCCGTTGTTGAAGTTGTAGCGTTGCTGGGCGAGGTTGAGGGACTCGTTCAGGCCGTCGATGTTCTTCTGCGCCTGCTGCACCTGGAGGAGGAGGAGGTCGTCGCCGTCCTTCAGAAGCTGTTGCTGTGTCGTTTGCTGGAGGAGCGCGAGCGAACCCGCGTCGATCTTCTCGAGGGCGGCCTGGAGAGAGCTCCCGTAGGCGCGCACGGCGTTGACGAAGTCGAGTGCCTGCGGGTAGAGAGCGGTAAAGCGGTAGTTGGGAAGCTGGGCGTTGAGCGCTGTCAGCACGCTCGAGAGGTCGACGCCCGCCGCTTGCGCGGCGATCAGCAGTCCGGGGTCGATCGGCGCGTCGAACAGCGCCAGCTCGAGGGGCGCGCCGGTGATCGACTCGCAGTGGCGAAGCTTGTAGAGCCGATCCGCGACCGTCGCCCAGTACCCGAGGAGCTGCTGGTTGGGCGGAATCTTGAAGTAGAACGTCTGCGGGGTCGGGATCTTGCCGGTCGGGTTCAGGATAGGCGCAGTCGCGATCACGTTGCCCGTCCCGCCGACGACGTTCTCGATCTCGACCATTGCGTTCGCGAACGCGTCGAGCAGCGGCTCGAGCTGGTCGTAGGACATGTCTGCGTGAGGCGGCGGTGTCACGGCCTCGGGCGTCGGCCCTAGGATCTCGGACGCGATCACGTAGATCAGCGTCGCCTCGCTCAGCGCCTCCCGCGACTCCGAGGCGAACAGATTGTCGGCCCAGGCGATCAGGTTGTCGAGGTAGGCCATCACCGTCGACTTCATGTACGCAACCGGCCGTAGGTCGGCGAGCACGAACGGGTTGAAGGGGTCGTTCCGCCACGCAGTCACCTCGGCGACTGCGGCCGGGTCACCGGCGTTGACATCCTGCAGGAGCTTCTCGATCTGCTCCGAGAGGATGTCGGCGCTCGTCAGGCCCCGTAGCGGTTTCGGGATCCAGAAGCGTTGCGGAACGGGGTCGGGGCCCTGACGGGTCGGGTCGAAGACGTAGCGATACCAGGTCTGTGCGTCCTCGAACTGTTGGTTCTGGCTGAGGAGGTCGGCGACGTACCGCGGCACGTGGTAGAAGAGCTCCCAGTTGTAGACCGAGAGCGGCGCGCTCGTGCTGAAATCGAGGTACTGGCGGTCCTGGCTCTGCGACAGTGGTGTGACCTGGGTGCCGCCTGCTGCAGCCGACTTGGCTGTGCCGTTCTGCCCGCGTTGCACCGTCCAGGTCGTGCGGTTCGTGCCTCCGACAGCGGTCACGTTCATCTCTTCGCTGCCGACCGTGACGACGAACGGCGGCAGCGGCACCCAGACGGCGTTGGTCACGGTCATCGAGGTCTGGGTGCCGTTGATGTTGGCTGCGAGGCGCGTGGTGACATCGGCGAGATCCCAGGACACGCGCCACGTCGGCTGGTACTCGTTCGCGAAGCTGAAGACGTCCGGATAGCTCGGGTCGATCGCGTCCGGTGCCTGCTGGAGCTCGGGGTCGTACAGCAGGTCGAAGCCACCTGCTCCGAGCTGGTTCCACGCGAGGCGAGTGAAGGGGTGGTAGAAGGGGTGGAATCGGTAGAGCACCTCGTACGGAACCGTGCTTGGATCGGAGGGAACGGCCGAGGTGAAGAGCCTTCCGTTGCGGTAGTCCTTCTGGGCTTCGACGTAGTAGGCGCGTCGGTTGTCCTGGAAGAAGAAGTACGTCGTCGGGTCGAGGCTCAGGTCTGAGCTCGGCCCGACCACGCGTACGGGAACGGTCGCCGAGTCGAGAAGCGGTCCGTTGTACAGCTCGAGCGGGCCGACAGACGGGAACGAGAGTTGGATCGTCTGCTTCGCGCCGCCGGTCGCAGACGGGAAGGCCGCGAGCGCGCCTGCGATCGGCAGCATGCTCGACTCGCCGGTCAGGTTCGGATCGGGCGCGGTGAGCGGGATCAGCGGTTGCGCGTCGGGGCCGTACACCTGCTTCGCATGAGTGAGAAGCGGACGCCCGAAGGCGAAGAAGACGTCCTGCTGGAAGTTGTCCGGGTAGACGCCGGGGATCTCGAGATTGTTGAGCTCGAGATCGCTGAAGCGCCCGTCGAAGACCGCTCGGCCGAGGTGTACGGCCACGGAATGACTCCCGTCCGTGACCTGGTAGTTCATCGGGTCGCCGGGCTCGTTGTACATGTTCTTCACGGTGAACGTTCCGAGCCGGAAGACATCGAGGTAGAGCGCGGTTCCGAGCCCCGGCGTCGCAGACTGGCTCTGAACTTTCAGCGTGTAGAGCGCCTCGATCGACTTCACGTCTCCCGCCTGCGCCGAGGAGTCGAAGATCGGCTTGTCGAAGAGCTTGCCCTTGGCCGACTGCACCGGCGTCCAGCTTCCGTTGCGGTAGATGCTGAAGTTGACTCCGATCGAGACGTAGCGGTTGACGTTCTGGCTCTGGGCACTCGAGTTCGGCTGTGCGGGAGGGTTGGACTGCAGCGGCTCGTTCTGTGCCTTGACCTCGATCCAGAAGACGCATTCGCGGCCGCGGTAGACGGCGGGGATCGCCTGGTGCGCCTTGATGTCGAGCGGGATCTGCGCCCACCCCGACCAAGCGCCGTCGGTGTACGAACGCGAGTAGAACGTCGGCGGGTCGGTCACCGTGCGCGCGACGACGTAGATCGTCCCGGTCGCCGGATCCTGGCACGTTCCGGTGACCAGCAGATGCGAGAGACCGTCGAGGCGGTCGATGTAGTTGAGGACGACCGTCTCCAGGTAGTCGGCCGTGCTGTCGCCCTGATGCACCTCCTGCTCGAAGGTCTCGTAGGTCTCCGTACGATTCGGGCGCTGCGACTCGATCAGCCAGTTCTCGGGGTAGAGGAAGACCTCACGGTTGGCCTCCCAGATGCGGTAACGCTGCATCCACTCCCACTGGTTCCAGGTGTCGTCGGCGCTTAGGTCGACAACGACGCCCTTGGCCGAGGAGTTCCACATCGTGGTCTCGAGGTTCATCAGGCAGCGTTCGACGAAGATCTGGACGGCGATGTAGGCCTGTACGACACGCGAGGTCAGCTGACACGAGCTCATGTCGACGTCGATCAGGAAGTAGTCGAAGAGCGCATCGTCGTCGCCGTAGACGAGGTTGCCGGAGCCGTCCCGCGTGGCGGTCAAGTAGGCGCGGAGGGCCGCCGAACGACGGTCGCGGACCGGATCCATCATCGTCGGCGCGAGCGCAAGCCATGCCTCCTCGCTCGCCTGCTCAGCCTTCAGCACTCCGAGTGCGCTGGCAGCGAGCGCCTCCGCTCCGGGCTCGTCCGCGGGCACCGCGCCCCAGCTGACGATCTGAGCTCCGTACGTCGGCGAGACTGCCGCGCCGATCGCGGCCGGCGCTGCCGGGGTTCCCTGCTGGCCGCGCGCCACGGTCCACGTCGTATTGTCGGCTCCGCCGAAGGCGGTCACGAGCAGGATCTCGGTTCCGATGCTGACATAGAAGGTCGGCGCCGGGAAGCCGATCGCGGACGCCACGTCGATCGTCGTCTGCACGCCGTCGATCGCCGCCGTCAGCGTCGTGCTCGCGGGCGGGACGACCGGGCCGGAGGAGTCGACCGCGGCCGACATCAGCTCGAGGTTGCGCAAGGCCGCGTACGCAGCCGGGTCCGTGTAGCTCGCCGGGAACGCGAGCTCGAGCGCTCGGGCGAACGCCTCGATGTCGGCGACAGGCCAGCCGGTCAACGTCGCGAGCACCCCCTGAGCGTCCCCCTCGGTTGCGATCGTGCCGGTTCCGACGCCGCCGATCAGGTCGTAGAGGGTCTGCACCGCCGCGGTCACCGGCGCCGAGGTGTACGCACGAGCCTGCTTGACGAGGAGCAGGGTCTCCAGCAGCGGCGCGATCGGAAGCGCGGGCTGGGTTGCGACCACTGGCAGCTCGGTGAGGTAGGTGCCGCCGTAGACCGAGGCGTTTCCGAGCAGCCACGTCAGATCCGTCGCGACCAGCTTGAGCCCGCGTACCAGCACGCCGAGCTTGTCGATCAGCTGGATCGCCGTGAACTGGTCGGGGAAGGCGGCCGCGGTCGGAGTGGGGACGCCGTTCAGGGCGGTAACGCTGGGCGACACGGCCACGTGACCCGCTCCGCCCGGCCCGGCCGTACTCGCGCAGGTGATGCTCGCTCCCGAGCCGGCTGGGGTAAGCGCCGTGACGGTGACCACTGCTCCCGAGGCGGTCGCTGGCGCGAGGAACGGGGTCGCTCCCGTCACCGCCGCCGACGTGTTGATGGCGTCGGCGAAGTGCGTCGCGGTTACGTTGACATCGCCTGCATCTGCCGAGACGAGCGTGTAGTCGACGGTCACGGTCGCCCCGGCGACATCGGTCACCACCGTCGTCAGCGTGTCGCCGGCCGTCGGCGTGCCGCCGATCACCAACGTGCCGGTCGGGGCGACGAGGGCCGGGTCTTCGAGCGTGGCGAGCAGGGTCTTCGTCGAGCCCGGAAGCTCGACGGTGCCGAGGATCAGCGCGGTGACGTCGTTTGCGAGGGGCGCGCCGGTCGCCGTGTGCGCGCCCGCAGCGACCGCGGCGACGACGGCGCCGTCCACGTCGCCGCTCGTGGGCGTGAGGGACGCGCCGCTCGGAGCCGCGGCGGCGGTGGTGCCGAGCTGGCCGCGCGTCACCGTCCACTGAGTGCCCCCCGTCCCGCCGACGGCGGTTACCTGCAGGATCTCGGCGCCGAGGTAGACATAGAACGGCGCGGCCGGGAACCCGGCCGTGCTTGCGACCGCAATCGTGGTGTCTCCGGGCGCGACCGCCGAGGCCAGCGACGTGCTCGCAGCGAGCAGCGTCACGATCGCCTGTTGCACGCCGGCGAGGGCGCGAGCGATGTCGGCGGGCGCCATCTGTGTCGTCGTCGCCCAACCTCCGTTCGAGGCCGGCGTCACGGCCGCCCCGCTCGAGGCCGATGCGGCCGTCGTCCCGCCCTGGCCGCGCAGCACGGTCCACGTCGTGTTTCCCACCCCGCCGACCGCAGTGACCTGCAGGATCTCGGCTCCGATCCCGACGTAGAAGTCGGGGGCCGGGAAGCCCGCGTCGCTCGCGACGGTGAGCGTCGTCTGCGTGGCGGTGATCGCTGTGGCGAGGGTCGTCGTCGCGGCAAAGGTGGTGGTCGTCGGCGGCGTGAGGAGGTACGTGAGCGCATCGAGGCTCAGGCTCGCCTGCTGGATCGCCGTCACCTGTGCCAGGAACTCGAGCGTCGCCGACGGCGAGGCGAAGACCGGCGCGAGCGCCGCGGTCGGGCTCGCCGCGCCCGGGGTGATCAGCGCCGCGACAGCGAGGAGATTCGGGATCGTGAGCTTCGAGGCGGTTGCGACCAGGCTGACGCGGTAGATGAGACTCAGGTTCGCAAGCGTGAGCGTCCCGTCTGTGAGCGAGAACAGCGTCGCCACGTCCGCCGCGGATACGCCGAGCGCGGGCTGGATCGCCTTCACGTGGTCTGCGAGCGTGGGGTCTCCGACCGGGGCCCCGCTCGGAAGGCCGGCCAGGTCAGGATCGGGAGCCGCCCACGTCGTCGTCGGGTTGAGGAAGACCCGCGAGTAGAGCGAGGTCGTCGTCGTACCGTCGACGGCGAAGTGTGAGCCGACATCGACGTCCTGGTAGAGCGCGAGCAACTCGTCGACCTCGAGCTCGGTCGCCGTCTGCAGCTGCCAGAACGCCTGGAGCGCGACGAGCGCATTCTCGTCGAGGGTTCCATTGCCGACGCTAGGTGCGCTCAGGAGAAGGTCGAGCTCCCACATCTCGTAGCCGGTAGCGAGCCACAGACGCAGGAAGCGGTGCGCGCGGTCGAGAAAGCCCGCGTCGAGCGGTGCCGGGCTCAACGTCATCTCGGTCGTGTCGCAGCTGTCGTTCAACCCGACGAGCTTGACCCCGAGTCCGCTCTGGACCCAGCTCACCTCCAGCAGCGCGAGGAGCCCGTCGTAGGTGAGCGAGGACGCGTGCAGGAAGGCGGGTACATACGCGAGCCCGTTCGGCGCGGTCGCGGTGAAGTCAGCGGTGTTCCATGCAACGGCGGGCGTGACGGCGTTCGCGGTCGTGACCAGGGTCTGCGCGTGCGCGTTCATCCCGAGCCGTTCGGCCGCCACGGCGGCCTGCTGCGGCACGGTTCCTCCGGCGAGGGGAAGGAGCGCCTGCCGGAGCTGCCACAGTGGCAGGTTCCACTGCTGCAGGTAGGTGCGCAGCTCGTCGAGGCCCGTGCTGTAGGGGAGCGTCTGTGGGTAGCTCGCGCCGAAGAGGGTTGCGTACGCGTCCTGGTTGAAGTACTCGGGGGCGGCCCTGAGCTGGTCGGCGGTCGCCGTCTCGGACGTCTGTTTCCACGGAGGGTTGATCGTCGAGCTCGGATCGGTGGGCGGCGCGATGGTGTCGGCCAGCAACTCGTTGACGAGATCGACGTACGGCAGCTCGGTATCGCTGTTCGGGCAGTTGAGCAGCAGGTTGCGGATGTCGGGACGCCGCGCGTCAAGCACGTCGAGCGCGGTGTGGCCACCTTGCGGGTGGTTCCGCAGCCAGAGCAGCAGGTCGCAGAGATACGCCGCGGGGCCGAGCACAGACGTGCAGTCCTCGATCGCGCAGTAGTCCTGCGACCCGAATAGCGTCGCGAGGGACTGGTCGCGCTGCACTGCTACCTGAACCGGCTTCTCGTAATCGCCGAGGTCGCCGATCATCTTCGGCAGGACGCCGATGGCGTCGTTGTTCAGCTGCATGTAGGTCGAAACGACGGACGCGTAGCGGAAGGCCGCCGCCTCGTAGGCGCGGTTCGCCTCGACCTTCGTCAGACCTGCCTCTGTTGCGAGCATGAAGAACTGCTGCCGTCCGAGGCTCGCGATCTCGGTCGCCGACGTTATGCCGGCGCCGAGGATCGTCTGTGCAACGTCCGGGTTCGACGAGACGCGGAGGATGCGCTGGAAGCCCCGCACCGCCGTGGTCACCGCCGCCTGCTGCCCGCGGGGGATCCCGGTGAACGCAGCCGCGCCCTTGGTCGTCAGGTACGAGGCGAGGTTCGCGCTGACCAGCTCGAGGTCCGGGTTGTTCGCGAAGAACCGTGCGGTCGACTTTTGCTGCGTCTCGGGTACGAGATTCGCCGATGCGATCCGGCTCGCGAGCGCGACGGTCGGGAACGCCCGCGTTGCGCGCGCGTAGACAACCTTGGCGAAGACCTCCTGAGTCGTGTCCGTCTCGGTTGGGTCGATTCCCGGCGGCGCGCCCGTTTTCGTCACGAGCTCGGTCCAGTCCGCCAGGCTCATCTGCGCGAGCTGAGACAGGGACGCGTATGTGCCGGAGGCGAAGTCGGCCTCGAGCGCCTGCACGAGCGGGACGTAGTTCTTCGCGAGCGCGCCGATCGAAAGGACGCGCTCGACTGACGACGCCTCGTCTGGGGTAAGGCCGGACTTGCCCGCGGCGAGCGTTTCCCAGAAGTCGTCCATCGACGCGCTGTTTGCTGCCAGCAGGCCGGCGAACAGCTGCTGTTTGGACTGCGGCAGCGAGACGACGTCGAGGAGCTGCGAGAGCGTCGTGTTCCCGACGGCGTAGGGCTGGTTCAGGAGGTCGGTGGTGCGGCGGGCCTGCAGCTCTTTCACCAACTCCGGAATCCTGGCCGTGAACTGGGGCCCGATCAGGTCGAGCGCGATCGCAGCCGTGAGTGTGCCCTGCTGCACGTCGCCGGGGAGGGCGAAGACGAGCGAGGCGATGTTCTGCACGAGTGACTCGACGAGGGTGAACCCATGGCTCGCGTCGAGCAGCGGGAACGGGAGCGAGGCGGGCACGCGCTGATCGAGGAAGGCGAAGAACACCTGCGCGGGCAGGTCGTAGGCGTGCTCGAGCCTGGCCGAGAGCGCCACCTGCATCAGCGTCTCCGTGCTCTGGCCGAGCTCGCGGAAGAGGAACGTCAGGTCCTGATGGGTGTCGCTCTCCACGAGCTCGTCGAGAGCAAGCCCGTCAAGGAGCGGCTCGATCGACCGCACCAGCTGGGCCCACGTCGAATCGTCGCGGGGCTCGAAGGCCAGGTCGACCTCGAGACGCCGCGCGGCCACGGTCGGCTGCGAAAAGACAGGCGACTCGAAGAACTCCGAGAGCGCCTCGACCACGACGAGCACCGGGCGCGGCGCCCTCTCGGGGACCTCGTAGCGGAGGAGGTAACGGCCATCCTTCGAGGTCTCACCCGCAGCGAGCTCGATGCGCTCGCGGATCTGCTGCCACCACACGACGACCCGTGCGCCAGAAAGTGGCTCGCCCCCCGGGCCGCCGACGGCGCCGACCACCTCGTACATCGCCTCGTCTTCACGCATGGCAGCCTCCAGCCGTTGCGCCGCAGCCTGCCGCACGCGAGTCTAAACATCGCGCGATGATCGGTTCAAGTTTTTCGATGGTCGTCGACCCCGTCGGCCGGAGACCGCGATTCGTCGGACCACGGCTTGGGAGAGAGCCGTAGGGATGCCGAGGATGCGATGTTGCGGCCACATTTGCGGTGGACCGCTTCGACCTGAGCGCGTGCGTTATCGCGGCGGCGACGTCGCTCGTAACGGTCGCCCCGGACATCGCCACCTGGGTGCCTTAGTTTCGGCGGGGCCGACGAAGAGGGTCGGTGTGCCGGTGATCTTGTCGGTGAGGGCGAGCGTGTCGATAGCCTTTCTGGGCCGCCTTGACCGGGGACGATGAGCGTGCGGCATTCAGGGCCTGGGTGCGGAGGCCGGGAATGCCCCTGGTCGCGGCAGCGATCATGTCGTCGTCGAGCCGGCGTTGCTTTCTTCGGCGTGACCGCCGGCAAGGATCATCACTGCCGACTTCCGACGCGTGGGGTGCAGAAACCCGATCGCGCTTCCGGAACAACGCGATTTGCAGCAGGATCGTGTTATTGCACGCCACGCGCCGGGAGGACGTCGACGAAGCACTCCGCCGCCGACTCCGGCAACAGAAACAGCCTCTACGCAGGAACTAACCGAAAGCCCTCTGACGGACTCGAACCGTCGACCCCCTCCTTACCATATACTTGTGCACGCAACCAACGGCAACCGGCGGCAACGGTTTTGGCTTGTTTGAGCCGTTTTCGGACGGGTCCGCCTTGCCATCGGTTGCCACCGTTTGCGCCCGCTCTGCTCCATAAGTGCTCCACGATCAGACGTTCGGAATGCGGGATCGCTCGACTTCGTCACTCAGATGGAAGGCCTCGGATCGGCGTCCGGTCGGTCTCTGCCCCTAGGCTCGCGTCGTCCAGTAACGCGGTGAACGACGTATGAGAGTCGATGCGACGGTCTGCGTCAGGCTTGCTCGTGATGAGCGGGTATGAACGCGACCTCAAGCTTCAACCCATCCGGATCTTCGAAGTAGACGGCGTAGTACCCGTCGCTGTAGCGCGGATACTCTGCAGGCGCGTCCAGGATCGTCGAATCGGAGTCAACAAGGAGGCGATGGACTGCGTCGACATCGTCTCGCGACCCAGCAAGGAATGCCGCGTGATGCCAGCCGGCTTGGCCCGTGGCATGACGATCGTCAGCATTCTCCTCGAGTGTCCGATAGAGCAGGATCTCAGGGTCAGGACCTGTCCAAGCGCAGACTCGCTCTGACGTCACGGTGCGCGTGTAGCCCACGATGGCAAGGACGGCGTCGTAGAACGCGGCGCTCACACCGAGGTCGCTGCCCGAGATCGCGAGGTGGTGCAAAGCGCTCGCGCGGCTGCGGTTCTCCATGTCCGGGATCGTAACGTGATGCTCGGCTTCGGATTGTGACCGGGCGCTGCGTCGAGCGACGGCACGTCGCCTGAGCGTGGCTTGCTTTGAACTCATCCGTCGTTGTGATACAAGGTTGGGCGACGTCGTCCTGCGGCTGAGGGTCTCCCGTAAGCCGAGTGGGGCATCGGAATACCTAGTGCTACGTAGCGTCTTCGCGAGCAGTGCCGACGGCTGCTGAGTTGCCACGTAGCAAGCGACCAGTTCTCGCGATTGAACGCTTCGAACGTGCGAGCAAGCTAGCGAAATCAGCCTTCCGGGGCCGGGCTGCGCGCCTTCTCGGCTGCTTGACCCGCTCTTTCCAGTTGGCTTGACTGCCGCTACGCGTACTTCAACAAGCCAGGCCCCGGCGGCAACCGGTTCGCGCCAAGTAGCCACCGAGGCCCAGCGA
>Ga0335081_10015470_pt1 | contig 12340 bp, 12 predicted proteins | sample Lox_Sample_35_FD_206713 | JGI IMG/M metagenome (GOLD analysis project Ga0335081, IMG submission 206713) | Soil microbial communities from Loxahatchee National Wildlife Refuge, Florida, United States - Lox_Sample_3.5 | ecosystem: Environmental > Terrestrial > Soil > Wetlands | place: USA... | reverse complement strand
AGGACATCGTGGCCGCCGCGGGGGTCAGCTGGGGGACGTTCTTCCATTACTTCCCGGCCAAAGAGGACGTGCTGCTCGACGCGGCCGCCGAGGTGTGCCGGGCCTACGCCGACGCGACGACGGCCGGGCTGGAGGCCGGCCAGGATACCGAGTCGGTGCTGGCCGCGGCGTTCGGCGCGATGTCCCGGGCCGCCGTCGAGGCCACGCCGGCCAGCGCGCTGCGCGGCAAGATGATGCTCTACGTGCTCGGGCACCCGGGACGCCTGACCGAGTTCCTCGGCGAGGATGTCGCGCCGCCGGTGGCAGCGACGACTGCGGTGCTGGCCGAGGGCCAGCTTCGCGGCGAGGTCAGGTCGGATGAGCCGGCCGAGTCGCTGGCCGTCATCGTCTTGTACGCGGTGCTGTTCGCGGCCCGGCGCGGCGCGACCATCGGCCGGCCTCCCGGCTCGACGTCTCTCGGCCAGCTGGCCCTGTCCATCGTGCTGCGCGGCATGCGCGCTGAGCGCCCGGTACCGTTGGCGGTGTGATCCGGCCGGTGCTACGGGTGCGGCCGCCGGGTCCTATAGACCCCGTCCGGAACGTGGACCTGACCGACCTGCAGTTCATCCGGGCGGTCGGATCGTCAGGCCGATCAAGACGATCAGGGCCATCCGGCGCCGTCGCCGCGGGCGTTAGCCGAGGAGGGAGTAGCCGAGGCGGCGGAGTTCGTCGCCGGCCAGCTTGTCTATCTGGGTGGCGTCTTCCTTGCTGAGCGAGGGCCCGGCCGGCCGGCGGGGGCGTCCGCGCTGCCGGGACATGCGGGCCACATCGCGGATCTCGGCCGCTGCCACCGTGGTGCCGGTGAACCGGGAGAGCTCGGCCAGGGCATCGTCGGGTTTGCTCAGCAGGTCTTCGTACCTGATCGTCTTCAGCTGGCCGGCCGGCAGGCTGTGGTGCAGCCTCGCGGCCAGGCGGACCGACCAGCGCCAGCGCAGCACGCACCGGGCCGCGGGCGACAGCTTGGGCCAGAGCTCCCGGTCGTCCTCGGTTTCGATGCCGAAGAACGGATTGGGGAACTCGGTGTCCACGTTCACGAAGCTCGGCCGGAACCAGGACATGACCACGGGGTCGGCCAGCATGCTCGTCACCACGTCCCGGCCGTCCCTTATGACCTGGACGATCCGGGCGTCGGGAAACGCGTAGGTGAGCGCCTCCGCGCAGTAGATGAGGTCCGGGCTCGCGTCCCCGAACCTCTCCAGGCCCCGCAGTTCCACGCACGGACCCACCGCGTCGGCCGCGAGCCCCGCGGCGGCCCGGCACTCGCGCGTGCATTCCAGGCAGCTGTGCGGAGTAACCTGCCAGCCCTGAGCGAAGGCGTCCCTGATGACCGTGGCGGCGGCCTGTGCTCGGCCCTGATGCATGGACGGGCGCCGGGCGAAGGCGTAGACGACCCGCAGCACGCTGGGCTGCCCCATCGTGACGTGAAAGCTCGCGGATGCTTTCAGCGCGCGGCCGATGAGGTCCGCTCCCGAATGCGGTGCGCCGACCACGAACACTGGCTGGTGGACGCTACGGGAGTTGACGATGAGGATGTGACGAGCGGAGGGCATGAATCTTCTTAGGTCCAGATCTTCCTAGCCCGGCACGCTCCGGCGCTCATCCCACGGTCCGCGCCGATGCGCCTCGGCGTTGCCCTCGAGGTTAAGGGCCGTCTGCACGAGCGGGACATGGCTGAACGCCTGCGGCACGTTACCGACCAGCCTGCCGTAGCGAGGATCATACTCTTCACTGAGTAGGCCAACATCGTTACGTAGGGCGAGCAGCCGTTCGAACAGCTCGATCGCCTCCTCGTGCCGGCCGCTCAGCTCGAGCGCGATCCGCCAGCAGCGGTGATCCTGGCTGCCGAGCAGGGCCGCGAAGCAGGCCTCGGAGTCGAAGCGCGGCAGGCACAGCCAGTCGACCGAACCGTCCGCCCTGACCAGCGCGGCCGATTGCATGTCCCCGGCGATGGCGTAGTCCTCGATCCGGCCTGCCACATTTCCTCCTGGCTGGGTGTTCCCTGCCGATACCGTACTAGGCGCCCGTTGCCCGTAGGCTGGCATCATGCGGGTACTACCCGATGTAGTTGGCGGTACGCCGCGTGCCCGGGCCCGGCGCCTGCTCGCCGCCGGGACGGTGGCCGTGGCGGCGGTCGTTCTGGCTGGCTGCTCTCAGTTCGACGCGGCGCTCGGTCAGCGGCAGGCTGTTGTCACCTTCAACTCCGACGCGACCTTGACCCAGCGGCTGGCCGTACGCAGCGCCTGCGCGAAGACGCCGAACGTGACACCGCAGCCGTTGCCGAGCAACATGAACTCTCCCTACGCGCTCGAGCAGGTCGTCTACCAGATCAACCAGGCGAGCGACGCCGACGTGGCCCTGCTGGAGAAGTGCCTGGCCAAGTTCCCCTCGGTGGCCGGGATCACGCTGCAAGACTCCTCTGACGAAGGCAACTGACAGCAAACTCGTTACCCCCGGCCCTCCGTCCGGCCCAGAGGCCCGCTCCTCACCCGGTGCGTTTGGGGGTCGTGGCCCACGGGCCCCAATAGACGGGGGTTGTGGCCCACAAGCCCCAATCGAGGTGCCCGGGCGTTTGGGGGTCGTGGCCCACCGGCCCCAATAGGCGGGGGTTGTGGCCCACAAGCCCCAAACGAGGCAGGCACGCGGGTGAACGGGGTGCGCTAGGGCGATTTCCTATTTTGCCGACTCTATGTATAGTAAATCGAGCGCATTTCCCTACGTAAACGATAGAGATTAACGACTTAGGAGCGTGAGATGCGACGTGTCACGGCCGCCGCGATGATCGGTGCCGCCCTGCTGCTGGCAGCGGGCTGCTCCTCCTCGTCCTCGTCCTCGTCCTCGTCGAGTACGACGAATTCCACCGACGGCACCGCGAGCGCCGCGGCGGCAGCGGCGGCACCGGTAACGGTGCGTCTGGGCTTCCTCGAGAACATCACGCATGCCTCCGCGCTGGTCGGGCTGAAGGAGGGCTTCTTCAGCAGCGCCCTTGGCTCGGCCGGGACGCTGAAGCCCACCGCCTTCAGCACCGGCACCGAGGAGACGACGGCGATACTGGCCGGCCAGCTCGACGCCGCCTACGTCGGCCCGAACCCGGCCATCAACGCCTGGCAGAAATCCAGCGGCTCCGCGATCAAGATCGTCTCCGGCGCCGCGACCGGCGGCGCGTCGGTGGTGGTCACGAAGGGGATTACCTCGGCCGCCCAGCTCAAGGGCAAGACGCTGGCCACGCCATCGCTCGGGAACACCCAGGACGTCGCGCTGCGCTACTGGCTGAAGCAGAACGGGGTAACGACCACCGCGACCGGCGGGGGTGATGCCTTCATCAAGCCGACCACCCCCAACTCGGCCGCCGTGCTCGAGTTCAAGTCCGGCCAGATCGCCGGCGGCTCCGAGCCCGCGCCCTACGACATCGAGATGGTCGCCGACGGCGGCACGGTGCTGTACAGCGAGCCCGGCGTCACGACCTTGCTGGTCGTAACGCAGAGCTTCCTGTCCGCCCACCCCGCGATCGTCGCGGACCTGATCAAGGCCCAGATCCAGGCCAACAACTTCATCAAATCCAACCCGACTGCTGCCGAGGCCGACGCGAACGCGGAACTGGCCACTTACACCGGCAAGCCGCTCAAGGCGAACCTGATCGCGGCGGCGTTCAAGGAGATTACCTTCACCAACGACCCCGACGAGTCGTCGCTGACCACCGACGCATCGCAGGCCGTCTCGCTGGGCCTGCTCAAGCCGGTCAACCTGAACGGCATCTTCGATCTCGGGCCGCTCAACCAGGCGCTGGCCGCGGCCGGTCAGCCGCAGATCAGCTCTTAGGCGGGTGAGTCCATGGTCAGACAGGGGAATTCCATGACGGTCGCCGGCCAGCGGCCTGCGATCGAGCCGGTAGAAGGCGGAGCGACGGGGACGGTCCGGCTGGCGGGCGTGTCCAAGGTGTTCGGGCGCGGCAGCTCGGCCGTCCGGGCACTGGACCAGATCTCGCTGGACGTCCCGCCCGGGGAGTTCACCTGCCTGATCGGGGCCTCGGGCTGCGGCAAGTCCACGCTGTTGTCCCTGGTCGCCGGCCTGGAGGAGCCGACCGCCGGACAGGTCTCGGTGTCCGGCCGGGTGGCGCTCATGTTCCAGGAGCCCGCGCTGTTCCCGTGGCTCACCGCCGTCGGCAACGTGGAACTCGCACTGCGAGCCCGCGGGATGGGCCGGACCGAGCGCCGGCAGCGGGCCGCCGAACTGCTGGAGACGGTGCACCTGACCGGTTTCGGCGGGAAGCGGCCGCACGAACTGTCCGGCGGCATGCGGCAGCGGGTCGCGCTGGCCCGCGCCCTGGCCCAGGACGCCGACGTGCTGCTGATGGACGAGCCGTTCGGCGCGCTGGACGCGATGACCAGGGACCTGCTGCATGACGAGCTCGACCGGGTCTGCGCCGGGCGGCAGCTGACCATCTTGTTCGTGACCCACAACGTGCGGGAGGCGGTCCGGCTGGGCGACCGGGTGGTGGTGCTGAGCAGCCGCCCCGGCCGGGTGATCGACGAGTTCGCGGTGCCCATCGAGCACCCGCGGCGGATCGACTCGGCGCCGGTCGCGGAGCTGGCCGGGCGGATCACCGACCGGCTGCGGGAGGAGATGAGCCATGGCGCCCGGTGACGAGGGGACATCCGTGCCGGCCTACGCGGAGCGGCTGGCCTGGCTCGAGGCCCAGGAAGCAGCACCGTCGGCCGATCAGCGCGGGCGCCGCCTGCTCGTCCGCGGTTGGACGGCGCTGTGGCCCAAGGTCCTCGCGGTGGCCATCGTGCTGGGCATATGGCAGCTGATCCACGTCAGCGGCTGGAAGAAGGACATCTTCCCCGGGCCGGGCGGGACGCTGGCCGACCTCTGGGACCAGCTGCACACGCGCCTGCTCTGGCACGCCATCGCCACCACGTCGGAGCGTGCCGTCATCGGGTTCGGGCTGGCCGTGGTGATCGGCGCGGTCATCGGCGCGCTGGTCTCGCGGATCGCGCCGCTGCGGGCGGCGGTCGGCTCGCTGATCACCGGGCTGCAGACGCTGCCGTCGATCGCCTGGTTTCCGTTCGCGATCATCCTGTTCGGCATCAGCACCACCGCCATCTTGTTCGTGATCGTGCTCGGCGCGGCGCCGTCGATCGCGAACGGCCTGATCGCGGGCGTCGACTACACCCCGCCGCTGCTGCTGCGGGCGGGCAAGATGATGGGACTGCGCCGGCTCTCGCTGTACCGGTACCTCATCCTGCCGGCGTCGCTGCCCGCGTTCGTGGCCGGGCTGCGGCAGGGCTGGGCGTTCGCCTGGCGCAGCCTGATGGCCGGCGAGCTGCTGGTCATCATCGCGAACCAGCCATCCCTGGGCGTGCTGCTGTCGACCGATCAAGATCAGGCCGACATGCAGGGCGCCACCTCGATCATCATCGTGATCTTGATCCTGGGCATCCTGGTGCACACGCTGTTCGGCCTGGCCGACAAGGCCATCCGCCGCCGCTGGGGCCTGACCGGCAACGCCTGACCGGCAAGGTCTGACCGGCAACGCCTGAGCCGCGCCAGCCCCTGGGGTCGCTTCCGGCTAAGCGTCTCGGACGGGCTGGTAGGTGAGGAGGACGAGGCCGTCGCCGACGGTCTGCGCGCTGATGAGACGCATGGGTTTCTTGTCGCTGGCCGGGCCGAACAGGCCCTGGCCGGCCCCGAGCACGACCGGGTAGATCATCAGCCGCAGTTCGTCGAGCAGGTCGTGCTCCATCAGCGTGCGCCCGAGCTGGAAGCTGGCGTAGACGACGATGTCCCCCTCGAGCTCGTGCCTCAGCTTCGCGACCTCGGTCACCGCGTCGCCGGTGAGGACCGTCGAGTTGTTCCACGCGGGCTCGCGGAGGGTCGAGGACACGACGTATTTGGGCATGCTGTTCAGCCGGTCCGCGAACGCGCCGGCCCGGGCCGGCCATCGCGCGGCGAAGAACTCGTAGCTGCGCCGGCCCAGCAGCAGGGCGGTGGTGGCCAGCACCTCGTCGAGCTCGACCATGGCCCACGCGTCGCGGTCCTTGGCCGCGATCTGGCTGAACCAGCCGCCGCGCGGGAAGCCCTCCTCACCGGTCGGGTCCTGGCCGACTCCGTCGAGTGAGATGTTCTCGCTGATGATGATCTTTCCCATGGCGGTCTCCTGCGGTCGCGAGGGTCAGCTGCCACTGGTACAGACACCGCGACGCCCCGAACCAGGGCGCCCGCCCGGCTGAAACCCCGGGATGCAGGACCGGGTTACTGCCACGGGATCGACGCTTCGTTCAGTAGAAATTTCAAAGCCGAAGCGGCCCGGTGAAAGCCCTCAGGGCCGCTGAAACCGCCGAAGCGCCCGGCCTGCGCGAGATGCGGCTCGAGCGACATGAAGCCGGCGAAGCCCGAGTCCCGCAGCGCGGCCAGCGTCTCGCGCAGCTCCCCGTCGCCCTGGCCGGCCGGCACGACCTCGCCGCTGGCGGCCAGCGCGTCCTTCACCTGCAGGTAGACGAGGTGGGGCCGGAGCCGGGCGTACGCGTCGGAGAAAGGCCGGACGCCGCACTGGACGAAGTTCGCCGGGTCGAACGTCGCGCGCAGGGCAGGTGAGCCCACGGCGGTGATCAGGTCGGCGCACCGCCCGGGGACGTCGCCGTAGATCTCCTTCTCGTTCTCGTGCGCCAGGATCAGCCCGTGCTCTTCGGCGACCCGGGCCAGGGCGCCCATGCGGTCGACGACCTGGGCCCGGTACCGCTCCGGCGGCTCGCCCGCCGGGATGAAGAAGGAGAAGACCCGGACGATCGTGGTGCCGAGCTCGGCGGCGACATCAGCGACGCGGCGAAGACGGTCAAGCTCCGGACCGAACGGGGCGCCGACCGGGATCTTGCCGATGGGGGAGCCGATCGCGGACACGCGCACCCCGGCGGCGTTCACCGCGGCACGGAACGCGGCCAGCTGCTCACCGGTGAAGTCGGCGACGTTGACCGACCAGGCGCTGCGCAGCTCGAGATGCGAGATGGACTCGGCCGCCAGGGTCGCGAGCTGGACCCGCGGGTCGGGCGAGATCTCGTCGGCGAACCCGCTGAGGGTGACGGTCATCGGCGCAGGTTCACCGGGCGGCCGGTGCGGGACGACTCGTACACGGCCAGGACGATCTCCAGCGCGTCGCGGCCGCTCTGGCCGCTGACCGCGGGCTCACGCCCGGTATCGACCGCGTCGAGCAGGTCGGCGAGTTGTGCGGCGTGGCCGGCGACATCCAGGGCGGCCGGGTCGACGGCCACAGCGGCCGCCGAAGAGCCGGCGTCCGCGGAGGCGGCCACAGCGGCCGCCGAAGAGCCGGCGTCCGCGGAGGCGGAGGCGGAGGCGGAAACAGAAGCGGAACCGGAGGCGGATCCGGAGGCGGGGTCGGCGTCCGCGGCCAGGGTCCGGCGGACGATCCGGCCGTCCTCGACGGTCACCGTGCCCGCGGTCCCGGTGATCTCCAGGCGCTGCGGGAAGCCGGGAAAGGCGGCGGTGCTGGACAAGATGGTGCCCACGGCGCCCGAGGCGAACCGGACGACGGCCAGCGAGGTGTCCTCCACCTCGATCTGGTGCGCCTGCGTGGAGCACGCCGCGATGACCTCGGCGGGCGGGCCCATGCACCAGCGGAGCAGGTCGACGTAGTGGACGCCCTGGTTCATCAGCGACCCGCCGTCCATCGTGTAGGTGCCGCGCCACGCGGCGCTGTCGTAGTACGCCTGGGTGCGGTACCACTTCGTGCTGGCCTCCCCGAGCACCAGCCGTCCGAGGGCACCGCTGTCGAGCAGGTGCTCGAGCTCGACCAGGCCCGGGTCGAAACGGTGCTGGGAGATCACGGTCAGCGCCACCCCGGCCTTACGCGCGGCGTCGATGAGCCGGTCGGCGGCGTCCAGGCTGACGTCGATCGGCTTCTCCACGACCAGGTGCTTGCCCGCGTTCGCCGCCTGGACCCCGATGACCGCGTGCAGGCCGCTCGGCACGCACACGCACACCACCTCGACATCGGGGCGGGCCAGCAGCGCGCCGAGATCGGGCTCGGCCGGGCAGCCGCGCGCGGCGGCGAAGGCCGCGGCGGCGCCGGCGGCCACATCGGTGACCGCCACCAGCCGGGCGTCCGGCAGCGTGGCGATGGCGTCGGCGTGGATCGTCGCGATCACCCCCGTGCCGACGATCCCGAAACCGCGGGTCACGGGCTCACCTCCATCCACTCGGCCAGCACCCGGCGGTGCTGCGGCAGCGCGACCTCGGGCTCGGCGATCTCGGGGTGCCAGCGCTTCTCCCACTCGACCGAGATCCAGCCCTGGTAGCCGCCCGCCGCGAGCAGCCCGAGCATCTGCCTGACCGGTACTTCGCCTTCGCCGAGCAGGACCAGCTGCCAGTCCCCGCCGGGCGACCGGCGGGCGTCCTTGACCTGCGCCAGCAGGATACGTCGGCCGAGATTGGCGTAGACGTCGGCCGGCGACTCGCCCACGCGGTGCGGATGATGGCTGTCCCACACCGCGCCCACCCACTCCGGGTCGGCCATGGCCAGGAGCGACGCCACCACCGACGAGGCGGAGAAGTCGTCGTGGGTCTCGACGCCGATGGCCACGCCGAGCCGCCGGGCCAGCGGCACACATGAATCGAGCACCCGGGCCGCGGCCCGGAGCTGATCGCGCCGATCCGGGTCGGCCACGGCCAGCGTGCCTCCGAAAACGCGCACCAGCGGAGCCTGGAAGTCGCTGGCGAGCTGCAGGAACCGCCGCAGCGCCGGCGCGGGGTTGTCATCGGTGAGCCGGATGGAGCTGTCCACGGCCACGACGGGCAGCCCAGCCAGGGCCCGCCTGACCCGGGTACGTTCCGCGGCGGGCATCGACGGGTTGATGAGCTCGCCGTCGATCAGCCGCAGCTCGACGCCGCCGTAGCCCCAGCGGCGGCCGAGTGAGACCACTGAGGCCAGGGTGGCGCCAGGGAACGCGAGCGTGCTGAACGCGACGCGTGGCGGCGGTTGCGTCATGAGGCTCGGATAATAGGGTCGACCTGCTTGGCTCCTTGGATGCTAGCTGGGCTAATGTGATCGTGGGGTGTGGCCCGTTCCTGACCGGGTGAGACGGCCAGGAACGGGCCCGCTTTGCGCCTGGGACCTAACGGTTCAGGTCCGCGGCACCAGATGCAGGATGACCACTTCGTCGGTGCCGGTGCTGCCGCCGTTGTTCGACCCAGAGGGCTGGCCGCTGTCGTACGGGTTCGACTGGCTCGGCCAGCCGGTGTAGTTCTGCGAGTTGTACTCGAACCAGTCCGCCGCGGTGGTGGTCGGGATGATCGGCAGGTTGTCGGCCACGTAGGTCTCGAGCGGGACCAGCGCCGTGGTCTGCGCGGCCGTCGTCGAGGCCCCGGCCAGCGTGGCCAGATCGGTGTTCAGCGTCGGGTCGCTCAGCCGCTCGTAGTCGCCGGTCGCGGCTGAGCCCGTGGCCAGCGTGCTGTTCAGCCAGCCGTCGTACATGTTGTACGGGGTGAGGCCGCCGTTCGACCAGTGCATGGTCAGCTGGAAGTCGCCGTCGGCGACGTCGGAGTCCCAGGTGGTGACGGCGATGCCATCGAACGTGGCGTCGATGCCGGCCGCCCGCAGGTCGCTTGCGACGATGGCGTCATCCGCCGCGTAGTCGGTGTAGGCCGCCGGGTCGATGATGGTGAGCGCGACGGTCTTGCCGCCCTTCTGGAAGTAGCCGTTGCTCCCCTTCGTGTAGCCGGCCTTGGTCAGGATGGCCTCGGCCGCGGACGCGCTGCCGGTGGCCGAGACCGTCATGCTGGCGACCGGCCCGGACCACGCGTTGTAGGTGGGCAGCGTGAGGCCGGTCGCATTGGTCACCGGTTGCTCCAGGCCTGCCTCGCCCTCAGAGGCGATCAGGGTGCGGTTGATCGCCGCGCTGATCGCCTGCCGGACGGCCAGCTGATTGGTCGGCCACGTGTTCAGGTTCGGCATGAGGCTGTTCGTGCCTCCGGCCGCCTCCCAGTAACCGTGTTCGGACGGGTTGGTGTCGACGAAGTCCTTCTGCAAGCCGGGGATGTAGTTCCCGGTCCAGTCGATCGCCCCGGAGAACAGGGCGCTGATCGCGCCGGTGTTGGAGGTGTAGTCCGGGAAGTAGACGTTCGGGACATGGACGCTGGAGGCCTGCCAGTAGTTGGGGTTCTTCTTCAGCGTGAAGCCCTGCGGCGTGAAGCTGCCGAGCATGAACGGCCCGGTGCCGACCGGGTTCGGGTCCGTATAGGTCGCCGGGTTGCTGACCTTGCTCCAGATCGCCTCCGGCACGATCGCGGTGCCGGCGATGTTCTGCAGGTTGGCGTACTGGGCGGTGGGGAACGTGAGCGTGACGGTGTTGCCGGACGTGCTCACGCTGGAGATGGTCAGGCCGTCGAGGTTGACCGCCGCGTTGCTCTTGAGCATGTTGAAGGTAAAGGCGACGTCGGCAGGGGTGAACGCGGTGCCGTTGTTCCACTTCACGCCCTGGCGGATCGTGAAGGTGATCGCCTTGCCGCCGTTGGACCACGCGTAAGACGTGGCGAGAAATGGGTAATACGTCGGCGGCGAGGCCACGTCGAACTGGATCAGCGGCTCGTAGATGAGCCCGTCGGCACCCATGCCGTAGGCGGCCTGAGTGGGTGCGAACGGGTTGAACGCCTGGGTGATGGAGGTCTCCGGGGAGCTCTCCATGACCAGGGTCTTTCCGGTCGTGGTGGCGCTGCTGGACGAGCTCGAACTCGTGCTCGAACTCGTGCTCGACGAACACGCGGCGAGCCCGGCCGCGAGCAGGACTGCAGCCGCTAGGCCAACGAACTGTCTCGGGCTATGCAATCTCCTCATCTTGTTCCTTCTCTCGAGTTTCTTCTGTTGGGAGCTAGCTGGTCGTCGTGCCTCCACCTCCTCGCGGCCCGGCGGCTACCTCGGGCGCTGCCATGTCCAGGTGCCAGCAGGCGGCGCCCCTGGTCGGCGAGATCTGCATCAGGGGAGGATCGTCTTTGCGGCAGCGCTCATCCGCGAACGGGCATCTGGGACTGAACGGGCAGCCGACCGCCGCCGGGCCCTCCGCGATCCGGCGTCCCGTGGCAGTCTGGTTTCCCGGGGCGCGCCGCGTGCCGCCCCGCAGCGCGCTGCCGAGGTTGTCCGGGTCCGGAGCGGAGGCGACGAGCAGCTGGGTGTAGGGATGCGCCGGGTGCTGGGTGATCTCCTCGGCCGGTCCGCGCTCCACGATCTCCCCGGCGTACATGACCAGCACTTCGTCGGCGAAGTACCGCGCGGAGGCGATGTCGTGGGTGATATAGAGCATGGCGAGCCGGAACCGCAGGCGGAGATCGTCGAGCAGGCCGAGCATCTCGAGCCGGATGGACACGTCCAGCATGGAAACCGGTTCGTCGGCCAGCAGGACCTCCGGGCGTGCGGCCAGGGCCCGGGCGAAGGAGACCCTCTGGCGCTGGCCGCCCGACAGCTCGTGCGGGTACTTGGGCAGGAACTGCTTGGCGGGCGTGAGCCGCACCTGCTCGAGCAGCGTGACGACTTCCTGGCTCACGTCCGCGGCCTTCTGGTGTAGCTTCACCGGGCGCTCGAGGTGGTGGCGCACGGTGTGCACCGGGTTCAGCGAAGAAAACGGATCCTGGAAGACCAGCTGGACCTCGCTCTTGTACCGCCTGAAGTCCCTGCGGCTTGATACCTCGACGGGCTTGCCGTCGAGCCGGATCCGGCCCGAGGTCAGCCGTTCCTGCCCGGCCAGCAGCCGCGCGGCCGTCGACTTGCCCGATCCGCTCTCGCCCACCAGCGCCACGACTGCGCCCCGGTAGAGGTTGAAGGTGACATCGCGCACCGCGTGCAGGATCTGGCCGTGGCCGATCCGGAAGTCCTTGCTGATCGAGATCGCTTCCATGGCCAGCGGTCCGCGTTCGGCGGCCGCGGACGTCAGCGTCTGCTCGCTCATGGTCCCAGCTCCCCGGCGGTGCTCAGGTTCCCGGTCTCGGCGGCTCCAGACGGCCTCCCAGGCTCGGGTGCCGGGGTGTCCGGCAGGACGAACGGGCAGGCCGTCACGTGTTCCGGGTCGGCGGACGTGGCCACCGGCAGCAGCCGCATGTCCACCTCGCGGCAGGCGGCGGTTCCGTACCCGCAGCGGGGCAGGAACGGGCAGCCGGGGGGCGGATGGTGCAGGTCGGGCGGGGAGCCCGGGATGCCGGCCAGCTCGCGGCGGGGACCGCGCAGCGACGGGAACGAGTTCAGCAGGCCCTTGGTGTAGGGGTGGGAGGTCTCGTGGTGGATCTCATCCGCCATGCCGACCTC
>Ga0335081_10015469_pt1 | contig 12340 bp, 10 predicted proteins | sample Lox_Sample_35_FD_206713 | JGI IMG/M metagenome (GOLD analysis project Ga0335081, IMG submission 206713) | Soil microbial communities from Loxahatchee National Wildlife Refuge, Florida, United States - Lox_Sample_3.5 | ecosystem: Environmental > Terrestrial > Soil > Wetlands | place: USA... | reverse complement strand
GACTTTCTGGAAGCTGTGGCCAGCGCGGCGCTCGACGCTCACCGCTCGGTGCAGGTAGTCGAACGTAGAACGCAGTCGCGGGATCACCCCATTCTTTTGACCGTGCCGGAGACGCATTACCTGAAGTGCCTGATCCTGCGCGTGGCGGAGTAAGTGAGCAACGGCGCCGCAATCCCCTCGCGCAGACTAGCCGCGACCGGTGGTTTGGAATATGGCAAAGACCGCGCCCTGCGGATCGGCCATCACCGCCATGCGCCCGACGTTCTCGAACGTCATCGGAGGCAGAAAGAACTGCGCGCCGAGTTCTTTGGCTCTCGCAGCCGAGGCGTCGCAGTCCTTCACCGTAAAGTACACCTGCCAATGAGCAGGAATGTTGGGATCGCGATGAGTGGCAGGCGGGACACCGCCGATGAATTCCCCTCCGTTCGCGAGGTGCCAGTAGGCGTGCTCGGGATTTTCGTCTTCCTTCCCGATGGTCCACCCGAACAACGCCGCGTAGAAAGGCCCTACGCGGTCGCGATCGGGCGTGCTCAAGTCCGCCCAGCAAAGCGTGCCCTCCACGCCTGTGATTCCGGTTCCGGTGTGCGTTTTGGGCTGCCAGACCGAGAAGGCCGCTCCGGCAGGATCTTGAAGAACGGCCATGCGGCCCGCATTGAAGACATCGAACGCCGGGGCCAGCACTTTGCCACCGAGTTGTGCGGCGCGTTCTGCAGCGGCATCTGCGCTCTCGACCGCCACGTACAGCATCCAGTGCGGCGGCACGCCTTGGGAACGCTGTTCGGGGCGCAGGGTGTAGGCGGCGCCCGCATCGCGGCCTTCAAGCCGGAACATGGTATAGAAATCCGTGGGGCCCATCGGCATGTCTTCCGCCTGCCAGCCGAAAAGTCCTGCGTAAAACGCCTTGGCGGCGGGTTGGTTCGTGGTAGCGAGTTCGATCCAGCAGAACGAGCCCGGTGGGTGTTGTTCGATATTTGGCATGCGAGGAAGTATACAGGCCGCGCGGGTCGAAAGGAAGATGGGTCCCGCCGGAGTCCAGTCCCCGCTTCACGGGTGCAACTTCGACGGCGGACCGCACACTGCTTCTGGCGCAGCCGTGCGCGCTCTGTTACCCTTTCCTGTTGCCTGTGAGTCAGTCCATTATGATCAAGCCACCCCGGAAACCCCGTGAATCAAGTCCAGTTTTGAGCATCCTCGCCTTCAGCGGCGCCTGCGTGTTTCTGGCAGGTTTGGCGGCCGGACTCCAACCCGCCCTGCGCGCCGACTCAAGCGCCGCGACGCGTCCGCCCTTCTCGTCCGCGGAGTTTCTCGCGCCGATCAAGTATCTCGCGAGTCCCGCGCTCAAGGGCCGCGGGAACGGGTCACCGGAGTTGAACGAGGCCGCGGATTACATCGCCGGCCACTTCCGCTCCGACGCCCTCACACCCGCCGGTGACGAGGGCAGTTACTTGCAGCACTTCCAAGTAACGGTGGGGGCCAAGCTGGGCCCCGTGAACTCGTTAAATGTCGAGTCCGGCGGCTCTTCCCGTCCTCTGGTGCTGAGCCAGGACTACATCCCACTGAGCTTCTCTGAAGACGGCCGCTTCAGCGCCGCGGTGGTGTTCGCCGGCTATGGCATCACGGATTCTGAGCACCACTACGACGACTATCAGGGGCTCGACACAAAGGGCAAATTTGTACTGGTCCTGCGGCATGAGCCGCAGGAGAGTAAGCCGCAAATCTGGTTGACGACTCGCGCCAACCCGGTAGACAAGGCCATCAACGCGCGCAACCACGGGGCGGTGGGCGTGATCCTCGTCAACGACACGGCCAACCATCCGGGCGATCCCGACACCCTGATCACGTTCGGCCAACTGGCCGGCCCCGAAGAGCTGAAGATCGCCGCCCTCCAGATCACGGCGTCCACCGCGAATGAATGGCTCAAGGCGAGCGGCCACACGCTCGACGAGCTGTCGGGCGCCATCGACCGGGACCTCTCCAACCACTCCCTCGCGCTCGATCCCACCCTCAAGCTGACCCTGGCAGTGGACGTGGAGCGCATCCGCAAAACCGAGTCGAACGTGATCGCGCTCCTGCCCGGCAGCGACCCGGGCCTGGCGTCCCAGTGCCTGGTGATCGGCGCCCACTACGACCACCTTGGCCTCGGCGATCAGCACTCGCTGGCACCCAGCCAAATCGGCCAGGTTCATCCTGGCGCTGACGACAACGCCTCCGGCACCAGCGCCGTGCTGGCGCTCGCCGACTACTTCGCTCACGGTAAGTCGCGGCCAAGGCATTCGATCATTTTCGTCAACTTCGCCGGCGAAGAACTGGGGCTGCTGGGGTCGAGCTATTACACCGAGCACCCGCCCTCCGCCTGCCCGCTGAGCCAGACCGCGGCCATGATCAACATGGACATGGTGGGACGCATCGCCGGCAATCGTCTCTACGTGGGAGGTACCGGCACATCGCCCGGTTTCCAGAAGTTGGTGGACGGCGCCAATCAGTCCGACCCTGCCGCGCGGTTCGCGATTAGTTACGAGGCCTCGGGCTACGGATCGAGCGACCATTCCTCTTTCACGGTCAAAGGCGTGCCGGTGTTGTTCTTCTTCTCAGGCTTGCACTCGGACTATCACAAGCCCTCCGACACCTGGGACAAGATCAACGCTGCCGACGGCGCGCGTGTGGCTGAATTGGTGGCCGATACGGCTAGCGCCCTCGACGAGCTTAACCAGAAGCCCGAATACGTGCGCGTGGCTCCTCCTCCGTCGGCCGCGATGGGCGGAGGCAGTGGCTACGGGCCCTACTTCGGCTCGATCCCCGATTTCGGCCACGTCGAGCATGACGGGGTGAAGTTCGGCGATGTTCACGACGGCAGCCCGGCGGCCAAAGCCGGGTTCAAGGCCGGCGACATTCTCATCGACTTTGGCGGCACCAAGATCGACAACCTCTACGATTTCACTTACGCCCTTCGGGCTCACAAGCCCGGTGACAAGGTGATGGTCACGGTGCTTCGCAACGGCGAGAAGGTGACCCGCGAGGTCACGCTTGAAGTGCGGAAGTAAGGGGCATCTCACCGGTTGCAGGGCGCGCTTTACATGGCAAGACTCGGCTCAACCCGCCGTGCTTTCATCGCCTCACTGCCGGTGCTCTTGTTGGCCGTCGGCCCGCGCAGGGTCCTGGGCCGCCCAACCGCGGCTCCCGCGACATCCTCGGGGCTGACCGTCTCTTTGGCCATCGAGCAGCCGACCGTCGTCCAGCCCTTTCCGGCACGCCTCATGCTGAGCCTGCGGAATACGAGCTCCACCGCGCTCTGGCTCTACCGCCCGCTTCGCGATGCGCACGAGCTCGCGCGGGCTGCCGCCAGCATACCCGACGAGGCTGGCGCGGCCGCCAACTCGAGCTCAGGCGGGGCCGTACTGGAGATTCACCTCGAACCCGCTGCGCCAAGCGCCACATCACCCGCGTGGGCAGTGCCTCCGCATGCGAAAGTGATGGTGAGCGCGGGCATGCCTCGCGCCCGTCTCGTCAAGCTGGCCCCCAGCGGCGAACAGGCCGAGGGTGCGGTGGTGGAGCTAGACCCCGGCCTCGTGACCCATCCGGGCGGTGACGTACCGTTGTGGGGGCGCTATAGGCTGTGGGTGACTTACAGCGCGATCTACTCGAACGCCAGCTCTCTTTCGCGCGATCTCGGGGCAGACATCTGGCAGGGCGATGCTGCCAGCAACAGCATCGATGTCGAGCTCGAGCCTGCACCGGCCTCGGCGAAGGGGCTGGTTTCAGGACGCGTGACGAGCGAGCGCGGCGATGCCCTGCAAGGAATCCTTGTCTCGCTGAGCGACAGCGCCGGACACCTCGTGGCCCAGGCGCTCACCTACGATCAAGGGCAGTACTCGCTCGGTCATCTGCCCTGGGGGCGCTACTTTGTCACGGCGCGCCGGCCGGGAGCGACCTCGGATACAGACATTTACAGTCACGCCGACCTGAGCGACCCGTCGTCAAGCGCCACGCTCAATCTGGTTTTGCTGGACCGTGAAGTTGAGGACCCAAAAGACCTCGTGCACAAGCCAGTGCTGATTGAAGTGAGGAATGGCGTCGGCGAGCCGTTTGGCGGCGTTCAGATCGAAGCCCTGTGGTCGAGCGGCAGCGTCGCCGAAACCGTCAAGGGCGAAACAGACGCCGACGGCTCCGCGGCACTTGATCTGCTTCCCGGCCGCATCTACCTTACCCTTAAGCACCGCAAGTGTCCGAGCCAGGACGGCCGGGTGGACGTCGCGGAGGGCGACGGCATCGACGGCTCGATCGTCCAGTATGACTGCAAGGCGCGCTGAACGCGGCCGCGGGCCCGGAGGCCTATGAAAAATGTAACGCTTGCATCGGTCGTTGCCACGATCGGCCTCGGCGCCGCGTTCGCCTTCCTCGCGTTCGGGCCTCGCAGCGCCAAGCCGCGGACGGGCCGATCGTCTCCCGCTCGGGCCGGCGCGGCCCAGCAAACGAGCGGCGCGTCCACGGGCCTCGGAGGCGTCGGGCCGGTGGTGCATGGCACGCCGGATGATCCACTGCGCGATCCGCGGGAAGTCCATCTCCAGCACGTCCGGCAGCTTACTTTCGGAGGTCAGAACGCGGAGGCTTACTTCAGCCCCGACGGCCGCCGCCTGATCTTTCAATCGACTCGTCCTCCTTACGATTGCGATCAGATGTTCATCATGAACGTTGACGGTAGCGATGTTCACCTGGTCTCCACCGGCCATGGACGCACGACTTGCGGATTCTTCTATCCAGACGAGAAGCACATCCTGTACGCTTCCACCCACGAGGCCAACCCCGCCTGCCCCGCGCGCCCCGACTACTCGAAGGGCTACGTCTGGGGCGTCTATTCCTCGTACCGCATCTACTACGCGACGGACGCCGGCAAAATCCTCAAGGACCTGACCCCTTGGAAGGGCTACAACGCCGAGGCGACGATCTCGGAGGACAGCAAGAAGATCGTCTTCACATCCTCCCGCGGCGGCGACCTCGACATCTACACGATGAACCTCGATGGGAGCGGCGTCCGGCAGCTCACTCACGAGCTCGGCTACGACGGCGGGCCCGCTTTCTCACCCGACGGAAAGTGGATTGTCTATCGCGCCCATCACCCCAAAGCCGCGGACGAAAAGGCTCGTTACAAGGCGCTGCTCGCGAACGACCTCGTTTCGCCCCTCGAGATGGATCTGTACGAGATGCACGCCGACGGCTCGCGCAAACGCCAGATCACGCAGCTCGCTGGAGCGAGCTTCGCGCCGGCCTTCTACCCTGACGGCGCGCACATCATCTTTTCATCGAACTTTCAGGCTCCGACCACCAGTGAATTTGAGCTTTACGCCGTCGATCGCGACGGCAGCGCGCGAGAGCAGATCACGTTCACGGGAGGCTTCAACGCCTTTCCCATGTTTTCGCCAGACGGACGGAAGCTGGCGTTTATCTCCAACCGCAATGCCAGGGCGCCGCACGAGATCAACGTCTTCATTGCGGATTGGGTTCCGTAGGCGCGGGTGAGCAGGCGCTTTGCGAGCCGCCATCCCGCTCCCCAGGGTGCGGAGTGTTCAAGCACGACTACGCTGCGCTCGGCGAACTCCGGCTGCACTACGTCACCGAAGGCGGGGGCGCGCCGATCGTATTTCTGCACGGCTTCCCCGAGTTCTGGTACCAATGGCGGAAGCAGCTCACCGACTTCGGGCGCGATCATCAAGCCGTGGCGCCGGACCTGCGCGGCTACAACCTCTCGTCGAAACCCCCAGAGGTCCGTCAGTACCGCATCGAGGCGCTGGTGGAGGACGTGCGCGGCCTGGCCGAACATCTGGGCCGCGGGAAGATCGTGCTGGTCGGGCACGACTGGGGCGGCGTGCTGGCATGGGCCTTTGCCATGCAACACCCCGACCATCTGGAGGCGCTGGTGATCATTAACGCGCCTCACCCGGTAGCGTTTCAACGCGAGTTGCGCCGGAATCCGGCCCAATGCGCCGCCAGCCAGTACATGCTGATGCTGGCCAGCCCCAGGTGCGAGGCGCTGCTCGCGGCCGACAACTTCGCAGCACTCGCGGACACCGTATTGAAGCGCGGACTCGAGCAAGGCTATGTGACCGAAGAGGACCGCGAAGCTTACCTCGAAGCCTGGTCCCAGCCGGGAGCACTCGCCGGCGCGTTGAACTATTACCGCGCAGCTTTGGAATGGCTGCCGCTGGGCGCCGCCGGGTGCGCCGCCGGCAAGGTGGCGGAGTTTCCCGTAGTTCCCGTGCACGCGCCCACCCTCGTCATCTGGGGCGAGAACGATCCTTACTTGCTTCCGGGCAATCTCGACGGCCTCGAGGCCTTCGTCCCACGGCTCGAAGTGCGGCGCATCCACGAGGCCTCGCACTGGGTGACCCACGAGAAACCGGAGTTGGTGAATTCCCTGATTCGGGAGTTTCTCGCCGAACGCCAGCCTCCGAGCGCATGAGCGCCTGCCATGGGCGAATCCAACACCCCGGCGACCGCTGCCATCGAGAACAGCGCGCGGTTTGGGGTGCGTCCGGCGACCCTCGATGATGCCGATGCGCTGGCCCGGCTCTCGAACCAGCTCGGCTACCCTGCCTCGCGCGAGCAGGTGGAGCGTAGGCTCGGCGAGATTCTCGCCAACCCGGAGCATGCGATCTTCGTAGCTGAAGCGGGCTTCGCGCCTGAGGCCGGCCGCGAGTCCCAGGGCGGCGCCGGCCTCGCCGGTTGGGTTCACGCTTTTGCGGAGCGCACCGTGGAGAGCGATCCCACGGTGGAGATCGGCGGCCTGGTGGTGGACGACGCCCGCCGGGGAGCCGGCGTGGGGCGCCTGCTGATGGATCAAGCCGAGCGCTGGGCGCGCGAGACCGGCTGCGCCACCATCACGGTGCGGTCGAACGTCATCCGCGAGCACGCCCACGCCTTCTACGAGCGGCTGGGCTACGCGCCGGTGAAGACCCAGCGTGTTTTCCGCAAACCCATCGCGCAGTGAAACGCCGGCGCGAGGAGAGAACAAACAATGCCGGAAGCGCTCTCGGGTAAAATCGCACTCGTCACGGGCGGGACTTCGGGCATCGGCCGCGCCGCCGCGGTCGCCTTGGCCCGCGCCGGCGCGCGGGTGATGGTCGCCGGGCGCCGCGTGGCCGAAGGCCAAGAAACCGTTCGCCAGGTCGCCGAGGCTGGAGGCGAATCGATCTTCGTCCAGGCGGACGTCACGCGACAGGAAGAGGTGAAGGCCCTGGTGGAGCGCGCCACCGCAGCCTGGGGCCGCCTCGACTGCGCCTTCAACAACGCCGGCATTACAGGCGACATGGCCAGCACGGCGGATTGCTCCGAGGAAAACTGGGAGCGTACCCTGCGCGTCAATCTCACCTCGGTCTGGTATTGCATGAAGCGCGAAATCCCCCAGATGCTGCAGCAGGGGGGCGGAGTCATTGTGAACAACGCCTCCGTCGCCGGCCTGGTGGGCATGCGCGGCGGACCCGCCTACTCGGCCTCGAAGGGCGGCGTGATCCAGTTGACGCGCACCGCGGCGCTCGAATACGCCAAGCGCGGGATCCGGGTGAACGCCGTCTGCCCGGGATTCATCGAGACGCCCATGACCGAAGCACACACCTCGGTGAATGCCGGTCTTGAGCCCTGGATTCGCAGGATTCAGCCGATGGGCAGGCTCGGCACGGTGGAGGAAGTGGCGCAGGCGGTGGTGTGGCTGTGCTCGGAGGCGGCTTCGTTCGTCACCGGCCAGGCGCTCGCCATCGACGGCGGCATGGTGGCGCAGTAACCTGCGGACAATAGAGCCTACAATTGTAGCCTCTGGCAAGGTCTACTTCAGGCTTTCCATCACTTCGTCCAGCACGCGCTTGGGCGGCCGCACCCGCGCTTCGGGCAGCGTGGCCAGGGGCTCGTCCACCACGTTGAGCAAATCGAGAAAATTCGGCTGCCCGGTCTTGATGTAGAAAAGCCCGGTGACCACCTCGCCCTGGTCGTGCGACTCGGTGAGGGCGCGCAGGGCCTCCACCTTGTTGGTGGGGTCGTATTCGCGCGCCAGCTTCTTCAAAAGCAGGTGGGAGCCGTCGTGCAGCGTCACTTCGGTGGTGGTTCCCGGGTCGTAATCCACGTTGATGTCCTCGAAGTAGGGCACAAAGCTGATGTCGCCGAGGGGCTCTTCGTGGTCCTTCACGTAGCTGTAGCTCTTGGTGGAACCCTCGTGGTCGTTGAAGGTGACGCAGGGCGAAATCACGTCGAGCATGGCGGTGCCGCGGTGGCCGATGGCGCCCTCCAGCAGCGCCAGAAGCTGTTTCTTGTCGCCGGAAAACGAGCGCGCCACATAGGTGGCCCCCAGTTCGATGGCCAGTGCGCAGGTGTCGATGGGCGGCAGGTCGTTCACCACCCCGTTCTTCAAGGTGCTGCCCAGATCGGCGGTGGCCGAAAACTGGCCCTTGGTGAGTCCGTAGCAGCCGTTGTCTTCGATGATGTAAATGAGGGGCAGGTTTCGCCGCATCAAGTGCACGAACTGGCCGATGCCGATGGACGCGGTGTCGCCGTCGCCGCTCACGCCGATGGCGATCATGGTGCGGTTCGCCAGCAGCGTCCCGGTGGCCACCGACGGCATGCGCCCGTGGACGGCGTTAAAGCCGTGGGTGCTGCGCAGGAAGTAGGCCGGGGTCTTCGACGAGCAGCCGATGCCCGAAAGCTTCGCCACCCGGTGCGGCTCGACACCCATTTCGTAAAAGGCTTCGATAATCCGCTCGCTGATGGCGTTGTGGCCGCAGCCGGCGCATAGCGTGCTCTTGTTGCCCTTGTAGGCAGCCGGCTCCAGCCCGATGCGATTCACTTTCCTGGGCGGAATTGCGGTGGTGGTGGCCATATCAGTTTCCAACCTCCTGGGACATGACGGCTTCCGTGATGCTGCGCGCGTCGATGGGCAACCCGTCGTAATGCAGCACACTGCGCAGGCGGCCGATGTCGTCGCCGGTGAGCGAGAGGCGCAGCAGGCCCGCAAGCTGCGCGTCGCGATTTTGCTCCACCACGTACACCCGCCGGTGCCGGCGGACGAAGGCCGTCACCTCGTCGCTGAATGGGAAGGCCCGCACGCGGCAGTAGTCCGCCGCCACGCCGAACTCTTTCCCAAGCTGGTCGCGGCTCTCGATCACCGCCCAGTGGCTGGTGCCGTAGGCGAGCAGGCCGAGGCCCTCTCCCTCGCCCTCAATCACAGGGCCAGGCACCGCCTTCCGGAGCGTTTCGAACTTGTGTTGCAGGCGGTCAATGTTGTGCGTGTAAACCTCGGGCTTTTCGCTGTAGATGGCGCGTTCGTCGTGCCCGCTGCCTCGCGTAAAATATCCTGCCGCAGGGTGGGCGTTTCCCGGCAGGGTCCGGTAGCCCACGCCGTCGCCGTCCACGTCGTGGTAGCGCTGGAAACTGCCAAGACGCTCCAGGTCGGCGGCGTCCAGCACTTTGCCGCGGCTGATGGGCTTATCGGGATAGGCGAACGGCGCAGACATCCAGAAGTTCATGCCAAGGTCGAGGTCGCTCATCACGAATACCGGCGTCTGGAATCCCTCGGCGAGGTCGAAGGCCTCCATCGCCATGCTGTAGCACTCGTCCACCGACGAGGGGAACAGCAGCGGATGTTTGGTGTCGCCGTGCGAAAGCAGCGCGGTGGAGAGGATATCGCCCTGCGCGGTGCGGGTGGGCAGGCCGGTGGAGGGCCCCACGCGCTGGATGTCGAAGATCACGCCGGGAACCTCGGCATAGTAGCCGAGGCCGACGAACTCCGACATCAGCGAGATGCCCGGCCCGGCCGTGGAGGTCATGGCGCGCGCGCCCGCCCAGCCCGCCCCAATCACCATCCCGATGGCGGCCAACTCGTCTTCCGCTTGCACAATGGCGAAGGTGGCTTTGCCGGTCTCGGGGTCCATGCGGTAGCGCTTCATGTACGTGATCAGCGTTTCGCAGAGGGAGGACGAGGGCGTGATGGGATACCAGGTGACCACGGTGACGCCCGCCATCATGCAGCCGAGAGCCGCGGCCGAGTTGCCGTCGATCAGGATCTTGCCCTGGTTGGCGTTCATCCGCTCAACGAAGAACGGATCCCTCTTCTCCAGGTTCTTCGCGGTGAATTCGTACCCGGCCAGCACCGCCTTGTAATTCAGCTCCGCGGCCTTCACCTTCTTTTTGAACTGCTGACGCACCGCTTTTTCGACCTCGGCCATGTCGATCTCGAGCAGGCGCGCCACCACGCCCACGTAAATCATGTTGCGCACCAGCTTGCGCAATTTTGCGTCGGGGCAGACGGCCGCCGCCAGCTTGTCGAAGGGCACCGGGTAAAACACCAGGTCGTCGCGAAAGCGCTTCACGTCGAGCTTTTCGTCGTAAACGCAGGCGGCGCCGGGATCGAGCCCGCGCACATCTTCCTCGGAGGTCTCGGGGTTCATCACCACCAGGAAGTCAATCTCCTTGCGGCGCGCGATCCAGCCGTGTTTCGAGGCGCGAATGGTGAACCAGGTGGGCAGGCCCTCGATATTCGAGGGAAACAAATTCTTGCCCGAGATCGGAATGCCCATCTGAAACAGCGCCCGCAGCAGCACCATATTCGAGCTCGTGCTGCCGGAGCCGTTGACCGTGGCCACCTGGATGCTCAAGTCGTTCACCAGCCGTTCGCGCTCGGGTAAGCCCTGCGCCTCGGTGGCGGTCAATTGCGTGGTTGCCATGAAAAGTCCTCTCCGATGCTGGTGGAAGCGAGCGCCCGGCGTGCGGACTGACGCCCGGCGAAAATGGATAACCGCGCTGCCGGGTTGAGTGGCCGCAGGGTTAAAAGGTAGGGCCGGCCCCCAAAGGGCAGGACCTTCGCTCCCTGTTGATCAAGTATATCAGACATCCCGTAACTCCCGATTGATGATTGGCGATCGCACCGCAGCAAAGTCCCCGCGGTTCTTCACGCCGCAATCGACAATGGGCAATTCAGAACCCAACTCGCACACGCGGGCTGCTCGCGACGGGCTTTCGGTGGCTTTGGCATTTTGGCGCACTCCGTTCAACCATTCGATTCAACTACATCTACTAGAATCTCAATTTTCTCACTTTGGCTTTGTGTAAAATTTACAATCGCTTGATCCCACTGATTTCATGTAACTTACGCGATTCTCATTTTTCTCACTTTGGCTTTGTGTAACTTTTACAACTCGCTGATTCCAAAAGACATTCTGGCTTTGGCGCGGCCCTATGAATTTCGGATCTCATTGATTCTGCTGCACATTCTGGCTTTGGTGTATATGGGGGGGTACCCTTCCGGCCACGTTGAGCGCCTCAGGCCAGCGTACCGGCACCGGCGCGTTGCCGCGGGAGTAGGGGTGAAAACCCGCAAGTACCACGAAACACTGCACATTCCGGCTCCGAACTTGCCTTCGACCCATTTGAGGTGCAAATCGCCAAGCCCTTGAATCCAAAAGACATTCCGGCCTTAGCCCTCTCACTCCGGCGAGTCGGCAGAGGCAGGAAGACGGCCTCAGCGGCGCGCGTTGGCCACCCTTCCGGCCGCTGATTGGCCCCGTGGACTCGAAGCCGTCGGCGCGCGGCGCCTCGATCCCGAGGAGCACGAGTACGTCCGAACGGCGCAGGGGCATGAAAGCCTTCCCGACCCAGATCGACCGCTTCCGAGGACGGCTTGGCCTGGATAATTCTCGGGTTGATGACCGGCTGGTAATGTACCGCCGCCGGTAACACCCTGTCAAGGACTTTCGGTGGTCTGCCTGCTCTAGCGCCGTTCAACGAGCGGCGACGCGAGGACGATCTCTTAAGTCGCCGGTCACAGACGGCGATACCGTTGCAACTATGAACGCGATCGCGTTCGGCGCGAAGCTCACCGGCATTGTGCCCTTCCGGGTGAGGCGGTAGCCCTTGAGGCTCTTGTCTTCGGGAGGCGGCGCCGCGAGTTCGCGGTTGAATGTACCAACATAACTTGGTACAATCCTTTCATGCCGACTGAACGCGTGATGGTAGAGCGGGTGCAAACGGGGGTTCGCGTCGAGAAGAACCTTCTAAAGGTGCTGAAGGCGGTGGCCGAGCTGAAGGATCTCTCGCTCGGCGACCTGCTGGAAGGCGTGGTCCTGCGCGCCTTCGAGGGCAAGTGCGCCTTCTCGGCAGGCACGTTGCGCCAGATCGCGCAGCTCCGCAAGATTTACGGCCTCACCCTGACAGCGGCCCACAGCCATCAACTCACCGAGAGGGAATCATGACAAAACATGCGGCGGCAATCGCGCTGATGGCAGTGCTCCAGGGCCGAGCCGCAGCCCAGACGAACCCGCCCGAGCTGGCACACACCCGCACCGAGGCCCACCTCACGCTCAACGTG
>Ga0335081_10015468_pt1 | contig 12340 bp, 10 predicted proteins | sample Lox_Sample_35_FD_206713 | JGI IMG/M metagenome (GOLD analysis project Ga0335081, IMG submission 206713) | Soil microbial communities from Loxahatchee National Wildlife Refuge, Florida, United States - Lox_Sample_3.5 | ecosystem: Environmental > Terrestrial > Soil > Wetlands | place: USA... | reverse complement strand
CCAGTCTCCGCCGCCCGACCAGCAGGTGCGGCGCGGCACGGCCATCGATTTGGTGCTATCGGCGCCGGCGGCGCTGGTGGAAGTCCCGTCGCTGCGCGAGCTGACGCTGGACGTGGCCGCCAAAAGGCTGGCCGAGCACCAGCTCAACATCGGCGACCTGGAGCGGGAGGCGCGCGCGGGCATAGCGCGCGACATCGTCCTTCAGCAGTTCCCCAAGGCCCGCGAGATGGTGAAGAGCGGCTCCCGCATCGATCTGCTGGTCTCCGATACGCCCCCCACTGCCCCGGCGACGCCCTCCACGACTACCGCGGGCAAGAAGGCCGATGCCAATTGGGCAGCGCAGAGAGCTGCGAAGCAAGCCGCTACGAACGAAGCTGCATCGAAAGCGGCAGCAGAAAAAACGACGACGGAAAAAGCGGCAGCAGAGAAAACCGCGGCCGTGGAGCAGCCTGCCAAGCCGAGACTCAGCCTGATCAGCGCTGCGTGTACCGCCGTCAAGGCCGGGCAGTACAAAGTCGAGATCAAGGGAGACGCCTACGCCCCCGGCAGCGACCCGTATTTGCTGTATGCCTACGTCATCACTGGCGACGCCGGCACGCGCTGGAGGCCGGAGTGCAAAAACTGGAGTTTGCCCCAGGCGGGCGAAGATCCTCTCGCGGAGGTCACCTGCATTCGCAGGCCCAGCGATCCGGCGCAGACGTTGTGGCAAACTTCCCGCCTCATCAATGTCACCAATAACCAGATGCCCAGCACCGGGGGCGTCACCATTTTCAAGCAGGGCGCCGGCGCCGGCACGTCGCTGAAATTCAATCTCACTTGCCAATGATGGGCACTCCGAAGACATTCATCGGCGTCACCCTGCACGGACTGCCCGTGCGGATCGAGCTGCAATGGCCGTTTCATCGCTCGGAAGGCGGGAGTGACTGGTACGTTGTGCACGGCGCTGTCCGGCTGGACGACGGCGGCCCTTTGCACGCCGACGTTGCCCTGAATCTGGCGCAGACCGTGAAGGAAGTGTTGCCGTCGCTCGACAGCGATCTGGCGTTTTGGGTGGCGGTCAATACGGCGCGCAAGGCGCTGGACGAAAAACAACTGGAGCTGCTGAAATCGGGCAAGCGGCAGCCAGTGCCCGTCTCCAGCCGTTGTTACAGCATTCGCCACCAACACTTCACTTTCGCAAATGCCACGCCGGAGCAGGTCAGTGAGTTGGTCGCGCGCAAAGTTTTCTGGGGGAGCGGCGCGGGATCCTCGGCGGGCCCTCTTTTGGCTCGCGGGGGTGAGGGCGGCACGCGGCGGCCCGTTCTCGTGGCCGACCCCTGCGATGCACAGTATCTGGGGGCGGCCGATCCCAACCTGGTGGACAAACTGCTTGCCGCGGCCGGGGACTTGGCGGCGCGCGGCATGATCGAGTTAGCTGGAGATTTCGCGCGCGCCACCGACGGCCTGCTCGCGCAGCGCGCGGCGTTTATTGCGGCGAAGGAGCACGCGTTGGAAGAGTTGCACGCCAAGCACGTCTTCGAGCGGGGATAGCTCTGGCCGCAAATAAGGCATGGCCGGGTAGTGCGGCGCTTCAGCGCCGCGTGCCAAGACGACCAGAAGAAGACAGCCGCCACGATCATCGGAGATGATCGTGGCGGCTGAAAAGAGTGGGCGCAGCTTTACCGCCGGCCTGAAGGCCGGCACTACCCGGTCTATGCGGCCACCGCTGTTCTGCGCGCTTCCATCCCATCCAGCGCGTGCCATAGTGCCTTCGCCACATTTTCAGCGGCATTGAGCGCGGCTTCGGCCTGCTCGGGGCGCGCCGTCACTTCGGCGCTCAACAACTCGCGCCAGAGCTCCGAGTGCTCCACATCGGCGAACTGATGCAACGTGAAATACCCGCACGTCTTCGCGTCGGCGCCATAGCGCTGTGCCAGACCGTCGGCCTTCTGTTTCGCAACGCGCGGCACCTGCGACTCGTAAGCGTAAAAGGCGGCCAGCGCTTCAGCGGTCGAGCCCCGGCGCGCGACGCGGCGAAATTCGGCAATCAGCTCGCCCACCTCGGCCAGCGGCTCGCGCCCGCGAACTTCGTCGCGGTCCGCGCCCATGCCTTCCGCAAAATCCAGCCACAGCTCGCTGTGCGGACGGCCCTCGATCTCCTCATCGCAAAGATTGCGCAGCACGGCGCGGCGCAGCTCGCCGTCTTCGAGGCGCGAATGCAACGCGCTCAAGTAAGCCGGGAACGCCGCGACATGGTGGTAGTAGTCGCTGGCGTACTCGCGCAGGTCGTCGCGGGTGAGCTGGCCCGCAGTCCACGCCTTGTAATACGGATGGCAGAGAAGGTCGTAACCGGCGATGCGCTCCTCGAGCGCCGCCAAGAAAGCTCGCAATTCCAATTCCATGGTTCACCCCACGTAAGAATTAAGCCCCAGAAATGCAACCACTATACGAGAGGGATGGGCAGGCCCACAAGCGCGGATTGCTGGCGGATACGTTCGCGAGGTGTTTAAGATGGTTAACAGGAAACGCTCAACATCATGCTCGATTACTTAGGCGACCTGAAACGAACGCATATGTGTGGCGAGCTGCGCGCCTCTGGCGCCGGCTCTCGTGTTGTTCTCATGGGATGGGTCAACCGCCGCCGCGACCTCGGCAACCTCATCTTCCTCGACCTGCGCGATCGCAGCGGCATCACGCAGGTGGTGGTGACTGCCGATGCCGGCGCGGAAGTGCATGACAAAGCAACTGCCGTGCGCTCCGAGTTTGTCGTCGCGGTCATCGGACACGTGAAGCTGCGCGAAGCCGGCACCATCAACAAGAACCTCCCCACCGGCGAAATCGAAGTCGTCGCCGACGAGCTGCGCCTGCTCAACGACTGCAAGCCGCTGCCGTTCACGCCCGCCGACACAGTGCTGGCCAACGAAGAGGTGCGCCTGAAATATCGCTACATCGATCTGCGTCGCCCGGAGATGCAGCGCAACATTCAACTGCGCCACAAAGTCTCGATCGCCATCCGCGAGTACCTGAACGCGCAGGGCTTCTACGAAATCGAGACGCCGTTCATGACGCGCTCCACCCCCGAGGGCGCGCGCGACTACCTGGTGCCCAGCCGCGTTTATCCCGGCGAATTCTACGCGCTGCCGCAGTCGCCACAACTGTTCAAGCAGATCCTCATGATCTCCGGCTTCGACAAGTACTTTCAGATCGTGCGCTGCTTCCGCGATGAAGACCTGCGTGCCGACCGCCAGCCCGAGTTCACGCAGATCGATCTGGAGATCAGTTTTCCCCGGCCGGAGATGGTCTTCCATGTCGTCGAAGGCTTCCTCAAGGCGGCCTTCGCGACCATCGGCATTGAACTGCAAACGCCGTTCCCGCAGATGAGCTATGACGAGGCAATTCGGCGGTACGGTATCGACAAGCCTGACCTGCGCCTTCCGCCGCTGACCGAAGTCAGCTCCGCATTTGCGCCGGAGAACCTACAGGGACTCGGGATCGCACGTTCGCAGCCGGTGGTTGCGGTGCGGATTCCCGCCGTCGGCGAGCTCTCGCGTAAGGAGCGCGACGAGCTGCGGCAGCTCTATCCCGCAAAGTTGGCGCAACAGGGGACCAAAGTTCTGGATGACAGCAAGCGACTGGAAAAGTCGATGCCTGAGGCGATGGCGAAAATACGTGGGCTCAGCGGCTGCGGCCCCGACGATTACATCGTGCTTGTAGCTGCGGGCACAGTGAGTTTCGGCGACGGCAGCGAGGGCCAGAGGCCCTCAGCGGGCACTGATGTTGGTGTGCCCTATCGCAGCGGCAGCGGTGGCGCAGGTAATGTTGCCGGCGGGCGGCTTTCCATCCGCGAGCGGCAGGTCTTCGAGAGCGCAGGACAAGTGCGGCTGGCGCTGGCGCAGAAGTTCGCCGAGCGGCACAAACTCTTCGCCAAGAAGGGCGTCGCGGACGACTACAGACTATTGTGGGTCACGGATTTCCCCATGTTCGAATGGGACGAGACGGAGGGCCGCTGGAACGCGGCGCACCATCCCTTCACCTCGCCGCACGAGGACGACATGGACAAGCTGGAGAGCGATCCCGGCGCAGTGCGCGCGCTGGCCTACGACGTGGTGCTGAACGGCACCGAGCTGGGGTCGGGCTCCATTCGTATTCACCGCCAGGACATTCAGGCGAAGATCTTCCGGGCGCTGGGTATGTCGCCGGAGGAGCAGCAGTCGCGCTTCGGCTTCTTCCTGGAGGCGCTCCAGTACGGCACGCCACCGCACGGCGGAATAGCGTTAGGGCTCGATCGCATTGTGATGATTCTCGCCGGCGCAGAGAGTCTGCGCGAAGTGATTCCCTTCCCCAAGACCGCGAAGGCCGTTGACCTGATGGTGGATGCGCCGACCCCGGTCAGCGAGCGGCAGTTGAAGGAGTTGGGGATTGAAGTGAAGAAGGCAGCAACCAGCAACTAGCAGTCAGCAGTTGGCGAGCGTCACACTGATAGCAGCGCAGTTCCATATTTATGGCAGGAGTGGCATACTTAGGCCATGAAACAAGAATCAGTTCGGACCACAGTGGACATCCCGGCGCCGCTATATCGCGAGCTAAAGAAGCGCGCCGCAGAAGAAGGTAGCTCTATACGTCAACTCGTAATCTCCGGCGTAAAGAACGTGCTTCGAGCGGGCGAAGCGCCGCCCCGGCGAAGAGCACGGCTTCCGGTGATCGTGTCCAAAGGTCCCAAGGTGGACCTGACCAATGAGCAAATCTACAGCCAGGTTGAATTTCCTTGATGTCAATGTCTTGCTCGCGCTGCTCTGGGACCGGCATGTGCATTCCGAACTGGCCAGGCGGTGGTTCGATCAAACAAGCGACGGGGAGTCTCTCTTTTGCCGCTTCGCTCAACTCACGGTTCTAAGACTGCTCACCACGGAGTCGGTCATGGGCAGCGACACCAGGAGCATGGCAGGCGCATGGAACGCCTGGGACGTTCTCGCCGCGGACAGCAGACTGGCATTTCTCAGCGAACCCACAGGCCTCGAATCCGAACTTCGATCTCGTTCGCGATTGCCGAGCCGCTCGCCCAAGGTTTGGGCTGACGCCTATCTGCTCGCGTTCGCTTCGGCAGCGGGCCTACGGCTTGTTACCTTCGATCGCTCGTTACGGTCGCGCGCCGGCGATGTGCTCGTGCTCTAGCAATTTTTGGCATGCCTCAGCCGCCTCATGGATTCTCTCCACGCCATTCTCGCTTCTTACGATGATCAGGCTGCGCTCGATCGGGCCTACACCATTCCTGCATCCTGGTACGTGGATGAGCGCATCGCCAGGCTGGAGCGGGAGAATGTTTTTGGGCGCACCTGGCAGGCGGTGGCGCGCGCCGAGCAGACAGCAAACCCGGAAGAGTTCGTTACGGCAGAGTTAGCGGGCGAGCCGCTGGTCATCGTGCGCGGCAGCGACCAGCAACTGCGCGCGTTCTATAACGTCTGCCGGCATCATGCCGCCGCCGTGGTCACCGAGCAGCATGGAACCGCGAACCTCTTCCGCTGTCCGTATCACGGCTGGAGCTACGGTCTCGACGGCTCGCTCAAGGGCGCGCCGGAGTTCGAGGGCGTCTGCGGCTTCGATCGCTCGCAGAACGGATTGGTTCCGGTGCGAGTAGAGCAGTGGGAGCAGTTCGTCTTCGTCAATCTCGACCGGAACGCGGTGCCGCTGGCTGATTTCCTGGGCGCGCTTGCACAACGCGTCGCTCCGCTGAATACCGGCGCACTGCACTTTTTCGAGCGGCGGACATATAGCCTGAAGTGCAACTGGAAGGTCTTCGTCGATAACTATCTCGACGGCGGTTATCACGTCCCGCATCTGCACAAGGCGCTGAATAGCATACTCGAGTACAAGCAGTACACCATCGAGACCGAAGACCGATATTGCCTGCAATCCAGCCCGATGGCCGCGGCGACCGAAGATGCTGCAACGGCTGCAAGTCGCACCGGCGATCGCGCCCGGTACTTCTGGCAGTATCCCAACTTTATGATCAACCGGTACCACGGCTACATGGATACGAACCTGGTGCTGCCCGATGGCGTCGATCGCTGCAAGGTGATCTTCGATTTTTACTTCGACGATGTTAGCGAGGCGGCGGCGGAGCGCAACCGGCAAAGCGTCGCCGTCGGCGAACGCGTCAACGATGAAGATGTCGGCATCTGCGAGGCGGTGCAGCGCGGCCTGCACTCGCGTGCATATGGCGCAGGGCGGTTGTCGGTGCGCCGCGAAGCAGGGGAGCATCTGTTTCATCGGCTGCTGGCGAGAGACTTGAAAAAATAAGCGCCGGACATCAGGCACTGCGGCGCCGCGCACTTGCGCACTCCACTCCTTATTCAGCGCCGCCTACCTCTTAGCTGCCTAGGTCCTTGATGATCTCCCTCGCCGCGTTCGCTCCCGACATGCCGTTTAGTCCCGTCCCCGGATGCGCACCGGAGCCGCATAAATACAGGTTCTTAATTGGCGTGCGGTACTGCGCCCAGTCGAGCAGTGGGCGCATGGTGAATAACTGATCGAGCGCCAACTCGCCGTGGAAGATGTGTCCGCCGGTGAGGCCGTAGGTTTCTTCCAGGTCCTTCGGGGTGATCACTTCGCGCGCTTCAATAAGCGACGGCAAGTCCTGAGCATATTCGGCAAGTGTATTGACGACAGTGTCGCCGAGCGCACCCCTTCGTGAATCCCAATCTCCGTTGCGCGCCGGGGCCCCCAGCACGCGCCGCGGTTGCGCGTGCTGGGGTGGTCGAAGCTTGTAAGGTGCGTATTGCATGTAGATCGACATCACATGCTTGCCCGCGGGCGCAAGCGAGTTGTCCCACACTGTGGGGATCGTTGCCTCGATATAGGGATGCGGCGAGAACTCGCCATATTTCGAGGCGTCGAAGGCGCGCTCCAAATAGTCGAGCTCAGGGGAAATCTGAATCTTGCCGGAGAGGCGGGCGATCACGTCGCCCTCAATGCCTTTGAATTTCGGCAAACCGCCGAGCGCGAGATTGACCTTCGCCACCGTGCCGTTCATGCGGTAGTGCTGGAGCCGCTGTAGAAAGCAGGGCTGAAGATGCTGCGGCTCGACCAGGCCCAGCAGGGTGCGCTTGGGGTCAGCGTTGGAGATCACCGCTCGCGCCTGGACCTCCTCGCCGTTGGCAAGAACCACGCCGATAGCAGCGCCGTCGCTAATGTTTATTCTCGCCACTTCACAGGAGGTCCGAATCCCCGCCCCCGCGGCTTGCGCGGCCGCAGCCATTGCCGCAGTGACTGCTCCCGCACCTCCCGCAAGGTAGGAGCTCGCGCCCGCGAGATTGCTGTCCGATGCGGCCCGCAACAACAGGGTCGCACTCGATCCCGCCGACCACGGCCCAAGAGATGTTCCGAAGATCCCTTGTGCAGCGATCGTGCCGCGCAGCAGTTCCGTCTCAAACCATTCCGCCACCAGGTCGGCAATTGCCATGGGCGTCCAACGCAGCACGCGGTACAGGTCCTTCTCGCCGAGCCCACGAATCTTGCGGCCGGTGGTCAGCAACTCCCAGAGGTTGTTCGCGCCGGGCTCGTCGATGTCCGGCGGAGTAATGTTCATCAGCACGGCCGCGACTTCGGCAATGCGAGTCAGTGCCTGCTGAAACTCGGCGTAGCCGGCTGCGTCTTTCTGCGAAAATTTCGCGATCTCCTGCTGTGACCGCGTCAGATCGCCATAAAGTGCGAGGTTGCCGCCGTGCGCGAGCGACAGCACGCGAATTGTGGGCGTGTAGGTCTTTAGGCCGTGCCTGGACAGCTCCATGTCTGCCACAATGTCAGACCTGATGGGCCCGGTGTTGTGGGCCAGGCGCGAGCAGCGGAAGCCGGGGTGGAATTCTTCAGTGATGGCGCAGCCACCGACCGTGGGACGACGCTCGATGACCAGCGGCTTGAATCCAGCCCGGGCGAGGTAAAACGCCGTGATCAGGCCGTTGTGTCCTGCGCCAAGGATAATGATGTCGCGAGTTTGTGGCATGTGGCCCCGAGGTACCCATCGACCGGTAGAGCGAGCCTTCAGGCTCGCGTCAACATTGATTCACCGTCTCTTGCTTCGGGAGTCGAGACCTTTGATCTCGACTCCCGAAGCCTGGTCAAAACTGCTGCCCACGATGCTGGCCAAAAGGCCGGCTCTACCTGTTCCCACCTGCGTGCTTCAGGATCTCCAGCGCGGCCAACCGTCCCGGCGCGCCCATGATGCCACCGCCGGGATGCGTGGCCGATCCGCACATCCAGAGATTCTTGATCGGCGTCTTGTATTGCGCCCAACCCGGCACGGGACGCAGGAAGAACAACTGCTCCAGCGAGAGCTCACCTTGAAAGATGTTGCCCTCCGTTAGGCCCCACTCGCGCTCCAGATCGAGCGGCGTCACCACCTGCCGCCCGATGATGATGTCCCTCAGGTTCGGCGCGTACTGCGCGATCGTATCAATCACGTTGTCGCCGAACGCCGCGCGCTTCTCGTCCCAGTTCCCCTCTTTCAGCTTGTAGGGCGCGTACTGCACGAAGCACGACATCACGTGCTTGCCGGGCGGAGCCAGGGACGGATCGGTCAACGTCGGAATGACAACGTCGATATAGGGACGGCGCGAGTAGTTCCCGTACTTGGCATCGTCGTAGGCGCGCTCCATGTGGTCGACGCTGGGCGAAATCGAAATCGCGCCGCGTAGATGATGGCCTTCGCCCGGCAAGGAGGTGAAGTTCGGTAGCGCATCGAGGGCGAGATTGACCTTGCCCGACGAGCCGCGAAACTTGTAGCGCTTCACCTCATCGCGAAAATCCTCGCTCAGGTGCTTGGGCTCGATCATCTTCATGAAAGTCAGGTTGGGATCGACGCTCGACGAGATGATGGACGCGTAGTATTCATCGCCGGTGCTGGTGGCCACGCCCACGGCTTTACCATCTCTCACCAGGATTTGTGCAATCGCGGTCTGGGTCTTGATCTCGGCGCCAAATTCGCGCGCTGCATCGGCAATCGCGTTGGAGATGGCTCCGGTGCCGCCGCGCGCGAAGCCCCAGGCGCGAAAAGCGCCATCGATCTCTCCCATGTAGTGGTGCAGCAGAACGTAAGCCGTGCCCGGCGAACGCACGCCGAGAAAGGTCCCGATGATGCCCGACGCCGACATAGTGGCCTTGAGCACATCGGTTTCGAACCATTGGTCCAGGAAGTCGACGGCGCTCATGGTCATGAGCTGCACTTGGTTGTACTTGTCTTCGCCGCTGAGGCCCTGGAAGCGGCGTCCCAAAAAGAGCAGTTTGAACAAATCTTTCGGGTTGAGGGTTGTAGGATCGGGCGGCACCATGGCCAGGATCGGCTTGACGAAGCGGCACATCTGCAGCATGGCCTTGCCGAACTCTTCGTAGGCCTCGGCGTCGAGGCGCGAATGCCGCCGCAGCTCGCGCATGGTTTTGCCGTGATCGTTGACCCGCCACAAATAATCGCCATTCGGCATGGGGGTGAAGGTGCCGTCGAGGGGAAGGATCTCCAGGCCATGACGCGGGAGATCGAGATCGCGAATGATTTCTGGCCGCAGCAGCGAGACGACATACGAGCATACGGAAAACTTGAAGCCGGGGATGATCTCTTCCGTGACCGCAGCGCCGCCAAGGACGTGGCGGCGCTCCAGAACCAGGACCTTCTTTCCGGCGCGCGCCAGATACGCGGCGTTAACGAGCCCATTGTGCCCGCCGCCGATGACGATGACGTCGTATTTTGAATGACTCGTGGCCATGCACGGAATCCCACATTGTAAAGGGCGACGCGTGTCCACAGGAAGGCGGCAGAAGGATCTCGCGAGATAAGGGTCCTTCGACTCCGGCGCTCAGGATGACACAGTGGTTTAGGTAATGTCCCCCAGGTCGGTAGATCATCCTCATCGCTGCGGTGCTCATTTATAATGCACAACTTCACGCGAGGACCGTGTGCCCGTAGGAACTGCCGTTCATGAGAGGACGTTGGCGCTCTGCCAGAGCCTGAGTTACCGCGAGTGGTCGGGTTTCTACGCAGTCAGCGTGTACGAAACCCATCACGATCACGAGTACAACGCCATTCGCAATGCCGCCGCGCTCATCGACGTTACGCCACTCTACAAGTACATGATCAGTGGCCGCGACGCGACGCGCTTCGTCAATCGGGTGATCGCGCGCGACATCAATAAAGTCGGCGTGAATCAGGTGATCTATTGCTGCTGGTGCGACGAAGACGGCAAGATGATCGACGACGGCACCATCACCCGGCTGGAGGAGAATCGTTACCGCTGGACGGCTGCCGATCCGAACCTACGCTGGTTCCGGCAGAATGCCATTGGCCTTGACGTCGAGATCGAAGACATCACCGAGCAGGTGGCCGCGCTGGCGGTGCAGGGGCCGACCTCGGGCAAGCTGCTGAAGAGTGTGGCCGAGGCCGACATCGAGAACCTGAAGTACTTTCGTAAGACGAGCGGCAAAATCGGCGGCGTACCGGTGGACGTGTCGCGCACCGGTTACACCGGCGATCTCGGATACGAAATCTGGATCGCGTGGGAAGATGCCGTGAAAGTGTGGGATGTCCTGATGGATGTGGGACGACGCTTCGACCTGCATCCCACCGGCATGCTGGCGCTGGATGTGGCGCGCATCGAGGCCGGACTCATCCTGGCCGACGTGGATTACATCAGCAGCAAGAAGGCGCTGATTGAATCGCAAAAATACAGCCCGGCGGAGGTCGGGTTGGCCAAGCTTGTCCACTGCGAGAAGGAGAGCTTCATCGGGCGGCAGGCCTTGTTACAGGAGAGAAAGACCGGGCCGAAGCGAACCCTGGTGGGGCTGGAAATCGACTGGAACGATGTGGAGAAGATTTTCGAGCGCAAAGGCCTTGCACCGCAGGTGCCCGCGACAGCGTCACGGGTACATGTGCCGGTCTATAAAGGCCGGGAGCAGGTAGGAAAAGCCACCTCGACGACGTGGTCGCCGCTGCTGAAGCGCTTGATTGCCCTGGCCAGCGTGGATTCGCAGCACGCCCAGCCTGGGACCCGCCTCCAGATGGAGATGACAGTGGAAGCGGTCCGCTACAAGTGCGCCGCTACGGTGAGGCAACTGCCCTTCTTCAGTCCCCCGCGCAAGACCAAAACGCCCGTATAGGTGGCCGCCCTGCCTGTATTGCGACCGCAAAACAAAAACCGCCAAACAGGCGGTCGGGGGCAGAACGAATTGCTCGCTGCTCATCCGTGCCGAGCGGAGACTTTGACCTTCGACTCTTCCCGGGAGTAAAGCAGACGCTCAACGGTGCGATCCATGCTGTCCAGCAAGCTGTCCGCTCCAACCGGCACGCGAGCATCCTCCAGGGCCGAGTTCCAATCCTTCGACCGCTGCATGCTGTTCGCCAGGAGCTTGCTCTTCGAGGGAGCTGCGGCCAGCGTATATCCCAACCAGATGGCCACCGCAAACAGGTAAGCGCCACTGTTGATTCGCCGCAAGGTGGAGAGGTGCAGAATACCCTGATGGGAAATGCCTGTGGCTACCAGCATGTTGACGGCGGCGAACAAGCCAAATCCCAGAGAAATACCGAACAGGAGACTCCGTCGAGCAATACCCAGGTACTCGCTGAAAAGGAGCAGGAAAAACACGAGCCCACACTGCATTAGGCGAACACTACGGTCTGCCAGCAGAATAGCATCTGTAACAGGGCCGCCAGTGTCGGGCTTATGAGAGGTATTAATGGCCCACATTACGCCCACCAGCAAGACCACAAGGGTAGACCAGCGAAACAAGATCATACTCAGGTCGCGTAAGGCTTCGTAGGGCCGGAAAGCGTCCTTGAAGATTTCCTGAAGCACTGCGAAGGAAATCAAGACGCTCAAACCCATGTTTACGTGGTAGGCGTAGTAGTAAACCGTGTAAGACTGGAGATTCAGCACATACAGGATCGGCACGGAGATGACTTGCAGCACTGTGTAGTTGAAAAAATACGGGTAGTCCCGGTGCAGACCTCGCCTGAACAGGCTCATCAGCACGCCTGCCTGCAACAGCGGCGACGCGAACCAGAGAATATAATCGATCAAACGAAGTTGCATGACGACAGGATGAGGATATCCCTGAAGTCATCGCAACACAAGTAAGTTCTTCATTCCGAACGGGTAACCATCTTCAAGTTACTTCCCGCTCAGACAGTATCCCAAAATGGGACTTCCCCTTACGAAAACATCGGGACAATCTGACGCAACGTGCCATCGCAATGGTGACCGGGCTGGCAGATCGGCCACGGCGAGCCTTCGCCCGCAATCTCACGCAACGTGCCATCGCAGTGGTGACCAGGCTGACAGATCGGCCACGGCGAGCCTTCGCCGGCAATCTCACGCAACGT
>Ga0335081_10015467_pt1 | contig 12340 bp, 10 predicted proteins | sample Lox_Sample_35_FD_206713 | JGI IMG/M metagenome (GOLD analysis project Ga0335081, IMG submission 206713) | Soil microbial communities from Loxahatchee National Wildlife Refuge, Florida, United States - Lox_Sample_3.5 | ecosystem: Environmental > Terrestrial > Soil > Wetlands | place: USA... | reverse complement strand
CTTGAATCTTCATGCTCACACCTCCATTCTAAATTATCATAGTAAATTTATTTTTGATCAGTATAGCATAAAGGGAAGTTGATCGAATAAAAACCTACTCCTGGATGAGTTGCTCAATTTATATGAGTCTCTGGGCGTGTGATGAAAATATTCAATCTCCTTGGTTTACATGGTTTTTAAACATAATTTTTACTCCTTGGTTATCGTTACCCAGGAATTAATCCGAACTGTTTTCTTCCTCTGTTACAGTAATTTAATAGAGTTTACATATTCCCTTAACATTTTATTGGTATTGTTCTCCTCGCATACACAATACAGGTATCCCGAATCAATAGGCCGCGCACCTTAGATACGCCTCGAAAGATTCAAGAGCATCGATAGACAACATCCGTAGAAGACGCAGGGAACAGCAATCACCGGGGAATCGAGCACCCCTGAAAACGATGCTATTTCCTGTGTCTTCTGCGTCAGGTTCAGAATAAAAAACACATAAGGCGGAACGCAAAGCAATTCGAAGTGCGTCACTTGTTACGACGATGTTCGTCCTCATCTCTCTTGTCGTGATTATTAGAAGTCCAGACAATCACAATTCGGAACACGCATGTATTTCCGACCATCATCCCGAAAAAAACGGGAAAAAGTGCAAAATGATATTAGATGTACAAAACAATGATGATGTGCTTCTTAATTTTACGTAAACTTCACCGTTCATATACAGCCTGCTCTTGTTTCGCTTGACATTAACATACCACTGATGTCATGCGGTCAACATGCAATGCTGCTCCGTACCAATGGGATACAATCCATATTCAAATTGTATTTTATTCGTCCTATGATGATTACAGACTAAGAGAAAGCGAATCTTCTTGTGCGTTTCTGGGTATAGGTACAAGTGCGATTTTATAAACTTGCGTAATACAGTCGATCAGTATCTCATTTAGCCCTTCACGAGAGAGGTTCACGTATTTTTTCATATCAGGATTCCGAATAATGTTGCCTGAGCCGCGGAATCTTTATTGAGTTTATAGATGGCTCGCATTTTGAGGTGCCTTGTATTGATGGAATCCATGATTGACATACCACGCCAGCCAAGCTTCACTAGGTGTAATACTAAATAAAAAATCTTTTCGAATCCTTCCCAATTAATATCAGCACAAGAAAGATGAAATAAAAAGCTCCACCAGCTAGAAGAGTGTATGGTGTTAGCTTATTCTGCGAGCGTATTTGCCAATAAGCCAGACCGACTGAGGCAAAAGTTAGAATGACGGTTATAAACGCTGCAGGCGTCAAGTCCCAGTCAGTCATTAAGATGCCAATAGCGGTAATTACGGAACCCTGAAATACCATTGCGCCAGTGATATTCCCGATTGCAAGGGTGTCCTTCCCTTTGTTAATCCAAATTACACTATTGAATTTCTCCGGTAATTCAGTTGCAATCGGCGCAATAATCATGGAAAGGATAAATGGCGATACCCCAATTTGTCCCGAAATTATCTGAACTTTCTCAACAAAAATGTAAGCACCCCAGACAATCAAGAGTAAGGAACTAATAACCTGACTGAAAATTATGGAGAAAGCGGGGTCACGGGAGTTTGGAGCAAAATAGCAGGGGTCTAGGTCTGCTTCTTCTATTTCGTGATTTCCATCAGTGCCCGCAAGAGTTTTTAAAACATATGCCCCATATAAAAGAATCAGGGTAAGGGCAATAGTAACTTTGAAAATAGGGTGGTTTAGCAGGAAGGTGCTGAATATGGCAATGCTGTAGAGAACAAGAAAATATTCGATATCCCGGCGCATTACAATCGTATCGACCCGCATAGTGGGATAATTCTCTCGTTTTTTTCTGTTAACCATAACCGCAAGGCTGCTGATGAAGTATGCCAGTGTCCCTAGCATAAACGGGGCACCAATTATTGCACCAACACCGATTTTGTGACCAGCATCTTTTGAGCCAAAAAGAATTGCGATGATGGGAATGAGGGTTTCCGGCAGAGCAGTGCCAACAGCAGCGAAGACACTTCCGACAGCTCTATCGGAGAGGTTCATCTTCTTGCCGAACCACTCCAGCCCGTTTGTAAATACAGTAGCACCAAGAAGAATGACCGCAAGAGCAACCAATAGCATGAACACATTTGACATAAGTACTCCTTCACGAAATAAAAATGCGAGATAATTAGTATGGCTGTAGAGCCACACCAAGAGTCTCGCTTCTTGGTCACTACATACCAATCGCAAAGTCAGATGCAACGCATCAGGATGTTGACTTTGCGTGAGAAGGCTAATCCCCCTTAGATTTGATTAACAGCCTACAATCTTTCGCATAATAAAGCAATGGTTACGATTGATTATGGTTGCGATTGATTACGACTTGAAGACAATCAAATTTGGAACAGGCCTGTCTACGCATCGTTCTTTTTCCCCAAACGCATCCCGAACTCGGGCTAGGTTTTTTAGCTCACCGTGTGGCCCCGCCCAATTGGTATTTTCAAAAATGTCAAGGAGAGTGCAGCTGCATTACGAGGTGATCAAGGGCAACAGGCATGAACTATGCTGTCAAAAAAAACGCAAGACAATCAGTTTGAATAATTTGGCAATACGGAGTATCGGGTCCTGATATCCAATTTTCTCGTCATTAGTTTTTCATGCCCTCTTTTCACACGTTCACCAGTAACCTGAAACATGTAACATAATTGTAACATTGTATTCACATTACTGTAACAAATTAGATATATGCTGATACCACAAGAAAGGAGGTATGGACACATGAACTGTTATGTTCATAATGTTCCCGGTAGGCTGCGGCTCAGAAATCCCTTGTTCAAGAACAGCTCCGTCCATTATGATGTTCAGAAAGCTCTCGTGAATATGGGTCATGGCATTGGAACAGCCGATTTCAATACAACAACAGGTAGTCTTTTGATCCACTATCATCCGGCAGAGATCCATCACCAAGACATACTGAGTACGCTTGAGAGAGCAGGCTTCTATCGTCCAGAGAAAGCGGTCACGAACGATCAAGTAGTCCATCAAGCGACGACAAAGGCCTTCAAGGTCGTGACCAAAGCGGTCTCCGGGGCTTTCATTGAAATGGCCCTTCAAGGAACGGGCTTGTCGTTCCTGGCAATATTGCTGTAGTTGGGAAGGTTTTTAAGCATGACGCTGTTCAGACAACCTTAGGGGGTTGTCATACCTTTATTCCTCATCATTCCTTTCCCCCATTTCACTTGCGACAGGATGTATTCCTCTTCTAAGATTTTAACAAGAGCAGCATAGATCCCGTCCTCAAATCATTAAAACAGTATTCATGTTGTTTTTTTGTCCTTCATCGTTACTCCATCAAATTACATCTACTGCTCCCGAACGGCTCAGGGACCTTCCGATAGATAAGATGCACAATGCAGAATATATTCGCGGTGAGACCCGGTACAGGAATGACAACAACCTTATCCCCTTCAATGGGCTAGGAACGCGGGACTTCTGGACGACTTCTGTGAAAACAAAGAACCGGATGAAGCCGATGACTTTCCCACTGAATAGGACTGGTAGGACGATCGCACGCTCGTATCAGAAGGTATTAACTTATCAGGGAGTCTGGGGACAAGACCGTCATTCCACAGCCCGATGATCTTGCCAGAGATATTGGGGGCTTGAACGACGCATCGGTCACGAGGTTTAGTCTCAGTCTCGTGCATGGATCGAGGATCTCTCCTAATGTCCTCATCACCCTTTCAGGAGAGGCGCCTTGTCCGCTAACTCCCAAGGGAGATCGAAGTCCACTCTTCCTACTTGACCGTAGGCCGCGAGTTTGCGATAGAATCCCCCCTTGACCATGGATGGCAGATATCGCAGGGAGAACTGACGGATGATCCCCGCCAGCCGGAAATCGAAATTTTTCTCCACAAGATCTGCTATTTTTTCATCGGATATTACGCCAGTCCCGAAGGTTTCCACCTGGACGCTCACGGGACGCGAAAAACCGATTGAGTAGCTAAGCTGAACTTCGCAGGACGTGGCCAGTCCCGCCGCAACCACATTTTTCGCCGCATAACGCGCGGCGTAAGCGCCGATCCGGTCAATCCGGGAAGGGTCTTTGCCGGTCAGCGCGGAACCGCTGTGGCGTGAATATTCTCCATAGGTGTCAATCGCGTTTTTCCTTCCCGTGAGCCCAGAATGTACCGAGGGGCCGCCGTGGATGAAGGGGCCTTCCGGATTGACGAAAATCCGTGTTTTATCGTCCGGTTTGATCAACTCATCCTGGAAAACCGTATTGATTACCCCCTCCCTGATATCATCAGTGAGTCTTTTCCCGTTTGGTCCGCCTTTTTCCGGTGAGCGTTCCTGGCTTGCAATGACCGTAATGCTGTGAATGCGGGAGGGGCTGCCGTTCCGGTATTCCACGCCCACCTGCGTTTTCCCGTCAGGCGCGAGATAGGGCAGAATTTTCTGGAGTCTTGCCGACGTTAGCTTTCGGGCAAGCCGGTTCGCGAGCCATATGGGGAGTGGCATGAGTGCCGATGTCTGATTGCAGGCAAAGCCGAAGACCGTGACCTGGTTCCGTACACTAACCCGTTCGAGCTCGTCCTCTGTCATCATCCGCTCATCGGCATCTCTCCGAACTCTATCGGGAAATTCCTTCAGGCTCGTTATAATGCTGCAGGTCTTGGAATTAAACGCCTTTTGATCGTAACCGACCATATTGATGACCTGACGGGCGATGTTCGCGAAGTCGGCCCTGACCGGCGAGGAAAATCGCGCCGCGATGAATACGATGGCCGTTGCAACCGCGCATTCGGCGATAATATTCGCAAACGGATCCTCCTGAAGGAAATGATCCACGATGGCATCGCTGATGACGTCGCACAGTTTGTCAGGATGGCCTTCCGTCACTGATTCCGAGGTAAACATGAAATCTTTTTTCATCTGAGATTGCCTTTCTCCAGAACTCCCCCCTTGGAGAAGGGGAAAATTCAAAGATGATGATGAAGTCTCTCGAAAGCCCGACTATCGTCGATTTTCACTCCCCCGATGAACGACGGCTATAGTATCTAATACTCACTCTGCATCAGGCGTGATTACATAACCACACCTACCCGAATGTTTTCCGGTTCCCCAGCTTCATCCGTGGTATTGCCTTGTTTTGTCTGCTGCGTAACGGCGCGTGTCTTTGTTCCTTCGTTAATGAGAAGCGGCAGGACTGCGCTCCCTATGGCTATTACGGCGTCCACTGGCCCCAGAGGGCTTAAACCGAGGAACCGTCGCAGGCCCGGGACGAACATGGTTGCAGTCTGGATCCCGAGGGACCCGACGAGGGCCACAGTCAGATATTTGTTCGTCGCTAGCCTGTCGGAGTCGAAGATGCTGTGCGTTTCGGAACGGCAGCTGATCGCGTGTAACAGCTGACCCGTACAGAGGCTCATGAAGGCCATGCTTCCCGCCTCGGCCCCCTGACCATATCGTGCGAGGCCATAACCATAAGCCGCCAAAGACCCGGCGGAAATAGTGGAGGACTCGAAAAGGATCCGTTTGAAGTCCCCGGTTTTAATGATCGGTTCATTCGGATTACGCGGGGGTCGGGATAGGATATCGGGCTCTGGAGGTTCAAGGGCAAGCGCCAATCCGGGGAATATATCTGAGATCAGGTTGATCCAGAGAAGCTGCATGACATTCAGCGGCTGTCCCATTCCTCCCGCCATCGCGGTAAACATCACTATGATCTCGCTCATGTTCGTCGCAAGAAGGAATCGGACTGATTTTCTGATGTTGTTATAAACCGTCCTGCCCTGACTGATAGCGATCACCATGGTTTCGAGATTGTCGTCCTCCAGGACGACATCTGCCACCTCTCTCGCCACATCGGTGCCCGTGTGGCCCATGGCGATACCGATATCGGCCGCTTTGAGTGCCGGTCCGTCATTGATACCGTCTCCGGTCATGGCCACGACCTTACCGGCCGACTGGAGGGCCTGAACGATCTGGAGTTTGTTTGCCGGGCTCACCCGGGCAAAGACATGGACACGTCCCGCGAGAGCCGTCAAGACTTCCGGTTCCAGCTGAGAAAGATGGCTCGAGTCCAGGATTTCCAGCTCTTCATCCTTGCTCAGGTTGAGTTCCTTTCCTATGGCATAGGCTGTCGGACTCTGGTCTCCAGTTATCATGACCGTATCAATCCCCGCGCGATGAAAGGTCCCTATGAGGCTCTTTACACCGGTGCGAACGACATCAGCCATGCCTACCAGCCCAACCCAGGTGAGCCCTTCTTCGAAGCCATCGCCGGTATTCAGCGCGTTCTCATCAGCCAGGGCATAGCAGACTGCGAGCACGCGGAGCGCATCACCGGCCATCCGTTCATTTTCCTTGTCCAGCATTTCTCGTGCAAGGTCGTCAAGGAAAATTTTTTCCCCGTCCTTGAGATACCATTGACACAGAGACAGGACTTCGGAAGGGCTTCCCTTGAGAGCCAACAACCGCTGTCCTTTACCGGCACGGTGAATGGTGCTCATGTAATGACGGTCTTCCGAACGGTGGTTGATTTTTACCAGCGAATACTGAGACCGGAGCGCATTGACGTCGACGCCGACCGCGAGCGCCATATGAATCAAGGCATTTTCGGTCGAAGAGCCCTGAACCGAATATTCTCCTTCCCGTCTCGATGCCGTTGATTCATTGCAAAGGACCGACAAATGGATTAGACGGAGGAGTTCATCGTTGGAATAGGGATTAACGGTCGTACCGTTGGAGGAAATCTTCCCGTCGAATACCATAAAATGGCGCATGCCGGCGTGGATCTCGACGATCGACATGCGGTTCATGGTGATGGTACCGGTTTTATCAAGACAGATAGTCTGAACAGCCCCGAGAGCCTCCACAGCGTCAAGGTGACGAATGAGAACATTCAATTCTCGCATCCGCCTAATGCCGAGCGCTAGCGTTGTTGTGGCTATGGTTGGCAAACCCTCAGGCACAGCGGCAACAGCCAGTGCAATGGAGGTTTTAAGCATCTGGAGAAAACCGTAGCCGCGCAGCAGACCGATGACGAACACGATGCCGCATACCGCACCGCTGATGATGACCAGTTGGATGCCCATTCTGTCCATCTGCCGTTCCATGGGAGTCTCGGGTGGACGCGCTGTGCCCACAAGAGTCTGAATCTTTCCCATCTCCGTATAGCGACCTGTCGCCACAACAACAGCGAGGCCCTGCCCTCCCGTGACGAGGGTGCCCATATACACCATGTTCGTCCGGTCGCCCAGCGGAATATCGGACGACTGCAGCTTCCCCGTTGTCTTCGTAACCGGCATGCTCTCGCCCGTCAGTGCTGATTCATCAACGCTGAGATAATTCAAATCCAGAAGCCGGGCATCGGCGGCAACATAGCTGCCAGGCCTCAGCACGAGTAGGTCTCCCGGCACGACGTCTTTGGCGTCGATTTCCTGAAGTGTATTTCCGCGGATGACTGTTGACACCGGCTGCACGAGGCTCTTCAAGCTGTGAATGGTTTTTTCCGTCTGCCTTTCGGTCGTATATCCGATACCAGCATTAATCATGACGACGCCGAGGATCACGGCAGCATCGGCGAGGCCGCCTGTGAAGACCGATATGCCCGCAGCTATTCCGAGAAGGCCAACGGGAAGGGATTTGAACTGGTCGAAGAAGATGCTCCACCCGGAGCGGGGAACCGATTCCGGCAAGAGGTTTGGCCCGTATTGAGCGGCGCGCCGCGAAGCGGATTCCAATGACAAGCCTGTTGAGCCGGAGGCATCCCACTTATGCAGGACTTCTTGCCTTGTCATACAGTGCCAGAGGTCTTCATGCTGATCCTCAGCATGGACGACTTGCGACCTTACTTTGCGCAGGCTCGGATTTTTTCCCCCTGCTTGCGGATGCGGCGAAGGCGCACCACCGCCTCCGAACCGGGGATCGTCGCTGCGCCTGACGGGTGAAGCAGAGCCACTAAGAGGCCCTTTCTCCTTCTCCACGCCGCCCACTGAGGAGCCCGCTGGACGATTTTCTACGATCTCTTTGAGGAGTCCGGCGACCGCCATTACATGGTCGCCATTCCCGTTCCGCGTATCGTACAATACGACAACCGAGCCTGTCAGGGTGTTGACGGAAACGTTTAGTATCCCTTGTTGCTGAACAAGACCCTGCTCAATTCGCTGTTTCAATGATTCCGAGCGATAGAGCCCCTTAACTTTATAACGGACACGCCCTCTAACCGCGGCATGAACGGTCTGGATCACTCGTCGCCCTCCCTTTCGGACACGAAAACCGATCTGGTGTGTGCGCCCCGATTCTACGCGGCGGGCCTAGACTTCGGAAGGGCAGTGCTTGCAACTTCCTTCACCCCTTCGACAACGCCAACCAGCATGTCTTTGACTGCATTGACTGCCGTGTTGCCGATCGCCGATGCAGCATCAATCGCTCCAGTTACGGCTACCTTCGCCACTTCTTCTGCATTCCCTCCGACTTCCTTCGTGGCTTCAATCACACCGTCTACGGCCCGTCGGGCCACCATCGCCACATCCGCGCCGATTTCAGCCGCCCCTTTAACGGCGCCCTTAACGGTAGATCCCGCAACCGCGATTATATCTCCGCCTACGTCGCTAACACCCATGACCACACCTTTCGCGACACTTTTTGTGCTCAGGATCAGGCCGGTGCCGACTTCCTCCGTTGCCTGAATTGCCCCCTTGACCACATCCTTTGTGATAACTACCGCCTCGGTGGCAACGCTGCCTGTTGCACGGAGGGTATTAGATACAGTGTTACGGACTAGGCTAACGATTTCTGCCTCTATCTCATTAATGCCCTTGAGACTGCTAACGACGCCTTCCTTAACCGTAGTCCCCGCCTTACCGATTTCCTCTGATGAAGCTGGTTTGTCTATGGTCTCTGCACTTGTCATTGTTACACCCCCTGTTGTATTTTCGTCCTTAGACGATTGACTGCGTGGCTGACGCTTCACAACTGCCTTTTTTTGTGGTTTCTGCTTGCTTTCGTTCATGGTCTTTTCTCCTCCTTCGATCCGAAGAAGATGGAAGGTCTCACATCATGGCATGCTAACCAATTATTTATGAGGGCTTTCCTGGGAAATGAAAGTGTGTGGTTGTTTGGGTTGGATGAAAAACCCAGCGCGTAGTACTCAGGTTCTCAAAAAGGCCAGCTGCCCGCCCCCCTTACTCTTCTGGTTCCTTCGACTTTAAAAAAACATTGAATGCGTACCAAAATGCCCCGTACCACGGAAGCGCACCGGCGTTGCCGCTTGCAATCTGGATGACACCCGCTCCCAGCAGAACGACAAATGCCACTCCTCCCATATTCATCTCCCCATCGGTCAAGCTCTTGATCTTGTTATCGATTCCTTTGAACGTTTCAGTTATATTCTGGTGAAGATTCCCCGGGTTCATCCCTTTTTCCCGCGATTGTTCCCGTAAGACAAAGATTTCCTTCGTTCGCGCATACTCGGCAATGGCCGCCATGCTCGTCTCATGTAGAAAGAGCATGCTTCCCGTCGTCGCATTCACCTCCACTCTGCTGATACCGGGACACTGTGTAAACTGTTCCTTGCATGCAGCAAGCGCTCTCTCATCGCCTTTTAACGCGGCGATTTTTACCCTGAACCGTCCCGGCGAGTTATGCGACACCAGTGCTTGGCGTATCATGACGCAGGTGACTCGTCAGGTGCAGCCGATACCGCCGTTGCGGCTGGCGCCACAGCAGCTGCTTCGGACAGCTCCGCCTTTGCTTCCGCCACGATATCCTCTGTTATTTCAGCGACCTCAGCAAAAGTTTCCTTCCCGCGCTCATACAATTGTATGCTTCCCTTGATCGCCGCTTTCGCCAGTGGTTTTGCAATATTAGCAAACAAAGGTATTACGATGGGCGCTAATATAGCTGCTCCTATGCCAATAGCCAGACCCGTAACCAGATTTCCCTTCAAACCATCTTCCAAAAGTGCCATTTTATAATCTCCTTTCGTATGAACAAATTGTAGCCGTTTCCCGGAGCGCTGTCTATTTTCACTTTCATTACTTGCCTACTATCAATTATAAATAATTATACACTCTTTATCTGCTGACAGTTAGTAGAACGTGTTTTATTATTTCCCACACTAAGAACAGTAACTGTTCGGATAATCAAGAATTTCAGAATTAAATACAGGATAGATATGGTAGCACAGTCGTAAGAGTAATCGTCCTTACGTGAAGGGACAGCTATTCTTGGAATGCAATATTCCGGCACCTTTTGCAAGGCGCAAACAGACTGGATATTGACTCATGTCACAGACTTTTCTGCTATTTGTAATATTACTGTAACATTTCCACGTTATAGTTTTGCAGAAAGAGTGAGGTGAACTTGTATATATCTCGGCCGATTCTCTATGACAGTACAAAAACGGCAAATGTTCACGCATTCATGTGCCCCTACTGGAAGGCGGAAAGCATATTCTGTTCAGCGTCGATCATGTCTGTGGCTATCAATACACGTCGGAAGGCGCTCTATTGCTGTACGGAAGATTATGATCGCTGCCCGTTGTTCCTTGCAAAAATTCTTAGGGGGTAGAATATGCTCGGCAACCCCGAGGGTTGTCTGCGTCTGCCTTTTGCTTACATAAAGTGGAGAAATAAGGAGATCGTCATGGATCAAGAACCCACGTTACATGCCGGCATATTAAGCGATGAAAAGGAAGTTGATCAGCATTCCCGTGCCATTCAAAAACTCGCGCAGGAACTCCAGTTGCCCACCGACGAAATTCGACAGTATTACATGACTGTTCTCGATGTTTTGAAAAAAGAAGCCAAGATAAGGGCCTTTCTGCCGGTCCTTGTCAGCCGGAGCGTCAAAGAACGCCTGCGGCACGGTTAATGAACAAATTGCATAGGAAATCAGCAAAGCTTCATTTCGGGGCACATTTTTGATAACCACACATTTCTCGCACGTGTGCCACACTGTTCTATTCACAAACCCTTTTCAGTATAAGCAGTCAAAATGTCGAAAGACACGATCGAAAATATCCAATGTCCTGCCTGTAGATCAATAACAGTTTACCGCGATGGGAAAGCGCGGACAGGCAATCAACGTTATCTCTGCTTGATGTGCGGCATGCAATTTACCATTTCGCACCGCATAAGGGTGAAGGACAGGCCGCTGTGCGCGGCGTGCGGAAATCCGATGCACCTCTACCGCGATGAGCCAACAATCATTCGCTTTAGGTGTTCCCGATATCCGGGGTGCAGGACATACCTAAAGGTTCTTAAAGAAGACGCCGTAAAATAATAAAGAATTCTCAATGAACTGAATCCTGTGTTCTGAATACCCTATGAGCTTAGCTGCTGCGCAAACAATACGCATACTCGTCGTTGATGATGAACCCGATCTCGTGGAGCTTGTCACCTATAATCTCTCACGGGACGGGTTCAAAGTTTCCTCTGCGTCGGATGGCGAAGAGGCCTTGGATAAAATCAAAAAGGGCGGAATCGGCCTTGTTATTCTCGACCTTATGCTGCCGGGCCTTCAGGGGACGGAGCTCTGCCGCATAATTCGAAGCAATCCGAAAACGGCATCTATGCCGATCATCATGCTGACGGCCAAAAGCGATGTAACCGACAGGGTACAGGGCCTCGAAACAGGCGCCGACGACTACATGACGAAACCGTTCAGTCCCAAGGAACTCACTGCCCGCGTAAATGCCGTGCTCCGGAGAGGAGCTGGCAGGAAAACGCAGGAAAGTGTCATCACAGTCCACAACCTACGCATTGACAAGGAACGGTACATGGTGAGCAAAAACAATGTTCCACTGAGCCTGAGTTCAACAGAGTTCAGGCTTCTGCTCTATCTCGTTGAACGAAGAGGTAGGGTGTTCAGCCGCGACCAGTTACTGGATGCGCTGTGGCAGGATGACACGTTCGTTGAACCTAGAACGGTCGACGTCCATATCAGAAGGCTGAGAACACATATCGAAGACGACCCAGCACAACCCTTGTTTGTGAAAACGCGGAGGGGTGTTGGATACTATGTCGAGGGAGAATGAAGTGAGATCACGTGAAAACTTTTGCCGCGATTGCGTTCATGCTGTTTCGAACTTCTGGACATTACCGATCAATTCATCGAGGATACTCCATACCCTCTGGCGTGGAACAAACCAGCCGCTGTGAGCAATAGATACAACTAACGTTGAAGCGGTCTCATTCCATTCCGCTGTCAATATGACGCCATGATGTCGCGTGTTAATATGCCAGGGGTTGTTTCCTGTTATTATTGCCCCGCCCTCACTCAGTTCCCTGATCATGATATCGATTTTTGCATGATCGATCCCGCCGTAGTTGCGGGTGTCGGCTCC
>Ga0335081_10015466_pt1 | contig 12340 bp, 6 predicted proteins | sample Lox_Sample_35_FD_206713 | JGI IMG/M metagenome (GOLD analysis project Ga0335081, IMG submission 206713) | Soil microbial communities from Loxahatchee National Wildlife Refuge, Florida, United States - Lox_Sample_3.5 | ecosystem: Environmental > Terrestrial > Soil > Wetlands | place: USA: Florida... | reverse complement strand
ACGCGGCGAAGAGGTGGACCCTCGTGCCGATCTCTTCAGCTTGGGCAGCGTGCTCTACGAGATGGCTACACGCCAGCAGCCCTTTACCGGCCGGACTGCCGCCGATGTGCTGGCGGCGGTCCTCACCTATTCGCCAAAGGCCCCCCGCGAACTGGATCCCAAGCTCGCGGCGGAGCTCGAGAGGATCATCCTGACCGCGTTGGAGAAGGACCGCGATTTGCGCTATCAGTCGGCGGCCGACCTGCGCGCAGATTTGAAGCGGCTCCGGCGCGACAGCACCTCCGGACAAAGGTTGGGCGTTGCGAGTGCTCGCTTGGCAGCCGAACAAGAGGGGGTAATCGCTGGGGCGGCGTCTAGGTTGCGGCGGCGCGGATGGGTTGCGGCGGCGACTGCCGCCCTGGGCGGCACTGCCCTGCTTCTCTATGTTCAGCTTCGTCCCTTACCGCCGCCTCGGGTGACGAAGTATCAGCAGATGACCAACGACGGCATCTTCAAGGACATCGCGGGTACTGACGGCGTGAGGCTATACTTCACCGCAGATTTTGGCCCCGGGCACTGGATTGGCCAAATTGCCACCAACGGTGGAGAGGCGGCGCGCGTGCCTATGCCCTCTCCGAATTTCCGGCTGTTCGACGTCTCTCCCGACGGTTCGAGTCTGCTGGCCGGGGAAATCACCACCTACGGTCTGGGCGCGCTGTGGTCGGTGCCGATTCTTGGCGGCTCTCCTCGCCGTCTCGGTAATCTGGTGGCCACGGCAGCAGCGTGGTCCTCCGATGGTCAACACATTGCTTACGCGCGGCGGACCGACCTCTTTGTTGCGCAAAACGACGGAAGCGGGGACCACAAGATCGCGACAGTCCGGGGCGCGATCGGGAAACTCGCCTGGTCGCCAGATGGCAGGCGAATCCGGTTCACTTCGTTCGACGAGCAAAGGCTCGCCAAGGCCCTGTGGGAAGTATCGCCGGATGGAAGGAATCTGCATCCCTTATTGAGTGGATGGCACAATCCCGCCAATGAATGCTGCGGCCAATGGACTGCGGACGGCAAATACTTCCTCTTCGCCTCGCAAGGAGGAATCTGGGCTATGGCAGAGCGCGCCCGCTGGCTGCAGCGGGCGAGCCCGAAGCCTGTGCAGTTAACCGGCGGCGGCGTTCCCTTCGATGAGGCCGTGCCCTCGAAAGACGGAAAGCACTTGTTTGCGGTCGGGATGGTGGCACGCGGGGAAGTGGTGCGGTACGACGGCGGGAGCAGGCAATTCGTACCCTATCTTTCCGGCATCTCGGCGGAGTTCGTCTCGTTTTCGAAAGACGGGCAGTGGGTCGCGTATGTAACTTACCCTGACGGAGCCTTATGGCGGTGCAGGGCCGACGGGACCGATCGGCTTCAACTTACTCAATCCTCCCCTGATACTTCATCCTACGCCTTGAATCCGCAGTGGTCGCCGGACGCGAGTGAAGTCGCCTACTATGCTGTGGTGCGAGGCCAATTGCCTAGAATTTACCGCGTCCCGGCTGGTGGCGGCCAGCCACAAGAGTTGCTCGCGGGCCTGAACCAGGCGAAGACGGACCCCAACTGGTCCGCGGATGGCAAACAAATCTGCTTCGGAGGTACCTCTACCGCGACGGGGCCCGTACCTGGCGGCGGCATTCACATTCTTGACCTTGAAAAGCTGACGGTGACGGAGGTGCCTAACTCGGACGGATTCTTCTCTCCGCGCTGGTCACCCGATGGGCGCTATCTCGTGGCTCTGAGCCTTGATTCCGCCAAGCTAGCCCTTTTCGACTTCTCCACCCGGAAATGGGAAACATTCGCGGAGGGAGCTTTCTTTAGCTTTCCTTGCTGGTCGCACGACGGCCGCTACGTCTATTATGCGCTGGGAGGCGGCAATCCCGCCGTTATGCGCTTCCGCATTACGGAGAGGAAAGCGGAGCGCGTCGCCGATCTCAAGAATCTCCAGACGACAGGCTTCTATGGCGTGTCCCTCACCCTCACTCGGAACGATGAGCCCATCATGACCCGCAACATCGGCTCACAGGAAATCTTTGCTCTCGACTGGCAGGCGCCCTGACTTTAGTTGATTCTGTGTTTGTTTCTGCTTGAGTAGGGGCATAGAGCCGCTGCTACGCCCTCCGAGTTGCCTCACTCGTACCTCAGCGCTACCATCGGATCCACCTTCGTCGCTCGCCGGGCCGGGATGTAGCTGGCCAACAGCGCTACTGCTGCCAGGATCAGCGAGACCGCGATGAAGGTAGGCGGGTCGGTGGGCTTCACGCCGTAGAGCAAGCTGGATAGGAAACGACTGAGGGCGAGTGCGCCGGCGAGGCCGATGGCGATCCCGACGGCGGCGAGCAATGCACCCTGTCCCACGACTATCACGAGCACGTTGGCTCGCTTCGCGCCTAGCGCGATGCGAATCCCGATTTCCTGGGTGCGGCGCGCGAGGTGAAAACTCAGCACACCATAGATCCCCACCGACGTCAGCGCCAATGCCAGGGCGGCAAATATCCCCATCAGCAGAACGTCGAACGTCGGCTGCGCCACCGCCTGGGCCACCACGTCGGTCATCGTTTGCATTCCCAGCACGCGCTGGTCAGGATTGACTGCAATTACTGCCTGGCGGAGTTGCTCACCCAGGGCGAGGTTGCCGCCGGCGCGGACCACCCACGCCGTGGAGTTGGGAGGACGGAAAAGCTGCGACGCGGGCACATAGATGGTGGTCGGGTCGGATTCGTCCAGTCCATAGTTCTTCACGTCCCCAACCACTCCGACCACCTCGCGCGGCGGTTCTAAGACTTCGGGAAACGTCCGCCCGTCATATTCGCCGACCACGAGGCGGTCGCCCATGGGGCTCTTATCTTTCCACCACTGGCGTGCAACCACCTCACTCACCATCACTACCGGCGTGGAGGAAGCGGTGTCCGACACTTCGAAGCCTCGCCCATGCAGAATGGGAATGTGCATGGTCTGGAAATAATCTCGACTGACGGCGCGGTACTCCATGCCACCGATGCTGTCCTTAGGATGACCCTCGTGCTGGGTGGGGAGATTGTTCGGTCCCATCAGCGGCGGCAAGCTCACCACGGCGGCCGACGTGACACCCGGCACCGCCTGGATACGCTCCAGCACCTGCTGCTCGAAAGTCCAAACCTGGCCGGCGGTGGCGCGCGCAGCCGGCGCGAAAGGAGTGTTCATGGTGTAGACCTGTTGCGGATCGAAACCCAGCCTCTGCTGGTGCAGGCGATAGAGGCTTTCGATCAGGAGCCCCGCTCCCACCAGCAGCATTAAGGACAGCGCCACTTCGCCTACCACCAGCGCGCTGCGCCCGCGGCTGCGAGCCGTGCTGTGCCCTCCCTGGCTACTTCCTTCTTTCAGCGCGCCATTGGGATCCAGGCGCGAGGTCTGCCAATAGGAAGTGAAGCCAAACGCGAGACTGGTGCCGAGCGCCACCAGAGAGGTAAAAGCGAGGACGTAGCCGTCGAGTCGGATGGTGGTGATCGGATGGCCCCAAGGGATCGAGGTGGCCAAACCTCTTAGTACCCACGTCGCCGCGACCAGACCCGCCGCTCCGCCCATCAGGGCAATGAGCAGGCTTTCCGCCAGAAACTGCTGCAGCAACCGCCAGCGTTCGGCACCCAGGGCCAGCCGGATAGAGATTTCCCGCTGACGGACGTTGGCGCGGGCCATAATGAGGCTAGCCACGTTGGCGCAAGCGATCAGCAGCAGAAGGCCGACCGCCCCGAACAACATCAGCAGGCTGGGGCGAAGATCGCCGGCGAGCGCCGTCTGGTAGCTGACTAGCTGAATGCCCCGCTGGCCGGACTGCGCGGACCCAGCCTGGCGAAGCTGGTCAAACACCACGTTCATGTTGGCTTGGGCCTGGCCCAGACCTGTCGCCCGCTGAATCCGGGCGATGACGCGGGTATTCATCCCCGTGTCCGCAATGGAGCGGCCCAGTTGGAGCGGGACATAGGCCTCCGCCGGCTGCTCGACGAAGGCAAACCCGGGCGGCATCACTCCCACCACGGTGAAAGTAGCGTCGCCCAGGACCACCTGCCGGCCGATGACGGCGGGATCGGCGCCGAATGCCTTTCGCCACAACGAATCGCTTAAGATCACGCTTTGCGCGCTTCCCGGGCGGGTCTCCTCACGCAGAATGCCGCGGCCTAGTGCCGGAGGCACTTCCAGCACCTTGAAGAACCCATCGGTGACCCGGAGGGAAGTGATCCATTCGGAGACGCCGCCGCGTCTGATTGAGAGATCCGCGCCGCCGCGGTAGCCCGCGATGGCCGCAAACGCGCTCGCGTGATCGCGGTAGAACTCAAACTCGGGCACAGTGAGAGCGTCGTTCAGGCCCCCGCCCTTCCAGGCCAGTTTCATCTGGACGATCGCGTCCGACCGCGGGTAGGGCAGCGGGCGAAGCAAGACCGCGTTCACCACGCTGAAAATGGCGGTGTTGGCGCCGATACCGAGGGCGAGCGTCACAACGGCCACCGCGGTGAAGCCCGGATTGCGCCGGAGTTGTCGCAGGCCGTAGCGCAGATCTTGCGTAAGGTCGTCGATAACGCGCCATCGGTCGGTGTCGCGGCACTCCTCTTTCACCTGGTCGAGGCCGCCGAACTCCAATCGCGCGCGCCGAACGGCTTCCTCGCGGGGCAAACCCGACTGAGCATACTTTTCCACTTGCCGTTCAACGTGGGCTCGCAATTCCTCGTCTAACTCCGTTTCCATGGACTCCCGCCGGAGTAGAGCCCGCAAACGATACAGGAAATCGCTGAGCATAGCGCACCCCTTGCGCGGCTTCCAATACCTCGCCGACTGCGACAGTTGAGCGTCCCTTGCGGCAGGCCGATGTTTCGGTTCGGCATCGTTCCCCTGCCACTTCTACAAAAAGAGTGTAATACGCGATGCTGTCGAAGCGCAAGGGGGAAGAATTGGTAATCGATGATTCCCAATTGACGATTAAAAAAGGCTCTATTGACGATCGTCGATTGCCGATTCAAAGGAAGAGCTCTGGCCGCTGCCGCTCTTGCACTCTGCGATCGGCAATCGATCAGCCCCCATTGGCCGTCAGAAAAGTCCGGGCTTCCTGGAGCTCCGCCCGGTCGCCGTCGGACTGGTCGCAACTCGCTTCCAGCCGCGCGTAATAGTCCTTGGCCGCTGCCACCTGGCCGGAGAGCCGCGCGGCTTTCGCCGCGCCGTAAAGCCCGTCAAAACGATTGGGAGCTTCCTTCAATCCTGCTTCGTAGGCTACAAGAGCATCCGCCGGATGATCCGTGGCGAGCTCCATATCGCCCAGCATTTCGCGCGCCGGCATCATCAGGTCATCCACCCCGGCCGCGTCCTGGCGATCAGCCGTGGCTCGTAGCGCGCTCAGGGACTGGTCTTTCTTGCCTTCCGCCAGATCGACCCAGGCGGACGCTTCCTCGTATTCGGTTTCGTAGGGGTGCGACCCGTATTCATCGCGGTCGGCAAGCATCTTCGTGCGCACCTCCGCGAACTTCTCCAGCCGCTGGCGCGCGCCGACGGCATCGCCACTGCGGGCCGCGCCCATGGTGGCTGCCCACAGCGCCATGGCCTGCACGCCCAGGTCAGAGTCCGCCGGCACAGCGAGACCGGCGGCCTGTTTCCAGTTATGGGTCTCGATCGCATCCCGGGCCTCGAACTTGATTACCGAGAAAGCCAGCGGAACAGGCTTGATTCCCGGGATGGCCTTCACCTCTTCGATCATGCGGCGGGCGTCGGCATCCCGCCCGGTTTGCAAGTAGGCGTAATTGAGGAAGTCCATGGCGTGAGCCGCGTGCGACGTGCCGCCCATATGGATGGCCATCGAGGTCTCGGCCGCGGCAGCGGAAGCGATATTCGAGGCGATGGAATCCTGCCACAGCCCCAGACGCGTGAAGATGTGAGAAGGCATATGCAGCGCGTGAGGCGAAGAGGGCGCGATCTTCGCGTATCGGCGGGCGGCTTCCAGGCCGAGCGGCGCCAGCTCCGGCACGTCGGCGGCATGAATCAGGTAATGCGCTACGCCGGGATGGTCCGGTTCCTGGGCGAAGAGCTTCTGAAGAATAACGATCGCTTGCTTGCGGTTGGCCAGCGAGTGATCGTCGGGCGGCTCGGAGGCGATCAACGAGAGGGCGTCGAAGGCGCCGGCTTCTATGTCGTCGGGATATTGCGCGTACAAACGCCCCATTGCCTGGCTGTACGCAGTGGCCCGCGCCTGGTAATCCATTTTCTCGGAGGTCTGAAAGAAGGCCGAGGCGGCGTCGATGTAGGCGTTCTCGCGCGGCGTCTTCGAGCCCGTCTCCCGGGCCTTTGCCAGCTCGGCTCGCCCTTCTTTCAACTCAGTCGCGCTCGGATGCTCCCAGAGTTCATGGTAGAGACTCATGGCGAGGCCCCAGTGCGCCATGGCGCATTGCGGATCCTTGGCAGTGACCTCCCGGAATGCCTTCTGCGCCTCCTCGTATTCAAAGGAGTGCAGCCATGCGACGCCTTGATTGAAAGTCGACTGCGCCGCCGCGCTGCAGGAAACGGGAAACGATACTTTCCCCACTCGTTCAGGAGATTCGTCGGCTCCGTGGCCGGCGTAGACGCCCCGCAAGAACGCGCAAGGCAGAAGGGCAACGGCCAACCAGAGCAGAGTCTTAATGTTTCTCATAGGAGTACCTCGTTTGCCCGGATGAATGGTAGACGTTATGCGGTAGAACGCACTCGTTCACCGATACTCGACTGCCGTCCCGACAGTAGGCGGATCACAATCCCCATTGGCCTTTCTCCCAATGCCGTTACCGAGATCTACTGCCGACCGTCTCTACCCTTCGGCCTTATTCCCCTCCCGTGTACCGTCTGCCGTCTCTCTTGTGCCTCTCCATCTCAGCGATCCTCGGATCGATCACCACGTGTTTGATGCGGCGGCGCTGCCACGTATAGGTGATGTGAAGCAGGCCGTCGTGGGTCTGGATGATAGCAGGATACGAGTACTCCCCCGGCTCATCCTCCAACGTCAGCGTCTTCCACCAAGTCACGGCGTTGTCGTGCGAGAAGCCGATGTTGAGCGGGCTGCGCCCCGTTGTGGTGTGATTGTAGACCAGAGCCACCGTGCCGTCTTTCATCCTCACCGCGTCGATGCCGCTGTTGGGATTGGGCAGCGGGGTGGGACGGGCGTCGGTCCACGTTTCGCCGCCATCGTCGGACGTGGATTCGTAGATTCGACCCAGCGTAGATCGAACCAGCATCTTCAGGTGTCCGTGCGCGTAGGCCCACAAGGTGGGCTGGATGACGCCATGACGGTGCCCCGGGACGGCGATGGGCCCCTCCCGCCGCCAAGTGCGGCCGTCGTCACTGCTGATCTCCGTCCAGCAGGTCCAGGAGAAGGCGGTTTCCACCGAGCTGCCCGCCACAATATTGCCGTTGGCCAAGGTGAGGGGCTTGTTCTTGATGGGACCCAGGAACCCCGGTGGCAGGTCGGCGGCCACACTCCACGCGATGCCGTCAACCGAGGTGCGATAGGCGCCCATCCACGTCTTAGGGCTGGAACCGTGCTTGTAGAAAAGCCAGATGTGATCGTGCCGATCGCGGAACAGCACCGGGTTCCAGCAAGGAGTGTCGGGAGCGCCCGCCAGCACCTCCGGCGGCGACCACGAGCCGGACACACAGCGCGATCCCCAGATCTTAACCCCCAGCGCGCCTTCGTGCGTGCCTCCGAACCAGGCGGCCAGCAAGCTGCCGTCCCGCAGTTCCACAATCGTCGAAGCATGGCACTCCCCGAAGGGCGCCTGGGTGAAGATGAACTCCGACTTCACCAGCGGCGCGCGAGGAAACGTCGCGGGAGGATCGGCCGAAGCTGCCGTGGTCCACGCGTGGCAAGCCGACAGCAACAAGGCCAGAATCGCCAGACCTCCCACTCTGAGAGCCAGAGAACAAGCTCCCCAAACATGACCAATAGAGAAGTGATTGCGCTTCTCGGCCTCGGCCTGGTCCCTTCGCATTGTCCTCGATCGACGCATAAGTTCATCCAGCTAATGACGAGACCCATCGTGAGGCCTCGTGCCGTCCGGAGATTGTATTCGAATCAGGCCCGTTTGCGCAGCCCCTATTATGTGCCAACGACTTATGTGCCAACAGCCGGTCGTGGTCATTTCAAAATTCGGGTGCGCCCCCCCCCATGGCGAGGCTCATCCGGAAACTCTGCCGTGCTCAGAAGAAATCAGGTGTGTTGAGGCAAGAAGAAGTCCGGCCGCTATCCCATCGCAAATCCAAGGTCCGCCTCCAGCCGACCCGCCGCCCTGAATTCCTAGTAGAGAAGCCGCTCTCAACCAAATTCTTCGAAAAACTCGGCCGAAATTCCCGTAACTCATTGAAAATGTGGACCATAGGTGGGTTGGGTTTGTTTTGCCTCAGGTCCTCAAATACTATTGAAAATAGAGATGTTAAGTCAGTTGGGTTTGCTTGGGTTTGTCGGTCCTCCCGATTCTCTTTTGATTCGAGCCTTGCAAGATCGCGGCCATCCGCACCTCGAGTCATTATTCGCGCATGATAACACGTAATTATCGAAAAGTCAAGTACTTTCTTAGAATGTTTCAAGGCCCGCCGGGGCCTTGGCCTGTCGCAGCCGCAAAGGGTCGACTTGTCCAGCCCGTGCCGACGGCGGTCCCGGATTTCCGATTGTCGATCAAAGCGAGCCACTAACCACTCGCCCCCGCCGGTGTTCTGAGCGGGCGCCTGACCCCTTTTATCCCGCGCCGATGCATTTGTGACGAGGATCACATTGTTCCGTGAGTATAGTCACTGCCAGGGATACCCCCTAAGCAAGATCATGGCGTTGGATTTGAAAGGTTCCGACGAGGTTACTGGGCCGGAACAGGAAGAAATTGGGTTTAGGACAAACGAAAATCGCCTGGACTGTTTGCGACGGCGATAGCGGCGATAGTCTCAAGGGTTTCCTGTAATGGGACCTTCGGCCGATGATGGGCGGTAACGGCGGGCCGGAGGGGGAGTGCCGAGAACGATTGATCCGTTCCCGCCCGGGAGAGGACATTATGCACTTTGCGATTTACATTTGGACTTGGGCCTTCCTTGCGGTGATTGTACTCTGCTTGGCCCTGTATCGTTTTACCCTCGCCAGTCACGAGGACGAAAGTATCCACGTAAGCTCTGTGGAAGTCCACCAGGTCGCCGAGCAACAGCAAGTGTTCGGCAAACTGAACCGAGTCGAATTCTGGGGCAAACTGCTCACAGTTGTAGTTCTTCTTTACGGCTTGGCGATCGCAGGCGCCTATGTCTATAACGCGTGGGTGCAGAGTTCGCAGGTCCAAGGGTAAGGAGTGATCTGGGAGCGCAGGACAACGCCGATTTGACGATTGTCGATTTGCCGAGGAGCAACCCTCAGCCCTCGGCTGTCAGCAAAAAAGGGCGGAGTGCTCTGTTGCTGAAAGCTGATGGCTGAGAGCTTGCGGGTGCCATCGTCAACCGGCAATCAGCAATTGCAATTCAAGGAGCACTCCCAGGCCCAGGGCACTTCCGAAAATCGAGAGAATATGAGCGCCCGGCGCATTGGCACCACATTGTGGATTGCTTTGCTCGTGGCAGCGTGGCCCGGCCGGGCGCAAGATCCCCCGGAGCCTGTCTGCACTTCATGCCACGACCAAGGGAAGAAACTCAAGGACTCGGCACACGCGTCCGTCGCGTGTGCCACATGCCACCCAAGGCATGAGGAATACCCCCACCCGGCCGGGATTCCCAAGCCGGTTTGCGCGTCTTGCCATTCCAAGGAAGCGCAGGACTATGCCTCGGGGGCCCACGGCCAGGCGGTGCAGAGCGGCAACACCTCGGCGCCCGATTGCACCCTTTGCCACGGCAGCATGCACGAAATCGGCCGGACCGACTCGTGGACCTTTCGCAAGTCGATCCCCGACCTGTGCGGTGGCTGTCACCCCGCTGTCGCCGACCAGTTCAGCCAAAGCGTGCACGGCAAGGCAATTCAGCGCGGAGTGGCGGATGCTCCAGTCTGCACCAACTGCCACACGGCGCACATGGTGCTGCCGCCATCGAGCCCCACTTCCAGTGTTAACCCCGAGCACATTCGCGATACTTGCGGGCAGTGCCACGGCAACGTGCGCTTGTCCACTCGCTACGGGCTGCCGCCGGACCGCGTCCTCAGTTTCGACGCTTCATTCCACGGCATGGCGCTGAAGGCGGGAAACGAGACGGTGGCCAACTGCTCCAGTTGCCACGGCATTCACTTGATCCTCACTTCTTCCGACCCTCGGTCTACCATCAACCCCAAGAACCTCGCCAAAACCTGCGGCCAGTGCCACCCGGGAGCCGGAACCCGATTCGCCATCGGTCCAGTTCATGAAGTGGCGTCGACCGAGCCCAAGGCGGTCCGGTGGGCGCGCAGCTTCTACCTGCTGCTCATTCCCCTCGTGATCGGCCTGATGTTCGTACACCAATTGGGCGATTGGGTGCGCAAGGTCACTCAAATCCGTTTTGTGCCGGGCGGTCAGTTCCGGGCTATGCGCCAGACCGATCGCGAAACCGGCGAGCTGCGCATGTTCGGATTCGAGCGGGTCCAGCACCTGCTGCTGCTCGCGTCTTTCACCATCCTGGTATGGACCGGGTTCGCGCTGAAGTATCCCGACGGCTGGTGGGCGCGGCCGCTGCTGGCTTGGGAAACAAGATGGCCCATCCGCGGTATCGTACATCGCGTTGCCGCGGTGGTTTTCATGGTGGTGGCGGGGATGCATCTCGTCTCCCTCATCGTCAGCGGCCGGCTGCGGCGCCACTGGCAGGAATTGTGGCCCCGCGCGAGCGACGCCACCGAAGCCCTGCTTAACTTCGCGTATAACGTGGGACTGCGACGCAGTCGTCCACGGCTCTCCGACCATAGTTATATCGAAAAAGCGGAATACTGGGCGGTGGTGTGGGGCGCGGTGGTGATGATCGTCACCGGCCTGATGCTCTGGGCCAACCGGTTCACTTTGAAGTGGCTGCCCAAGAGCTTTCTCGATCTTGCCACCACCGTGCACTTCTACGAGGCCGTGCTGGCAGGCCTGGCTATCGTGGTCTGGCACTTCTATTCGGTGATCTTCGATCCCGACGTGTACCCGATGGAGACCGCGTGGCTCACGGGCCGAAGCGTAAAGCGCAAGGTCCAATCCGCCGATTTCACCGATGACACCGATTCTCGCGGAGAAGCAGAAGAAAAAAGCCAATCCACACATTTCACAGATTACGGAGACTCTCCGCAAAAGGCGGCTGACGACATCGAAGAAGGTCGAGCGTCGAAGGTAGAAGGTTGAGGGAAAGACATATTTCAGAACGCCCGGATGCTCTCCGAAGCCCTCGACCTCTGAATTGAATCGGTGTAATCTGCATAATCTGTGAATTCTGGTATGGACCAACCTCAGACTAAGCTGTTCAAGTGGCTTTCGCCGATCGTCCATCTTTCCAGCAACTGGATTAGCCGCGTCGGCGTAGTCCTGGTAACCACGGCTACTGTCCTGTGGCTTTATCTTTTGCCCAACATCATCCGTGGCGACATAACCCACCCCTACCTGGGAATGCTGACTTTCCTGGTGCTCCCCGGGATCTTCTTTACCGGCCTCATTCTGATCCCTATTGGCATAGTCCTGCGGCGCCGCGCGGAACGAAGCAAGGGAATTTTCCCGGCTGCCTTTCCTCCGCTGGACTTTCGCAACGTCGAGTTGCGCCGGCTACTGATTTTTGTGGGTGTCGTCACGGTTATCAACGTGCTGCTGGGCGGCCAGTTTGCCTACAGCGGGATCAGCTACATGGACACGGTGACTTTCTGCGGCCAGACGTGCCACACCGTGATGCAACCCGAGTTCACCGCCTATCAGGGATCGCCGCACGCGCGCGTGGAATGCGTCCAGTGTCATATCGGCCCCGGGGCCTCGTGGTTCGTGCGCAGCAAGCTTTCCGGAGTTCAGCAAGTGCTCGCGGTGACGTTCAACACTTATGAGAGGCCGATTCCGGTGCCGGTGCGTAACTTGCGCCCGGCGCGCGAGACTTGCGAGGCCTGCCACTGGCCGCAGAGATTCTCGGGCGACCGTTTGACGGTGATTCCCAAGTATGCCGAAGACGAAAAGAACAGCCTTACCAAAACGGTGCTGCTGGTCCACATCGGTGGCGGCGGGCCCGGACCTGGCATCCACAATGCCCACCTGGGCCCTGGCATCAGCATCCGTTACGGATCCGACGAGAGCCGCCAGACCATTCACTGGGTGCAATATCAGAACACCGTCACCGGCCGCACCACGCTTTACCTCGGTCCCGACACCAAGGCCGCCAGCGTGAATCCAAGCGCCCTCGCCGCGTCGCG
>Ga0335081_10015464_pt1 | contig 12341 bp, 12 predicted proteins | sample Lox_Sample_35_FD_206713 | JGI IMG/M metagenome (GOLD analysis project Ga0335081, IMG submission 206713) | Soil microbial communities from Loxahatchee National Wildlife Refuge, Florida, United States - Lox_Sample_3.5 | ecosystem: Environmental > Terrestrial > Soil > Wetlands | place: USA... | reverse complement strand
CCTACACGAGCTCTTTACGCAACGGGGAATCCGTGAGGCCGTGGAGATGGCGACGACGTTTCCGATGCAGCGCCCCGTGCCGGTGACCGGCCCGGTGTCGCAGATGTTCCGCGACGGGCTGGCCTCGCGCGGGATCGAGGAGCTTCCCCAGCATCTCGTTACCAGCCTCGACCCGAACGCCCGCATGGCGCGGCTGGCTACGGGTGAAACGCTCGCCTACGACCTGTTCGTTGGCATCCCGGTGCACCGCGCGCCCGAGCCGCTCGCGGCGTCTGGCCTGGCGGTCAACGGCTGGGTGCCGGTCGACCAAACGAACCTACGGACCAGATTCCCCCACGTGTACGCTCTCGGCGACGTGTGCACCGGGGCACGGACAGTCCCCAAGGCGGGGATCTTCGCTGAGGCGGCCGCGCGGGTCGTCGCCGACGACATCACGGCGGAGATCTCAGGTGAGGACCCGCCGGCCCCATACGAGGCATCGGGCGTCTGCTACGCCGAGTTCGGCGGCGGGCTCGTCAGCAAGGTCGAGGTCAACTTCCTTAGTGGCGAGTCCCCGGGCGCCGACCGCCACGATCCCTCACTCGAGTACGCCGCCGAGAAGGCCGAGTTCGGCGCTATACGCCGTACCCGGTGGTTCGGATCTTGATCCTCGATCCCTGCGATGTCGCGGCCATCGTCTGGGGTAGCGGATCATCGCTGACTCGATCGGCGCGGCGCTAAGCGTGCAGAGCACCTGAGGCGAGGCGGGCTCGGCGCACGGACGAGACGGAGCTCGTCAAATTGGGTTCTCGCCATTTCGATGGCGCTTGCTCGTCACAGGCTGGCGACTCGTTTCGTGTGGCATTGCAGTGGCGCCGTCACGAGAGGCCGCGCGATCGCATTCTGCGGCCGAACTCGGAGCGACGGCGAGTGCGGGACCGGTCCGCTTGCTCGCCACCGGTTGGTTCCGCGACGTGCGAGATTACGTTTGGTCGCCATTGCGCTAGTCCGGTTCGCGACCCTCGGACGAGCAGAGCAGTCGTCAGCGAAGGCGCTACCACGCGCCTGCATCACGCCGTGACTGTCGGGTAAATCCCGACAGTCACCGCCTGAACCATCCATGCCGCCACGGCTGCTGCTCGTTGACTGTGCCAGGATCATCGCGTTCGCTGACGGGGTGCGGGCTGTCGGCCGGCGGGTGGCGTCCCTGGCTGCGGGTCATTTACTGAGGAAGGTGCTGATGCTCACGGCGAGTCGGTCACGTTCCAGGATGCCGATGGGCGGAGCTGGGAGTTCGACCTGACGTTCATGCTGTCACTACCGGTGCATCTGGGGACGCGGCTGCCCCGGTACCAGGCTGGAGCGCACCGCCCGCGGCTGCTGCGTGGAGGGCGTCGAGATCTACCAGGGCGACGGCGACGCGCCGGCCGCGAAGATCTCAAAAAGATCCGCGGACGCGTCGGGCAGCTGACCGACGAGGACTGGCAAAACCGCCGGGTGGCGCTGGCGCGCGGCGGCCGGGACCCGTGGGGCAACGCGCGGTTCCAAGCCAGGTAGCGTCCACACCCGCCTGTTCCGCGGCGGATGCATCTTCCATAACCGCGTGGACCATCCCGGCGGGGCTGGGTGCGCGTTTCACGTCGGGCGTTGCGCCGCGACGAGGACCTAATGGGCTGGAAGCCGCGGATCTGCTGGCAGGTCCCGCTGTTCTTCGATATTGACGACAACACCAGGACCAAGATCGTGCGTCCGTGCCGGGCCGTCGATTGGGGCGGAGAGGGAATCCTCGACTGGTGGTGCGCCGAGCATCCGGACGCCTTCCAAGCCGATCAACCGGATTACGTCACCATGGAGGCCGAACTCCGCCGCGTGTGCGGCGCCGCTGTTTATGACGAGTTTGCCGCGTACTGCCAGGCGCGCCAGGGCAGCGAGCCCGTAAGCTGACGCTGCTCCCGAGATCCCTTAGCGCCCGCCGTCTCGGCGCTGGACCGCCGGAACGTCGCGACGTAGCGCTTGCCGTAATGAAGCTGTGCGGCCCACCAGTCGCGGCGCACGAAGGTTGTCAGGCAGTCGCGGGCTCGGTGTCGGCTCGTGGCCAGCGCCTCGGCTCGCTGCCGCAATTGGGCGCTGCAACCGGCTCGCGCTTGGGTGCGCCTAATCGCGTTGTCGGCCTTCAGTAGATATCCCCAAAGGGAGTCAGTGATCGCACCGTTGCGCGGCGCGCCGGGAAGAGTTAGAAAGGAAGGATTCGACGACCTCGGAGGTGAGGACATGAGAAATGCGCAAATGACCGGCACCGCGGGGGTGGGGGATCAGATTGAGGCGCGCGGATTGCATGGTCGGCCGTCGCGGTGCGGGAAGGTAGTCGAGCTGCTGGGCTGCGCGGGCCACCGGCACTATCGTGTTCGGTGGGATGACGAGCACGAGTCGATCGTCTACCCAAGCGATGGCGTGATCATCACTGCGCGGGCGACTGGCCGAGGTGCGCTGGCCAATGAGAGTGACTAGCTGACCGCCGCCGTGCGGGCCGGGGATCCGTGGCTGATCACCAATGGCGGGCGCCCCTGGTCTTGCGGCCGCTGCTGGGTGTGGGGGACAAGCCTGGACTTGTTGTCGAGGTGGCCAACGAGGTATGGGACTCATCGCGGCTGGGGCAGCGCGCTGCGGCATGTCCTTCACGGAACGTTATGCGGATCGCCCGTGTTTGCGCGCGGTCTGAGGGCCAGGTGTGCGATCGTGAGGGACGTGATGTGACCAGCGGCGAGCGGAGCAGCGGATGAGTGCGGGCGAGATTGGCCAGGTGGAGCAACGATCGGGCGAGAGGGCCGATGGGTTGGCGGGTCGGAGCACGCTGACCGTGATCGACAATCGCACGGGGGAGCGGTTCGAGTTGGCGATCGAGGACGGTGCGGTCCGCAGCTCGGAGCTCGGGCGGCGGGCGGGTGGGCTCGCGCTATACGACCCGGGTCTTTCGACCACGGCCGTGTGTCGCAGCGCGATCACGCACATCGATGGGGAGGCCGGGATTCTCCAGCACCGCGGCTACCGGATCGAGGCGCTGTGCGAGCGCTCGAACTTCCTGGAGCTGGCGTATCTGCTGATCAACGGGGAGTTGCCCACCGCGGGGCAGTACCAGTCGTGGCTGCACGAGATCGGCACCCGCAACTTCGTCCACGAGAACGTCAAGGGCTTCATCGAGGGATTCCGGTACGACGCGCGCCCGATCGCGATGGTGGCCGCGTCTGTCGGTGCACTCTCTAGCTTCTATACCGACGCCGACCAGGTGTACGACGAGGAGGCCCGTGAGCTGCAGGTGGTCCGCCTGCTGGCGAAGTTGCCGACCCTGGCGGCCTTCTCCTACCGCCATCTGCAAGGGCTGCCGTACGTGCACCCCGAGGATCACCTCAGCTACACCGGGAACGTGCTGTCGATGATGTTCCGGATGAGCGAGCTTCACTACATCCCGGACCCGGTCATCGAGCGCGCGCTGGACGTACTGCTGATGGTGCATGCCGACCACGAGCAAAACGCTTCCACGACCGCCGTGCGCGCGGTCGGGTCCACGCACGTTAATCCATACGCCGCCGTAGCCGCCGGTGTCAGCGCGCTGTCGGGGCCGATGCGCGGGGGAGCCGCCCAGGACGTGCTGACGATGCTCAGGGGGATCGGATCGCCCAGCCGCGTACCCGAGTTCCTCGCGCGCGTCAAGTCAGCGCACGAACGACTGCTGGGCTTCGGCCATTGGGTCTACACGGCCTACGACCCGAGGGCGCGTGTGCTCCGCCGCCAACTCGAGCAGCTCTACGAGCACCGCCGGCCCGACCCGTTATTCGCGATCGCCGACCAGCTCGAACAGCAAGTGCTGGACGACGAGTATTTCACCTCCCGCCGGCTCTACCCGAACCTCGATCTGTACTCCGGGCTCACATACGAGGCGCTCGGCATCGCGCCGCCGATGTTCCCGGTGATGTTCGCGCTCGCCCGCAGCGCCGGATGGATCGCACAGTGGGTCGAGATGGTCAAGGACTCCGAGCAGACTACGTTCAGGCCGCTTCAGCTGTACACGGGCGCGCTCGACCGCGAGTACGTGGACGTCGGCGAGCGCGGCTGAGCGCCGGCCGCGCTTGGCGGCGAGCTAGCGGCGCGTTGCATCACGAGCCTCGCTGCGGCGCCGACACGGGCGCGATCACACGAGGATGCAGGTGTCTGCCTGACTAGGCACGAGGCGTGCTCCTCCGCTGGAACGATTGCAGCTATGCCTCGGCTCCAATCTTCACCTCTCCATTTCGCCCCGGCAGCACTCTCGCCCAGGCTGCCCCTTCGCACACCGAGCGGTAGTCGCGCCGGCGTGGCCGCTTCAGAGGTCATGGGGCCAAGTGCGTCGATGACCCGGCGCGACCGCATTTGCCCAAGAGGAGCAGTCCGCCGCGGGCCCCGCGACGCGGTTCGGCGCTCTGAGAGCGCCGGTGTCTTCCCGCCCGCACGATCGCATCCGTATTCTCGTCCGCACGCCGCGTACGAGTGTCAACGGCGACGGGGCACTCGTCCGGCGCGCGGGACACGACAACTCGAGCGTGACGCGCCGCGCTTTGCTATGAAGTGCTCATTTCCGCTGTTCCTGCGTAGCGACGGGGCCGGCGGTGGGTGGTGCATGGTAGGCAGCGATGACCGATGACCGGCACGTCCTCCGGCTTTGTGGCCTCGGGCGATCCGATGCGCGCGAGTTGGCAGACGAACTGGGTGCCGAAGCGACGATCGTCTCCGAAGGGTCACTCCCGGTCGGGGGCTATGGCGACGTTGGGATCAGAACTGTCGAGGTGATCGTGACCGCCAGGGCGCTGCGGGTGGTGGCACGGTATCTCGCCGCTCGCCAACGCTCGCATGGAGAGACGGTCGGCCTGGCGGTGCAGATCGCTGATCCCGATGGGACTCGACGCGAGGCGACGCTAGCCTACACCGCCGCGCCCGGCCAGTCGACGGTCGAGGCCGCGATGACCGCTTTGCGCGCGCTGCCGGGTGTCGGGGAGGCTCTCGAGCGGAGTCTGTGGTGAGCGGTCCTCGCGCACTACAACGGCACCGTGGCGCGCCTTAGGTTTGGCTGACGCGCCACATGCAACGGGACCAGTTGGGGCAACTGGCCGGCGACGCAGCATCACTGATCGCTGGACGAGAGCATCGCGTCAGCGCAGAGCGGGGCTGAAAGCCGCGAACCCGGTCTAGGGCTATCGGGCGCGCCAGGGTCTCGCCGACCGGGCGAGCGCTTTCGACCCACCCGCCGCCACGGTCGGCGCGAGTCCTTCGGACAAAGCGACGCGGCCGTCGTCGAAACGTCCGGGTACGCCCATCCTGACCGGCGCGGACGGGATCATCGGAGCCTTGGGCCGCTACAAGGCACGACAGCCCGACACCCCGGTCGGGAACCTACAGCCCCGCGAGGTTGGCACCCGTGCTCATCGACGATTTCAAGGCTTCGTGGGACGCTACTGCGACCGACAGCCCCGAACACCGGGTCGGACGCAACTTCATGTTCGCGGGCCACGCTTTCGGCTACGTGGAACTCGTGGCAGGCGGCTTGCATGAGCGTCGCGAGATGAGGGAGGCGCATGACCGACCGTGATCGTGGCGGTTACGACCCGGTGCCGCACAGTCACGTGGTGCCGACGGGTTACCTGAAGGCTTGGTCGCACGGCAAGCAGATCGCGATGCCGGCGTGTGAGCGGTTCTGCCTCTCAGTTGGTTGGGCTACGGGACGCCGGAGTTCGCAAGAACTTCTATCGACGTGTCCGGCCGGCAACCGGCGAGACCATTTACGACATCGAGTGGTCGCTCCAACAGGCCGAGACGGCAGCGTTGCCGATCATTCCCGGCCTCGCGGCGGCGATGGCCACTCAATCTCGACGACAAGGGCAAGGTCGGCCAGTTCTTCGCCCTCCAGCATCTACGTGGTGCCGCATTTCGGCAGTGGCACAAGGGACAGATTGCCGCAGTGCTCAACGAGGTGCATGCGGATCCGGCTGGGACCTTGAAGCCGCATCCCGGGCGGACGCACGCCGAGGTCATCGACGAACTGGAGACGCAACTGACCAGTGACACGTATCGGTTGACCAAGATGCTCATGCTCGTGCGATCCGTCGGCATCGGACCATCCCGTTGTTGTGTGGTCTCTGCGCGAACGGACAACCCGTAGACCGAGCGGGAACGATCTGGATGCTAGGGTGGTCGATACGCGCGAAGTGTTCGTACCCGTGGGTCCTGCGGATCCATTACTGATGGGATGGCGCGATCAGCAGAGCATTGGGGGTCCCGTCGCTGGGCGCGGCCGCCGCCTCGCGACCGCGAACGCATTCGTGGTCGCGAACACCGACAGCCAGTGGTTCCATGAACCGGGCGTCCGGCCGTGGCTCGCACGAGGTCGACGCCCATCCCTCACCTCCGAGCTTCTCGGCCTTGAAGCCGCAGAAGCAACGGCGTCCCGACGGCGCGCGATGGCTCGCGAGCTCGCGAATGCCGAAGCTAATCGCGAGCTGAGCAATGACCCCGTTCAGGTTGTGGATGAAGATCGGTTGCCGGTCCCGTCGGCGTGAGCCGATCCGCATGAACGAGCGGTCGTCCGCGCGGTCCGTCGCGCTGAGAGCATCCCCGCGCCACTCGGCGAGTTGAGCGTCTACGGCGATCCGGACGCACACCATCAACTCCGGCGCCAGGACGGCTTCGCCAGGAGCGCTCCGAAGCGAGACAATGCAGGGCTTCGGCCACAGCGCCGCCGGCGCCTCCTTTAGTTGTCCGGCGCTCGTTCTCCCGACTAGCGCATCGGCGACATAGGAGTGGTCAGTGCGCGCTGCTAGCTCGGTGCACTACACCACTTCCGCTCTCGCATGTTTGCGACCCGAGCCTGGCTGCTGAGGCTCGTCGGGTCCTCAACCCGACGAGCCTAGAGCCGCTCCGGTGGGATCAGCGTTCGTGGCCGGCTAGATCGAAGTCAGCGAGTCCCGCTGGGTCGATGATGCCGAGCTTGCGACGCGCGCGCTCGGCAAACCCGCCAGGGTTTACCCGCACCGCGTGTGCAGCATTGGGGTGAGGGATGATCTCGAGCGTGGTTCCCGGGTCGGCGTGTCCTAGCAACTGGCCGTCGCGCTCGATCGAGACGGGCGCGCTGGTAGGCAGGACCTCTATCCCCAGCCGCTCCCCCTCGGCGAGAACCACGGCGCGGTTGAAGAGGCCGTGTGGCGCGTCCGGCATGACGATCATCCCCTGGGCTCGCGGCGAGACGAGCGGGCCGCCGGCCGCGAACGCGTACGCTGTCGAACCCTGGGGCGTCGCGGTTATGACGCCGTCGCTGGCGTACCGCACAAGCAGCTCGCCATCGATGCGGAGGGCGAGCGCGGCTTGACCGCGACCGGGCACCCGGGTGAGGACAACATCGTTGTAGGCGACCTGCGCGGGCAGGTCATCGCGCGGGACCAGCGCGAGCCCGGTGCGTGCCTCGATCGTGTACTCGCCCTCGCCCAGCGCTGAGAGCGCGGCGTCGAGGTGCGCGGCGTCGACCTCGGTCAGGTAACCAAGCCTTCCAAGATTGACCCCCAACACTGGGACACCGTGGGGCGCGCCCACCCGGAGCGCGCCGAGCATCGTACCGTCCCCGCCGAGCGCGAGAACCAGGTCGCAGCCGGCAGCGAGCGATACCTCGGGGCGATGCACGACATCCTCCGGCAGGCGGGGATCTCCTTCTGTGCCGACGAGCGTCACTCCGGTCGCAGCCGCCCAGGCGCTAATCCGCTGAAGGACCCTGTCGAGATCGCGCTCGGGGCGGAGCACGAGCGCCACCCTTCGCGCGCCCGGCGCCGTCTCACGAGTCAGCCCATGATCCTGGCCGCTGGGCGGGCGCGAAGTCATGGAATGTCGCGCACGAGGATCAGGTTCGTCGCGCCAGTAGTGCCAGTTCGCTGGCCGGCGGTGATCACCACGCGCGTGCCACTCGCGAGGCCGGCGAACTCCTTCGCGGTGAACAGCGACCGCTCGATGAGGTCATCGACCGACCCGCTGACGTCCATCGTCCGCGGATACACGCCCCATTCGAGCGTGAGTTGGTTGGCGACGTCGTCGCCGTGCGGAAGCGCGATTATCGGTTGGCGACGACGGTACTTGGCGCATGCTCTCGGCGAACCGCCGCGGGAGGTCGGGACGAGCAACGCGGCGACGTCGAGCTCCTCGGCGAGTTCCACCGCAGCGTGCATCACGGAGGCAGCGGGAGTGTCGCGCACACCGGCACGGGCGCGACCGTGGATCATCGGGGCCTCCTCGGCCGCCTCGGCCAGTTGTGACATCGCTCTGACCGCCTCCACGGGGTATTGGCCAACGCTCGTCTCCGCGGAGAGCATCACCGCCGACGTCCCATCGATCACGGCGTTGGCGACATCCGTGGCCTCGGCCCGCGTGGGCTCCGGCGCCTGGATCATCGATTCGAGCATCTGAGTCGCCGTGATGACCAGCTTGCCGGCCTGGGTCGCTCGATAGATCGTGTCCTTCTGCATCAGCGGCACACGCGCGACGCCGGCCTCGACGCCGTAATCGCCTCGCGCGACCATGACGCCATCGCCAGCGCCGATGATCTCATCGAGGTGCTCGTAGGCCTCGATCTTCTCGATCTTGGCGATGGTTCGCCCCTGCCAACCGCGCTCATCGAGGCGAGCCCGCAGCTGCTCCATGTCCGCCGCCGAGCGGACAAACGACAGGGCGACGAAATCCGCGCCCATGTCCGCCGCCAACGCGAGATCTCCCAAGTCCTTGTCGGTGATCGCCGGCAACTCCGGCCGGGCGTACGTCACGTTGATCCCCTTGCGTGGAACCAAGTCGCCCGCCGACACCGATCTGGCGACGACTTCCCCGGGCCCCACCGACTCGACCACCAGGCGCGGCACACCGTCGCCGACGACGATCTCGGAACGCTCGGTGACGAGTCGCGGGAAGTCCGGGAAATCCACCGGAACACGCCGTTCCCCGACATCGTCATCCGTGTTTGTGAACGTCACGACCTCGCCGGCCTGCACCCTGCACGGCACCGCCGCCGCCGACAGGCGCAGCTTCGGTCCCTGCAGGTCAAACAGAAGTCCGACCGGCCGCCCAGCGCGCGCAGCGGCGGATCGGACCTCTCCCGCACGCCGGCGCAGATCGTCCGGCGTGCCGTGGGAGCAATTCAACCGCGCGCAATCCATGCCCGCTGCGACCAGAGCATCGAGGATCCCAGGAGTGTCCGTCGCCGGACCGAGCGTGGCGATGATCTTCGTGCGCCGGTTGAACATCCTGCCCGATGCTAACCACCCGTGGACACCTGGCCCTCACGGGCGACCCGATGAACCCGCCCGCCCGCGGCGGATCATCCCGACTCCCCAGTAGCTCCGGGCTCACAGCACACGGCGCGTACCCCCGGCGGTAATGCCGGCATCGCGCACGATCACGCGTCCGGTCGCGCCGCCGCCGACCGACGACGAGTAGATCGCCTTGCGCACCGAAGCATCAGGACGAGGAGATCAACCATCTCCACGACTACGAGCGCATCTACCGCCGGTCTTGGCTCGACGAGCACATCGTGCAGGACTTCCTCCGATGGCACTCGCCGCGGACCGCAGGTGATGGCCTCGCGCACGCACTGACGCTGGGGATCGACCCGACGGAGATCGTGCTGCTCGACCTCGGTGCGGGCACCGGGATCCGGGGCAAGCTTTGTCCGCGGACCCGGAGTCCGCATCCTCATCGGCCTGGATCCGCTCGCGCTGGCCTTGACCGGTCCGCGAGGTCGCCCGTAGGCTCGCCTCAACGAAACAACGGAGGTGGACGAACATGTCCAGCGATGCGATGACCGGTGCCGCCACGGCACCCGCCGACTATGCCGACGCCTCACGCCGGCTCCTCGAGCAGAGCTTCAACAGCGGCAACTTCGAGCTGATCGATCAGCTCGTCGCCCCCGAAGCCCTCAACCACGACCCCGCCCTCCCGCCGCAGATGCGTGACCTGCGCGGCCCCGACGGGCTCAAGCGAGTAGTGACCATGTACCGGGCGGCGTTCCCCGACGTGCGGATGACGGTCGACGACGTAATCGCGTCCAGCGACAAGGTTGTTCTGCGCTGGCACAGCGAGGGAACGCACCGTGGCCAGCTCGCGGGCCTTGCGCCGACTGGCGTCCACGGATCGGCCACCGGGATCAGCATCGACCGGTGGCAGGGTGGCAAGATCGTCGAGGCGTGGGCCGAATGGGACAACATGGGCCTCGCCCGCCAACTCGGCGCAGCGCCCCCCGAGGGCAGCATCGGCGAGAAGGTCGGCATAGGCCTCCAGCGCCTCACGGCTCGCTGGATGCGCCGGAAGAACCCGGTCTAAGCCGTCGGCCACGTCCGCTCGCCGGACTTTGGCCGACAGCGGTCGCCGGCCGTGCCACTCTCGAGGAGCTCCGCCGGCTCGCGGGGTCTCCAACCCGACGACAACACGGCAAGCCCGATAGCCCCCGAGCCGTTCCCCGCTCGCCACAACAGCGGCTTTCAGCGCCTGAACCCCCGCTTCATCCACGTGGGGGTCGGCGACATGACCGAGACCTAGGGCGAGCTATGAGGTCGCGATCGCTCTGATCGATCCGGCGGGCCCAGCTGCGATGTATCAGGACGCCCGGTTCGGGCATCGATGCAGCAGGAACGAATCAAGGAGGCTCTTGATGGGGAAGAACTCGACGGCGCCGGTATCACCGGCGAACGGAGCGCTCATAACCTCGCGGGAGATAGAACCCGCGCCAATCTCAGCGCCGGGCAGCCAACCGTCGGCACTTCACGCGGAAGGGTCGCTGATCGGACGGTTTGTCGCGATCCTTACCCCGTTTTTCGCAATTTTTGCCGGCGCGATCGCGGGCTGGGTAGCGAGGACATTTCCCGGTGTTCACCTGGACACCGGTCAGATTGTTGCGTTCATGGTGGCGGGGGCGACGGCTGCCCTGACCGCGGGCTTCAAGTTCATGGCCGGCTGGCAGCAGCATGAGCAGAACGTCGCGGACGGAAAATCCCCCGCGATTCAACGGCCTGCCGTGACCAAGCCGCGGCGGACCTGACGCGGTCAACCCCGCCTCACCCTGTGCCTGGAGGATCACCATGTCGTCACCTCCGAGACTTAGGTCGTTCACCGACCGGTACCCCTACCTCGGGCCGATCATCTGGTTCGCAACTGTCGAGTATTTTGTCATTCAGTATGTCGTGGCCTCCGGCTGGCCGACGCCTTACAGCCTGCTGCGCAATCCGATCAGTGACCTCGGAAACACCGGCTGCGGGGCATACGATGGAAGACCAGTCTGCTCCCCACAGCATCGACTGATGAACTTCGCCTTCATCGGCCTGGGCCTCCTGATCGCGGTGGGCGCTCCCCTCATCCGTCAAGAGTTCCGCGAGCGCCGGCTGGCGCTCCTGGGCTTCTGCGGCATGGTCATCGCAGGCCTGGGCACCGCCCTCGTCGGACTGTCTCCCGAGAATGTCAACCACACGCTCCACGTGATCGGCGCCGCCGGCCCATTCCTCGTGGGGAACATGGCGTTAATCATTCTCGCTTTCACGTTGACGATGCCGACGGGCATGACGGTGTTCACAGGGATCGCCGGCGGTGTTGGTCTGGTTGGACTGTCTCTCTTCGCCGCGGGCGCAGACGTCGGCGTCGGTCAAGGCGGGATAGAACGGGTGGCTGCGTATCCTCAGACGATCTGGCTGATCGTCTTCGGCCTCTACATGTCGACGAGCCATTACTTGAGACGTCGGCGAATGCGACGCGAACTGGGTCTCCAAGGTTCCTCCGCATGAGGAGGCCGCTGTGGCGCACGTAAACGAGCCGACGCCTGTCAACGACGCGGCACGGAGCATGAATCGCCAGCCGAAGGCTTGTCGGTCTGTTCACTGCAATCGCTCGTGATCGCGCCACCCCGGCATGCCAGCCGAGCGCGACGTGAGGCCCCGCCGGGCGAAGGGGCGACGCCGACGATCGACACCGCCGCGACTGATCTCTCGCACCCGAGCCATCGATGCGCGAGCATGCGGCGTCGCCTCGGTGGCTCACCGACCGTCATGTACCGGCCACACGTAGGAAAGGCCGAAGAGCCGTCGACGCCGCGAAGACCAGAATCACGGCAGTCCGCGCACCGGGACAACATGACGCCCCTAGAGCTTCGGCAGAGATCATCCGGATTCGGCTCGACTCGGGTTGCGGCAAACGACCGGATTCGGCCACAGGCGGCCGCCGCAGCGCCAGAGCCGGACGACTCCTTGTGCTCGGAGCGCGGCGGGTCGCGCCACTCCCTTGGCGCCATTCCGCGTCCTGGCCAAGGGCGACCTCGACGCCGA
>Ga0335081_10015463_pt1 | contig 12342 bp, 11 predicted proteins | sample Lox_Sample_35_FD_206713 | JGI IMG/M metagenome (GOLD analysis project Ga0335081, IMG submission 206713) | Soil microbial communities from Loxahatchee National Wildlife Refuge, Florida, United States - Lox_Sample_3.5 | ecosystem: Environmental > Terrestrial > Soil > Wetlands | place: USA... | reverse complement strand
GTCACGCTGGAGCTCAACACTAAGGTCACCGACATCCTGGCCGAGTTGGCCGGGGGTTTCGACGCCGCGTTCATCGCCGTTGGCGCGCACATCGGCCGCCGCGCCTACATCCCGGCCGGCGACTCGGCCAAGATCCTGGACGCGGTGTCGCTGCTGCACGGCATGGAAGACGGCCCGCCGCCCATGCTCGGCCGCCGTGTCGCCGTCTACGGCGGCGGGAACACCGCGATGGACGCGGCGCGCACCGCGCGCCGGCTCGGCGCGGCCGAAGCGGTCGTGGTCTACCGCCGGACCCGCGATCGGATGCCCGCGCACGACATGGAGGTCGAGGAGGCCCTGGACGAGGGCGTCCAGATGCGCTGGCTGTCCACGGTCAAGCACGCCGACGAGGGCAAGCTGCTGATCGAGAAGATGCGCCTGGACGAGACCGGCTTCCCGCAGCCGACCGGCGAGTTCGAAGAGCTCGAGGCGGACTGCCTGGTGCTGGCCCTCGGCCAGAACGCCGACCTGTCCGTGCTGGAGAACGTGCCCGGGGTGACCTTCTCCGACAACGTGACCGAGGTCGGGCCCGACCTGATGACTGGCCATCCCGGCATCTTCGCCGGCGGGGACATGGTGCCGTCCGAGCGGACCGTCACCGTCGCCATCGGCCACGGCAAGAAGGCCGCCCGCAACATCGACGCCTGGCTGCGTTCCGGCCGCTACGCCGGGCCGGACAAGCACCCGCTGGCTGGGTTCGACGGCCTCAACACCTGGTACTACGCCGACGCCCCGGCCACCGTCCGGCCCACGCTGGAGGCTGCCCGGCGGGTCACCACGTTCGACGAGGTGGTCAGCGGGCTCGACGAGTCGACCGCGCTGTTCGAGGCCCGCCGGTGCATGTCCTGCGGGAACTGCTTCGGCTGCGACAACTGCTACGGCGTCTGCCCCGACAACGCCATCGTCAAGCTCGCCGACGGCCAGTACGCGATCGACTATGACTACTGCAAGGGCTGCGGCATGTGCGCCGCCGAATGCCCGTGCGGCGCCATCGAGATGGAGCCCGAGCAGACCTGACCGCCCGCCGCACCGCGACCCCGCCCGCCGCACCGCGACCGGGCGCCACCCGCATGCGGCCGGGGACGAGGCTCGCCTCAGGCGCGCCGACTGACCCATACCGATATGTGGGCCGGTTCCAGGGCCTGCTGGATGACTCCGGCCAGGTCGTCACTGACTGAGTCCAGGTCCACGGCATCTTTCAGCCGGGCCGCAAACGCGGCCACCATCTGGTCCGCGTCGTAGCGGGCGCGGTTGAACCGCCGGTCCACGATCTGCTGCACCCGCCGCCGCAGCGGATTGAACAGCGCTGCGGCGGCCAGCGTGGCCGCCGCCACCGCCACTGGGGTATGAACCGATAGCACCCGGGTGGCCAGCAGCACCAGGCCCGCGTACAGCCCGGCCAGCAGGCCGGTCACGATCGCGTAGGCCAGGGTCCGGGAGATGATCCGGTCGATGTCATACAGCCGGTACTTCAAGATCGCCACACCGAGGCACACCGGCAGCACCACCCCGACGCCGACCGCGATCGCGCCCGGATCCAGCGCGGGGACCGTGTTGCTGATGACGAAACCGGCCACGGCGGCCGTGGACCCGGCCATGAGCCACTTCAGCTGCTGCCGCCGGTCCTCGCTGGCCCCCCGCCAACTCAGTACCAGGCGCGCGGCGAACACCGGCCAGAACACCAGCAGGGCAGGGAACAGCGCACTGACCGTGGAGACCCATGCCGTTGAGCCGGATGGGTGATCAAATCCGGCCAGGCCGCCGTCGCCGTCGAGGTGGACGCCCTGCGTGACGATGATGGCCGCCATGGCGGCATAGGACAGGGCGAACAAGCCGACGGCCATGGCCAGATATGACCACAGCACCCAGCGCCAGCGCGGCGAGGGCAGCTTGCCGTCGGGAAACAGCAAGAACACCAGCGGCAGCGCGATGGTCAGGACCGTCCAGTAAGAGTTCTCCAGCAGCACAGCCGCCGGGCCGAACGGCAGCCGGTAACCCATGCGGTACACCAGCCACGCATACGGACCGGCGTCCAGGCCGAGCAGAATGCCGGCCGGGACCACCAGCAGCAGCCAGCCGATCGGGTTGCCGGGCTGACGCCGGGCCACGATGAGGCCCACCGCGCACATCGGCAGGCTGATCGCGAGCAGCGCCGCGCTGGCCAGCACGTTCTGCCGGGCCAGCCCGGTGAGCGGAATCAGCGCGGCGGCCAGCAGCACCACCAAGACGAGCAGCGCGGTCGCGGTCCCCGGTGACGCCAGCCAGGAGCGCCCCGTGACGTGCGTCCCTGAGGCCTGCCCGCTGGCTGCGCCTTCGTTCACGTATCCGACGCTACGCCCGGACCGTTCCGGGAGCGTTACCGCACACACCCCGGACAACACGCATGCAGGGACAGGACACGGTGGTACCCGCGGCGGCCTGGCGTGGCACCCGAGCCAGGAGAACAGGCCGTATTACCGCCGCAGGAAGTCCAGCAGCAAGGCGTTGACCTGGTCCGGGGCGTCCAGCTGCAGCCAGTGACCTGGGCCGTCCAGGCGCTCGTACCGCCATGGGCCTGCCACGTTCCGGGCGGAGTCGGTCATCTGCACCTCGGTGAGCGCGCCGTCTCCGGTGCTCCAGATGCCCATGGTCGGTGCCTGTACCGGCGGCAGCTGGACCGGCGGGCGCGCCCAGGACTCGGGCGGGACGTTGGCCCGGTACCAGTTCAGGCCGGGGGTGAGCGAGCCGTTGGCTTCCAGGTCGGCGATCACCTGATCGGCGTCGGGGTGGCCCGCATGGCGCAGGTTGGCCCAGCGGTCGTCGCTCAGCCAGCGTTCGGCGACCCCGGGGAACTGGAACAAGAGCATGTACCACGACTTCTGGCACTGCTCCACCGTGCGGCGGAAGGTGGCCGGGTGGCCGACCGACAACACCACGAGGTGATCCACGCTGCTGGGCGCCAGGGAGGCCAGAGCCCAGGCCAGGGCCGCGCCCCAGTCGTGGCCGACGATATGAGCCCGGCTGATCTCCAGGTCGGCCAGGATCGCCCTGACGTCCCCGGCCAGCAGGGACATCGAGTAGGCCCCGACGGCCTCGGGCTTGTCCGAACGTCCGTAGCCGCGCAGATCCGGGACGATGACCTGGAACCCGGCGCCGGCCAGCGCCGGTACCTGATGCCGCCACAGCCGCCCGGAGTCGGGAAAGCCGTGCAGCAGCACGACCGGGCGTCCCTGCCCGGTCACCTGGTACTCGGTACCGACCCCGTTGACCTCTACCCGGCTCATTGACCCTCCTGTTCCAGGACATCACGGCGAAGCTGGGGAAAGACCTTGGACACCTTGCCCAGGAGGTAGTCACCGTAGGTGCCGGTGAAGGCGCGCAGGTCCTGGCCGTCCCAGCGCCGCCGGCCGTCATTTCCGGCGGCGGCCCGGTCCGGCAGCGGCGGCACCTCCGCGGCGAATCCTGGGTCCAGGAAGAACGGGAAGGAGAGCCGGCCGTGGCCGCTGAGGTTACGGACCCGGTGCGGCGTCGACCGGTACCAGCCGCCGGTCAGGCGGTCGAGCATGTCACCGATGTTGCAGACCAGCGTGCCGGGGATGGGCGGCGCGTCGATCCAGCGCTGCCCATCCCCGGCGGGCGCGGCGATCTGCAGCCCGCCGCTGTCGTCTTGGGCCAGCAGCGTCATCAGCCCGTAGTCGGTGTGCTCGCCCACTCCCCAGTCGCGGGTCTGCGGCGGTGACGGCGGATAGTGAAAGATCCGGAACAAGATGGTCGGGTCCGCGGTGTACCCGGCGGCGAAATACCCGGCGTCCAGGCCCAGGCTCAGCGCCACCCCGGCCAGCACGGCCTGGCCCGCTCTGGTCAGCGCGTCCAGGTAAGCCAGCACCAGCGGGCGCAGCCGGGGGACCTGCCGCGGGAACAGGTTGCCGCCGTGCAGCGGGAGCCCGGCCAGCACCCGCGGATCGTCGGCGGGCAGCTCGGTGCCGAAGTACAGGCCCTCCTTCAGGTCCGGCCGGCCGGACGTGAGCTCGGCACCGACCGGGAAGAACCCGCGCCAGGCCCGGCCGCCGCGCGCCATGGCGATCTCCATTTTGTCGGCCAGCGGCAGGGCGAAGAACTCGGCGCTCGCCCCGGCCAGTTCGTCCAGCAACCCGGCCGGCACGCCGTGGCCGGTCACGTAGAAGAAGCCGCGCTCCCGGCAGGCGGCCTGGATCTGCCCGGCCACGCCGGCCCGCGCCGCGGCCGGCCCGCGGCCGGTCAGCGGGCCCACGTCGATGACCGGCAGCGCACCAGGACCACCCGGACCGCGGGTCATCGGTGGCTGAACTCCAGGCCCGCGAAGTCACCGGACTCGCGCCAGCGGCGGATGTAGCGGAAGTACGCGGAGGCGCCCTCGCGGTACCCGCCGCCCAGCGCGAATTGCCGGCTCGCGAACTGCCCCTCGTTGTTGTAGTAGCCGGGGGTGCAGTCAGCCAGGAACGAGGTCATGACCGGGTTGGGTATCAGCAGCTCCATCCAGGCGTCCTCCGCCTCCCGGGTGACCTCGGCCGCGTCGAAGCCGTGGCCGGCCATGTGGGAGACGACCGCCGCGACCGTCTTGGCCGAGTCGGTCAGGTTGTGCGGCACGTTGGCGATGACGTTGCCGCCCTGCCACAGCTGGACGTGGAAGGCGTTGGGGAACCCGTGCACGTGGACGCCGTGCATGCTGCGCATCCCGTCTGACCAGTAGTCCGACAGCTTGGCGCCGTCCCGGCCGGTCATGTCGAACCCGTACCGCCTGGTCGCCTCGGTACCGACCTCGAAGCCGGAGGCGTAAATGATGCAGTCGACGGGGTACTCGACCCCGGCCGCCATGACCCCGGCGGGGGTGATCCGCTCGACACCCTGGCCGTCGGTGTCCACCAGGCGCACCGAGGGCAGGTTGTAGGCGCCGAGGTACTCGTCGTGGAAGCATGGCCGCTTGCACAGCTGGCGGTACCAGGCCTTCAGCTGCTGCGCGGTCTGCCGGTCGGCCACGATCGCGTCCACCCGGGCGCGGATCTCGCTCATCTTCTCGAAGTCGGCGATCTCGAAGTCATCCAGCAGTTCCCGCAGGCCGGCCGGACCCGAGCGCGGTGCCGTGAGGCGGCCGCGGATCCGCTTGGCCAGGTCGGTCCATCCGTCGTTGACCAGGTCCTCGTCGGGGAACTCGCCGGCTGCCATGTTGGCCACGAAGTTCTCCAGCCAGCGCTCCTGCCAGCCGGGCGTGGCGACCCCGGCGAACCACTCGGGGTCGATCGGCCGGTTGTCGCGGACGTCCACCGACGACGGCGTCCGCTGGAAGACGAACAGCTCCTGGCACGCGCGGGCCAGATGCGGGACACACTGGACCGAGGTCGCGCCCGTCCCGATGAGGGCGACCCGCTGGCCGGCCAGGCGATCCATCGGGGCCTGGGTGGCCTGCACCGCAGGATCGCCGCCGGTGTAGGCGTAGTCCCAGCGGCTGGTGTGGAAGGCGTGGCCCGCGAAGGTCTCGATGCCGGGGATCCCCGGCAGCTTCGCCACGTGCAGCGGTCCCGTCCCGATGCCCACGAACTGGGCCGTGAACTCATCGGCCCGGTTCGTCCGCACGATCCAGCGGCAGGCGGAGGCATCCCACTCCAGGTCGGTGACCTCGGTGTGGAACAGGACGTCGTCGTACAGGCCGTACTGCCTGGCGATCCGGTCGCAGTGCGCGCGGATCTCCGGGGCGTGCGCGTACCGCTCCGATGGCACGTGCCCGGTCTCCTCCAGCAGCGGCATGTAGATCATCGCGGAGGTGTCGCACTGCGCGCCCGGGTACCGGTTCCAGTACCAGGTGCCGCCGAAGCCGCCGCCCTTCTCCACGATCCGCACGTCCCGGAGGCCGGCCTCCCTGAGCCTGGCCCCGGTGACCAGCCCGGCGAAGCCGCCGCCGATGAAGGCGAACCTCACATGGTCGCGCTTGGGATCGCGCTCGGTCCGCGGCGTGTACGGGTCCTTCAGCAGGTGGCCGAACTGACCCTTGAGCTCCAGGTACTGGTCGTTGCCGTCCGGCCGGAGCCGTTTGTCCCGCTCCTGGGCGTACCGGCGGCGCAGCGCAACGCGCTCGGCCTCGATCATGCGGCAAGTCACTCACGGCCGCGCGCGGGTCGTCAAGTGCGCCGAGCTGACTGGGTGAGCCGGGCCAGGAACGCGGCCGCCACCAGGACCCAGGCGGCGACGGCCACCCAGAGCACGAACCGGGCGAGCGGTTCCATGAACGTCAGGCGGGCGGCTTTGCCGAACGACAGCGTGGCCACGCTGTACATGCCGAGCGGGAAGACGACGCTCCACAGCGTCGGCTCGTAGGCCAGCGGCCAGCGGTGCCGGACGTGGCGCCAGAATCCGAGCACGACGAGCAGCGGGATCCACCAGGTCCCGAACGCCCACAGCGCGTAGGAGAACCCTTCGATGAAGCCCGCCGTCGCCCGGACCCAGCAGGAACGTACCGGTGGAGATGATGCCGGTGGCCATCACGAACGCGAAGTAGCCGGGATGGAGGTCCTTGATCGCGTCCATCAGTACGGGACGGCCCCCCGCCCGCCTCGCCGGTGCAGCTCACGGTAATCCGGCGACGGAGTACCCGGGGTGAGGAACTGCGCCTTGCGCAGCAGCGACTCAACCGGCTCGCCGCCCGGCAGCAGGGCCGCCAGGTGCGCGGACTGACCGCCGGGCTCGCGCGTCATCGCCGTCTGTCCGCCTCCCGCTCATTCGGGGCACGATCGGCAGGTTCAGCGTCCGGTAGGAATCATCGTCTACCGACAAGGCCACGCACCACCGCCGAGGCATGGGAAGAAGAACGGGACCTTCGCCCCTAGCGTCCGGGACGCCCGGCCCCGACCAGGAGGACCCGGGCATGGTGGACGGGCCGTTGTACTCGCAAGAACAGGTACGACGGTCCATCAACCACGTGACCAGCGCGCCGCCTGATGGCAGGCGGTCGAAGGCACAGATCCCCGCGGGTCCCGTCGCGGGACTTTCGTCCCGGTGCTTGGGCCGTTTGGCCGGTGCCCTGACCAACTGGCCGCGCATGGAATGGGGCTCAGGCAGTCGTGAGGAGACCGAATCATGTACCCGAACTCGGCGCTTTCCGCGGGCCAGTTGGCCCTTATCGCCGTCGTCGCCGCCGTGGGCCTGGCCATCTGGCTCGGCGGCGTGTTCATCGCCGCCCGCGAACCGCGACACCGCCAGAGCGGTGCCGGGACGGCATCGCTGCCGCAGCATCCGGCCGTCACGGACGAGTCCCAGCGCAAGGCGGCCTGACCGCGGTCGGCTGGCCCGGCGGCCAGGTTGCTAGGCGGGCTTGATCCGGCGGCCGGTGACGCGGTGCGGGATGATCCGCAGGAACAGTTCCCGCTCGCCGGCGGGCCACGGCTCGACGCCCGCCTCGGCGGCGGCCCGGCGCTCGGCCTCGGCTTCCACGTGGTGCGCGGGTCCCTGGATCAGCACGCTCCAGCCCTGACGTCCCGGGGCGTCAATCTCGTCGATCTCGAACGCCACCATGTAGTCCCCGCCCGCGATCCCGGTCTGCAGGTCCTCGTCCAGCGCGCTGTGCCGGGCGGTCCGGAACACGATCGCCCCGTCGTGCCACTTGTAGTTCACCGGCAGCACAGCCGGGCCGAACCGGCTGGCGTAGGCGATGCGGCCGATTCCGCCCGCCGATATCAGCCGCAGGCTCTCGGCCTCGTCCAGCTCCTCGATGACGCGGTCAGCCATGCCTGATCCTTCCCGGGTGCGGCTCTCAGTCAGACCTTAGCCTTATGCACCGCGGCCGTGACCTTCAACCCAGCCGGAACGGACCTTCGGCCCTGCCGTCAGCCTCCTCCGGCGAGGAGGCTGGTAGTGGAAGTTAATGAGCATGGGAGGCAGCGATGCGAGCCGTCGTTTACCACGGTCCTGGGCGCAAGGCCTGGGAAGAGGTACCGGACCCGGAGCTCATCGGCGATGGCGACGCCGTCGTGAGGGTCGATGCGGTCACCATCTGCGGTACCGACTTGCACATTCTCAAGGGCGACGTGCCCGCGGTGCGTCCGGGCCGGATCCTGGGCCACGAGGCCGTCGGGACGATCGAGGAGGTCGGCGACGGAGTGCACACGCTGGCGGAGGGCGACCGTGTACTGGTCTCCTGCATCAGCGCGTGCGGGACCTGCCGGTTCTGCCGCGAGGGACGCTACGGGCAGTGCCTGGGCACTGGCGGCTGGATCCTGGGCCACAAGATCGACGGCACCCAGGCCGAATACGTCCGCGTGCCGTTCGCCGACACGTCCACCTACCGGATTCCCGGCGGCCTCAGCGACGAGGAGGTCCTCATGCTGGCCGACGTGCTGCCGACCGGCTACGAGGTCGGCGTGCTCAACGGGAACGTCCGCCCGGGTGATGTCGTCGCCGTGGTCGGCGCGGGCCCTGTCGGCCTGGCCGCGATCACCGGTGCGCAGCTGTTCAGCCCCAGCCACATCGTCGCGATCGACTTGTCCGACGCCCGGCTGGAGGCCGCCAAGCACTTCGGGGCGGACGTGATCGTGAACAACTCGCGGCAGAACCCGCTGAAGGTCATCAGGGACCTGACCGGGCGGCTCGGCGCGGACGTGTCCATCGAGGCCGTCGGCACGCCTGCCACCTTCGAGCTGGCGGTCAAGGCGATCCGCCCCGGCGGCCGGATCGCGAACGTCGGCGTGCACGGCGCGCCGGCCATGCTGGACCTGGAAGACCAGTGGATCAGGGACATCACGATCACCACCGGCCTGGTCGACACCTACTCCACCTCCACCCTGCTGCGGCTGGTGGCCAGCGGCCAGATCAACGCCAAGCGGTTCATCACCCACCATTTCGGCATGGATGAGTTCGACGAGGCCTACGACGCCTTCGCCCGGTCCGCGGACACCGGCGCGCTCAAGGTCGTCCTGACCCGCCGCGGCGACGAGTAACGAAGGGGTGTTGACGATGGAGCCAACCGTCAAGGACGTGATGACCACCCGCGTCATCTCGGTCACGAAGGACACGTCGTTCCGGGCCATGACCACCGCCCTGCGCGAGCACCGGGTCAGTGCGTTCCCCGTCCTGGACATCGACGGGAAGGTGATCGGCGTGGTCTCCGAGGCCGACATGCTGGCCAAGGAAGCCCTGGACTCCGAGCCGGAAGGGATGCCGGGGATGATCGCCGGCCTGCTGCGCCGCAAGGAGCAGGAAAAGGCCCGCGGGACCACGGCGGGCGACCTGATGACCAGCCCCGCGGTCACCGTCAGCCCGGACGACACGCTGGAGAAGGCCGCCCGCCTGATGTACACCCGCAAGGTCAAGCGGCTGCCCGTGGTCGATGCGGGCGGTCACCTGGTCGGCATCATCGGCCGATCCGACCTGCTGGCCTGCTTCGACCGCTCGGACGAGGACATCCGCCGGGAAATCCTGGACCAGGTGATCCGTCATGACCTGCACACCGACCCGGCGGCCTTCACCGTCGAGGTCAAGGACGGGATCGTGACCCTGGCAGGCCTGGCCGAGACCAGCGAGTTCGGCGACGAGATCGTGCAGGGGATCCGGCACGTCCGGGGCGTGGTGGCCGTGCGCGACCGCCTCAGCCACCCGGATCCGCCGAAGGCTCCGGGTACCAGGTTCGACGTCATAGCTCGCTTCCCGGTCGATTGACCGCGCGGAAAGGAGAACAGCGATGAACGCAAAGGTCAGGGACGTCATGACCGGTGAGGTGGTGGCGGTGCGGCGCGATGCCTCCTTCAGGGAGATGGCCGCCCGGCTCCGCCAGTGCCGGGTGAGCGCGTTTCCCGTCATCGACGAGAACCGCAGGGTGATCGGCGTGGTGTCCGAGGCCGACCTGCTGGCCAAGGAGGCGCTGGCCGGCGGCCATGCCGGCATCCCGGCGGCCGTCACCGGCATCCTGCACCACAAGGACTACAAGAAGGCCGAGGGCGTCACCGCGGGTGACCTGATGACCCACCCGGCCGTTACGGTCCGGGCCGGGGACACGATCGAGCACGCCGCCCGGCTGATGTACACCCTGCAGGTCAAGCGGCTTCCCGTGGTCGACGCGGGCGGCTACCTGGTCGGCATCGTCAGCCGGTCCGACCTGCTGGCCGTATTCGATCGTACTGACGAGGAGATCCACTCCGAGATCGTCAACGACGTCATCCTGCGGGAGTTCCTGATCGACCCGGCCTTGTTCACGGTGAACGTCGCCGACGGTGTCGTGACCGTCAAGGGCAACCCCGAGACGGCGGACCTGGGCCACAACCTGGTGACCAGGATCCGGCACGTCCAGGGCGTGGTGGCGGTCGACGACAAGCTCGTCTACCCGCCGCCCGAGCGGTCGGTCGCGGGCTTGTACTTCTGACCCCGCAAGTCACCAAGGGGGAGACTGGCATGAGCATGGCCCAGGCCGCCGGACACGCGTACGCGCTGCTCGCCGACGGCAGCACGGTCGAGATCCGCCCGGCCGGCCCGGCCGACTTTGACGGGGTTAAGGCAATGCACGAGGCGATGTCCCCGGACAACAGCTATATGCGGTTCTTCAACCTCAGCCGGCGGGCGGCCGAAACCGAGGCCCGGCGGATCTGCCGGGAGCCCCGGCCAGGCCACGTGGCGCTGCTGGCACTGTCGGGCGGCGAGGTGGTGGGCTGCGCCAGCTATGACATGCCCCGGGGCTCGGCCGCACCCGGGCCCGTAGTCGAGGTCGCGTTCGCGGTCGCCGACCACATGCACCACCGCGGCATCGCCACCCTGCTGCTCGAGCATCTGGTGTCGTTCGCCCGCAGCCACCAGATCACCGTGTTCACCGCGGAGACCCTGCCCGAGAACACCCCGATGCTCAAGGTGTTCGCCGACGCCGGCCTACCGGTCCAGCGTCACTGCGAGGACGGCGTGATGGAGATGACCATTCCGCTGCCCAGCGAGGCCGGCGGCGGCACCGCCCTCGATACCTACCTGAACGCCGTGGCCGAACGGGAGCGCCGCGCGGATTCGGCCAGCCTGCGGCACATACTGGCACCCGAGTCGGTCGTGGTGGTCGGCGCCAGCCGCAGGCGGGGCACCGTGGGCCGGGCCATCCTGGACAACATCCTCACCGGCGGGTACTCCGGCCGGCTCTACGTGGTGAACCCCCGCGCCCGGCAGATCAGCGGCGAGCACTGCCTGCCCTCGGTACTCGACCTGCCCGGGCCGGCCGACCTGGCCGTCATCGCGGTCCCGGCCGCGGCGGTGCTGGACGTGGCCGAGCAATGCGGCCAGCGCGGGGTCCGGTCGTTGGTCGTGATCGCGTCCGGGCTCGACGCCGCCGGCTGTGCGGACCTGCTGGCGGTGTGCCGCCGGTACGGCATGCGGCTGGTCGGCCCGAACTGCTTCGGCGTGATCGTACCCGCCATCGGCTTGGACGCCACCTTCGCTGCCCGGCACCCGCGGCCCGGCGTGGTCGGCCTGGTCATGCAGTCCGGCGGCCTGGGCATCGCCATGGTCGATCAGCTGACCCGGCTCGGCATCGGGATCTCCTCGTTCGCGTCGGTGGGCAACAAGCTCGACGTGTCGAGCAACGACATGCTGATGTGGTGGGAGAGCGACGGCGTCACCAAGCTCGCGGTGCTGTACATCGAGTCGTTCGGCAACCCGCGCAAGTTCGCCCGGACCGCCCGCCGGGTCAGCGCCACCATGCCCGTCCTGGCCGTGGACGCCGTGCGCTCGGCGGCCGGCCAGCAGGCGGCGGCCTCGCGCACCGCGGCCGTGGCCACGCCCATAGAAACGCGGGAGGCCCTGTTCGAGCAGGCCGGCGTCATCACCACGCCCGGCTTCGAGGATCTGGTCGAGACCACCGCGCTGCTAGCCAGCCAGCCGGTCCCGGCGGGCCGGACGGTCGCCATCGTGTCCAACGTCGGCGGCGCCGGCGTGCTGGCCGCGGAGGCCTGCACCGACCTGGGCCTGACCGTCCACCGCCCGCACGGCCTGACCAGCCGTCGGCTCCGCGCGCTCGTGCCGGACACCAGCACGGTCGGCGGCCCGGTCGACACCACGGCCGCGATCTCGGCCGAGGACTTCCGGCAGTGCCTCGAACTGCTCGCGTCCGACGATGAGGTCGACGCGCTGATCGCGCTGGTCATGCCGACCGCCGCCACCGGCGACCTGGTCGCGGCCATCCAGCAGGCCGACATCGGCATCCCGCTGGCCGCCGTCGTCCTCGGCCAGCCTGAATCGGTGCGCCTGATCCCGCGTGCGGAGGGCGACGGCCAGATCCCCGCCTACGGCTACCCGGAGGCGGCCGTCGCGGCCATGGCCCGCGCGGCCCGGTAC
>Ga0335081_10015462_pt1 | contig 12342 bp, 11 predicted proteins | sample Lox_Sample_35_FD_206713 | JGI IMG/M metagenome (GOLD analysis project Ga0335081, IMG submission 206713) | Soil microbial communities from Loxahatchee National Wildlife Refuge, Florida, United States - Lox_Sample_3.5 | ecosystem: Environmental > Terrestrial > Soil > Wetlands | place: USA... | reverse complement strand
AGGGGCGGCTCGGGTCGGGTGTAGCGGAGTACCCGCTGCTGCGGAAGAAAGAAGACCCGGACCATGCGACGCAGAAACACGCGGATCACATGGAAGCGCTAGTTGCGGCGATGCAAAAAGCGATCGGCGCGTCGGGGATACGTGGGAGTGAGATCGCTGCCATGGCGCTCGATACGACGGGATCGAGCGTGGTACCGGTGAACCAGGCGCTCGAACCGCTGGATGATTACTATCTCTGGTGCGATCATCGTGCCTGGAAAGAGGCGGCGGAGATCACGCGCACGGCGCATGATACGAACCTGGAGGCGATTCGCTGGTGCGGCGGCGTGTACTCATCGGAGTGGGGATTTGCAAAGCTGCTGCACTGGCTGCGGAACAATCCGGCAAAACGCGCCGGTATGGCCACGGCGCTCGAGCATTGCGACATGGTGGCGGCGACGCTGTGCGGAATCACGGATGCGGCCGCGGTTCCGCGGAGCGTCTGCGCCATGGGGCACAAGTGGATGTGGAACCGGTCGCTCGGCGGGTTTCCGCCGGATGAGTTTCTGACCAAAGTGGACCCGCTGCTGGGTGGGATCGGGCCGAAACTTGGCGGCCGGTACGCGACTTCGGATCAAATCGCGGGGCGGTTGAGTGCAGCGTGGGCAGAGCGACTCGGGTTGTCGCCGGGGATTCCGATCCCGGTGGGCGCTTTCGACGCGCATTGGGACGCGATCGGAGCGGGAGTGCGACTCGGCGATGTGGTGAATGTGATTGGGACATCCACCTGCATCATGGCCATCAGCGAGAAGCCGGCACTAGTGCCCGGAGTTTGTGGAGTTGTGCCGGGATCGATCCATCCGGGCTACACGGGAATCGAAGCGGGGCTTTCGGCAACCGGCGACATTTTCGAAGCCATCGCCAAGCGGGCCAATTCGACGGTGAGCGCTTTGTCACGAGGGCTGGAGCACTATCGCGCCGGCGAGACGGGACTGCTGCGGCTCACGTGGGACAACGGGGACCGCACCGTGCTTGTGAATCCTGAACTGAGCGGAGTTACGCTTGGCTGGCGGCTTACGAACACGGCGCAGGATGAGCTGTTCGCGGCCATCGAAGGCACGGCGTTTCATACGCGCGTGATCCTGGAGCGCATGGAAGAGCACGGTGTGCCGGTGACTCGCATCATCAATGGCGGCGGCATTCCGCAGAAAAATGAAACGCTCAACGCTGTTTATGCCAACGTGATGAACAAACCGATTCTGGTTCCGCAGGGCGATGTAACCAGCCTGGGGTCGGCCATCTTCGCTTTTCTCGCGGCGGGAACGTTCCACAGCGTAGAGGAGGCACAGGGCGCGCTGTGCCCGAACTACAAGACGTTGCAGCCGGACGCACGCAGCGCCGCGGTGTATCAGGAACTGTTTCCGATTTACCGGCAGCTTTATTTCGGCATGGGCCGGAAGAATGCCGAGGCGGTCGAGATGGGCACCGTGTTGCCGGCGTTGCGGCGGATCGCGGCCGAGGCGCGTGGGACCGCATGATGTTGGAATCGCTCCGCGCAGAAGTATGCGAAGCCAATCTGGAGGTAGTCCGCCGCGGTTTGGTGCTCTACACCTTCGGGAACGCCAGCGGCATCGCGCGGGCCGAGGGCCTGGTCGCGATCAAGCCGAGCGGCGTGCCGTACGAGACGCTGCGGCCGGAACATCTGACGATCACAGATCTCGAGGGCCGGATCGTCGAAGGAAACCTGAAACCGTCGTCCGATCTGCCGACGCACCTGGCGCTCTACCGTGCATTTCCGGCAATCGGGGGCGTGGTGCACACACATTCGCGTTTCGCTACAGCCTGGGCGCAAGCCGGTCGCGAGATTCCCTGCCTGGGCACGACGCATGCCGATTACTTTCATGGTCCGGTTCCAGTGACGGAAGCGATGCAACCGGGAGAGATTGAATCTGACTACGAGTGGAATACGGGACAGGTGATTCTGCGGCGTTTTGCGGGCATCGATCCGATGGTGAAGCCGGGCGTGCTGGTGGCGGGCCACGCGCCGTTCTGCTGGGGCAGAACTCCGGCCGAGGCGGCGCACAATGCCGTGGTGCTGGAAGAGATTGCGTGCCTGGCGTATCATGCGCTCACGATCAACCCGGAGGCGAGCGCTATTTCGGATGCGCTCCGCGACAAACATTTCTTGCGCAAGCATGGGCCCAAGGCATATTACGGGCAGAAGTGAGGAACGAATCATGCGCACCATAGTAACGGCACTGATTTTCTTAACGATGATGCAGGCGGCGGGAATGAAGAAAACCTCTTACGGCAAAACGAAAGATGGCGAACCGGTGGATCTCTATGTGCTGACCAACGGTAGTGGAATGGAGGTCGCGATCACGAACTACGGGGGCACCGTGGTTTCGGTGAAAGTGCCGGATCGCAGCGGCAAGTTCGCTGATGTCGTGCTCGGGTTCGACAGTCTGGATGGATACCTCGGAAATGAACCGTACTTCGGCGCAATCGTCGGGCGCTACGGCAATCGCATCGCCGGGGGGCGGTTCACGCTCGACGGTCACGAGTATCATCTGGCGCAAAACGACGGCAAGAATTCGCTGCACGGCGGATTGAAAGGCTTCGACAAGCGTGTTTGGAGCGCCAAGGACGTTTCGAAGAACGGTGCGCCCGCGATTCAGCTAACCTACCTCAGCAAAGACGGCGAAGAGGGTTATCCGGGGAATCTCTCGGCGACAGTTACGTACACACTGACCGCACAGAACGAGCTCAAGATCGACTACGCCGCCTCGACCGATAAGCCGACAGTGCACAACCTGACCAATCACTCTTACTTCAATCTCGCCGGTGAAGGGAACGGCGACATTCTTTCGCACCTGATGACGATCCATGCCGACCGCTTCACGCCGGTGGACGCAACGCTGATTCCGACCGGCGAGTTCGCCAGCGTCGCGGGAACTCCGCTGGATTTCCGCAAGCCGACAGCGATTGGGGCCCGCATCGATGCCGATAACGGGCAAATCAAGCTCGGCAAAGGCTACGATCACAACTTTGTGCTGAATCGGAAAGGGAACGGACTATTACTGGCCGCTCGGGTGACGGAGCCATCTTCGGGCCGCGTGATGGAGGTTCTGACCACCCAGCCTGGCCTGCAATTCTACACGGGCAATTTTCTGGATGGGACCATCCATGGCAAGGGGGGCAAGGTCTATGGACGACGGTCGGCGTTTTGCATGGAGACGCAGCACTTCCCGGATTCGCCGAACCAGTCGAAGTTTCCATCGGTGGTTTTGAAGCCGGGCGAACACTTCACGTCGACAACTGTGTTCCGGTTTTCGACGACCTAATCGGTAATTGCTTGCTCAGCGAGCACGTGGAACAGGCGATCCAACGTGAGGTCGCCTGTTGGGTGCAACTGCGCCATGAAAACCGTAATCATCTGTTCCTTGGGATCGATGACGAACGCCGTGTAGAAAAAACCGCCCCAGTTGTACTCGCCTGGCGAGCCGAGTTCCCCCAGTGGAGCCTTCACGCCATCGATGCCGAAACCCAGGCCGAAGCCCTGCTCGGGGCCGATCTTGCCGATCTGGTCATGGCTCATCAGTTCCACCGTCTTGCGGCTGACAAGTCGCGTGTTCCCGGCCTTACCACCGTCCAGCATCATCTGGCAGAAACGCCCATAATCCACCGCGGTTGAGCACAAACCGCCGCCTCCCGAGAAAAGCTTCTTCGGGCCGCGCGAGGGATAATCCGCGGAGTACGAGAATGTCCCTTCGGTGATCGGAGCATCGGGAAAGCGGGTGAGACCCTTGTCCGGGTACCAGGTGTAGGCGGTCGCCAAACGGTTCAGCTTGTTTTCCGGGGGATAGAAGTAGGTGTCGGTCATGCCGAGCGGCTCGAAAATGCGCGACCGGAGAAACTCATCAAGCGGCTTGCCGGAAACAACCTCTATCAGGTAGCCGAGCACATCGACACCCAGGCTGTACTCCCAACGCTCTCCAGGATTGAATAACAGCGGCAGACCCGCCAGACGTTTCACGCTGTCGCCAATGGTTCCGTCGTAGGGGAGAAGCCCGTGCGCAACGTTGGCGTCCTTGTACATCTGACCGAGATCTGGATTCCAGTTATAGGTGAGTCCCGAAGTGTGGGTCATCAGGTTGCGAATCGTGATCTGTTTCGTCGCCGGGATGGTGTAAGGCGTGCCCGACGCACGTTTCACCAGCACTTTGGGATTCTTGAACTCGGGAATGTAATTCGAGACTGGATCGTCCAACAGGAAACGGCCGTCCTCGTAGAGCATCATCGCGGCGAGAGTGGTGATGGCTTTGGTCATGGAGCAGATGCGAAAGATGGAATCGGTCTGCATCTGCTTGTGCGCTTCGCGGTCCATCATGCCTTGCGCCTTCAGCCAGGCGACGTGGCCGCGGCGGGCCACCAGCGTGACCGCGCCCGCGATTCGCTTATCGTCGATGCTGCGTTGTACGGCAGCGCCGATGCGCTCCAAACGTTCCGACGACAGGCCAACGGATTCCGGCTTGGCGGGAGAGAGTTCTTGAGCAACGGCCGGAAGGCTAGCAGCCGACAGGCAGATCGTAATCGTGACGGCGGAAATCAACCGTCGCACACGTTGGCGTCCAGCGAAAACAGATGTCAGAATTAGCGGACGCAAGGCAAGCGTTACCTGCTGATTCATATCAGCGTTACTCTAGCAGCACGAGCGCCACTGGGCAAGGTTCGGCGTTTCGCCATAGCCGCTGTTGGGCTAGCCCAGAGTGAACAGCAGGGCCGCGCAGACTTCGTTCATCCGATGCTGCCCTAGCTGTGCCACCCGCCGGCCCAGGCGCAGCTGCGTGACGGTAATTGCGTTATGAAGGTCCACGGCGCATCGGCCTTTCATGCCGTCGTCTTCGCTCAGGCACTTCCGACGGCACGCCGCGGATAGTAGACGTAATTGGAGCGACGGTCACGGTGGACAAATAGCGGATTGCGCTGTCGCGGGTGAGAGCTCCACAGTACACTCCATAGGGCTGTGCTACCCATTGAACTCTGGAGGGTACCGTCGCATAATATCCGGAGCGCAGGAGGATCTATGACCAAGCGCGTTTTTCTCGCCGCTCTACTCGGCGGGATCGCCATGTTTGTCTGGACGTCGGTGGCGCACATGGTGCTGCCGCTCGGCGACGCCGGAATTAAAGAGATACCGAATGAACAGGGTGTGCTGAGCGCGATGCACACGTCGCTCGGCGAAGCTCCGGGCTTTTATTTCTTTCCCGGCACCGGACTCGGACCGGACGCGACCATGCGGCAGAAGCAAGCCGCGATGGATCAGTACGGCCAGAAACTGGCCGCCAACCCCTCCGGTATCCTGATCTATCGTCCGGTCGGCGCCAAGCCGCTCACGGCCGGACAGCTTGTTACGGAGTTTTTCACGGAGCTGATAGAGTCGCTGCTGGTGATGATCCTGCTCTCACAAACGCGTCTCGCCAGCTTTGCCTCACGCCTGGGGTTCGTGATTGTGGCAGGTATGCTGGCCACCATCGCCACCAATGTCTCCTACTGGAATTGGTACGGATTCCCCACCACCTACACGGCGGCATATATGACGACCGGAGTCGTGGGCTTCATTTGCGTGGGTTTAGTAGCAGCGGCGATGCTGAAGGAACCGACACCGGCAATCTTGGCGGCAGCGGCCTAGACGAATGGGGCAATCGTTGAGGGACGAACGGTCTTAACCTTGTTTTCCGCCATTCACTCCCGGGACGGGCAGTCTCACCTGGAATCGCGTGTCGCCGGGGCGTGACTTAAAGGTGATTTCCCCGTGATGGCTGCGCACGATACGATACACCGCGTCGAGGCCCAGCCCGAGCCCTTGGCCGACGCCTTTCGTGGTAAAGAAAGGCTCGAAAATGCGCTTCTGCACGTCCGGTGGAATGCCCGGCCCGTTGTCGCCGATCTCCACAACCACGTGATGGGGATCTCTGGCCGTGCGGATACGTAGTTCGCCTTTGCCCTTCATGGAGTCAACCGCGTTGTCGATCAGGTTCGTCCAGACCTGGTTCAGTTCACCCGGGTGCGCGCACACTTTGGGAAGAGTGCGATCGTATTCGCGCACGATGGAAACTCCCTGCTTGAGCTGGTGACGTAGAACCACCAACGTAGTTTCCAACCCGTCGTGGACGTCCACTTCCTGCTCGGGCATCTGGTCCATGTGCGAATACTCTTTGATGGCGCGGACCAGGTCGGAAATGCGCGCGGTGCTATGCTCGATTTCCTTGGCCAGGCGTCCGACCAGAAGCGACGCGGAGACGCGGGTGAGGACATCCTCGATGACATCACTGGGAAAATGGGAGGAAATATCTTCCAGGCACGCGTACTCGAACCCAGCATCGATCAAGCTGGCAGCTACCTGCGCCGCGTGCGCCACCGACCGCTTCTCAAGCCAACCGGTGATCTCGTCCTCACGGTCGCTGCGGTCCAATGGATCGAGCACCGGCGACCCCTGCTCGACGATCTCCCCTTCCAGCTTCGACAGAAACAAGCGCTGCTCCGGAGAAAGGACGCGCGCATCCAGCCGGGTGTTAGCTTCACGAAGAGCGTTGATCGCCTGCCCGAGGCTCTCGGCAGCCCGGCGTGCGGCGGAAGCGGGGTTGTTCAGCTCGTGCGCCAGACCCGCGGAAAGCTTGCCAAGAGCTGCCATTTTTTCCTGCTGCTGCTCGATCCTCGTGGTTTCTCGAATGCGATCCGCCAGCACACCTACCAATCGCTGCGCCAGTTGCGGCATGCGCTGGAGCATTTCCGGAAACAGGTCTTTGTGCAGTGATGCCACGCGAGAGTGAACCACAGCGCGCGTAGTCAGCGGAAAATGCGTGAGCCGGGAAAAAGGAAGCTGGCCGGTCACCTGTCCCGCTTTGGCGACATAGACGCGAGAATCGCTGCCGTCCGTCTCGCGCGTGCCGCGCATCTCCCCCTCGAGTATCACGAACAGCCGGTCCGCCGGAGAACCCTCGCGCAGAAACACTTCACCGGGCTCTATGATCACGAGCTTCATCTGTTGCGCGAGCCATCGCAGATCGTCCTCGGGAAGGTCGGTGAAAATCGTCAGGCCGCGCAGATCGTCCACGGTCGGGGCCGAGGCCACAACGGTTTCGGACGAAGTCACTTGCTCCACATCACACCTCGTTCAGATATTGGTGCACAAATTGGACCGCGATCGAGCCTTCCCCCACTCCGGATGCGACGCGCTTCACCGAGCCATGGCGCACATCGCCGACGGCAAACACCCCGGGGATGCTGGTCTCGAGCAGACCCGGATCGCGATCCAGCGGCCAGCCGCGCGGCCGTTTCCCGTCCTTGATCAGATCAGGACCCGTGAGGATGAACCCCTTCGCGTCCCGTTCGATCAAGCCATCCAGCCATTCGGTCCGGGGTTGCGCGCCGATGAAGATGAAAAGCGACGACGCCGTCACGGTGTCCACGGTCTTGGTAGCGGCACACTCAACGGAGATGGTCTCCAAGCGGTCCTTACCGTCAACAGCGACTACTTTGGTCCCGTATTGCACTTCTATATTTGAGGTTTGTCCGATCTCATCGATCAGATACTTGGACATCGAGGCTGCCAGCGAATTTCCGCGAACCAGCATGATCACGCGCCGCGCATATTTCGAGAAGTTCATCGCCGCCTGACCGGCGGAGTTCGCGCCGCCCACTACGTAGACTTCTTCCGATGTGCAAGAGCTGGCTTCCGTAGAACCGGCGCCGTAGTAGACGCCCGCGCCGGTCAAACGATCCATGCCGGGAACGTCCAGCTTACGCCATTGCACGCCCATAGAGAGCACCAGGGAGCGAAAAGACAATTCCGAGCCATCTGCCAAGCGTAAGGCGCGGGTACCGCTCTCAATGCACACCCCGCTCGCCTCCTGCGGCGCGAGAATCTCCACGCCGAAGCGGCGCGCTTGCGCGACAGCGCGATACGCCAGATCGGCACCGCTCAAACCGGACGGGAAGCCGAGATAGTTCTCGATCCTGGCGCTGAGTCCGGCTTGCCCTCCCGGCGCCTCGCGCTCTACGATCACCGATCGCAAACCTTCCGAAGCTCCGTATACGCCCGCGGCCAAGCCCGCCGGACCGCCTCCGACAATCGCCAGGTCGAAAATTTTCGTGTCGGACCTGCGGCGCAATCCAACCCGATCTGCGATTTGCGCCGCGGTCGGCTCTTTCAACCGCTGCCCGTCGGGGAAAAGCACCAGCGGTAGCTGGAGTTCTTCGGGAGATAGGGAAGCCAGCAACTGGCGGACTTCAGGGTCGCGGTCGGCCGATTCGGCATCCATCCAGCGGTAGGGCACGCGATTGCGAGTCAAGAATTCGCGGACATCGTAGGAGCGAGGCGACCACCGCGTGCCCAGCACGCGAATTCCTTCAAACGGCGGACGGAAGTTCGATTGCCAGTCCTCGAGCATGTCGTCCAGCACGGGGTATAGGTTCTGCTCGGGCGGGTCCCAGGGCTTCAACAGATAGTGGTTGAGCTGGATGTCATTGATCGCGCGGATCGCGGCATCTGTGTCCGCATAAGCGGTGAGAAGCACTCGTTTGGAACCGGGCGTGATCTTGCGTGCCTCGATCAGGAACTCGAGCCCGTTGGTTTGCGGCATGCGGTAATCCACCAGCAACAGAGCTACCGCCTCATTCCTTTGCTCCACCCGGCGCAGCAAATCCAATCCCGCATGGGCCGAATCGGCAGCAAGAACGCGATAGCGTTCAGCGTAGCGGCGGCGGAGGTCGCGCTCAATCGCGCGCAGGACATCCGGATCGTCATCAACCGAGAGAATAGCTGGTTTCGCCATGGGAAGCCTTGTAACCAATGATGAAATCACAGGGCTCCAGGATGCGCAAGAATCTGGCTCAATATTTAATCCCGGCGACATTTGGTACAATTCTCTGCCTGGACTATGCCTGTATCCGCAGCAAAGGATCCCCAGCAAGCGATTGGCCGTGCGCCGGAACGGCTGACGCTCGAAGAACGGTTGGCGCTTACCGGAAAGTTCATTGCTCTGGAAATCTACACGCCGGAGGCGTTGCCGCTGCGGCGGATTGAAGCCATTGGCGATTCTGTGGATCAGTGCGTGAAACAACTGATCCAGCGGAAACACGATCCCGCCCGGTTCGAGTTTTCCCGCCTGGAGCCCCCTTACTGATGGCCGGCCTACACCGCACCACGCTCGAGTGACTCGTGCCGGAGAAGCGCGCCGAACCCCGTTTTCTGTGCTCCGACCTGGTGATGCTGCGCTGGTCCGACGATGAGCGCCGCCGGCGCGCGGAAACCGTCGTGCTGGAAAATATCTCAACCTCCGGCGCATGCGTGCAGGCTGACGTCCCCGTCACCGAGGGCGCCGACGTCACGCTGGTTTGCGGCAGCGCGGAATTTCACGGATATGTGCGCTCCTGCTATTTGCGGGACGAAGGCTACTTCGTCGGCATCGAGTTCGACGCGGATTCGAAGTGGTCGAAGGCCAAGTTTCAGCCGGAGCATCTACTCGATCCCCGCACCGTCCGGCCGCGCAAGCTCGCCGGCAAAATGGTGATGTTCGCGGGCCCAGGCGAGGCATGCCTCGCCCCTGCATGGAGGTGGATCGTAGGAGCCGGACGCCCGGTTTTCGGGTCCGTTCCGGACGTCCGGCCCGCTTGATCAGTTTTTCCAACCCACCTTTTCCAGCGCCTCTTTAGCTGCCTTGGCCGTGTTGCTATGGATGGTAATGGTGTCTTGCACGTTGATGGCGTAGCCGCCGGCCAAAACGACGACGACCGCGGCTCCTTCGCGCAGAGCGGTCTCAATCACGAGCAGATCCCGTCGTTTGAGCCCTTCAAGAGTGAGATCGAGCCCGCCGAGCTGGTCTTCGCGGTACGGATCGGCGCCGGCCACATAGATGAGCAGTTCGGGGTGGAATCCATGGATGGGGAAGCGGTAAGCCGCGCCCAGGCGTTCCAGGTATTCTTCATCACCTACACCGTCAGCCAGATGGACATCCACCGAAGAGGGCGGTTTGAAGGCTGGGTAATTGTTGTACTGATGGATGGAAAGCGTGAAGACCGTGGGATCGCCCGCGAAAATGGCGGCCGTGCCGTTGCCGTGATGGTTGTCGCAATCCACCACCATGGCCCGCGTGATCTTCCGCTCCTGCTGGAGCTTGCGGATGGCCACGGCTATGTCGTTGATTGCGCAGAAACCTTCGCCATGATCCGGATAGGCGTGATGAAAGCCGCCGCCGACGTTATAGCCGACGCCCTGCTCGAGCGCCAGATGCGCAGCCAGCGTCGTACCGCCCGCGGCCAGGCAAAATCCCCGCACCATTTCGGGCGAGTAGGGGATCTCGAGTTGCATAATTTCTTCGTAACTCAGGGTTCCGGTCTTGAGACGCTGCACCCACCCGCGCGCATGGACGAGCATCAGATCTTCATCGGGCGCGGGCTCGGGTTTTACAAAATCTTCCGGCGTGGCGAAGCCTTCGGCCAGCAGTTGGTCGTGGATGAGCCGGAACTTCTCGGAGGGGAAGACGTGGTGGCCCAGGTTGAGGTGGTAATGCTCGTGATAGACCAGGTGGAACGGCAGCATGTCAGCTTAAGATGTTGACACATTGGAAGGAGCCTAGCGTCTTCAGTCGCCCAGAAACTTGCCAAAAGGACGCAAGCCTTTGACGTTGTCGCAGACCGCTTTGATCGCGGCGGTGAGGGGGATGGCTAACAACAGCCCCGCGGCGTCCCAAAGAAATCCCCAGATCATCAGCGCAACCGTCACGGCAAGCGGGTTCAGGTGCACGCGCGAGCCGACAATCTTGGGATAGAGCAGGTTCATGGCGATGAGGTGCAGCATCGCGATCAGAAAAAGAATAATCAGAAAGCTGCTGAGCGGGTTTCCGCCGGCAATCGCGACAATCGCCGGGGGCAGCAGCGCCAGCGGCAAGCCGACGTAAGGCACCAGGCTCAAGAAGCCGCTCACCGGGCCGGCCAGGAACGGATAGGGCAGGTGGATCATCCGGAAAGCGAGCGAGCTCAACACCGCCAGCAGCACACCCAGCAGAAAATTCCCCACCACGAATCCGCGCACCATGTCGCCGATGCCCCGCAGGCTCCGTGCCGCCGCCACGCGGTCTTCCCCTTCAAAGAACTGTAGAAAGCTGCGATGCATGTGGTCGCGCCAGCTCAGCATGAAGTAAACCAGGAACGGCACAAACGAAGCCATCAGCAGGATCTGGTAGAGCGATCCCATGCGCTCATAGAGCAGATCGGAGAGCGGCTTCTGCTCTTCGTGGATCCGCACTTCGGGAATGATGCCGGGGGGCGGCAGCATGATCGAGGGCACGGGCTCCGCGTTTCGCCTGCTTCGCTTGGTTGGCGTCGGGGCCGGCGCCGGCGGCGGCGCCTTCTTCTGCGGGAAAATCATGCCGTAGGTTTTCGTTTCCAGCTCGTCGATCTTGTGACGCCCGCCATCTATAACATCCGTGATCCGCTGGCTGAATTTGGGCAGTTCTTCCCACAACCCGGTCATCTGCGTGTATGCGCCCAACCCAATCAAGTACAGCAGCATCAAACCCGTGCTGCAGACCAGGAAACTGGCGACGCTGCGCGGCATGCGGGCGCGCATCAACAATCCGACGAACGGCTCCAGAATGAAGGCGATGATGACGGCAATGGTAATGGTGATGAAGAAAACGCGCGCCCAGTAAAGCAGCGCCACAATCACACCCAGAGCGATCACAGGACTCGCGGAGACGCGCAGTTCCGCGGATTTCAGTGTCTCCAGTCCCTTCAAAGGTCGTGTGAGGATCGCCACGGCGAGAACAGCTCTTTCTCGAATCTACCATGATGCCGCCTATAATGAAATCGCGGATGATGTTCCCTCGAAAGCCGTATCGCAGTTCCTCTCCTGACACATGACTCATACCGGCCGCGTTCTGGCGCTCGACCTCGGAAAAAGACGGATTGGCCTCGCCATCAGCGATGAACTGGGCATCACGGCGCAGGGCCTTGCCACCTTGCAACGCCGTAACAAGCGTGCCGATCTCGCAGCGCTGGGAAGCTTGATCCGGGAGCGCGGTGTCACCCAACTATTGATGGGGAACCCGCTGCATATGAGCGGAACAGAGGGCCGGCAATCCGCGTGGGTGCAGGAGTTCGCCGGCGCGCTGGAGAAACATACCGGGATACCCGTTCGGCTTTGGGACGAGAGGCTGACCACGGTGGAAGCTTCGCGCGTGCTGCGCCAGAGCGGCATCAGCATCGAGAAGCGCGCTGCGGCGGTGGACCGGCTATCCGCCGTCATCCTGCTGCAAAGTTATCTCGATTCGAGTGAGCGGCAGTGAGGTCATTTCGGCG
>Ga0335081_10015461_pt1 | contig 12344 bp, 8 predicted proteins | sample Lox_Sample_35_FD_206713 | JGI IMG/M metagenome (GOLD analysis project Ga0335081, IMG submission 206713) | Soil microbial communities from Loxahatchee National Wildlife Refuge, Florida, United States - Lox_Sample_3.5 | ecosystem: Environmental > Terrestrial > Soil > Wetlands | place: USA: Florida... | reverse complement strand
GAACCTGGTGGGCTTCCAGACGCGGCTCACCTGGCCGGAACAGCGCCGGGTGTTCCGCGCCCTTCTCCCGGGCCTGGCGGGAGCCGAGTTTCTCCGGCTCGGCCAGGTCCACCGCAACACCTTCCTCGAGGCGCCCAGGGTCCTCGCCCCGGACCTCTCGTCCCGCGAGCGTCCCCACCTCTTCTTCGCCGGCCAGATCACCGGCGTGGAGGGATACGTGGAGTCCGCAGCCTGCGGCCTGCTCGCCGCCCGCGCCCTGCTCGACCGCCTGGCGGGGCGGCCATTCCGCCCGCCCCCGGCCGCGACCGCGATGGGCGCCCTTCATCGCCACCTCACCGGCGAGGCCCACCCCCCGGGGTACGATTACCAGCCGACCAACGTGGTCTTCGCCCTGTTCCCGCCGCTCGCGGAAAGGCACCGCGGAAAGGCAGCCCGCAAGGACGCATATGCCGAGCGGGCGCGCAAGGAGCTCGCACCATGGATCGACGACCCGGGATCCGCCTCACCCTGACGGCGGCGGTGCTGGCCGCTTGCTCTTCCGCTCCTTCCCCAAGGGGCCTGGGCGTCCGGCGCGCGCCGGGCGCAGCGCGGGGGCTGGTCGCGACCGCCGACGGCGCCTGGCTCGCCTGGCTCGAGAGCTGCGTCGAGACCCGGGCGCAGTCCCTGCCGGCGGGGACCGCCAGCTGTGACCTGCGGGTCGTCCCCGCAGCAGGCGGCGACCCGGAGCTCGTGGCGCGCGCGGTCACGACCTTGCCTGGCGCCATGGCGGTGAGCCCCGCCGGCGCGGAGGTCTCGGCCCTCTCCGGATACGACTACGCAACCGCTTCCGGGACGCTCACGCGGTGGCGGCCCGGCGCCCGCCCCGCCGAGCTCTCGAGCGGTGTCACCTTTCATGGGTACGGCCCGGACGGCGCGCTCGGATACATCGCGGGCGGTTCCCTGTTCCTTTCGCTCGCGGGGGCCGACCCGAGGCCGGTAGAGGGCGTGACCGCCGCGGCCAGCTTCGAGCTCGCCCCCCCCGGAACGGAGCTCGTCGCGCTCTTGCGCAGGCGAGCCAGCGCGGGTGGAGAGCTCCTGGCGGTGCGAAAGCCCCCCGGCGCGACCCCGGCAAGCGCGGTCAAGGTGGCAGGGCCGGTGGGCGACTATCAGTTCGGGCGCGGACCTCGCTACGCCTTCACCCGACTCGCCCCGAAGGGGAGCGAGCTCGAGGTGGTCGAGGCGAAATCCCCGGCGGAGCCCGAGATGGTCGCCGAGGGGGTCCGCGCCTTCGCCTTCTCGCCCGTGGTCGATGCCCTCGCGTTTCTCGCCGACGCTCTCCCTGGCAAGCAGGGAAACCTGCGGGTCCGGGTCGGCGGCCGCGAGCTTGCGCTCGGCAACGAGGTGGGAGAGTTCCGCTGGGCAGCGCGGTCCCCGCGGCTCGCCTGGCTCGAGGAGTATGATCCGCGCATCCGGTCCGGGACTCTCGGCGTCGGGGGACTGGACGTCGCCCGCCGCACGCTCGGGAAGAACGTGTCCGACTTCGAACTCTCGCCGGACGGCCGATACGTGGCGTACCTCCAGCACACCACCCGGGGCGGGTACTCGGTGGACCTGCTCCTCGCCGCGCTCGATGCGTCCGACGGCGCTGCGCCCCGCCTGGTGGCCCAGAGCACCTACGGCTTCGCCTTCTCGCCCGACGGGCGCTCGCTCTACTACCGCAGCCGCTGCACCCGGAGCGGCGAGGCCTGCGACCTCGAGCGGATCGCCACCGCCGAACGAGAGAAGAGCCCCGAGCGGATCGCCGAGGGCATGAAGAGCTTCGAGTTCGACCCGAGGGAACCGGGCCGCATCCTCGTGAGCTTCAAGCGGCTCGACCGCGACGCCCTCGATCTGGGAGTCTGGGAGGGAGGTAGCCTCGCTCGGGTGGACACCCAGGTGGAGCCGGGCTCGGCACGGTTCCTGGCCGGTGACCGGGTTCGCGTCGCCTACGTCGTCTTGGACGAGAAGCGCCCGGGCGTCTACGTCGCCGAGCTCCCGGGCAGAGCCCAATAGCGCAGGGCCAAAGCCCGGGTTCTGGGAACCCGGGCCCCCACGCGCCGCCTTCCGCACACTCGCTGCCCAGGTCGCATCGAGACCTCCGTGGACGGTCCCACCGGGCGAGCGTACGCTCGCTCTACCAATCTTCACGTGATCTCTCGAGAGGAGGATCCGGATGCGACACACTGCGAGACTTTCGCTGGTGGTGCTCGTGGCCGCGCTCGGGGGGTGCGGCTGGGTGGAAGACTGGCATGGCTGGGGGAGCGGCACTGGAGGCGGCGGTGGAGGGGGGACGACGAATCCACCGGCCGCCCCGACCATCGCCATCACCGCCCCCGCCGATGGAACATCGGTCTACGGCAGCCGCACGATCGCTGTGACCGGCACGGTCTCGGGCACCGGGATCCAGTCCGTCACCGTGGCGCTCAACGGCGGCACCGCTGCGGCGGCGACGGTGAGCGGTACGACCTTCACTGCGGAGGTGACCCTCGCCGATCGCGCCAACACCGTGGTCGCCTCGGTGACGGCGAGCGGGGGCTCGGCCTCGGCGACGGCGCAGGTCACTTATCCGTTCGTCTCCCTGGTCACCTTCCAGACCGCCGAGACCGTCATCGGCCAGGCCGACGCGAGCCACGGGAACCCGAACCAAGGAGCCATCGTCGCCGCCGCGAATACCATCGCGACGCCCGTCGGGGCGGCGGCCTTTGACGGGACACACCTGTTCGTCCCCGACTCGGGGAACAATCGGGTCCTCGCCTTCACCGGGATCCCGGCTGCGGACGGGGCGCAAGCCTCCTACGCCATCGGGCAGGGCGCGTTCGACCAGGTGGCCCCGTCCGTCGGGGCGAGGGGGCTGAACACGCCGCAGACGATCCGGACCGCCGGGACCAAGCTCCTCGTCCTCGACTACATGAACTATCGGGTCGTGATCTACGACCCCATCCCGGGGGGCTTCGACTCGGGGGGCCTCGGGGCCGCTGCCGTGATCGCGGTGGGAGCCAAGTCGCTGGACGATCAGGGGACCGCCAGCTGTTCTAGCGATGGGCTCGCCCCGGAGAGCATGTTCGTCGTGGGCGATAAGCTCATCGTGGGCGACTCGGCCAATAACCGCGTCCTCATCTGGAACTCCATCCCGGTGGCGTTCCTCACGCCACCCGATCTGGTGTTGGGCCAGGACAACTCCGATGGCATGTTCGATACCTGCGGCATGAACGCCGGAGGGATCTCGGCTGCCTCGATGAATTACCCGACCGACATCTGGAGCGATGGAACGCGCCTCTTCGTGGCCGACGCCGGGAACAACCGGATCCTGGGCTGGAGCACGTTCCCCACTGCCTCGCACGCCCCGGCGGACCTGGTCCTCGGCCAGACCGACTTCGGACAGGGCGGTCCGGGGTTATCGTCGGGCACGCTTAACTATCCCTACTCCCTCACCTCGAACGGAAACCAACTCTTCGTCGCCGACTGGCAGAATAATAGGGTGCTCGTCTGGAACACGCTGCCCACGGCGTGCGGCCCGCCGCCGCTTCCCCCGTGCCCTCCGCCGAACGTCGTCTTGGGCCAGGGGAGCTTCGACCTGGGGGCCGCCAACGACGACAACCAGGACGGGACCCAGGACACAGTCCCGAGCGGCCGGACGCTCAACATTCCGGCCGGGGTGCTCTTGCTCGACGATGCGCTGGTCGTGACCGACGGCGGGAACAGCCGGTTCCTCGTGTTCGGCGCCCAGTGACGAACCCTCCGCTCCCGCGTCCGACCGGGCGCGGGAGCGGGCCGAAACTTCCCCTGGCAGGCGGTCGGTGGTACCGGATGGTCCATGCCGGCGCCGCCCCCCGAGATCGGGCGCTTCGTCGCCTACCTCGAGACGGAGCGGAGGGCCTCGGTCCACACCATCAAGGCTTACCGGGTGGACCTCGAGCAGTACGCCCACCACCTTGCGACGGCGGGGGAGGCGCTGGTTCCCGGTTCCACGGCGAGCGTGCGGGCCTTTTTGTCCCGAGCGGCGGGGACCGCCGGCCCCGTGAGTCTCGCTCGCAAGCTCTCCGCCGTGCGCTCGCTCTATCGCTTTCTCGTACGGGAGGGGCTCACCACCCTGAACCCCGCGCGCGCCGTGGCCACGCCCCGGCGGCCGAGGCGGCTGCCGCCGGTCCTCCCGGAGGCCGAGGTGGCGGCGCTTCTCGAGGCGCCCCGGCGGGCGACGCCGCTCGAGGAGCGCGATCGCGCCCTCCTCGAGCTCTTGTACGCGAGCGGCCTGCGCGTCTCCGAGCTCACCGGGCTCGATCTCGACGACATCGACCTCGGGGGCGGTCTCGTCCGGGTCCTGGGGAAGCGGCGGAAGGAGCGGGTGGTGCCCTTCGGAGGGCCTGCCGCCGAGGCCCTGCGCCTTTACCTGGAGGAGGGAAGGCCGGTGCTCGCCGCCGGGCCCAAGCGGGCGCGCGGTGCCGAGGCGCTTTTCCTGAACCACCGAGGCGGCCGGCTCACGAACCGATCCGTCGCGCGCCGGCTCTACGGGTGGAGCCGCAGGATCGGGCTTCCCCGGCATGTCCATCCCCACGTGCTGAGGCACTGCTTCGCGACCCACCTGCTCGGGAACGGCGCGGACCTGCGGGGGATCCAGGAGCTTCTGGGACACGCCTCCCTCTCCACCACCCAGCGCTATACCCAGCTCGACTGGAAGCGGCTGGCGGAGGTTTACGATTCCGCCCACCCGCGCGCCGCCGCTGCGCCCGGGGGCCCGGCGGGGAGGAGCCGCCCCCGCTCGCCCTGACCCCGCTCCCTTGTTGCCCCCCCGCGCGCGCCGCGATACGCATGAGCGATGCGCGCGCTCCACGGCACGACCGTTCTCTGCGTCCGCCGGGACGGGCGGGTGGTGATGGCCGGCGACGGCCAGGTGACCCTCGACAAGACGGTGATGAAGGCGACCGCCCGGAAGGTGCGGCGGCTGGCGGAGGGCCAAGTCCTGGCGGGCTTCGCCGGGGCCACCGCCGACGCCTTCCAGCTCTTCGAGCTCTTCGAGAAGAAGCTCAAGGAGCACGCGCGCTCCCTGCCCCGTGCGGCGGTCGAGCTCGCGAAGCAGTGGAGGACGGACCGGATGCTGAGGCGGCTGGAGGCCCTCCTTCTCGTCGCCGACCGCGAGCACGTGCTCGTCGACTCCGGCGCCGGAGACGTCCTCGAGCCCGACCCGGTTGAGGGCGGCGCCGCCAGCGCCATCGGCTCGGGGGGCCCCTACGCCCTGGCCGCGGCACGCGCGCTCTTGTCGCACTCCGCCCTCGACGCCCGAAAGATCGCGGAGGAGTCCTTGAAGCTGGCGGCCGAGATCTGCATCTACACCAACGCCAACCTGGCGATCGAGGAGCTCTCGTGAACGCCCAGGAACTCACCCCCCGGGAGATCGTCGCCGAGCTGGACCGCTACGTCGTGGGGCAGGCCGCCGCCAAGCGAGCGGTGGCTCTCGCCCTCCGTAACCGCTGGCGAAGGCAGCGCGTCGGCGCGGAGCTTCGGGACGAGATCCTTCCCAAGAACATCATCCTCATCGGCCCCACCGGGGTGGGCAAGACCGAGATCGCACGGCGCCTGGCCCGGCTGGCGGGAGCGCCCTTCGTCAAGGTCGAAGCCTCCAAGTTCACCGAGGTGGGCTACGTCGGACGCGACGTCGACGCCATGGTGCGCGACCTGGTCGAGGCGGCCGTCAAGCTCGTCAAGGAGGAGGAGATCGAGAAGCTCCGGGAACGGGCCAGGGAGGCCGCCGAGGAGAAGGTGCTCGACGCGCTCGGTTACGGGGGAGGGCTCGGGCTCGGGTTGCGGAGCGTCGGGGCGCGAATCCGGGGCGAGGGGGAAGGGGAGCACCCCGCCCCCGCCGGTTCCCGGGAGAAGGCCCGGGCCCAGCTCCGAGCCGGGACCCTGGACGACGAGGCGGTGGAGGTGGAGATCGCCGAGCGGGCCGTTCCGGTGATGCCCTTTTTGGGCCCGGGGATGGAGGACATGGCCCAGGGGCTCCAGGACATGGTCCAGGGGCTGGGCAATAACCCCATCCTCTCCTTGCTGGGGGGCGGACAGAAGAAGCGAAAGCGCCGAGTCCGCGTCAAGGAGGCGCTCGAGCTCATCACGCAGGAGGAGGCCACCCGGATGGTGGACATGGAGCGCGTGATCCGGGACGCGCTCGAGCGAGCCCAGAACGCCGGCATCGTCTTCATCGACGAGATCGACAAGATCGCCGGCGGCGAGGGAGCGGCCGTCCGCGGGCCCGACGTCTCCCGGGGCGGTGTGCAGAGGGACCTGCTCCCCATCGTGGAAGGCTCGAACGTGAACACGAAGTACGGGGTGGTGAAGACCGATCACATCCTCTTCATCGCCGCCGGCGCCTTTCACACCTCCAAAGTCTCCGACCTCATCCCCGAGCTCCAGGGGCGTTTTCCCATCCGGGTGGAGCTCGCTCCCCTCTCCCGCGAGGATCTGGTGCGCATCCTGCGGGAACCCCAGAACAGCCTGGTGCGGCAGTACACCGCCCTCCTCGCCACCGAGGGGGTCGATGTCCAGTTCCGGGACGACGCCATCGACGAGGTGGCCCGCATCGCTGCCGAGGTGAACGAGCGAATGGAGAACATCGGAGCGCGCCGCCTGCACACGGTGATGGAGAGGCTCCTCGACCCCGTCTCCTTCGACGCCGCCGAGCTGCGCGGGCAACGGATCGTGGTGGACGCCGCCACGGTCCGCGAGCGGTTGCAGGGGATCGCAGAGGACGAGGACCTCTCGCGGTACATCCTGTGAGACACTTTGCTGGAACGGTCCGCCCCGCCGCTGATATAAGCGCTGCATGGCGGGCAACGTAGAGTGGGCCGAGAGAGCGAGAGCCGTCCTCACCCCGAACTACCGGCAGCAACCGATCGCCCTGATCCGCGGGGAGGGGTCCCGCCTCTTCGACGCCGACGGCAACGCCTACTACGACTTCTTGGGCGGCGTGGCGGTGGACGTCCTGGGCCACTGCCACCCCGCGCTGGTGAAGGCCCTGGAGGAGCAGGCTCGCACCCTCTGGCACGTATCCAACCATTTCTACATTCCGCGCCAGGTGGAGCTCGCCGAGGCGCTCCTCTCGGTGACGCCCTTCGCAAGGCGCGCCTTCTTCTGCAACAGCGGCGCCGAGGCCAACGAGGCGATGCTCAAGCTGGCGCGCAAGTACTTCGCCGACCAGGGTCGACCCGAGCGCCACGAGATCGTCTCCTGCCTGGACTCGTTCCACGGCCGGACCCTCTTCACCGTCACCGTGGGCGGGCAGCCCAAGTACCGCCAGGGGTTCGAGCCGGTGGTGCCGGGCGTCCGCCACGTTCCCTTCGGCGACCTGGCCGCGCTCGACGCCGCCCTGACCGAGCGGACCGCCGCCTTCATCGTCGAGCCCATCCTGGGCGAGTCCGGCGTGGTCCCCGCCCCGGAGGGCTACCTCGAGGCGGCCCGGGAACTCACCCGGGCGCGCGGCGTCCTCCTGTGCCTGGACGAGGTCCAGACGGGCATGGGGCGCACCGGACGGATGTGGGCGCACGAAGGGCTCGGGATCGCGCCCGACCTCATGACCGCGGCCAAGTCGCTGGGCGGGGGCTTCCCCATCGGCGCCTTGCTCGCCACCGAGGAGGTGGGGATCCACCTCAGCCCCGGGAGCCACGGCTCGACCTTCGGGGGGAACCCGCTCGCCTGCGCGGTGGCACTGGCCGTGCTCCGGGAGCTCGGGTCGGGCGTCCTCAGCCGCTCGCGGGAGGTCGGAGCGCGGCTCAGGGCCGGGCTCGAGGCCCTCCGCCCCGGCGGTCGGCTCGCCGAGGTGCGAGGCCGGGGGATGCTCCTCGCCCTGTTGGTGAAGGGAGTGGCCGCCGGAGAGGTGATGCGCACCGCCCGGGGAGAAGGCGTGCTCCTCAACGCCATCGGCGAGGACGTCCTGCGGCTCGCCCCGCCCCTCACCCTCACGGCGGCCGAAGCCGACGACGCGGTGGTTCGCATCGGTGCGGCGCTATCCAGTGCGCCCACGCTCTAGGAGCGTCCATGGCGAGAACCCCACGCCAAAAGCGCGACTTCCTCCGCCTCACCGACCTCGATCGGTCCGAGCTCCTCGAGCTCCTGGAGCGCGCCGCCGAATGGAAGCTGCTCAGCCGCGGCGGCCCGCGCCCCTTGGTGGGGCGGACCCTGGGGATGATCTTCGAGAAGGCATCCACCCGCACCCGGGTCTCCTTCGAGGTGGCCGCCTACCAGCTGGGCGGGAGCGCGGTCATGCTCTCGTTCCGCGACACCCAGCTCGGGCGCGGCGAGCCCATCAGGGACACGGCCCGGGTGATGGCCCGCTACGTCGATGCCCTCGTCATCCGCACCTTCGCCCACGCCACCGCCGAGGAGATGGCTCGGTACGCCGACGTGCCGGTGGTGAACGCGCTCACCGATTCGTCCCACCCCTGCCAGCTGCTCGCCGACCTTCTCACGGTCGCGGAGCGGTTCGGCGCCGATGCCCTGGCCAAGGGAGCGGTCCAGGTGGCCTGGGTCGGGGACGGCAACAACATGGCCAACAGCTGGCTCGAGGCCTGCGCACTGCTCGGTTTCGAGCTCAGGCTCGCCTGCCCATCCGGCTACGACCCGGACGCATCGCTCCTCGACCGGTGCGGCGGGCGGGCGCGCCTCAGCCGCAATCCGGCCGAGGCCGCGACCGGCGCGCACGTGATCAACACCGACGTCTGGGCGAGCATGGGCCAGGAGGGAGAGGCCGAGGAACGCCGCCGACGCTTCGCCGGCTTCCTCGTCGACGAGGCCCTCCTCGCACGGGCCCGGCCCGACGCGATCGTCATGCACTGCCTCCCCGCTCACCGGGGCGAGGAGATCGCCGACGCCGTCATCGAGGGGCCGCAGTCGGCCGTCTTCGACGAGGCGGAGAACCGGCTCCACGCCCAGAAGGCCCTGCTCGAGCTGCTCATGGCGGGGCGCTGAACCCGCGTGGACCGCCCCGACCGGGGGCGGACCGTCGTGCCGGATACCCGGCCCCTCCTCGGGGCTTCGCCTCGCCTGAGGGGCATCCGTCTCCATGCGGCCGGCTTGACCCGAACCTGCCAAAGGCCCCAGGCTCTCCCCTCTCGTCCCGGAGGCTCGACTGACCGACGCAGCCCCGAACACGGACGCCATCAGGCCCGGCGCCCTCTCGGCCCTCCTCGCGGAGATCGTTCGGGCGCCCGCGGAGGGCGCGACCTGGCAGCGCGAGCTCAGGCCCGGCGACGTCGTGGGGCGGTTCGAGATCGTCCGCGAGATCGGGCGGGGCGGTTTCGGGGTGGTCTACGAGGCGCGGGATGGGCAGCTCGGGCGGAGCGTGGCCTTCAAGGCGGTCCGGGCCGGGGACCAGGCGGCCCTGCGCGAGGAGCGCCTCCAGCGCGAGGCCGAGTCGGCGGCCCGGCTCTCGCACCCCTGCATCGTGACGGTCCACGACGTCGGCCGGTGCGAGCAAGGGCCCTACCTCGTCCTCGAGCTCCTGCGCGGAAAGAGCCTCGCCCATCGGCTTTCGGCGGGGCCCCTGGCGGTGCGCGAGGCCCTGCGGGTCGCCGTCCGGGTGGCCGAGGGGCTCTCTCACGCGCACGGGCGCGGGGTCGTCCACCGCGATCTCACGCCCGGGAACGTGTTCCTGTGCGACGACGGCCAGGTGAAGGTTCTCGACTTCGGCCTGGCCCACGCCTTCGGGCAACCGCGCATCGCCGGGGGGACGCCGGCCTACATGGCCCCGGAGCAGTGGCGCGGGGCGCCGGAGGACGAGCGAACCGACGTGTTCGCCCTCGGGGTGATCCTCTACCGGATGCTCTCGGGGGTCCTGCCCTTCGAGGAGGACGGCGGCGGGTCGGTCACCGGTTCACGGCGCGCGAAGAGCCTGGAGGTCCCCGAGGCGCCCGCCCTGGGCGCCCTCGTCTCGCGCATGCTGGAGAAGGATCCGGTCCTCCGCCCCCGGAACGGCGGGGAGGTGCTCGCCGTCCTCTCCACCGTGCAGCAGGAGCTCGAGCGGCAGCCCCCTCAGCCGAGGGCCCTGGTCCGGCCGCGCCGGGAGCGGGCCCGTCTGGCCCTCTCGGCGGGTGTCCTCCTCGTCGCCACCCTCGTCGCCCTGGCCGTCCTGCTCCATGCCGGGCACCCCGTCGCGCCCAAGGCGGGACCCCTGACGGTGGCCGTGGCCGACTTCGCCAACCGGACCGGCGAGCCCGACCTCGACGGCCTCTCCGGGATGCTCATCACCTCGCTCGAGCAGTCGCAGCGGCTGTCCGTGCTCACCCGCGTCCGGATGCTCGACCTCCTCCACCAGCTCGGCCGCGCCGGGGCGGAGAACGTCGACGAGCCGCTCGGGCGCGAGGTGGCTCTCGCCGCCGGGGCCCGGGCGCTCGTGCTCGCCACCATCCGCCGCTTCGACGATCTCTACGCCATTGAGGTCCAGGTCCTCGACCCGGTGCGCAGCGACTACCTGTTCACCCTCAAGGAGGAGGGGCGCGGCAAGGGGAACATCCCTGGCATGATCGACCGGCTCTCGGCCCGGACCCGGGAGCGGCTCCGCGCCGAGACGCCCGCGGAGGTCAAGGCGAGGAGCGTGCGGGTGGCCGACGCCACCACCGCCAGCTTCGAGGCCTACCAGCACTACTTCCGCGGGGACCAGCTGAAGGAAGCCATCCGCTACGACGAGGCCATCGCGGAGTACCGGAAGGCGCTGGCCCTCGACCCGACCTTCGCCCTTCCCCACTGGCGGATCGCCTATTTGGGCGAGTTCACCGGCATGAGCGAGGCGGATCGCCGGGCCGAGATGGAGGCCGCACTGCGGTACGTGGACCGCGTCCCCGCCAAGGAGCGCCTCCTCTTCCAGGCCTGGGAGGCCCACCTGGAAGGCCGGGAGGACGCCGCAAAGGCGCTCTACGCGCGGGCCGCCCAGGCCTACCCGCAGGACAAGGAGGTCCTGTTCCTCGCCGGAGACCTCCTCTTCCACGCCGACAAGGTCAGGGAAGGCCTGCCCTACTTCGAGCGGGCGGTCGCCCTGGATCCCACCTGGACCCCGGCGCTCATGCACCTCACCGACAGCCTGAGCTGGCTGGGCCGGACCGACGAGCTCGACCGGCGGGCGAGCGAGTGGGTGGCGAGGGCGCCCAGCGCCGCCGCCTACTGGGCCCTCTCCTACTCCAAGGTGTTCGCCGGGAGGGTGGACGAGGCGGTCGACGCCGCCCGGCGGGGGTTCGAGCTCGACGGCTCGCCCTTCTCGAGGGCCCACCTGGCCGAGGCCCTCATCCTGGCGGAGCGGTACGAGGAGGCCGAAGAGCTGCTCCGCCCTTCCGCCGCCCCCGGGGCCTCGAAGCTCGAGCGCGTCGCCACCGCGGATCTCTTGGTCGATGCCCTCGCCTACCAGGGGCGGCGGCGCGAGGCCCTGGAGGCCATCGAGACCGTGCCCGAGGACGCCGCCCACATGCAGGGAGCACGGGCCCAGATGCGCTTCGAGCTCTTTCTCGGGGACCCGAACCCCCGCCTCGCCCTGGCCGAGGCGCCCCGGGTCGCGGAGCTCGTCACCGATCCGAAGGAACGATCGATCCTCCCGATCGGGCTGGCCGTCCTGGGCGACGCCGATGGGGCGGCGCGGGAGGCGGCGCGGCTCGAGCCCGGCCCGGAGCGCAAGCTGTACGAGGCGGTGGCCTTGTGGCGCTCCGGCGACCGCCGGGGAGCGCTCGACGCCCTCCGCGCGCTCGCCAGACCCCCGGAGTCCTCGTGGGGGGTGAGGCCGGCTGCCCTCTACTTCCTGGCCGAGGTCGCCTACGAAAGCCATAGCTATCGGGAGGTCGTGGACGCGGCCGAGGAGCTGCGGCTCATGCACTCGAGCCTCTGGCGTTCGTGGGGATATCCCGGAGCCCTCTACCTGGCCGCGAACGCGCACGAGGCGCTCGGCGACCTCCCCAAGGCCCGCCAGACCCTCGACCGCATCCTTGCGCACTGGACGAAGGCCGACCGGGACCTCCCCATGCTCGCGAAGGTCAAGGCGATGCGGCGGCGGCTCGGTTCGGGATCGTAGGCGGACCGGGGGAACTAGACGCCCTTCCCCTAGACTCCCCCACCATCCCAGGTTCCCGGGGCCCGCCGCCCGCGCGACCTTAGGCCGCAGGGCGTGGTAAGTAGGCATTCTGACGGGTTCGTTGACCGGCCGCAGCACCGGTCGGTAATCTCGGAAGACCTCGGGGGCGAGGGAACGTTGAGCGTCGATCGCGACAGCGGCGTGGTGTTCGATCCTGCGGAGCTGTCCGAGGACGTGGACCTCGATCTGGAACGCCGCAAGGAGATCCTCCGCGCGGAGTCGCTCATCGGCA
>Ga0335081_10015459_pt1 | contig 12345 bp, 14 predicted proteins | sample Lox_Sample_35_FD_206713 | JGI IMG/M metagenome (GOLD analysis project Ga0335081, IMG submission 206713) | Soil microbial communities from Loxahatchee National Wildlife Refuge, Florida, United States - Lox_Sample_3.5 | ecosystem: Environmental > Terrestrial > Soil > Wetlands | place: USA... | reverse complement strand
TTTTTGGTACGGGGCGTCGAGTGTGCCCACAATGTGGACGGATACTAAACGTAGACGTTAAATTCTGTCCCCATTGCGGATACGATTTCAGAAAATTCCAAAGCTCAACAACACATTACTGACACACAATCCAGCATGCATTGGACAACAGTGATCGATGTTTTAAGTTTAAGGAGTGTGTGTAGTCCTCTTTTGGACACGTGCACATAAGAGATGAGCTCACGGTGGTGTCTTATACTTGTCCACAACCATGTGAACAAAATGGTTCGAAATTATGGGTTGCATCTTTCGGATACGTGAAAATCTTCTTGCCGTAGCGAGAATTACAAGTCGATGAGCAAAGTTGATACCGGGAAAGTTGCTGGCATCGTTGATCGTCCTAGTAGCACTTGTCGAACTCGCAGTTTCTGAAACATCCGCTTCGCCCCTACAATATTCGACGACAACGACTACGATTACATCTACTCTCACAGGTCCAACGGTTACTGAGACAATCACAGAGACGCAGTCAGTGTCCGGCGGGATCTTACAGAATCCTGCGTCAGCTTACCTCGTACTGATTCTTGGACTGTTGATTGTTCTGATGCTCGAAGGAGTTGTGTTGGTTGTTGCTAGGAGGCGAAAGCTTTGAGCGAAGCCAGAACGCAGGCCTGCTTCCTCCTAGTGTTAACAGCGTCAGTGACTATATTCTTCTGCCCTACCGTATATGCTCAGGCAGTATGTCAGGTCACAATTACACATGACTATCCAAAACAGACTTCACCAAGTCAACGCATCTCGATTGCCTCTCACGTTTCCGGAACATGCACCTCCCCTTTCATGACAATCAACTCCTATTCAGTTCGAGTCGACGTGACGAATCCCAATCGAGCTCTAATATCATCCAACAGTACCTTTAGTGGATATGGTTCAGAAACATTCTCGGTTACGGTCATCAATTCTGTAACGACGCCTTCATCGCCAACTGAATGGTCCCTTGACTTTCTTGTTTACGTTTTCGCTGGGGACGCTACAGAACCAAGCTACACAAAAGCTGAGACAGTCGGAATACAGGTCGGTCCAAGTGTTACTTCATCTGAAGTATTAACTCTCACCGCCGTTCTAACAACTATGGTTCATCCTATCATTGCTACGACTGAAACTCTTACCGAAAGCCTGCTTCCCCAGACCACGTTGCAAAGCATTCTTGTACTCCTCCTACTCGCAGTCGTAGCAGTTTCAATAGTATTGAGTCGGTCCCGGAAACGTATGGATCAAACGAGAGTCTACTAATCAAACAAGTAACGTTGCCATGAGAATAGCAGAACGCATATGACGTACCTCAAACCTTGGACCCGTTAGCCTATGTTCGAAAGGGATTAGATCGCAAAGCTCTCTAGCTTATGGCTTCTGTATGGCGTATGATGTTTTGTGAATTCACTCCATGGACGTTTTCAAAAAAGAACAATAATGCTGGGTTTCCTCTCCATATCGGAGGCTTGCCAAGGGTGGGTGCGCTTACTAAGGAGCTCTTTCTCATGTGGATGGCTTGCATTCCCATCATTCTATTTCAGACCACCTTCTTGCAAAGAGGTGGGCCAATCCTCGCCGCCGCCGTCGCGCTTGAAGTGTTGATAGTTGGATCTGGATCCTTGCTCGTATGGAAGCTGGGAGGATTCGCGAACGTGGTCACAAAAGTGCGAGAGATAACCCGAGTCTGGGATTATTCTCCCGAAACCCAACAGAAACCTCAGCCTACAATGCAGCCGAAATTCTGTCGATATTGCGGGACCAAGCTCACAAGAGAGGGCTCGCGTTGCGAGAAATGCGACCGGGAATTGATGCAACGTCCGCGGTAGATCTCGTCGACCACTTCGACGCTGGCAAGTTTAAGGAGTCTCATTCGCGAGGACGATTACTTGAGACGCGTAACGGACAGACAACACAACTCTCTGCTCGCGCCCACAATACCTGCAGAACCTTGCCTTCGGAGGCAAATTTCTACCACAGTAGAAGCAGTGAAGTATTTGGAACTGGTCTTGCGATTCGCCATCAAATATTCGAGTCTCATCACATGAAGTTATGATGTTTGACGGAACACTCTCCGCAACGCGCATGGGTTCATACCTACCGTTTCTCCTCAACCTCGACTCCGTTCCTGATCAAGATGTTATCAGAGTGACAAAACCATCTATTATCGAACTCCTCTTTGCTGAGTTGAACCATTGTTCGACCACAGACTCTGCAGATTGAGCGTGACAGATTACCTTTCTTGTCCGGAATATCATCGGTAGGTCGAGTTGATAGATATTGTTGACCGTGGTTTTGCCGTGATTATGCGGTGTGTCATATCGAAAGACCGGACTATCCTAAATGAATCAAATGCACCGAAGGGTCGCGACTCACAAGCAAAATTCATTGATAAGTCGGCGTTAACAGAAAGTGCAATACATCTTTTGAGCATCCTCGTGGTCTGCGCTTCATGGTTAGTCGAGCTAATCGAGCAATCGAATCGATGAATAAAGGAACTTTACAAGAGGCATGAGATTATGCGTGAAAGAACGAAGTCCCTAGTGCAAGTTAATCTAATTGTATGCCTACTTCTGTTTCCGCTGCTGATCGAGATACAAATTGCACAATCCCAATCATGTGGAGCGGCAAGTGAAGATATCTACACGCTTCCGGCCTGTGCCGTGGACCTCGCAAGCGGTGAATCAGGCAGGTTCACTAACTCAGCTCGTCTGCTCGCAGTTACACCGAGAATAATCGTCGCGAAACCTGGACAAGAAGTTTCAATCACGATAAGCTATCAGATCTGGCTTCCGGAAAATAGCTCAGGGAGTATTGCCGTTGGCACGTTTGGCCTCCAGCTTGTGTTCATTGGATCATGGGAGCCAAGATCTCCATCAGATTATTGGGTTGTGTACTCAGGGCACCCGCCATCGATGAGCCCAGGCAAGACAGGTTCTGCCTCATTTCATCTGACCGCCCCAAATGCGACTGGGAGCTATTATTTGTGGTTCTGTTTCACGTACCCGTTGTCAACCAGCAATCCTCTGATTCCAAATCTTGCATCAGCTTGGGCTATGCTTAAACCTCCGGGATTCATCAAACTCCTCATTCCATCCCAGTCACTAACGGCGACTATCAAATCGAGTATAACGAAGACAGTCATTTCGCCGCCCATCCCAAACATCCCTCTTGTTCCTGTGGTCATAGTGGTCTCGTCAGCGCTTGCTGTAGTCTTATTGTTTCGCAGAGTGAAACGAGAACGCACGAATCGATTGATTTGCGTGAAGTGTGGGTTTCATAGTCCGGCAGGCCATGAATTCTGTAGCAAGTGTGGAAGCCCCTTGGGTGAAAAGACGAGGATTTGGGGCTAGTGACCACAACATCGCCATAAACCTCCTTGAATGAAAATCGACTTTCCCAGAAGTTGATCGGTTGAGGGGGCCACAAATTAGCTGCGTAGATTCTTGTCCAAGTATTCTCTATCCGTCATGATTCCGTATGGCATTTTTGCCCAAGTGCATTCGATTCAACAATAATGCCCACCTCCTACCGTTAGCATGTCAAAGGGGATTCTGCAAGGAATTAGCAATCGCTGCGCAAACGAATTGCAGACCGAAACTTAACTGTTCAACTTCACTCACTCTTACCACAACAAGAGGAGGTGACTGAAAATGAGTAGAAGATTTCTGACAATCTTGATCATCGGTCTTGTGACGGTCTTGATCTTTGCGCGACCCGTGTTTTCTCAACAATCAGAACCTCCGCAACCTCCGTCCGATCCCAGCGCCCCGTGGAATCCGCCATCGCCATCTGGAACGGGGAATTCTGGTGGACCGTATCAATTTCTGATCGTTCCAGGAGGGGGCGGCGCTGCTGCAGCTTGGATGACTGATTATGCTTACAACAAGAAGGACGTTTTCAAGGGAAGCGAAACTATGTATCTATGGGTTGTCTCTCCCTTCAGCTGTTATTGGCTCTGGTGGTACGAGTACTATCCACCGGGCAACCTGCCTCAAGGACGGTGGATGTGGCCATATGTTTGGTACGGCCCTACCAATGGTGCTGGAACTTATGTGATAGGGCCGATCTCGCCGGAGCCCAATGAACCACGTGGCCTTCATTCCGAGAGGATTTGGCTCATGGATTGCGCTTCGTTACAGTTCACGGATACTATTGCAAGATGGACCTATCAAGTCGATCCGAGCGTCACAAGCGTGACTTCAGCGATCTCTTTGTCGCAGACTCAGACAACTCCTGGCCAAACTGTTTCTGTTAGTGCTTCGCTCTCACCCATACCAACCGGCGGAACATTGAGCATATCTGTGAGCCAGAATGGCGCACTTCCAACTACGATAAGTTCCAGTCCCGCGACCTCAGGCAACCTTGCAGTATCTTGGACTCCACCTGGGTCCGGCAGTTATAGTTTCACGTCTACCTTTTCGGGTTACATTGACACTGCCTCAAATGTGCAATACTCTCAATCGTCAAGCGCACCAACAACATTAACCGTAGCCTTGATTCCGACTACCCTGACGCTCAGCGCATCGCCTATTTCGGTTTCAATAGATTCGCTTACCAAAAATACACAACCAGTTACCTTAAGCGGCATCCTATCTCCTACAATCCAATCTGCTCTCGTGGTGGTCGTGATAGATGGGCCTTCTGGGAGAACTGTGAGGACTGAGGTTGTAATTGGCGGAGCCTTTAGCGACTCATTTACACCTACTCAGGCAGGAGCTTATTCAATCTCCGCATCGTATGAAGGCGATTCAAGTCATCAACCGTCCCAGGCTTCCCAGACTATCTCAGTCTCTGAAGACCCGACAACCCTCTACATGGTAATCGTTGCAAGTGTTGCGATTGTAGCTGGCGTCGTCGTAGCGGCAGGTAGACGAAGGCGAAAGTCAAACGCCAAATCTTCACTTGCGGGAGCGAGCTTGGGAGCACAATGGATCGCTTGCCCGAATTGCAGAACTATGAACAATCCAACGGCGACTTTCTGCAGACATTGTCGAACAAGATTGCATTAATATGGTTAGAATGTTGCGAGACACACCCCTCCCTCTTTTCCTTAGTTTTCATCTTATTTCCACTTCCATTCTCGATTGATTTTCTCCAGTAAACTGTTGAACTGAGAATTCTTGTGTCCAATATCGCATGATTTTCAAATTCTCAGATTGAATCGAATTAGAGATTTCCGCAGAAGGAGTGGACGAATAAAAACCGCTTAATTCGATCCTCCCTCCACGCCATTTTCGACGAACCCGGACTATGACGAATGTTCCCGAATATCGAGATATCGAACGGCCGAGGGCTGGGCGTATGGACGGAAGTTTTCACATGACCTGCGTCGTTTGGATGCTCGAGTACTTGTTATTCCTTAAGTAATCGAATCGGAAGGTAACTCATGTTGCAGCACGAAGATATTTTGACATATAGTGAGATTGAAGTAGCACTTGCGTTGAATTTTCTATGCTGGTGCCTTTGACGGTTTCCAGACTGGGCCTCACGTTGTTTCGATATTGGCCGATTGCACTGCTTACGATTGCTAGTTTCCTAACGATAGCTGATGTCGCCCAGTCTTCCCCGATCAGTTTAGCGCAAGCACAAGCAGGGGACTACTTGACAGTTTCCACCGACAAGACGCAGTATTTTCTTTTGGAGACGGTGAACATTTGGGGGCATGCGGTAACTCCTGACACGACCTGGACTTATGCTTGCGCTGGAGGCATGACCCCATGCGGGTTGAGTGTTAGAATCAGCATCTACGGTGCCAACGGAGTGTTGATTCTTGATGCGATGAGCGATGCTAGTCTAGGAGATTACAAGTCTTACTACTTTTCATGGTTGATTCCCTGTAATGTTGGTGGGATGGGATTGGGCGACAACTATACGGTTGAAGCTTCGATGCAGCTTGGGAGCGAAGAAATCTCCGGACGTACAACTATTTTCATTGGATTACCAATGGGTGCAACGATGGAAGCGCTTTCGATTGCGACGGATAAGCCGGCATACGATCGTGGCGAGACTGTTAGAATCACCGGCCTCTTCCAGTCAGGCGCAATTGAGGTGCTCAGTCCTGCATTCGTCGAGATTTACGTCAACATTACTCAGTCGCCATTCCCAGAGCATCGTCTGGTCTTTGAAACAAGACTCCACAATTTAACTGCTACAGTATACTCATCGGCCAATTGCGCACCAGTAGATTATCCATACGGGGAAGACTACCCGTTACCCAGCGTGTATTTTGCCACGAGTTTCAAACTATCGCCGAACACTGAACCTGGAATTTACCTGGTTCGAGCGGTGCTCACAAACTTCACAGGGAGATACGGACAAGTTGGGATTTTGGGTGGAACTGGCCAAGCGTTCTTCACAGTTGGCCAATTGACATACACCACAACTTTGGCCGAGATGACAACATCGCTTCGTGAAATGACTTTTCTCACTACGGAATCGTCGAGTTTGGAAACGGCTCAAATTCAAGGAACCCTTGTGCTTACATCACTCGTTACAACAACGCTACCTGAATTTCACTATGTCGTCGGAGTTATCGCGGTGTCTCTCGTTCTGAGTGTGTTATTGACTAACTCATTCGTCATACGTTGCAGGAAGAGAAAACGGTCGACTTCCTGACGCCCTGATCTATGCAGAACGGTACACGTTTACGTCGGGCAATAGAATCGCTCTGGTCTCCAACCAAAACTTATTGCGGCTTCGGGCCGCGCCCCGCGTTGAAGACGAAGGTCATGTATGCTCCGCGATTTGGCGTATAGGCCAACCCTACAACATCCTTATCGCGCAGAGGCTCCCTTGCAGAAGGCTTCAGAACATTAAAGGTCGAATTACTATGTTTAACCGCGGTTCGGTTGACGCTGTTCAAATCCTCGATCGAACATTCTCCTGAAGGAGTGACCCAGACTCGCGCGTGATGTTTCTCAATATACTTTTGAGGGTCTTCTATCCGAACTTGAAGAGGTTTCTTGAATCCATGAGTCTTGCACTCAGAGTCGCAAGCGTGAGCGCGTCCCAAGTCAACGAACCCTGGCTTGAGCTCATAGACCACGCCACCTATTGCAAGGCTCGGCAGAGGGACCACCTTGGTGTTCGGATTCGCGCTGACTGCGGCAATCATCTCCTCTGTTGATTGATAGCGGTGTTCGGGGTCTGCTGACATTGCTTTCTGAATTACGTCAGAAATTGCGGTTGATATTTTCGAGTTCACTTCGTTGGGGGGCTTTGTTAGGCCCTCGGCCGAATTGTGCATGTAGTCAGCAGGGCTCTTTCCTGTGAGGAGGAAGAACAATGTTGCGCCAACTGAGAATATGTCGCACCTAGCGTCTGACCAGCCCTGGGAGAGTTCGGGCGCTGAATAGCCTCTCTTGTCAATCCTTGTATTATGACCACTCCTGGAACCCAAATCGCTGTTCAGAAAAATGCTCGTCCCGAAATCTATCAGAACCATCCCCCTCTCACAACTCATCAGGAGGTTGCTTGGCGAAACGTCCCGGTGAACGACGCCCTTTGAGTGAATAAGGCCAAGGGTGCGAAGTAAAACTAGAATCTGACCAGTCGCATCGCTCTCACTCATGGGCTTTCGGGCGTACACCTCGTTCATTGGTTCTCCACTCAAGTATTCCGTTACGAGAAAGGGATAGGATGGATGAGCCAATTGATCGATGTATCTCACAACATGAGCGTGAACCAACTCGTCGTTTCCGACTAGAAGTTCATCGTTTAGTCGGCGAAGCACTGAAGCTTCGATAAGGAGCCTCTCGATTTTGATTGCGTCGTGGTCATTGTTGAGTAGTGGTGACTTAACTACGACTCGGCGTCCGACACTCGATTGCGCATCCCAGACGATTCCCATCCCGCCAGTTGAGATCTTCCGCGTGAGAATGTACGAATCACGTTCGCACCTCACTAGCGACCCGACCGACAAGACTAGTCTGGACCTCGGACCGACAGCACTCCGGATAAACCCACAGGCTTAAGAGATTTGACGCTCAGAACTGGTCGAAGCACGCGTAGGTGCAGCTTTCTATTGATCGCATTTTGAGTTCTGCTAACTACCGACAAAAAGCGGACAGATTTGGTTTTTGCGACCTGTCTAATCTGCATTCCTCACTACACGGGTGCGACCACCCATTGGTCGATGATTTTAACAGCTTGCCTTAAACGCAGGGAAAACTTGCGGGAGAGATTATCCAGGAGTGGATCGTTCTACGAATGATAAGAGAACGTTACGTAAGGGCCTCGGTTGGCATTAAAGGCGAGAGCTACTATATCGCCGCTTGCCAACATGTATCCTCTACCCGGGTCCAATTGCTCAAAAACGAATGTAGGCAGGCTTCCTGTCCTTGAAGTTCGGAGAATAGCTGTACCATTCAGACTGTTGAGGTCTTGGATCCAGCAAACACCCGCCGCGTCCAGCTGGATTCTCGCGTGGTGTTTGCCGATGAACCTTTGATTGTCATAGATTGCTACCTCGGGGGAACCCCAGAAGCCCATGCGACGACAAGCCTCCAATGGACAACCGAAGTGGGCTCGTCCAACTATGGCGCCTTTAGCCACCTGATACGACCTGCCGGCAACTAGGATACTCGGGTTGGGAGATGGACTTTGGACTAGACTAGGCATAGGACGGCCCCTAACTGGTTCCCTATCGGCTCTTTGAAGCGCTATCATCCGAAGTGAGTCCCGACGGACGAAAGGATATGGGTTATGTTGCAAAGAATGTGCATTTTGATTGCATAAGGCTAGACAAGGACGGACTAAAACATGGATCGACTAAGGAAGCCGTGTTCGTGCGTCATGTTGGGTCAAAGCCTGGAGAGCCTATCCAAGAAACAAATATTTCAATTAATTCCACTTATTCCACCAGTTCCTAGTGGCCGACACAAAATCCACCTAAAGCTATCAGACTGCTTGACATGAACAACAACGTTCAGCGATGAAGTGTACAATTCACCCTGGTCAAGAGGCGGTAGTATGGGACCCGGCGTTCGGGTGGATCTGTGAATTTACTCATGTTACGACAAGGCGAAATAACACAAGTTCTCGAGTCAGTGTAAGATAGAGTTGGTCGGGACCTTCTTTCGAGCCTACGTATCGCTGGCGTCGTGAATGAAAGAAGAAGGTGACCGAGTTTCTCATCGGTCACTTCGGAGTTTTAATGCGGAGTTATGGCATGGTGTAGGTTAGGTTTGGCCGAGTAGGTAACCGAGAATACTCACGTAGTCGACATGGTCTTGTGGTACACAGGCGTTGCATGGTATCGTGTTTGTGACTGGATTGACTATTGTTGATGTTAGTGTGTTTGTCATAGTTGCTGTGCCAGTGACGGTTGCGGTGCCTCCTTTTGTCAGGTCGTCATAGACAACGTGTCGGTAAGTATCCTGAGTACCGTCGTAGTGGGTTAGTACCAAGGTGATTAGACCGTTGGCTTCATTCGTTGTTTGGACGCTTATGACAAGGTCACTTGGGTCTATCGTTGCCTGCCCAGTATAGGATTGGTAGTTATACCAGCCAGTGTAGTCGCAGTAATAGTAGCCGTACTGATCGTAGTAGCAGTTAGTGTAGTAATACGGGTAGTAGGAATAGTAATAGTTGTAGTATTGATCGGACACCCATGAGATACTCCCTTTGTAGGTTTGGATTTGCTGCTGTGTATTCGTCTGATAGGTCTGATACGATACTGCCAAGGAGGTGGATTGACTTACCGTCGTCGTAGTTCCTGGAACCATAATTGTCCTGTGAACGGGAATGACTGGGATTACCAGGACAATTATGATCAATGCAGCGAATATCAGCCATGAGGGAATTCCTCCAACGTTACGTTCCCAGAATGGTTGAGATGTAACGGGCTGCATCGGCTGAGCGGTAGGAGTGTACGGGGGCAGAATTGTGGTAACAGTTTTGCCGCATCTAGGGCAAAATTGGCTGTTCGGTTTCAGTGGAGTTCCGCATTGTCTGCAGAAGGTTGGATGGGACAAATCTTCCACCAGGAAAACCTTCGCCCTAGAACGAATAATAGGGTTACGTTGACATCAGGGTGAAGAATCGTTGTATTGAACCAAACTTCTTTCAGCCCCCAAAAACAGCCCTCTAACCGTATCGAACATCAACGTCCCACTTTAGGAAAACAACTGAGCAGCTCTTTAGCCGCAAGGAAGAGTTGAGCCGCCCAAAATCGGCCGTCTTCGTGTCTTGCCTACAGTTTGGGTTTTCTGAATCGTATAATTGTCGACCCGAGTTGGTACATGTCACTGTCATCAAGAGCAGCGCGGTCTATTCGAGCGAGGTTGTTTCGTTCAATTTTCCATGAGCCGTTTCTACTATTGAGATCCTCGAAGATCCATTTTCCCGACTCGTAAATTACGCGGGCGTGTTTCCGAGACATGTATGGATCTCGCACGACCAAGTCGTTGTCGTCGTCCTTGCCGATGGTGAATTCGTCCTTGCCCAAGTTGATTTCGAAGACTGTTGGTGGTTGTTTAGTGAGTTGTTTCCTTATCGCTATCTGCATCGTTTCTGATTGAGACTGAAGATCCTGCACCTTTCTCAACCGATCCAAGTTGAGCATGGCTTGAGATCGCCCCGCATCGGTCGTGAAGTAGGTAACGAACCCTCGTTCGTCGTTCCGCGTCGTACCAACGAGCCCCGACCTCACCAATTGCATTAGAACTCTTTCAGCGCCACGATATCTCTCAAAATCCAAGCCTAGTTGTCTTGCGATTCGTGATAGCTGATTGATGTTGAATGTCGGGTGTCCTTCGGCAGGAAAACCGGTAATTCCGAACGGTGGCTCAGATGCGGCCGCTAGAACGGCTAGGTAACGAAGCCGCTCAAAGCCTGGGTCAGTGTTCAGTGTCTTTCTAATGATCGGATCTGTGATCGAATCAACGATGGACATCTAGAGCCCATTCGAGATTCGCTTTTCGGCGACCATGGCATCGGTCTTACCGAGTCTTGAAAGTGAGATTCAAGCCCAGTGATGCCACGTCTATTATGTCGTCGTTGTTGAGTTTCCTTTTCTCGCCAGCATCAAGGAGCGCGCCGTTCACGCTTGTGCGATTCAGGCTTGGCTTCCAGCCGTTAGGGCTGTTAGCGTCGGCGCCTCCATCCTGTATGTAAAACGCGCTCGCGTCGCGTGTAATAGTGAAATGTGCCCTGGAGACTTCGTTCACGCTCTCAGGTTTAAGTTGCCTTAAGAAATCACTTCTTCCAAATATTCGAATGGGTTGGGTTACTCGAATCTCCGACTTGTCGGGCAAGACAACCACGGCACTTGGTTGCGGGGGTGGCCGAGGTTCCTCCCTGGGAATTGGTTTCTGGAGTGAGGTGCCATCCCTTTCACAGAACCAAGAATCGGGTTCATTCATGAATCCGCATGTGGGACAGGTGATCATTCCTCCCGCCGACGTGGGGGGAGGCGGGGGTGCGGCAAATCCTTGTGGTGACAATTGACTGCCGCATGATCCACAGTAAATATCGTCTGTTAGAATCGGTTGACGACAATTCGGACAAAACGACAAAACTTCACAACTCCTGTGCCTTTCTTGGTTTAGTTTTCCTCAGAACAGTAGTTTCTCTTCGTAACCTCTTTTTATCATCTTCGCTCATGGTTCCGGGAACCAGTTTTGTGGCCTCGTCGTGCACCACTCTCAGCTGAGTTACGGCGGATTCTAGGCTGGGATTTGACTTCACCACTGTCGGAAGATTTTGGTCCGCCAAAAGTGTTCTAATTCTGGTCTCGACCTGGTCTCTAGCCACCGTCTGCCCGTCAATCCAGTGCTGAACTTGAGTGAGACCGTCCCCCGCAACCCACAACAATCTTGGGTAGGGATCCGTCTCAATACTGGCTAGTTTCTCGTCATCGGTGTACGTTACCGCGAGGGAAGATGAAAGCGTCCCAAGTTGGATTTGAGCCACTTTGTACTCTCCTGATGGTCTGGCCGAAATTTTGACCCTCAGGAACATCGTCTGATCCTCCCCTGCTACGATATCCTTCAATCGGAATTCATAGCGTGGGGCAGTGTTGGGTAAAGTGAGCTTGGAGACCATTGGTCTCAAAGTGTATGCATCCGCTATCTCAACGCCCTCGTTAGCCGTAATAGATAGGGTGGGGCTCCTTACAATTGTACGAGCCATCTGCGTCACTTCCTCCGCGAATATGTCGTTCATGTAAGTTGGTTTGGAGACATGATACCAAAGCGATCCCGTGGTTTGAGCGATGTCCATTAGCAATTTCTCTTTGTAATCCTGGCCAACTCCGATAGTAGTCACAGGGATACGACTTTGACTAATCTCACTCGCAAGCTTCACGAAGTCCTTCTCTTTCGTTTTTCCCCG
>Ga0335081_10015458_pt1 | contig 12345 bp, 8 predicted proteins | sample Lox_Sample_35_FD_206713 | JGI IMG/M metagenome (GOLD analysis project Ga0335081, IMG submission 206713) | Soil microbial communities from Loxahatchee National Wildlife Refuge, Florida, United States - Lox_Sample_3.5 | ecosystem: Environmental > Terrestrial > Soil > Wetlands | place: USA: Florida... | reverse complement strand
CCGTCGGAAGATCGGCTGGTGTATAGGTTCACCCGCGTACTCGTCGTCCTGGCGCTGCTATAGCCCACCAAAGCCAGATGGGCGCCCTGACCTGCGCTGATGCCGCGGGGATAGCCTACCCACGCAACATGGACGCCCCCCTGCGGATCCACCGTCGCTCCGCCCCCCAAGGCGCGTACTAAATTCAACTCGGGAGCTACACTGCTGACCGCGAACGTAATCCCGCCATCATGCGATGCTGCCACTCGCATCTCTCCATCGGAATTGAACCCAAGGTACACATCTTGACCGCGCACCGCCAACACCGGCTTGTCCACATCTTCCCTGCCGCGGTTCGCAATCACCACCGACCAGCTCTGCCCAAAGTCCACCGACTTGGCCACCATCGCGTCCATGCTCCGGTCTTGCAGCCAGGCCGCATACACCGTCCGATGGTCCGCGGGATCAACCACGATCTGCGGATCAAACTGACCCGTAAGGTGCGAAGTAATCTGCCGCGGCGGTAGCCAGCTCACTCCGTTATTATTGCTGACCAGCAGCGTCATGGAAGGTAGCGGACAGTCCGGGCAGATGGGCATTCGTCCGTACTGCGGATAGAGTATGTACAGGTGGCCATAGCCGTCGGCCGCAATCGCCGGTTCCCACTGGTCTCCGGTCTGGTACCCCAGCCGCACTTGCGGGCTGAACCCCGTCCCGCCAACCGCTGCGCGCAGCGATGGCGCCAGCAGCAGCGCCAGACAAAACACCAGGGCATACCGTGGAATCCCACGCTGTGGAAGGGTTAGGGTCACAGAACCTCAAACCGGCTCGGGAGGAGAAGCCTGCTACCGGAGTTTATTGCGGAATCCCCCCGGCGTCAACCGCTGCCGACCGGCTTCTTCGCGACCTCCGCGAACCCTCTGTGTCCGTTGCGCTTACCTTATCTTGGACCGCGCGAACGGAGGCTGCCCTTGGTATACAATCGGCCCTGCCTTCGTTTCGCGATAAACGCCCGCAGACAGCTGCCGGACTCCCAGGAGGCTCGATCTGATCGGCCGCACGCTCGCCCACTATCGCATCACCGCCGCCATTGGCGCTGGCGGGATGGGCGAAGTGTATCGCGCCACCGACAGCAAGCTCGGCCGCGAGGTTGCGCTCAAAGTGCTGCCGCCTGACATGGCCCGCGATCCCGAGCGCCTGGCTCGCTTTCAGCGCGAGGCTCGTGCCATCGCCGCGCTCAATCACCCCCACATCGTCACCATCTTTTCGGTCGAGGAAGCCGACGGCGTGCACTTTCTCACCATGGAACTGGTCGAGGGCCAGTCGCTCGATCGCCGCATTCTCGAGGGCGGCCTTCCCGTCGAGCAAATCGTCGAGATTGCCAATGCCTTGGCCGACGCGCTCGCAGCCGCGCACGAGAAAGGCATCGTGCATCGTGACCTGAAGCCCGCCAACGTCATGGTAACCAGCGATGGCCGGGTTAAAGTGCTGGATTTCGGCCTGGCCAAGGATATTCGCGCCGACAGCTCCAACAACGCCACTCTAACCTCCGCGGGCCACACCCAAGCCGGCATCGTCATGGGGACTCCGGCCTACATGTCGCCCGAACAAATTGCGGGCCGTCCCCTCGATCATCGCACCGACATCTTCTCGCTCGGCATCATCCTTTACGAGATGGCCACCGGTCGCCGCCCCTTTGAGGGCACCTCTTCGGCGGAGTTGGTCTCGTCGATCCTGCGCGACACCCCCGCTGCCATCACCTCGGTGCGCGCGGATTTACCCCCCGATTTGGCCCGCATCATCCGTCGTTGCCTCGAGAAAGACCCGCGTCACCGCGTCCAGACCGCGCGCGATGTCAGCAACGAATTTCGCGACCTCGAGCGCCAGTCCTCGCCGGCGGCCACAGTTCCCGTCTCGCGTGCCGTAGCCGCCACGCCGGTCTCGGGCGCCGCCCGCACCGACGAAGGCTTTTGGGTCGCGGTGTTGCCTTTCAAATACACCGGCGCTAACGCGGATCTCACCGCCTTGGCCGAAGGCTTGACCGAGGACATCGTCACCGGCCTCTCCCGCTTCTCCTACCTTCGCGTGATCGCTCGCGGCTCAATCGTGAAATATTCCAGCGAGTCAGGAGATGTCCGCGCCATCGGCAAGGAACTCGGGGCGCGCTTCATCATGGAAGGAAGCCTGCGCCAGGCAGGAACCAGGCTGCGCCTCGCTATGCAACTCGTCGATGCGACTTCTGGCGCCCACTTGTGGGCGGAGACCTACGATCGCGCCTTCAATCCCGAAGCCGTTTTCGAACTCCAGGACGAACTCGTTCCCCGCATCGTCTCCACCGTCGCCGAAACCCATGGCGTTCTGCCCTACAGCATGAGCCAAACCCTCCGTAACCGAAACCCTGACGAGTTGACTCCCTATGAAGCTCTGCTCCGCGGCTTTGCCTATTTCAAGCATGTCAACGCGGCCGACCACGCGGGCGCCAGGGCGGCGCTGGAGAAGGCCGTCCAGCAATCCCCCGGCAATGCCGATTGCCTGGCCATGTTGTCCATGCTGTACCGCGAAGAATACAACCACGGCTACAACCTCCGTCCCGACCCGCTCGGACGGGCGCTGGCGGCGGCCCGCCGCGCCGTGGACGCCGCCCCCTCCAATCATCTCGCCCATCACGCGCTGGCTTCGGTCTTGTACTTCCGGCGGGAACTGCAAGCCTTTCGCAGCGCCGCCCAGCGCGCCATGGAACTCAACCCCATGGATGGATTCACCCTTGCCTACATGGGTTTTCAGATTTCCTTCTCCGGAGACTGGGACCGCGGCTGCGCTCTGATGGAAAAGGCCCGCAGCCTCAACCCCAACCATCCCGGCTGGTATTGGTTCCCGCCCTTCTTCAACGCCTATCGCAAAGCTGACTACCGTGCTGCCCTCGAGTTTGCCCTCAAGGTCAACATGCCCGGCTTCTGGCGCAACGAACTCGCTCTCGCCGCCACCTACGGACAACTCGGCGAGTTGGAGATGGCGCGTAGCGCCGCGCAGGAACTGCTGGCCTCGCGCCCCGAGTTCGCCACCACGGCGCGGGAAGAGTGTAGAAAGTGGTGGGACGCAGAATTGGTCGAGCAAATCCTCGAGGGGCTCCGTAAGGCGGGACTGGAAATTGCTCCAGAAGGAAAATCTGCCGCCCTCGCGGCTAAGCCTGAGCTTGTCTCCACAACCGGATCCGGCGCTACCCGGACTGACGAAGGTTTCTGGGTCGCCGTGCTGCCGTTCAAGTATGCGGGTACAAGCACCGAACTGAAAGCCCTGGCAGACGGCCTGTCGGAAGAAATCGTCACTGGCCTGTCTCGCTTCTCCTATCTCCGGGTGATCGCCCGCGGCTCGACCGCGAAGTATTCCAGCGAATCCGGCGATGTCCGAGCCATCGGTAAAGGACTTGGCGCGCGCTACGTAATGGAAGGCAGCCTGCGTCAGGCAGGAACCAAGCTGCGCCTCGCAGTCCAGCTCATCGACGCAGTGTCCGGCGCTCATCTCTGGGCGGAGAACTACGAACGCGCGTTCAATCCCGAAGCAGTCTTCGAACTCCACGACGATCTCGTACCCCGCATCGTCTCTACCGTCGCCGACCAGTACGGCATTCTGCCGCGCAGCATGAGCGAGTCGCTGCGTGGTAAGAGCGAAGACCAACTGACGCCACATGAGGCCGTGCTCCGCGCCTTCAGTTATTTCACGCGCATCACCCCCGAGGAACACGCCGCAATTGGGAAGATTCTCGAACGCGCCGTCCACGACGCTCCCGATCATGCCGATAGTTGGGCCATGCTCTCCATGATTTATCGCGGCGAATTTGCGCAGGGCTTCAATGCCCGGCCCAACCCGCTGGACCGTGCTCTGGCGGCCGCACAGCGCGCCGTGGATCTGGCTGCTACCCATGCTCTTGGTCACTACGCGCTTGCCACGGTTCATTTCTTCCGCAAGGAGATGATCCCCTTTCACGTCGAGGCCGAGCGCACCCTGGCGCTCAATCCGCTGGATGCCTCGGTGAGAGCCTATCTTGGCTTGCTGATAGCCGCTTCGGGTGAGTGGGACCGCGGCTGCCAGATGGTGGAGTCCGCCATGCAGCTCAATCCCAACTGTCCGGGACATTTCTATTTCGCCAGATGCTGCAACGGCTACCGGCAGGGCAGGTACGCGGAAGTGCTGGAGGCCGCCGCTCGTGTCAACATGCCGAGCTACTTCCACACCCACGCGTTGCGCGCGGCCGCGCTCGGCCAGCTGGGCCGGCGAGAAGACGCACAGAAGGCCTTGCAGGATCTGCTGGCTCTTCGTCCTGACTTCGCCGACGCAGCCCGCCAGGAGTATGCCAAATGGTACAGCCCCGAGCTCGTCGAGCAACTGATCGACGGCTTGCGCAAGGCCGGCCTGGAGATTCAGCCGGAGGAGGCAACCGCAGCCCCCATCCTCGTGTCCGCCAGTCCCTCCGCATCCGCCTCTGGCGCGGCCCCTGCCCAGGAACGCTCCGCACCTGATAGTTCCCGCAACCCACGCCGCTCGTTCGCCTTGGCGATCGCCGTCAGCTTGCTCGTCATCGCTGCTGTCGGAGTCGGCATTTATCTGAAAGGCTCCAAGGCCGGCCGGATTGATTCCATCGCCGTGCTGCCGCTCGACAATCGCAGCAACGATCCCGATGCCGACTACATTTCCGATGGCATCACCGAAAGCATCAACAATAGTCTGGCGCGCTTGCCCAGTCTAAGCGTGACTCCACACAGCCTTGCTTCTCACTACAAGGGCAAAGCGATGGATGTCCGCAAGGTTGGCGATGAACTTCACGTCCAGGCCGTGCTCGCGGGCAGCGTGGTGCAGCGCGGCGACGACCTCACCATTGACGTCGAGCTCGACGACGTCCGTAACGGCAAACAACTCTGGGGCGAGCAGTACCGCCGCAAGCTGGCCGATCTGCTGGTTGTTCAGAACGACATCGCCCGGGAGGTTTCCCAGCGCTTGCGCTCGCAACTCTCCGCCGAAGAGCAGAAAATTTTAACCAAAGGCTCCACCGACAATCCTGAGGCCTATCGGCTCTACCTCAAGGGCAAGTACTACACCTATAAGCTCACCAAAGAAGGTTTTGATACCGGCATCGACTATTTCAATCAGGCCATCGCTGTTGATCCCAACTACGGCTTGGCCTACAGCGGGCTGGCTTTCAACTACGTGAACCAGGACGATTGGTTTCTTCCCCCGGGCGAGGCCGTGCCCAAAACCAAGGAAGCCGCCAAGCGGGCCTTGGCGATCGATGAGTCCGACGCCATGGCCCACCTCGCAATCGCCATCGTCGCCCACTGGTATGACTGGAATTGGACCGTTGCCGAAACGGAGTTCAAGCGGACGATTGAACTGAACCCCAACAGCTCCGAGGCCCACTGGTACTACGCCTGGTTTCTGGCCTCGATGCGGCGGAACGACCAGGCCATTGCCGAGGTCAAGCGGTCCCAGCAAATCGATCCTCTCTCGGCGTTTCCCACCGCCGGCGTCGGAGTACTTTATCTGTTTACACGGCAGTGGGACCCGGCCATTGCGCAATTGCGCCGCGCCATCGCCATCGATCCAACCTTTTGGTTTAGCTATTCTTTCCTCGGACGGGCTTATGAACAGAAGGGAAAACTGCCGGAAGCGATCGCCCAGTTTCAGCGCGCCCTCGAGTTGGAAAAGGAAAATGCTGAGATCTGGTCCGGCCTGGGCAACGCTTACGCTGTATCCGGTAACGCGGGCGATGCCCGGAAGGTCTTGGATCATTTGAAAGAGTTATCTGTGCACAACTGGGTCGCTCCCTACAACCTCGCGGTCATCTATGCCGGCCTGGGTGAGAAGGATCAGGCTTTTGCTCTGCTTGAACGCGCCTGCGCGGATCGGTCTTACTACATGCCATCATTTCTTATGATGGACGAGCGGCTCGACAATTTGCACTCCGACCCTCGCCTGAATGACCTCCGACGCCGCGTCGGACTGCCGGAGTGACCTAAGCGAGTCGGCAAGAGTCCGTCAGGCCTCCGCTACCACGCCCGCGGTGCTCATCCGCCTCTCGAAGCGATCCGCCGGCCTGTCGTCCAGCGCTGTCGGACCAGGCGGACGCGATCCTCGAAACCCCCGGCGCGTGGAATGGCCGTGGCCTACGGCGTGAACTCAAAGACGATCCCGGCCTCGCGGTTTCCCCCGGATGCCGTGGTCGAAAACAGATTACCCGAGGGATCTGGATTCAGCCCGTAATAGGGATATCCCCCGTCAGGCTTTTCTTTGAAGCGGTGCAGAATGGTCTCTTTCACTCCACCCTTCGCTGGACTCAGCTCAAACACCGTCCCGCAGTCACACGCGGGAAACCCTCCCATCGAGGTCGTGCCATACAAATTCCCCGCCCCGTCAAAGACCAGCGTGCTGGTCGGATAACCGCCGTCCGTCCCCTCTTTGAAGCTGTAGAGCACGCTCTCCTGCTTTGAGGTCCCATCCAGTCTGAACACGGTTCCCACTCCGTCCACTCCACCAAAATAGGTTGTCCCATAGAGGTTGTTCTTTCCATCCGTGATCAGGCCGCCATAAGGAAAAGCCGCGTCCGGCGTGCCCTTGAAGGCGTAAAGCGTGGTGAATTTCCATTTGCCGCCTCCGGTGGGAGACGCGCGAAATACCGTGCCCGCGCTATGCGCTCCGCCCAGCTCGCTCACGCCGTAGAGGTTGCCGCTCCCGTCGATCAGCAGCAGCCCCAGCGATCCCACTCCCCCGTCGTTGCCGCCCGTGAACGCGTGGATCACCGTCTGCTGCCAGGTGTTGCCCTGAAGCGAGAGTTCGTATACCACCCCCTCGCCGAACTTGCCGCCATCCGGAGTCGTGCCGTAGAGATTCCCCGCCCGGTCAAAGACCACTCCTCCGCCGGGCCCAAACCCATCATCGCCACCGGTAAAGTTGTACAGCACGTTCTCGGTCCAGTTGCCATTATTGTTACTCAGCTCGAAAACCACACCGCAACCATCGCCGGCGCAAATTCCACCATCGCCTCCCGCCACCGTCGTCCCGTAAAGATTGCCATTCCCATCGAAGGTCACGCCGCCATAAGGGTTCTTTCCGTCCGAAGTTCCGGTGAAGCTATACAGGACAATCTCCTGAAAACCACCCCCCGAAGCCTTCAGTTCGAACACAGTGCCATATCCGTAGGACCCGCCGCTGACCGTCGTACCGTACCCATTGCCCGCAGAATCAAAACTCAGCTGCGTTGCCGGATCCGATCCATCATCCCCGCCGCTGAAGCTATATACCAATTTTCCATTGCTCGCCGCCCACGCGCTGCCGGCAAGCATGGCTGCCGCCAAGACCATCGCCAGAGTCTTTCCCGCCAACCGCCCCAGGTTCCTCATTGTCCACTCCACGCCAAAGAAGTTGCTTCCGTCGCCACACACTCAGCGGCCTGCCACTATAGCACTCAATCGCGCTCCCAACGCCGGTTTTGACGTACTTTTTACAAATGTAGCGGCGCCGGATCCGGGCCTTCTCTCCGTAGGTGAATCCCCTGCCTATTGTGACTTTCCCCTGCCCCGCTGCATCCAATACAATCATCCCTTCTACTTAGGAGCCACCATGTCGAAAGCCATTTTTGCCGCGGGATGTTTCTGGGGAGTCGAAGCTACGTTCCGCCAGCTGCCGGGCGTCACCTCAACTCGCGTCGGCTACACCGGCGGCCAGACCAGCAATCCTACTTATAAAGAGGTCTGCACCGACCGCACCGGCCACGCCGAAGCAGTCGAAGTTACCTACGACCCCGCCAAGCTCTCTTACGAAAAGCTGCTCGACGTTTTCTGGGAGAACCACGATCCCACCCAGGTCAACCGCCAGGGCCCGGACTTCGGCACCCAATACCGTTCCGCGATTTTCTTCACCACTCTCGAGCAGGAAACTGCCGCCCGCGCCTCCAAAGCTGCGCTGGAAAAGTCCCACCGCTTCTCGAAGCCGATCGCAACTCAGATCCTTCCCGCCGTAACTTTCTACGAAGCCGAGGACTACCACCAGCAGTATCTGGAGAAAAAAGGTCTGGCCAGTTGCCATATCAAAGCCTGACTCGCGAGCTGTCTCTCCGCGCGCTGTGGCCGGGTGGCCTCCGTGTTCCTGCGCCCTCGTGGGGAAAAGTCCTGCGCTTCCCGACCGGCAATCTGCCTCTTAAGATCTTATTTTCCTTTGTGTCCCTTCGTGCTCTTTGTGGTTAGTGCTCTACTCGGCACTCTCTGCGGCTGTTCTCTGCGGCACTCTGCGATTTAAAGCTTTCGCCTTTCGCCCCCGACCGCCTACGCCGCCGTCAGCAAGACCGGCTCGCCCTTGGTGATCATCAGTGTGTGCTCGTAATGCGCCGAAGGTTTCCCGTCCGCCGTGCGCACCGTCCATCCATCCTTCGCTAAGATGACCCGCCCTGATCCCGCCGCGATAATCGGCTCCACCGTAATCACCAGCCCCTCCGTCAAGACCTGACTGGCGTCTGGATCCGCATAATTTGGCACGCGCGGTTCCTCATGAATCGTGCGTCCAATCCCATGTCCGCCCAAGTCCCGAATCACCGAGAACCCGCTGCGCCGCACCTCGCGCTCCACCACCCGCCCAATCTCCGACACCCGAAATCCCGCCCGCGCCACCAGCATCGCCTTCTCAAACGCCCGCTCGGCACACGCGATCAAACGGCGGCTGGCTTCCGAAACCTCACCCACCGCCACCGTCTCCGCCGCGTCCGCCATGAATCCATCCTTCTCGATGGTCACGTCCAGCTTCACCAAATCACCCTCCTGCACCACCCGCTCTCCCGGAATGCCATGCACCGCCTCTTCATTCAGGCTGATGCAGTTCGTCCCCGGAAACTGATAAACCATCTGTGGCGCCGACTTCGCTCCATGCTCCCACATGACCACGGCCCCAACTTCGTCCAACTCCGCCGTGGTCACTCCCGGCCGCGCCGCTTGCTTCATCGCCTCAATCATTTTCCGCACAATGCTCCCCGCCGCCCGCATGCCTTCCAACTCCTTGGGATCAGTGATCGACACCGACTTCTCGCCTCCTCTACCCTATCTCCTGCGATGGCCGCCGCGGACCGAAAAACATCATCAGGATGAGCCCCACTGCATAAAACGTCGCTACCTGCGAGAGTGAAAAACCTATCATGCGCAGCACCAACCCAAACACTGCCACCGCCTCGCTCAACGCATAAGTCAGGATATACCCCATCCGCCAGCGCCCCAGCGCAGCCCGCTCCTCCCCTTGCGCGGCCAGCACCGCTTCTGCCGGAACCACGTACCAACGCCGCACCACTATGATCATCGCCACCAGCAAGATGGCCACCAGCGTGATCGTGAAATAGAAACTGAACTCCGGGGCCGTTTCGGGCGGATGCGCCAGTTCTTCCCCGACTATGACGTAAAGCACTACACTCACCATCATCGCAATGCGGATCACCTGCACAATTCTGCACGCTGCATCCATCCTGTAATTGTGCTCCTGTTCGCCCACTTCTAAGAAGAAAAAGTCTATCGTGTTCCGGATCGCAACGCCCCATCTCGGAGCCAATCTCGCCTGACCCGGTGCCGGCTGCCCAATGCTGAATGCTACCGCCCACCCTCCGTCAGACCGGGACGCACTCGCAGAAACACATGCAACGACACCGGATTCTCCCCATAAATAGCATTCAGCGCCGCTGGCTTCGTGTAAAACGTCACGTCCGCTCCCAGTCCCAGCTGCCATCGCCGGTTCTGCACCAGATCGCGCACTCCTCCAAACGTATACGCTCCAATCCGGTACGACGGATGCGCCTGCAGCTCCGGAAACAATTCATCCTTGTCCACCAGCTCCAGCCGCGTATACCCATAGTTCCGTTGCCGGAAATTCAGCGTCGACTCCAGCAGATAACTGTTCTGGTTGGTGTCTTCCGTTTCCTTATGCTTGCGCCCCCACACCACCGACGTCGCCCAGTTCCCTTGCCTCAACCACCCTCCCGAGAATCCCCGGTTGTACTCCACCGACGCCGTCTGCCGCCGTTCATCCTCCGGATCCGCCGCCTCCGGATGCTCCAACCGCCCATAGCTGTACTGCGCCGTCCAGTTGCGCGCCGGTGCGACCGTCCCGCGCAACGACCACGAATCCAGCCCCGCCAGTTGAATGCTCCAGCGCTCCTCATTCGGCTCTCGCCCGTTGAACGCCGATCCCTCAATCTTGAAACGATCCATCACCAATCCCGTGGTCACCACTCCAAAACTGGTATGCGTAGAATCCTGCAGATGATGTCCCAACGGCGCCTCCGGATCTTCCGACGCCGACTCCCGGTGGATATACGTTACCGGCCCCAACGCCGGCTCCGCCGACGGCCCCCCATAAAAAAGCCACGAAACTTTCCGGCTGATCGGTACCGTATACAGTAGCGCCAATTCCGCAAACACGTTATGCGGATGCTGATGGTCCACCAGCGGCTCTCCGTGATACGTCTCGCCCGTCTGAAACAGCTCCGGAAACCCCGGATGCGGTGAAGTCAGCGATTCCGCAGAAAACATTTCGCGGAACAAAATCGTTCCCCGCCATAAGCGGCGCTGCTCCATGAACATGAAATAATTGGTCGATTCCGCTTTCGCTTCCCCGCGCGGTCCGCCCTGCTGGTTGTAAGTCATAAACACCACCCCATGTGCCATCAACTCCCAGCTCCCGCGCGAAATCATCCAGTCGTGCTCCGGCACCGACCCCGGCTGCCAACCCGTCCCCGAGGTCGCATGATAGGAAGGCAGTTCCACAGTTTCGTCCATCTTCATGCCCGGCATGTCCCCGTTCTGCGCCATCGCAGCCGAGGTCAGTACGCCAATCGCCAAAATGCACCAGGTGCACCGCTGCACTCGCACCTCCATCGTGGGTACCTCGTCCTGGTCGCGTTTTTGCGACAGGGCGTGGTTTCACTCATTCAGCTTTCTGGAAGACTCTGAAGAAAAACAGGAAGGGACAGGCTAGATACGCAGCGCAGCAAACCCCGGCGAACCGGGAGCAGGAGGTCTCGACCGGGTTTGCGAAGCAAGCGTCGCCCACGCCGGCACGACAGATTCAATCACCCGACACGTCAAAACCTGGGACGGAATCTCCACCGCTTCCCGCACCGCCGCAAATTGATGTCCGCCGCGGCAGCATTGATATGTCCCCGGGCCGGGGGCTCTCCGGCCATGCTCGTGACACGCCGCCGGTTTCGGCTGCACAGGCTGGCCTGCAGCATACGCCACGACCACCGGAGAAATCGCCGTCGCCAGCAGCGCCCACCCTATCAATTTGCAGCGCAGCTTCATGGAAGGATTAGGACCCGGTGATTTTCAGCCGCAGGTCTTCCGGCAACCGTTCGCGAATCTCCGCCGGCAGCCGGTCATGTACATGACGCGCCCCGATCTTGGCCGCATCCACCACTGCCATGGGCGCGGGCGTCGCCACCGCTACCACCAGCCAGATCAGCGCCGACAAGGCAAAGCCCGCCAGGGCTGCGATTTCCAGCCAGAACGCATGCCGCGGCCCAAAGTGGCGGATCACTCCAAACGCCAACAGAAACACCGCCGAAGAAGCCGAAGCCAGCGCGATCAGGGAAACATCAATCGTGCGGTGCAGACGCTGCCGCCGGTGGCAACGTTCGCAGGCGGCAAAATGCTCTTCGTAAGCCTCCCGCATCTCCGGCGCAATGCCCGAGATGTCGTAGCGCCAGCCCGCCAGGATCTTGCCCACCACCGGATCCACGCACTGATTCATAAGCATACAGATGACCTACAACCGGATGGGTTGCATGGCCTCGGATTGCGTCGCCAGTTCTACCCGGTTGTGCAGCAACGAACGCCGCGCTCCCAACGCCATCTCGGCCTCTTTTTTCGCCACTTCCGGATGGTTGTTCTGCTCCGAAAGATGCGCTAATACGATGTAGGATGCACTTCCATCATAGTCGCCGGCAAGGAATTCTGCGAGCGCCTTATTCGACAAGTGTCCGGTGCGGCTTCCCACCCGCTGCTTCACCGACCAGGGGTACGGCCCCACCCGCAGCATCTCCAAATCATGGTTCGATTCCAGCACCAGAATGTCGCACGAGCGCAAATGATCGCGCACGCTGGCCGGCATATACCCCAAATCCGTCGCCATGCCCACTTTGATGCCTTCGCTGCGGAACGTGAAGCCTACAGGATCGGCAGCGTCGTGAGGAATGGTAAAAGGCGTGACCGCGATATTGCCGATTTGAAAACTCCGCCCTGACGAGAAGAACTCTATCCGCTCCGTGTCCGGCAGCTCGCCCGTCGCATCCCGCACCGCCCGCGACCACGCCTGGTGCGTCGCTCCGGTCATGAAGACCGGCAC